>JAABUL010001662.1_pt1 | contig 40737 bp, 38 predicted proteins | sample 5559151 | NCBI WGS metagenome assembly JAABUL01 (sample SAMN10711876, study PRJNA513368) | rock metagenome | isolation source: Antarctica rocks | place: Antarctica: Victoria Land, Pudding Butte sud | reverse complement strand
CATCCATCGCCCCCCCCTTCTCCCCCACCCGAAAATACCCCGCCTTCTCCGCCCCCTTCGCAGCGACTCGCCTGCCCCATATAGCGAGCACAACAAACATAATCAACCCCACAACCCCACTCACAACCGGATGCTCCATCAACTGCCCCCGAACCACCCACCACACATGCCCCAACGCCGTTGTAGTACTCTTCGGCGCAATCTTCGGCGGATTCGCCACGATCCGCGGCAGCGTCTCGAGAATAGAGGTTCGCGACGGAACCATCGCGTTGCCGGTCATTGTGTTATCCCAATATCTCTTGTTGTCTTCATCGTTGACGACGACTTTCTCGCCGTCCTTGATGGAAATCCCGAATTGCGTCCTAATCCATCTCTCCCAGAACACCCCGTCGACCCATGCGAAGCCCACTTCTTTGCGCTGGATCTCGTCCATGATTATGTGGATACTCTTTGCCTGACGGAGGGCTTTCTGGTCGTTGCGATCTTCGGCTTCTTCGATACGGAGTTGTTTCGCGTCCCGCAACTCTTGGCGCTCGAGCTGAAAAGCTTGGGTTTGCTTGTCGATCCACTCGAGCGCTGCGTTCTTGATTTCCCGCTTCGCGACGACGAATTCCTCCGACCGGTCGCGGGAGAGTATGCCGAGAACCACGAGTCGACCGGTCATGATTTCGCGGGCGTTGGCGGCCGTGAGCTCGGGCACGATGGGGAGCCAGACTTTCTGCATCCAGGTCAATACCCTCCGGTAATCGCGCATTTCGTTTGGGGAGAGGCCGGTGTAGTAGGTTGGTTTGCCGTCGCGGGAGACGAGAAGACGGGGCCAGGTGGAGATTTTGAAGCGTTCGGCTAGCGTGGCGTCGTTGGTTTTGACGAGCTTGGCGTGACCGATTAGACTCATTACCAGCCTTTCTAGCGCGGCGAAATCCTCGGTCGTGGTGGCGTGGTCGTAGAAGTAGAGGAAGATGACTTCTTCTTTCGTCTCTAGCTCTTCGAACTCGGTGGCGCTGACGTTTAGGACGCCTTCTCCGACTGCGACAGCTTTGTTCGCGTAGTCGATTAGATCGCCAAGCCCGCGCAGACCATCGAATTCGATGCGTTCGCCGCCGCGGAAGAAGAGCATGGTGGGGAAGGCGCGGGCTTTGACGTCTTTGCAGAGGCGTTTCTCGATGTCGCAGTTGACTTCGCCGATGTTGAGTTGGTCTTTCATTTGACGGGCCATGCCTTGCCAGTTGGGCGCCATGGCCTTGCAGTGCGAGCACCAGGGGGCGTAGAATTTGATGAACCAGGGGTCGTGGGTCATGGTGACCATGCGTTGGAAGTTCTCGGCTGTCAAAGCTACACTTTTGCCGTTGGGGTTGGGAGGGCCCGAGTGGGTACTTGTGAGTCGGGTGGCTGGGATGGTGGACTGGGTGCCATCTCCCTTCGTTACTGCAGCTGCTGGGGTGTTCGTGGGCACGTTCACCACCACAGCGTCCGCATGGTCTGCGCCAACCTTCGGCAGTGTTGGTCCACCCTGTGGTCTCGAGCCCGGCCGTATAGTCTCCAACACCTCCTCCACCCAGTTCGAAATATACTTCAAATCCCGCTGCCCATTCACGCTCTTCACAATCTCCCCATCATGATACAGCACCATCGTAGGAAAACTCATAATCTTCCTGTTCGCGCACGCATCCCCATTGACGACACAATCCACCTGCGCGAAGTGGAAGTCATAGTACCGCGAAAAGCTGTTCATATCCTGCGCATCGCTGTCCGCTCCTGGGGCCTGTGGTATGGGCTCCTGGGTGTAGTAGTACTCGTACAGTGTGTGGTAGGTTGGAGCGAAGGCTTGGCAGTGGTGGCAGTAGGGGCTGAAGTACTCGACCAGCCAGTAGCCACGTGATATCGAGTCGTTGAGGGTATCGCCGGCGAGTTTGGGTAGGGGCGGGACTGTTTTGGCGTTAAAGGTGGTGGGTTCGTCGTCGGTTTTGGAGGCTCGGGGGAGGAGGTGTGGAGGGGTAAAGAGGTTGGCCAGAGTGGAGAGGGGGAGGGCCAGGAGGGCGAGGAAGGATGCGCGCATGTCGGCTGGCTACTCGAGGGCGCAAGGCCCGGATGCGGTATGTTCAGACAATTGGGGGTTTCTGGCTTCGACGAGACCGGGAGTTATGGTCGCTCCTTCCCAGATCTGGATGGTGGGATTATTGTCGCTGTACAAGAAGGAGCACAATAAGCGAGCGACGAGAAGGAAGGAGCAATGCAGATAGCAGAATGTTCAGAGTGTTCAGCTGGGCAGGAGTTGTCTATACCATTCCCTTCGCCGCGTGTCGTTCCCGCATACCGCGCACACAGTAGCTTATGTCACAGGACTGAGCACTACCTGAACCAGATTTTTCACCAAGGGTCCTGCACTCTACGCCATCCATTGGACGTCACCTCCCTCTACGACGACGACACCCCTACCAACCACCCCCTTACCACCGCCAATATGCGCCCCGCCCTCCGCCTCCTCGCCTCCGTCGCGCGCTCCCAAACCCTCTACAACGAGCCCGGCCTCCCCACCGGTCTCACGGGCCTCTACACCCACTACTCCCCCCGCTCGACCCTCCTCTACCTCTACAGCACCACCCTGGACAAACTCCAGTCCTTCCCCGAAAGCAGCGTCTACCGCCAATCAACCGAAGCCCTCACCCGCCACCGCATGTCCATAATCGAGTCCGTCAAACCCGCCGGACTCTCGGAATGGCAGCAAAGGGTCGATAAACTGGTCGATGAACACCCAGAGGCGTTTAGACGAGTCAAGACGATAACCGAGGAGGAGTATAACATCGTCTACCACGCCCCACCCCCCGATGCCTCTTTCAAGACCGAGGACGAGGCCATCAACGCGGGCTACAAAGCTAAGCCGCAAGCGGAGGGACCACGAGAGCAGATTGATGTTATGGGGAGGGGGGAAGCGCTGGAGAGGGATGTGCATGGGGAGGAGATGAGTAAGTTAAGGGTGGAGGCGGAGCCGAGTTTGACGATGGAGCAGGTTAGTGAGGTCGAGCAGAAGATTGGGAGTGGTTTGATTGAAGAGGTTATTGCGGTCGCGGAGGGGGAGAGGGATTTGGTGGAGAGGATGGCGGAGTATAAGGTGTAAGTTGCCGGTAATTTGACGAGAGTTTGTGAGGTGTCACGAGGTCACGATGCTAATGGTTTCGGTGTAGGTGGGAAGATCTGGAAGAGAAGCCGGTTGAGGGGCAGTGGGTGTATAATGAACGGCATACTTCGTGATACTGCCGGCCTACCGGTCGATGATCGCCACGACTGGAGAGGACAGCTATTGTACATACTGTATCAGCATCCATAGACTCGACGAGGCATATGAGCAAACACCGCCTCTTCCGAACCGAATCAATCTATAACGATGCACTATCAGAATCGAAATAAAGAACCTCTGAGAAGTACACCCCTGACAGTGAGACCCTTATGCTGACCGATACCCAGAAATCCACAAGACCCCGGCATGATGCTCATCAAGAACTTTCTCCCCCGCCATTCATAGCCGAAAGACCAGCTTCGCAGCTACACCGTGCCTCCGCTCCACGCCTCCGCTTTACGGCCTGGTCTTCGAGCCTCCGGCAGACCTAGAAGGCTCTGGGGCAGCGAATCCACCATCGCGATTCTTTCTCGGGGAGGCGACAGTCTTCGCCTGTCCCGAGGGATTCGCCTCAGTGCTGTTCAAGGAATGCCTAGCTCCAAGGTCCGCTCCGACTTGAACCCTGGTGTTGTAGCGCTGCCCGACCAGATCGCCAGTCTCTCGGTCGCGTTCAGCGATTTCTTTGGCCGCTGCAGCATTCGCTGCCTCGACAGACCGACCTGCCGAGATCTGGTGATTGTAAAAGTCGCGTCGGAAAGCTTCGCGACAGTTGTGGTGATATACACCACCTTGGCATCGACCCCATCGGCATGGGGTAGCCGGGCCTTGAACGGCTTGGCCTTGGACCGCCTGGCTTTGGAACGGCTGCTGCTGGTTTGGTCGTTTTGCGCCTGGACATGAAAAGTTAGGACATCCCTACGATTGTGGGAGAGGATGGCTTGCTTACTACTCATGGTGACCGACGCAAGATTGCTATTCCCGAATTGCACTACTTGGCTGTCAATCTGTCTTCGGCGCTGGACCTGGTGTCTGGATCAGGTGGCTCAGGATGGTGGCTTGGTGGTGTCGAAATGTCAGGGACAGCTTTGAGATGACTCGTGGAAAGTAGCCGCCGGAGAGATGGGGGGAGGGACAGCGTGAGGTGTACATGATTCATATACTATTCTCGAACCATCGATGCTGGATCGCACGACTTCACAAGGCAAATGGTGCGAGGGTTGAGGAGGATTGGTGCGGGAGCGTACTGCTGTCCTACCTCTCACGAAGGGGTAGCGTCGCAGCACAACCAGCGATTCCGACCATACACACAAGGAGGCGCTGCCTTCGTGCAAGGCGCTGTATCTATTCTGCTAGATGATCTACTGAAGGACCTTGCAGCTCCCCGAAATAATGCTCTACGACTGCGGAGCCAACCAAACCCGCGGAAATCCGACAAATGCCGATGTGATGCCTTCCTCCGTGCTCCGCTGCCGAGAGTTCAGCTTCCGCAGCCACGTCGATAACGCCTTCACTCTACTATGGTGCCCTGAGAGCCATCCGCCGACAACGAAGCTTCTTACGTGACGAGTGAGCTCTTTCGAGCATGGCTCGCCTGCGTCGGAGTGATCGAGTCCTTGCGGTCCTCCTCGTGATCCTTCTTGGAGTCCTTCTTGGGAGCCGTGTTGGACCTCTTCCTGGATCCGATCGACGTTGCGGCAATTTGACGTTCCTCCGTTTCATGTTCTGCTTCGATCAGTTGCTGCCCCTTTATCTCAGCTGTGCTGCCGTCGCGTGTCTGCGGCCCTTGTCCTGATTGTCCTTGTTGAGCAGCGAAGGCTTCATGCTGCTCGGATCCAGCAGCCAGGCACATGGAATTTCCGCAGGAACCGGTCTCGACCCGACATTGGCCGTCCTGGAGTGGACAATGGCATGTTGAGGCTGGTTGAAACAAGTCAGCAGATGGGGTGTCGTGCGAAAGGGTATGATGCTCACAGCTCATTGTGCTGAAAGAATTGTTCCTCCCTATATCAAGGTTACTGCAAGTCGACATTGCCGTGGCGCTGGAATTGCAGAGTCAAGGAATGCTGGAGATGTGGAGGCACATTCGAGGAGCAGACAAAAGCACCACATGTCATCTCCAAACCACGAAGGCGACGGAAAACGGACCTGAGGGCGCGAGGTACAGGTCCCACGAGGGACAGCATTGAGTTTCGCGCTGGTGTCCTAAGTCACCCCGAGTTGTACACATGATTATCTCTCAACATCAACAATGCTCCAAAGTGGACGAGGTCGAGTGGAAACAAACACTGCCATGGCGGGCGTGGTCTATCATCGAATGTGCTCATCACTTTTAAGGAGATTGCTATTGGTGGCTGAACACAGCATATCGAAAGACCAAATCATGAAATGCCCGAATGACCAAATCATGAATCCGGAATGATGCACAACACCAACATTCTCCTATCCGCCACTGCACTCGGGCCTCCTGCTTCTGCATCTTTGCCGCAACGCCTTCGCTTCACATCTTCGACTCCCGCCTTCGCTTCACACCTCCGCTTCCTGCCTTCGGGTCCCGCCCTCGTCCCCGGCCTTCGCTCGACGCGCCACTTCATGTGTTGCCTTTGGCTCTGGAGCCCTCTACCTTCATAGACGACCCGTTGTTGGTGCATCCTTCGTTGCGATGTGGGGCTGCCTTTTTGCCAGTCTTCTCACTTCCATTCGGTGCGTTACGCATAGAGGTTAAGGATTCGTTGGGGCCTTGCTTCGCCCTATCCAGGCCTTCATCAAGGATAGTCCCCGGACGCTGCGTGTCACGTTCACGTGGATGTGACTGATGCCCCGCGGTCGTGCCAGCTTGCCCGGCTGTGGTCGGTATTCGCACGAACTGACACTGGCAGGGCCCGGACTGAGCATACTGGGCCTGCTTGGCCTGGCATAGAGCAGTGTGCTGCTGATACCATCCGTACGATGCGGATACTATGGGACGTCAGGATGCGACTGCAGTGGGCAGAAGGGGATCTTGCGTACAAGACATTGTCTCGCCGGTGGTGTACTGGCGTGCCGTGGATCAGGTGCTTTCGAATCCCTACTATTCTTGTCTCGTTGTCTTGGTGCGTTAGATTAAGGGCTGGAAACAATCTCTTGATGGGGCGAGGAGCGGGCGATGCAGAGACACAGAGCCAGAGTTAAGATATGAAGTACAGTCTCAAATTGGGATATTTGCATTCAAAGGGAGAGTGGCCAGCTTTTTGTGCTGGTTCAATGCGGCCTTTGGCGATGTTCCTGGGAAGGCAAACATTGTGAGAGGACACCACGGCTTTGCCCCGTTGTCGTGTAATCTCACAGCGTACTGTAACGATGCACACCGCACGCTACGTTGTCGTCGTGCGAGCTTTGAAGCTCGTTTAGCCACAGCTTGCAGCTCGCTGCGAAGCCGATCAAACCACTCCTCGAATACTATTGGCGTATACTGCTCCACGACGACCGCTGAGAGCCTGGAGATCGACCTGCAGGTGCTGCTGCGAATGTTGAGAGCGGATCCAGTGCACCATAGCACCATGCCGAGTGTCACCCGGATGATAATTGTCAGGCACCAGGGCGTATATGCTGTGTGCCTGATGGCAAACACGGACAATGAGGGGCTTGCACTATACCAGACTATTGTGCAGCATCCAGTCAAGGATCGATGACGACTGTGGCCGATTATGGTACTCGTGTTTTGGCGCAAACGGGATATGAGAGGACTTCATCTGAGTAGCCACTGCACTAGGAGAATGTTCAGTGTGGTAGGAATGCACACCTCATGGGACAGCCTTTCTTGAGCGAAACGTTCGAGTCCTTTTGCTTCGGGGAAAGGCATGCCCGACCACCACGCGCTCAGTAACGGCCTTTGCACCTCGACAGACTTCTATTCGCGCTATCCTATCCAAGCTACGAGTACGTGCGATGCCTTTCCTGCCGCTCCGAAAGCAGAGTGCACCCCAAGCACGCCTCGATGTTTTCGCCTGAGTTGTCGGCAAATATCACCTCAAGCCTAGTCTTCCAGACTAACGGTATTCGCAGAGCCCGTCAACGTCCTCGATCTGGCACTCGCACTGGCCTGAAGTAGCGCCGCCCTCAAACCCAGGACCTTCCTTGCCTCGCACAAGACTTCCATACACCGGGCTTTTTGGATGAGGTTCATGAACGACCAGATGAGGTGCTTCTCCCATTCTCGGTCCTCCATACCCGGGGCTGCGAGGGTGCGGTTCTTCGGTTTCATCAGCCGAGACGATAGCTTTCGAGTCCGGTATCTGCAGTCGGAGGTGATACGGTCGTTGGAATGCTTTGTGGATAGTGGTGTCTGGCACACAGTGTTAGCAGACTCCTGCCTCCTAGTAGGTGGTTATGCTCGTACCGGTCATTGTGACGGACTGCGACTGGGCTCTTGTTGAGGGGTGATTGTTTGGATTGTGGTTCGAAGTAATGGCTGATGCTTGAGGTCGTCTGATTGTACGAGTGGTCGAATGTTGAGAGGAAAAAGGCTGGACCAGCTGCAAGTATATGTATGCCGGGCATGTCGATCAGGACCCATATCGATGGAGGCAAGAATGGACGTGCAATATGCAGAAGGCTGAGTTGAGACTTGCAGTGCGAACATCAGGACGCCGTTGAGGGAGTGCAACGTTCCGAATCATGCTTCAACATGAATTGGCTACGAGCATCAGTATAGCGAACGACCCAACAACCTCACCTTTGGGTGCGCTCTCTTTGTCCCGGTTCGGTCAGCCGGGTCTCCGACGAAACATCAACAGACCGTTCGGCCAAAACCAGCAGGCGAGAAGCATCATAGGATCGACGATGGTGCTGCGTTGGAAGACCGGTGGTTCCACACCGCCGACGTTTTACGGCGCAGGCGATTCCTTGAACATGACATCATTTGGTTCTGGACACACTAGAGCAGCTCCGCCGACCTAAGAGATGTGTTGGGGACATGCTGCGACCTCGCGGATTACTAGGAATCCCTTTCATTTGTCTTGCTCATCAACACGATCTCGAGTCGTCTTATCGCGTTATGACCATACCGTTCAGGATTATACTCATTGAGGCCTTCCTGCTCCACTTGGACTCGCAATCGCCAAGTTCGCGCTCGCATTGTCGCACTGCGTTGCTCAGCGCTGCAACGATCAGACATGCCGCTAGTCAACCGTTGGTATAAGCACATCCAGGTGGGTCAACAGTGCGTATATGCGGACCAGATGGTACTCCGTCAATAATGCAGGCGATATGACTACGCTACACCCAGTGCTTTGTTGAGAAGATCTCCTTGCGCCGATACACAAGTACAACGCTCGGGTGGTACCTATATATCCGGGCAGCTTTTGACAGCGGAAACGCTTGCCCCGCCGGAAGACCGCCAGTGGCACCTAACGTCAGCGGTTGGCTGGCTACCACGTTGTCTAAAGTTGCCTTGGGAACCACTGGAGAACCTGGAGCGTATGGAAGACGGTTCTACTGCGCCTGCTGAAACTCAACCGAAGCAGCTCGAGCGGGCCAGCCTTGCTCACCAGCCACTTGAATCTGTCCGCGTGTTCGGCTGTCGTTGATGATACATAGAGTATCCGAAGGTACGACAGCGCCACGAATATCGCGCGGTTACCCCTGGTTCTTCGGGTTCGTAGGGAACACGGGATGTGCAATGCGAACTAGGCACACTTTGAGGGCGGTCACATGTGTACCAATACGCTTCCACGACAGTACCAGGAGCACTATGCCGAAGGTATGCCCAGCTACATACTGTCGTGGCCGGATATGAGCACTTAGCCAGAGGCCGGCCTTCTGCCTTCGGTCTCCTTGATCGACGATTACGGACCTTGGGTCGTCTTTGCCAGAGGAGCTGCTTCTCTCGTTAGATCGTTCATCTGCTCGACCTCCGCCGTCTCCGCTGGACTGGTGCCTTCGACTTTACCTGGCGTGGAGTCTTTGTCTATACAGGCACTCAACGGCGAGGAGCTACAACATCGGCGGGCCACCACTTACCTCTACAGCTCTTTGGTTGTGTATAGACCCTTTACATCAGCAGACTCGTGCAAATTCGGTGGGTAGCATGCTTTCCATTCAGTACGCTTGATGTACCTGTACCAAGAAACGGAATTCGAGCACATTCGTTGCGCTTTTGACGATCCCTAGCCAGTTTCGGGGGCTCATTGTCTCCACTACGGAGGTACGTCTCCTGGACAGAGAGTCGCAAGCGAACGGAAAGGACGCCACGCGTCGACAGAGCAGCAACAACCACTGTACTGACCTGTCTGTCCGTAGGATTCTCCGTCTTTCCACATCGGGTTGCGTATCAGTATGCACTAGCGGACGTGTGAACGGCAGCACAGTTCACATGGCTTCACAATGCTCCGGCCTGTTGAAGTAAAAAGCACCGCAGGTGTCATCCAACCGGCACAGACACTCTTCGTACGGCACTGACGCAACTATCCTGTTCATCGGTATTGAACAGCCTCTCTGACTGGTGGGTGAGACTCAGTATACTCCCAAGGTCGTGCACAACGAGATCTTCACTCCGCATTGTTTGCGAGCTGCAGGTCTGGGTGACAGCACGACGCTCCAATCCCCATAAATAAACCTTCGAACATGACAGTTACAGCTATGCTCATGCCCATGTCTCACCAGCTGGGCGCTACGACGGTCCGCCTAAGCGTCTTCTTTGCGCTTATGGCGACACGGAGCCCGCTCCGAGACGCCAGTAAGACCTCTCAGAGCTGCGTCACGAGCATTTCCTTGGTCGGGAAGTACAGTATAGTGGGTCTGTACCATTGAGGGGCCGCCACATCTTCGATATCAACAAACAAGCTTGTAACAAGCGGTTGACAGCAGGATCTAGCTCGGCTCCGCGGCTCCGCGGCACACAGGCTATCTACATGCTCACCAACCTGTGAACCAGTCGACACTATCGACCCATTCTCGACGGCGATCCTTTCGGTGCACGCACGATTTACGAGCAGAGCTGCGATGGCCAGTATCACCCAGCTAGGACACCAGCGATTAGCACAAACGCCTGCCTTTGAGCCCTTTCACGTACTCCGTCTCCCATCCGAGCTGCGGAACCTCGTCTACGATGCAGTCATCGCCAACCACGACGACCAATCCAGGATCATGGCATGCCACGATCATCCCATCGCAGAATCGTACCGACCCTCGCCCAGACAACCAACTCTCGCCGTGACGAACAGACAAATACGGCACGAGATGCTGTCTATCTTCTATGGCCGACGCACATTCTTCATCCTGTGGCGAGAAATAGAGAGTAAAATGGGCCTCAGTACGTGGACAAGCATCATGAAGCCTTCGCTATTCTACCTCCGTAGCGTCGAGTTTGAGCTGCCAACCGAGGAACCAAAGACGTCCGTCCTCGTCCATCTTACTTTGAAAGAGGCCATTGGTCTGCAGTGTGCTTGTGAAGTCAGGACCACTATCGTTGGTTACCAAGATATGTGCATGTGTAAGTTTGCACGCTGTGCAAGAGATGTCAGAAGAGGAGCTGTTGGGTCAAAAGACGATGCGTCTGTCATTCGGTTTCTGCTGGCTTGGAATATCTCGCCGCCGAGTCCATCGGCGAAACAGGATGAGCACTGTTCGGTCTGTGGGCGGAAGGATGTCTTCGTATCATTGAAGAACGGCAAGCCCGTATCTTCACAACGAGACTTGAGCACTCTCGGCGATGTAGTCTAGCAGCATCTCGAGAAACATGCGGTTGCATTGTTGTCGCTCTCTCAGAAACCGACAGTACACACATGGGCCTTGGGACCGGACAGGCCATCGACACTGATAGCCTCGCCGTTGTCGACTAGTACACCGAGCAGCTAGAACCTGGTTAAACGATGCTTCTATGGTATGCTCAAGTTCATTCGAATAACACACCCATCCTCCCCTTGTGCTGTCCAGCGTGCATCGTATCCAGCATCTTCTGGAAATCCTCAAGCTTGAATTGCGTCACATGCGGCTTGATCCCGTGCTTATGGGAGAACTCCAGACAATTCCTCAACTGATCTGTCCGACCATTGTTCGCACCTCGCACACGGATCCTCAACATGGATACATCCATCCCCGAGAACGAAATCGGCTTTTGTGGGATTCCAGTCACCATTAAGACGCCGTTGTACCGGATGACGTCTGGAGTGCTGGAGTATGCTGGAACGGAGTTGGTGAAGTTGATAGCGGCATGGCAGCCTTTGCCGGTGATTTCGAGGATCTTCTTGACGTAGTCCTTGTCTTCCTTGGGGTTGAAGAGATAGTCCGCGCCTTGAGCCTTGGCTTCTTCGAGAGCTTCTGGAGACAAGTCGATCCCGATAACTTTGTAGCCATACGCCTTCAAGTATTGGATTCCGAGATGGCCTGGAACCGTTTATATGAGCATACCAATAGGCTTCAGCTGGCAATTGCAACGCAGAACTCACCTAAGCCACCGCACCCGATCACAGCGACGTACACATCCTTCGGATCACCTTTCAGCTCAGCCCTTGTTGCTTCAACAGAGTTGAACGCAGTGGCTCCAGCGCAGAAGATCGGTGCAGAGGAGTCCAGGTCCATTCCGTCTGGAATTATGGCTGCGTTCTGCCATTTGACAGCACAATAGGTTTGGAAGTAGCCGTCGACGGTCATGCCTTGAACTTTTGATTGGCCCGTCTCGCAATAGAGGTTGTGTACCTATTACCACGATCAGACTGTGGTCCGACAAGACCGAACGGGAATGGATGGTACCTGACAAGCATCACATTCGAAGCAGCAGTCGATGATAGGGAGCCAGCCGACTCGATCGCCCTTCTTGAATCCTTTGGCTTCCGAACCTACTTCTAGGATCGTTCCGCAGCCTTCGTGGCCCTGCATTGGGTCAGATGAGACTTTTGTGCAACGATAGGAAGGCCCTTACCATCGTAAACGGATCACCAGATCCAAGATTGAGACCTTGATCGTTCGGCTCGAACAACATCAAGTCGCTGTGACATAGTGAAGCTGCCCGTACTTTGACGAGGAGCTCATCTGGTTTGATAGACGGTACCTGCTGGTTGTTAGTGGTGAAAGTGACGAAAAGCTGCCGTGCGTACAGGGATCTCATTGATGTGGACGCTTTGATCTGATGGGTGGAATTGCGCAGCCTTCTGCTTGGAGGGGAGTTCACCGTTGGAAGCCATATCTGATGTCGTTCAAGGTCTTCTTTGAAGAAAACAAGGTGGAGTGTTTATTGTATTTAGTGTCCAATATGGCTTATGGGTTGCTTGAAGGATGTTGAAGGAAGCTTTGCGGTTGACAGTCAAGGACAATTTTGAATCGATGGAAAACGAGAGAACAAAGGAATAGAACTGTACCGCAACGATCTGGAATCGCTCGATCGATTGACAACCACCGGTAACCGACGGTCGACTCTTGCATTGTCATGCTGGCCCAGTACACACCCCGCCAATGTCCATTCTCTGCCTTCTGCGGGGACAAGCTCAAGGCTGAACAACCACGAGCCGGAAAAGCTTTTGCGAGATCGCGAGTACCGTTTCTTCTAGTATAATCCAACACACCTGGAAACCCCATCGTGGCAAGACTCCATTGGAATCTAGACGACCGCGGCTTGAAAGTCCCTAAGGTATAGCCACCTCGTCGTCTCTTTCCAGCCCTTATTCTTCCACCCGTTCAAACTCTTTGGGAACTCATCAACAACACCCTTCAAGCTCCAATCGTGTGCAATGAATGTGAAGATGTCACGATTAGCATCCAGCTCCTCATCTTTACGCACAGTCTCTCGCAAATCCTTCTCATTGTAGATGAGTCCAAATTTCGGCTCGACAAACTCAGCCCAAGGGTCTTGCCACTCGAGAATATGCTCGGTCTTCGAACCATCCTTCAGCACCGGCGCGAATATGTGGCCAGGACAAGCATTGGAGTGGAGCTTAGGTACTGGCGATGGCTCAATGCTTTCGGGGAGTGGCAGGTACTCCGAAGGCCTGATCTCTGCGGCGTGGTGGACGGAGTCGCCACCCAGGTGTATAAAGCCCGGATTCGGGGACGCATTTGTCCTTGCTAGGGCATTGATGTGCCCGATGGTGTGTCCAGGAGCGTCGAGGATGTAAAAGCTGCCGTCTCTGAAGTAATCGAAGGCCTTAAAACGTCCGATTGTGACGTCTGATCCGCTGAAGTCAATCTCCTGCAACTCGCGGCCTGCGAAGTCGGATTCGAGACAATGCCCGTTCTTGTCGGCTGGATAGCCCGGCGTGAAGACTTCGCTGAAACCAGGTCCAACGATCAATTTCGTCGAAGAAGGGAATGTAGACGGGTCACCAGTGTGGTCGAAATGCCTTCGAGAACCACCGTCAGCAACAAGAGCCGAGTCGGAGGATCGATGCGGACATACCAATGGCTCCAAATGACTCCCTCAACATCGTTCAGATCGACACCGTTCGTCTCCAATATGTTAGCAACATGATCCTTGACCTCCAGATTCTCGATCGTGCCGTTCTCCACCAGCGCGTTCAGTCCGTGTGCAGGCGCAAGATTTTGCCAATCCTTGCGCATTCAATGGGTCTATTAGTTTATGTCTTGGACAGCACCCACATGGTGTCTCAGCGGATGGTATCGTGACCATTGAACTTACCCTAGATCGTACACCAATTTCCTGCCTGAGGGATGTTCAATGAGGAAAGACCAGATGCCGAAGTTAGCCTTCTCGAAACCTTTGATCTTCGGAGACCACATGTGCCCAGCTAGGTTCGAGGCCATCCATAATGTCGTGTCGATGGCGGAGATCTTGACGGTGACGTCCGAAGCTGGTGCGTTCAAAGGTGGTGCTGGTTTGGCAGACATCTCGATGCTTTCTGATTGGACACGAAGTAGGCAGAGGCTAAAGACTGCTTCCAATGTTGTTATATGTCCGACGAGCCTGCTTACAAAGCAGTCGAGGCAAAGAAGAACCTGTTGATAGAACTATCCCTATGCGGGATTCCGGGCTGAACGAAAGGATTGCGCACAGGCGGCTCGGTCGCAGATAAGAACTATTGTTTTCGGAGACTCGGGCAGGAATAGGCAGAAGCCAAGCTCGTTAGGATCTGACTTCGGAGCTCGGTCTTGGTGCTCACAAGCTAGAGGACTAAACGACATCCACCGGGCACGAGCATGCCAAAGAGATGGGAAGTTTATTGTGAGTGGTTTAGGATCAGCTGCTGCAGCCTCCACGCGAGATCTGACTTCGGCGTTCGGTATCGCTACCCTGGACGCTATTGAAATTGTTCAAGGTCTGCCTTCAATATAGCAACATCGTGCGAATGGATTTTGCTGTTAAGTTTATTCTCACACAAGATACTCACAAGTCCTGAAGTAGAATCTATCAGTACGTGTCTTACATGTCTTAGCAGGGGAAGGTGTTCTGAACCCAGCAACATACCCCACCATCGAAGTACAGCTTTGCAACCACCACGTCTCTTCAACCTTCTTCCAACTCCACAGTATAGTCGCAGCCTTCCGCTTCGTCTGTAATTGCTCATCCGCAAAGGCTTTTGAGATATGCGTCGAGATCGCCGTCGCAGTCCCTCGCTGGTCGTTGGCCATGGCGGTGATAGTCTGCACATCACAGAAGAAGGAAGGGTTGACCGATGCCTCGCTTTTGTAGTAGCCGAGAAAATCTTCAAGCCCACTGCTAATTCGCTCGCCATTGTAGTCGACGAAGACGGAAGGAGAGACATGGTCCCAAGAGAATGGGTCGTCGAATGATCTGGCATTCTGGAGGTCAATTATCCGTCTGGTCAGGCGGATGATCTCCACGTCTGTGTTCGTTGGAGACTGAGGCGGCAATGTGGTCACGGGGGAAGAGTCTTGAGGTGCGTTAGACGCCGTAGGGGGTGCCTGCGAACCCAAGCGTGAGCATTACTGTCGTCCACTTCACCTACATTGCAGCTGATGCGCCGAATGTAGCTCTAATCGATAAGAAATTCGGCGGTACCTACCTGCGAGAACGTCAATTACCTGATTTTTATTTGGAGTACGCTTGTCGCTATGACACTTACCATTAATGAACAGCTTTGTAACATCCACGTCCCCTCGACCCTCCTCCAGCTCCAAAGAATCGTTCCTGACCTGCGCTGCCCCCGCAAATGATCACCTCCGAGATGCCTTGCAACTTGGTTCGTGATGGTCGTGGCTGTTCCTTGGGCTTCGTTAGCGGTAACAGTGATAGTCTCGTCGCTGCAGTGATGTTGAGGGTTGAGGTCTGCATCGCTCCTGTGGAAATTGATCAAGTCATCGATGCCATTGCCGATTCGGCCGTTCAGACTGATGTAGACGGATGGAGACACTTGGGTCGGAAAGAAGGGATCGTCGTACGCTCTGGCGTTCAGTAGCTCCATGATCCTTCTGCTGAGCCGGGTGACTTCGTGCTCTGTTTCTGTCCGTGGTTCGTGGGATGATGGAGCGGCAGGGCGAGACGAGTCCTCAGGTGCGTCGGATGCCATGGTGAAGCGTATGCTCAAGAGCTTTTGGTATAATCGGTCCTCATCGTCAGGCTGAGCGGTACTCGCCTCAAATACTCCATGCTGGCTGTGCGGATATAAGACATGGCTTGCACTCGTGTTGGTCACGCTGCCCTTCGACAGACTGTCGAATCCGGTGTACCAGGTAGTTGCCATGGTCGTCGCCTGCGAAGACAGCCAAGAGCATCACTTGCTTAGAGTCCTACCACATCGACCCTGTGTACCGGACCTACTGGTTTTCTGATTTCCCGAACTCGGCGCCGAGTGTTAAAAGCCTGTGAGTAGGAGGACAACCGATGCAAACGTCAAGAAGTGGTATGCATGCAGACGCTCCAGTCTGATGCCGTCAAGGGACATAATGGCATAAGTTTATAGACCACGTTGGCCATCCCTGTTCACGTTGGCCAGGTGGCGTGATGCGGGTCCCATGTGCGCCCCAGTGACTATACGAGCCGTCTGTTTCCACGTCGAGGAACGCGAGTCGTGACTAAGACGTCGTGGTGCTTGGTCGTAATGTATAGTCATGCAGGTGCAGGAGCTGCGAACAAGAAGAAGGCCTTCCTCCTCGAATCCTCCCGATGCCCTAGAACCTGGGTGGAGCCAGAATTGAGGCTAACAATTAAGATTAAATGCTAGCGCGATCTGTGCGATCATTCCTGCCTCACATGGTGACGTCGCTTGCAGGCAAAAGTCGCGACTCGCGTGGAGGGTATGTTCTTCGGTTCTTCGGGTTGACTTCATGTGTCCAGCTTAGCAATTCGTGCACACTCGACCATGTACCACGATCGTACGCCGTTCCAAGATGCCACCCATCAGTTACAGGAAGCGTCAGCGCTCCGTATCTCCAGAGCCGCCGCCACCAGCCAAGAAACGAAAGGCGGCAGCGACAACAGTAACGCCGAAGAAGGCCAAGCCGACACTGTTCGATACCGCCGATGCGCTGAGTAGAACGCCAGGGGATCTTGATAAGAGTAGGAAACTTCTCGAAGATCTCGACGGAGATCAAGACTCTTCGCTTAGCGAGGCCGACAGCGACGAGTTCGAAGATGTACCGCCAGCCAAGCGTCAGAAGACTGGTGGAGGGAAAAGCACGGCGGAGGAAGACGACGATGACGACGGTGAGATGGACTGGGAGGATGCCATACAGCCCGGCTCATCCTCTCACCCCACTCCCTCGGCCGCGAGGGACGAAGACGCCATCGGTGATGTTTCGATATCGATGAACGAAGACGGAAGCTATATTGAACCACTCGTATCAGCCGCGACCGGCAAGAAAGGTCCTTCGAAACGTGAACGCCAGATCAGGGTTCACACGCATTGTCTGCACGTTATGTCCTTGATGTGGCACAATACAGTTCGGAATTCCTGGATCAACGACAAGGAGGTTCAGAAGATACTCGTGGAAGGTTTGCCGGATGGGGTGAACCGCGAGGTGCAACGATGGGGCAAGAATCTAAATGCGATGGGCAAAGGGAAGGCACCAGTGAAGGAAGTGCCGAAGCCGGTGAAGGAGACAGTCAAGCGTGGAAAGAAAGGCGGCAAAAACAGTGGTCGCGACTGGAACAAGGCTGCAGAGTCTCGTGAACCAGACGCTGTGCAGGTCACCAGCGCTCTCCTGCGTCTATTGAAGGTTCTTGCAGGCTACTGGCGGAAGCGATTCACAGTAACAGCTCCTGGTCTGCGAAAGCAAGGCTACAAAGATTTGCGACGACTCAGGAACCACATCAAGGACTGGGAGAAAGACCGAAGCAATGCGGCAGACCACGGCGAGCGGATAGAGGATGTTCGCGACTTTCGTAAGCACGCGAAGAGTTGCGATGGGTCTCGTGACGTGGGCGGACAGCTGTTCGTTGCGCTACTCCGAGGACTGGGCTTGGAGGTAAGGCTGGTGGCGAATTTGCAGCCGGCAGGTTTTGGCTGGAGCAAAGCCGAGGAAGCCGATCCGCCGAAAGCAAAGAAGAAGACTGATAAAGCTGCCGAGCTGTCCGAGTCTGAGTCTGAGGTAGAAGTGAAGGTCACAAGTATGAACAAGATGGAAGAGGTTGATAACAGCAACAAGTCGAAAGCTGCATTGAAGAAGGAGACGCCAACTCGCAAATCATCGCGAGGTAACCAAGGCGATCCAATTGATCTTGACGACTCCGAAAGCTCACTCAGTGATGCGCCGTCCGAGCCTGGCAAGCCAGAGGAGAGTGCTGAGTTGGACGCCGACGAAGATGACGACCTCTCGGTGATCGATGTAACTCCGTCCATCCCAAAGAAGAAACCGCACAAGAAGTACGATCGTGACCTGGCGTTCCCAATCTACTGGGCTGAAGTATGCGATCCCGTCTCGCATAGGTACTTCCCTGTCGACCCGGTTGTACTGTCGACAATCGCCTCGAGCGATGAGTTGCTGCAGACATTTGAGCCTCGTGGCAAGAAAGCAGAGCTGTCGAAGCAAGTCATGTGCTACATCATGGCATACTCGGCTGACGGCACCGCAAAAGATGTGACGATACGCTATCTCAAGCGTCATCAACTACCTGGTAAGACGAAGGGTGTACGCATTCCCGTGGAGAGGGTGCCTATCTACAACCGCAAAGGCAAAGTGAGAAGATACGAAGACTACGACTGGTTCCGCACGCTGAGCTCGCTGTACGACCGACCTGAAGTGAAGCGCACCGCAGCCGATGATGTCGAAGAGCAGACTGATCTCAAACCTTACAAGCCAGCGAAAGAAGACAAAGTCGTCGAAAAAGAAAGTCTGCAAGGCTACAAGCAGTCAGCCGACTACGTACTCGAGCAGCATTTGCGTCGCGAAGAAGCTCTTGCAGCCGGCGCGAAGCCTGTCAAGACCTTTACAGCAGGCAAAGGCGACAAAGCCGTCGAGCATCCAGTCTACCTGCGATCCGATGTCCTGGTCTGCCGGACTGTCGAGTCTTGGCACAAGGAAGGTCGCGCCATCAATGTCGGCGAGCAGCCGCTCAAGTATGTACCAATGCGCGCTGTGACGTTGATAAGGAAGCGCGAGATCGAAGACGCCCAACGCGAGACGGGCGAGAAACTGAAGCAGGGTCTTTACTCGCAAGCGCAGACTGACTGGATCATCCCGCCTCCGATCGAGAACGGAGTCATTCCCAGGAACGCCTTCGGCAACATGGATGTGTACGTTCCTACCATGGTTCCGAAAGGTGCAGTACATCTACAACTAAGGGGGACTGCCAAGATCTGCCGGAAGCTTCAGATCGACTTTGCTGAAGCTTGTACTGGATTCGAATTCGGCAAGCAGCGAGCTGTTCCCGTCCTGACCGGTGTTGTCGTTGCCAAAGAGAATGAACGGCTGGTTCGCGATGCTTGGAAGGTTGAGCGTGAGGAGCAAAAGAGGAAGGAGGATGTGAAGCGTACAGCTGCTGCTCTGCATTGGTGGCGCAAGATGTTGTTGGGTTTACGTGTGCTTGAGCGCATGAGGACGGAGTATGCTGATTCTGGTGGTACGGAGGAGGAGATCAATCCCTTTGTACTCAAGGCCAGACGTGAAGGGCGGGAGGGAGAGGCTGCTCTGGCTGCAACCGATGCTGGCGAAGACATGGGCGGTGGCTTCATGCGGTCTGACGATGAGGAAGACAGAGTGCCGCAGAAGGCAAAGCAATTCGCTGAAGAAGTTGCTAGTGATGGTGGCGGTGGTTTTCTGGTCGAAGAAGAGGCAGAAGCAGATGGCGGAGGTTTCTTGGTTGAGGATGAGCCTGCAGGTGCTGAACCGAATGCGAAGTCCAAGAACTACGCGCCGATTACGCCAGTCTCACTACACGCCATGCACACTACCGTGGACAATGTTGACGACTCCGAAATTGAAGAAGAAGAGCCAACCAAGAAGCGAACGACGAAGTCAGCCAAGACCAGCAAGCAGACCACACAACGGTCCACTTCGTCGAAGAAACGTGGCAAGCAGCCTTCCGCCAACACCACTACTAACAATCGGCGTCGCCAGAAAGTCGTTATCAGCGAAGAGGAATCATCACTGTCCGACCTCTCCGATGATGCTGCCAGCGAAGACGACGACGATACGAACGACGACGATATCGACAGCTCTCGCGCTCCACCAAAGAACGGCGCAACGAAGCGACGTAGCTCACCCCAGGTCCTCGTCTCGCCTCAAAAGCGATCCACGCCAGCAAATAGTGGCAGGAAGAGTGCTCGCGCTGCGAACAAAGCTACGCCGACTAGGAGTCCGTACTTTGATCACGACGCTGAGGATGACGAGAGCTCTGGCGAGTCCGAGAGCGATCATGAGGTTGTGAAGCCCAGGCAGACGACCGCCAGGACGAGGTCCAAGCGTTGAAATCTTGATATAGGCTACAATATGGTTGCTGCCAGTCAAAGCCAAATGTAATGCTCTCAATACTGGCTCGCCATGTTCATACATACTTTGTAGCCGCGTAAACAAGCACAACGACCGTGTTGAACGAAAATCTCAATCCTACATCTGCCCAATCTAGCTCACAGAAACCACCGACCCAACCCTCATCACCCTCGCCACCTCTTTATCAACCGTCGGACCCTTGTAAACCTTCCTCGCCCGCACAAAGTACCAGATCGTGCTCAAGATCATCACGCCACCCGTCACGACCGCACTGTAGTTCATCGTCGAAGCTGTGACTGGAGTAGCAGGCGGCCACACACTCCAGAAGATGACGAAGATCATGTACACGCAGGCGTAGGCGTTGTTGATCGTACCGATGATGCCGGGGAGATGCCATGGACCCCAGATGAGGCGGGCTTGCGCTATGACGTGGCCGTGGCCGATGTCTGGGGAGCCGGAGGGTGAGTCGGATCGTTTCTTGCTACCGGGTGTATATTTCTCGGACTCGTTGTGGCCATGTGAGGGTGTGTCGCCTGGTAGCTCGAAGTTCTGGAGACCTGCATCGGTGTCCATGTCATCTGGTGGAAGGTCGGTGCCCTTTGGCAGGATGTTGCCCTTGATACGATGGTACAGCAGGAAAGCGGCCGGGAAGAAGTAGGAGCCGTAGAAGCCTGTGATAGTCAGGGAGATGACATCGTTGAACGCTGTGTCCGAGCCGATGTAGATAAGAGTGAGCAATGCAGAGATGCCAGTGACCACGAGACAGGCAATAACTGGGACTTTCGTGCGAGGGTCGACCTTGGACAACCACTTCGATGCAGGAAGACCGTTGTCGCGAGCGAAAGACCATGTCATTCGAGATGCTGTTGTGGTAATTCCGATAGCGCACGACCAGGTGAGGATCAGGACAACTGCCGCCATGACTGTAGCGCCGACAATGCTCCCTGTGCTGTCAAAAAAGACCTGTATAAACGGGTATCCGGTCGCTGTATTGACTACCTTCTCGATGTCGCCCAAGCAGTACAGAACGGTGACCATCATGATGAAGCCGACTGCACCATTGATCAACATGGCACCCAAGATTGCTCTCGGGATGTTCTTGGCGGGATTAGAGACCTCTTCTGCCAGATGAACACTAGCATCTGCACCGACGAAGGTCGCGACGTTGCCCAGAAAACCGATACAATACGACAGACCCTGCGTTGGCCAGCCGCCTTTGTTCAGAGCGGTCGCCCATACGTCTTTGGGTGCGGAATACTCGGGAGTCATGGCCCATAGAGTCGCAACGATTGCAACGAAGCCCGCAAGGTGGAACACCAGGATGAAGACCTCGAATCTTGGTAGTAGACTCGGGAGCACAACGTTGATCAAGATGCAGCCAAGAATAACCACCCAGGTAAGCAGGGTGCCCTGCCACGGTTTGGCAGCGTAGGCTGGGTTGTCTAGGATCATTATGCCTTGGATGATCGTCCCAGCGAAGAGTGTTTCTGTGGCCACCGTAGCGATCCAGGCGAGGGAGGTCAGCCATCCGATGACATAGCTGAACACAGTCTTATATCGGACTGGTGCAAGCATGTAGACCCAGTAATATTGGCCGCTGCAGACAAAAGGGCAATAGTGTTAGCGAACGGCTTAGACAAGGTAGGGATCCATGCATCAATCTCGTACCCAGCAATAGGAGCCATGGAAGCTAGCTCAGAGATGACCGTATAGACGGAGAGTGTGGAGCTCCAGGCGATGATGAAGCCGTATATAGCACCTGCGGGCCCTCCATTGTCGAAGGACTGGCTGAACAAAGCAAGCACTGTTTCCCACGTAATAAGCTACAGCAATGTTAGTGTCGAGACTCACAGCTACTCGTTGGTGCCTCATACCTCGCAGACGGCAAACCCAAACATTGAGATGAAAGAGAAGCGTCTCTTGAGCACTTGCTTCTTGCCCAGCAGAGCCAGCACAGCACTATCGCTGTCGTCGCCTGCCATGGCTGCGGTGGGCGCGTCTTGATGCGTGGGTCTCAATTGCGCGGCTGTAGCAAGGGCTAGAAGACTTTTCAGGTTTGTCAAGTAGTTCAATGCTTGTTATCCCCGGTTTCGAAGCGTATGTTGCTCGATGCTTATTTAGCGTATGCCTTTGAGAAGAAGGCAGAAGAATTTTTGCGTGAACTCCATGTATGTTCCTCGAAAACATGCGAGTGCCGTCGTCGGCTGCGGAACAGATTCAATGCTTGAGAGAAAGAGAAGGAAGGAAGGGAAGATTGATCTGCAGTGAGCAAGGAAAAGTGAGGAGAAGGCCTCTTGCTAGTGATAGGCTTGCGGAAGTTACCTCGATGTTTAGCGTGGATTGAATTCGTAGCACATTGTGACGTCTGAAGCTCTGGAGATTGAAGTCGTTGTCGGTCCTCTTTCCTACCGTGTCCGATGCCTTCCTGCACAAAGTTGTCAGTCTCGTCTCGCTCGCATATCTGACACCGTTGGAGTAGTCGAGTTTCCATGGCGAGGTGATGTCGTGCGAGAGCCGCCGATCGCAAATTCCTTCTGGACCGCGGCTGGGAAGACCGCCACGTTTTTGTCGCGTGACGTTCCGTCTGCGCTTGCTGCTGGTTGGTTGGCGGTGGGCCTTCGCTCCGACCGACTTTCGAGTTTCCATCTCGTGTCAAAGATAACGATCCACGGCAATCAGTAATTCCTATTGACTGGCTTCCGTCGTACCTTCAATGCACAGTCAAAGCCAGCGCGGTATGTTCAAGCATTGGTGGCTTGGCCACGCGCTTCGGCAAAGCTTTGTTGATATCGGACTCGGGCGCACGGGGCCAGCTCGATAGTGATGGTTTCCTGTGAGGTTGTATCTAGCGTTCAAGCTTGACAAGCATGGGAGATCACCGAGTACTTGTCGAGGTGATCTGAAATGGCCGTTATAAAAAGGTATTCTTAATACCAATAACCTCCGGAAACACTTCCAAATGATGAGACTGACCACGATATATTGTCGTAACGAAGCAAGAGTCACCAGCACTCCCAAACTGTACGTTTTGTCAGACGCAGACTACTTTTCGAGGCGTCTTCGGTAAGATACCTCATCCGTGGTGTGGCATTACAATATATACGCAAGCATGGGCCCAGATCGGCTAGCTCATCCGGTTAGGTCCGCTTTAAGCTTAAATTGCCTACAGCGTTTGAGAAGCAACAAAACATCGTAGGACAACTTCACAAGACATCATGTTGCCTTAAGCACCTGCATTCTGCGACGGGTATCCTGCAGGCATGCAACTACCCTTCGCCGCGTAAGCTTTGACTTCAACACCCACACACCGAACGTCACGATGCCTCGACTCGTCCGCCGGCAACCACTTCTCAAGCGCATAACAGACAACCTTGATCCTTGGGATGTCCTCCTACAAATTGCAGAATGGGCCAACGATGACACAATCAACGAGTGGCTTCAGGCTTGGGCGCTACAAATAGGAGTGGGGCTGAACGCGGTCTTCATCATCGCCAAACTGGCTGCGAAGCCAAGCCTAAGAAGTGGTGGAGATGATGTGTTTGGCGGCATTGAGGGCAAGAGTGGTCCTGGCTGGTTTGGCTGGCTGGTATGTTTAAGCTAATATCATAACTGCGAGATGGTGTATAGGCTAACATCAAGATAGGCAGCATTCCTGATACCTGTCTTGACTGTGCTCTGCCTCTCGAACACAGCATTCACCTTCTTCCGCAAACGGCAGTACCGCCTGTTCGAACAGCCGGTCGAAGCTACTCCCTCAACGCCATCGGCGCGTCTGGTTCGTGTCGATAGCTCGCCGATGTCTTCCTCGCCACTGCGATACCTTCAAACTGTGATCTCCGACGCCACCGCTGGTCGCCGAGCACATGTTGACCCCGAACGAGAGGTTTGGGAAGTCAGCATGTGGGATCCCCAACCTTTCAACCTCACTCTCTTTACACTATTCTCGCCAGGCCACTTGGCCTTCTACTACGCCATGCTACCGCCTGCCGCACTGGATCCCAACCCGTCCGTGAAAGTGGTAATGGCATTCGTCTTTGGCGTGATGCTTTCGGTCCAGCTCGGCGCACTCCGAACTTCCTTCAGCCAGCAGGCCAAAGATGCTGTACTGGTCCACGGCGAGGTCATGAACGAGTACGACACGAAGTTTGTTAGACCGGCTCTCAATCGACCAGTACGAGACGTTGGCATCCAGACGCGCGAAAGCGGCATGACGCCACGTGGCACGAAAACTCGTGAGGTCGATGTCTACACACCTACCACTTTCATCAATCGCGGCTTCCGGACGAACCCAAATCCCAACTACGCTCGACAGTACGACCCCGACAACCTCTCTTCGGAACCATCGGAGTCCAGGCGGACTTCAGATGTTGGCGCGGGTACCCAGCGCGGCGCAGCAACATCATCATCATCGCTCATCACACCGAGCAACGCATACGCTCGAACGAACGGCTATGCCACCTCAGCGTACTCGCGACCAAGCACGTCCGGACAGGACTTCTCTTCACCCCTGAAACCACACCACGAACGTCTGCGCGAGCGAACGCCTATCAAAGGCGACGGAGGAAGCCTAGGCGTGTACAGCCACGCAGCCAGTCCACTGCGCAAAGCAGCTAGTAGCAACCAGCTGATGGCCCGCGAGAGCAGCAAGCAGACCGGCCGACCGACCAGTCCGCTGAAACGAACGAGCACACCTGGAAGTGGTCTGAACGGCGGACTCTCGGGTGCCGGAGCCCGTAGACGCGAGACAGGGCGCTTCTAGTCGTTCGTCCCAATGTCGCCGATGGCTAAACCACGAGCTCGATGAGACCTCTATAGCTGTACTTTAGTGTATGTCAATGTCGAATTTCATTCAGACAAAACGAGATCTCACATTCGATTGTACTCCCTATCATAAACCAGATGAGATCGGAAGTTGAGTTTCATGCTAATCGAGCTTGCGCTCCAGCCATGGATTTCTACACGACCTAAGTACCTGCACTACGTGCTTGCGTAAAGGTTTAACAAAAGCAAGCAACCGCCACCCATCCACCCCAAGCACGTGAACCTCGTGCGTTTTCTCGCCGGCCGTGCGTGTCATTGTCCGCCAGCCACCCACCCGTCTAAAGAAATAGCTTTTGCAGTCGCAAAACAACGCCACCCATTTCGTCTCTCCATCGGAAGTCGGGGCAGGGCCTGTTCGGGTTGCGAAACTTATGGCTCCACTGGTCACCGTCTCCCGCGTCTCCTGTCCCAACTCCAGTTTTTCTATGTTTATGTTCGTTATGTGCGTTTCTCGTAACCCTATCGGTTCAGCCGCCCGAAGAATGAAAAGCAATAACCTCCCTAGTACAAAAGAACCAGGGAAGCGGAAGCGCCTGCGCAGCCGTACAAGCAATGGCATACAGTATCGTTGGATGTACGCATGCCGTTCCGTATTTGATGTCTTGGTCGTGTTATCCGCAGCACAGCGATGCGCTGCAGTGTTTACTCGCATAGGCTAGGCGTAGGTGAGCCTGCCGACGGCCAAAACCACGAAGATGGATCCGTGATCTCGGGGTCAGCTACCTTGCTCTACAAGGCGTGCGTCTGTACACTAGCGACCGGGCTGTCGATTTGGCTGTTGTACGGCTTGAAGAGAAGTTTCACTGTAACGTTGTCAGTTTATACCTCGATTTGACGAAACGCTGCTGCGACTCACTGTCCAGTGTCAAATTGTCGAGCCCGTATTGGTCGTCGATATCGCCGACAGAGCCGATGTCCTGCCCCTTGCTTTCGTTATCGCCAACCACAACACCTTTGATGCGCTTCAACAACGACATGACCTGCTTGAAGCGAAGATCGGGAGGTGTGGTCCAGTCAGCAGCGCGTTGAGACTGCAGGAAGCTGCGGCCCAGGTAGAAGAAGTGAACGCCATCTCTGCTGAAGCCAAACCGACGAAGCTGAGCATGCAGAGGTGGGTACTGCAAAGGCATGTCGCTGTCCCATGTCCGCTTCCAACGTTCCAGCGCAAAGCCTAGACGCTTCTTTTCTTTCTCCTGTAGGGCGGCTGCATCTTGGAAGCCGGATCCGACTCCACTAGTGGGCGTGACGTGACCGCTGCTGTGAGCACTGCCGCTGCGTTGCTCAAGCCAATCGTTTTGAGAAAGCGGTGTCGCAGGTGTGCTGCCGCTGACGCTGAAGCCCTGAAATACGCTCTCGGCTTGCAAGAGGATGCTCTTTTGGCAGGCGATGATACGGACAATCAGCGCATGGATGAGTACGAACTTCGAGTAAGCATTCGTCGCGCATTGCTGGAAGTTGACGGTCGAGTCCATGAGTGTGCGCATTGCCTCCCGCATACCAGGCTGCCGCGCCCGACGAGTGCCGGTCTGGTTCCTGGTTTGCGCTTCCGGTCCATACAAGCCAAGTGCACGAGCGCAGGATTCCGGATCTTTCGCGTCCCAGGCTGCATCATCCGCAGGCAGGCTCAAACGTATTTCAAACGAATCCAGTTGCGGAATGCTGTTGAAGTACATTACCGACGCGGCGTCCGAGAGGAAGAGCAGATAAAGCGCACGGTTGCGTTTCTCTTGCTCCAACCAGCTGTACCACTGCCAATTGTCCATCTGCGCATTCTGACCAAAGTGAAGTATGCTGTAGGCGTGGTGGCCAGGTGGCGCAGCATGACATAGACCCATAGCTCGGGCCGTCCGCACAACTGATGGGAATTCGTCGCGAGCGGCTTGCCGTTGATGAGGCTCACCGTGCCAGGTAAGCATGACATGAACCATGATCAGTGCTTGCATCTCCTCAGTCTCATCACTGCTGTTGCCCAGTCCTGATGTCTGGCCGTTCACCGTGCGGTTGTAGATTGACGAATTGTTCATGATGGTGGCGTGCACAAAGTCCATCACCTGGCGACTTTGCCCGACATTCATCTTCGGACTGTAGATCGCTCCGATGCAGATTATCGCAAGGACCAGTCCGTTATTGACGTCCGTGATCTTGAAGGTGGGCATGTGTAAAATGGGCCAGTGCCCGTGGAAAGAAGTGTAGTGTTCCGCAAAGTGCTTGACATTCTCCACCGTCAAGCACTCCTTCACAAGATTTGCAGATTGGTCGCCCTGCATGGCCTCAACACCATGCGGAAAGCAGTAGTGTGTCAAGCTGTCGACTTTTGATTGGAGCGGATCGTCCTGACTCCAGTTCGGAAATCCGAATATGCCTTGATCGTTCTCCCCGTACTCGCTCCCCAAGGCACCTGGATGCGAGTACAGGCTACCTAAAAAAGACTCGTTGCTCATGTCGTTGTGCATCGTGAAATTAGGTTTGGCCTCGTTCTCGGTCTTGATGTTAGTTTGCTGCGAGCTCGTGTTCGCAGAATGGCTTCCGATAAAGCCATCCTGGCCACCTTGATTGAACACGCGGTTCCAGTCGGGCATACCGCTACCATCACCGTTCTGGTGAGGGCTGTTCTCATGGCTGTTGCCGAAGCGCGAGCTCTGATGGCCTAAAAAAGGCATCTGAGACTGGTTGTTGTACATATTTCCATTCATCTGAGGGTTGTTGTTGAAGGCGAAGTTGGAGTGCATTGGCGCAGTGCCTGCTGAGTTCGGCGCCGCATAAGCTGCCATGCCGGGCTGGTACGCAGCAGAGCTTCCCATTTGATCAGCTTGTCCAGTGTTCGAGCCCAGTATGCCAAGACCAGCAATGCTGTTGCGGTGGCTCATAGCCGCGGGTGAAATGATACTGTTAGTACGCGATGACCGTCCAGATATCCCTCCGTTCACGATAGGACTCGCGGTCATTCCGCCGTCGGTGTAGTTGTTGCCGGAGACTTCCTGCAACCCTGCCAGTCCAATTGGACCATCCTGTTGGCTCATAGACAATCGGTTTGCGCCATTCGTGTTCCGGCGCTGATGCGCAAGGTGGTTGGCTCCTGTCGGATTGCCGCGCCGTATCGAGCACTTCTGGAAATGTCGCTTGAGGATGTCACTGCGGGAAAATGTATCCTTGCAAAGATGACACATGTATGGTCGATCGCCAGTGTCTGTGATTTATTAGCATCGTGCTCATGATCATCACATGAATAGTTCTTACGTCGCAATAGATGTCTTTTCAAGTGCTTGGCGTGTAAGTATGTCTTGTTGCAGTGCGGGCACGGAAACTTTCCATCTACGTCTTTCTGTGGAATCATGCTCTTAGCACTTTGTGCGGTGCCCTGTGCCGGCGGATTGGGCCTGCCAGGCGCGCTAGGCAAGATACCACGTCTGCCCTGCGAGCCGACCACATGTGTTGGTGCCTCCTCGTTCTGCAAGAAAGACGCCTGTTGACCAAGTTGTCCGCCTGTCGACAGACTAGGTAAGCCGTTCATACCAGCGCCGAAGCCACCGGGAGGCATGGGACGTATCTGTGGAAGGGCCTGTGATGCGCTGGTCGGCGGCATAGACGTGGCTGAAGAGGAGGGATATGGCATTGACTGCGACGGGTACGGCTGGTGGTAGCTCGAAGGAGGCAGCATTGCGCCCGGCTGCGCATTGGCGGAAGGCATGTGCGGGTAAGGGTTGTTGTTCGCGCCGTTCATGGATGAGGACGAGACGGGGGTGTGTGGTGTCGTCGGGGTCTGCGCTTGACTGCCGGGATGCTGAGATGCGAACGACATGCTGCCGAACGGGTAGCCGCCATTCTGACTCTGCAAAGGTGGCAGCGTCGCGTGCGAAGGCGAGTCCTGCTGGTTGAGCTGCGCAGAGAGGCTGCCGAAGGATCCCAGGCTCTGATGCTGCGGCGGATTGCCTGAAGGGTAGGGCGGGTTGTAATTAGAGCTGTAGTGGTTGTCCATGCTGGGTGGATCGTATGTATAAGGATAGCGAGGAGTAAGTGGAGCTGCAGTGGAAAATTACTGGGTCGGACGGAATACTGCAGCGAGTCCGCATGGGGCCACGAGAAGGTGGAATCGTGGTACAGGACTGAAGGATGGAAAGCTTCGAAGATGAGATGATGGCAAGCTGGACGTCTGCCGAAGCGCCGAGCCCCGAAAATAATGCGCTGGAAGAATGGGAAGGCGCAAACGCTGGCTGTCGTGGTGCCGCGGGCAGTGGTGTCGAAGCGAAAATTTGAGCCGTTCGGTTGAACTGTGGTGATGATGTAACGAGGTTTGCCGCCGCGTCGATTGGCTGGAGAGAGGGCGCTGGCAGCGACGGGACGAGACTGGTGGTGCTCGCGGTCGCACTTTTCCACGCCGTGCTCGAAGTGAATGCGACAGCGATATGAGGGTGGTGTTGTGAGGTTGGCGTAACCTCGATCTGCAAGTGGATCTCAGCCTCTTCCTGGCTCGCCTGGCTGCCGGACTCAAGTGGGCCAGGCACGCAACGCAGAGCGCTACTACCGCGCCACCAAGCAGGAGGGGCAGATATTAGTGCTAGGGTGACAAGCGAACGGGGCTCTGCGTCCTGCGATCAAATAGTGGGTCTGTCTCTAGTACATGCTCTCGCAAGGGAGCAAATGTTGCAGGAGAGAAGGGAAGAATAAGCCTGGCGAAAGATTGGAAAGCAGCGTGCTACCTCCTAACGGCTACTCGGAGGCAGGCAGGGCGCTAACCCGTAGTTGTGAATGCAAACTCGTCATATCCGATGCTGACGAAACTTTATATCTCTACGCTTTGCGGCTGGTTGACTGATCATGATTCAGGTTGTTGACTACTTCTGTGCTATCGATATATCTCGAGGCGGCTTGGCTCCAACATTGATATCGTAAGGTACCTCTACAGCCTCCAACGGCAGGTAGGACACTTTGTCGTACTTCCGCTGTGCCGAGACTTTGAAACGCGGACATATTGCTCGATTGTACGCTGCCAGCGCTTAGCAAGGTCATGTCAGTCGAATACCAAAGTTGGCCAATGGACCTCTCCGATGTAAGGTGCTCATTGTGAGTTCCCGTCGACCAAGCTTGACAAGACATCGAGCGTCTTCTGTGCCTGTTGTGGTACCTACGCCGCTGTCGGAGAGTGATCCAATGCCGTACTCCTTGCGTTGCTGTCCAGTAGGGCACACGACCTCGCTATTCATGCTTCCGCGCTCGTCACTACATGTACTCAACAATACCAAATCAATTCACCCTCGCTCGACTACACCACCTCCCGAGGCTCCATACCAAAGCTGAACCATAGACGCAGGACAACCTTTGCCCATTTCAACGGCTTTTGATGCGACTATGGCGCGCCTAAGCGCAAGCCACATGGAGTTTGATCCGGTTTCACAGCTGCCTGCCGGCAGACGCTCCCGAGTAGTTGTGCTCCATTGCACGGCTTGGCAGGTCACAATGCGATTGTACTCGACACACGGTGAATGAGATGCTGACCGCGAGTCTCTGGTGGAACAACTCACATCTCCTCGAACACAGATGTGTAGAGCCATCTCAGACGGCCAAGAGCGGCAAGCCAAGAGCGCCAAGCCGAAGCGACACGAATGCACTTGCCCGTTCAAGAACTCGCAGCGAGGGCCGCGTCGTGTTTTGACGCCACGCCCACAACCCGATGCCGAAGTAGAAGCGGGTTTTCAATCAACACGCGACGTGATGAGGTCGACGTTCAGACCGAGAACCTCAACGCTTGTCGAAGAGGCCTTTGGACGTTCAAGATATCACGTGGGCTCTAGATCCACTAGCGTCTATTGGATCACAATGTGCGCCAAACGCGTGACAAAGTCGCTCAAGAACTGCGTAAGTGGCTCAGTATTTCATGGCGAATTCATACTGCCAAATTGACAGCAATGCTTCAACGTACTGCTGCAGAGCAGAGGTGTGCATCGGTAAGCGTATCACCGTCCCAACTAACACGAGATCCGAGCAATGCAAAATCTCATGACTTCTGGCCCCAGACGTACGAAGCGTCCACACCATCCTCGGTCTCCTGATTCCCATGCAAGCTCACGCTCAACTCCGGCTTCTTCGCAAGCGTCTGGAACACCACACAGTACCGCTCCGTCAGCTTGCCCAACTTCTCAATCTTCTCGTCCGACACATCGGCACCCTCCTCCAGCTTGATATCAAAGCTCAATCGGATATTCGTGAACCCCACAGGAGCGTTCTTATCAATTCCCATTGTGCCCTTGAAGTCGAGGTCACCCTCGGCATGCACTTTCCCGCTCTTGATGGGGATGTTCATGGCCGTGGAGACAGCTTTGAGCGTTACGCCGGCACAAGCGACAAGCGCTTCCAACAGCATGTCACCGCTGCATAGCTCGCCCGAGATATCCGGGTCGTCGCCGCCTGCTTTTTGATGAAGGCCGGCGACTTTCTTGGCTTCGTTTATCGCCTTGCCCGTGTCTAATGTGCAGGTGATGTTGCTGGCGTCGAGGGAGCCGGAGGAGGAGAGGGTTACGACGGCGGTTGAAGGGTCCGATCGGTAGGAGTCCTTCAACGGCGCCTGCTTCTCGCGAAGAGCAGCTGAGGCCATGATGTAGTGTGAGGGAGTATAGAGGTAGGTACGGGTTCTCCAAACTTCTTGCCGATTCTTCGTGACGAGCAGTACGTTTCTTACAAAGGTATGGGGTACCGTACGATTTTGACCGAAGTATGCAGGAACCGCAAATACTTACATGTACTCTCTATATCTTTTCTGTTTCGCTTGCTTCATCAGAGCACGAATATTGTCCCCAGAAAATGCCCCACCTACCCCTCTGTTCCCTTTCGCCGCGAAGAGCTGTCTAGAACGCGTTCCTGCATTTCCACAGCGCCGCAGGAACCCAGACTAACCTTGATTCGAGTTCACAGCCTGGATGGCCTCGTCGTTGGGTGTTGGGGTTTGAAAGCTGGGTCTAGGCGCAAGTCTTGTCTCCCTCGGACGCCGGAGTTGAGATATGATGGTCTTTCAAGTACTCACACCCAAATGCGTCGTAGATGCTCTATCTCGTTGACGTTCGCAGCGAACATAAAGCTGGCCGAGAGTGCTGCTTTGAGCAGAAGGAAGTTGTTTCACGTTGATACCGTTCAAGATATCAAGGCATGGCGATCTATGACCATTTGCGCTATATGCATTTGCTATGAGCTTTCGACGCATCTTGCACGCGCTCAGACATCGAGATACCCATTGATCGTTCGTAAGCTGCCTGCTGCGCCCTTCGGTCTCGTCAATGCCTTTCTGATCACGTCCGCATCCGACCTGCTGTCGTCCATACACCCAAAGGATGACTCGCAGAAGCCAAACTTGACGCTTCGAAGGCCGCTGAGCGAGAGCAGACATGACATGCCGTCCACGCACCACAATGGCGATCTTGGTGGTAAGATTTTCGGCCGAGGGAGCCTGACGGTCAGATACTGCAGCTGTTCGCACGAAGCGAGCAGCGCAAAAGCCATGGCGTCTTCTCGACTGCCACAGTACACATCCACAGAGTGTACGAGCTGTCGACCACGTTTTCCGATGCTGCGAAGGAACAGGTACATTGTCTTGGATGCGGCAAAGCGGAAGGTCGAGCTCGAATAGAGGAGGTCTGAGGCTTCGTCATTGATTGCTCGGCATGTTCGCAGGACGTTGTGCTTTGTGGTGTCTCGTGGCCCTGTCTTCTCGTAGCCAGCTTTAGAGATGACACGGGCGGAGTCACGGTTTAGCGGAACGATTTCTGTAACATCGTCGAGATGAGGTAGTACTTGAGCATAGATTTCCAAACGTAGCTCGGTCGGCAGGCTGAATAACGAGCTGGTCTGTGGAAATCGTTGAGTTGGTGTCGCTGACTTCGTGCCTGGCGAGAACTTCTCGAACTTGCTCACAAGACTCTGGAACCCATTTCCATGAAGCCCTCCAAGAAGCGCCTGTGGGTCCAGTGGGATGCGTACTTGTAGTCTCTGGCAATGAGGGAGGTGAAATCGGAAGCCGCGAAAGTATTCAAGGTAATCCTGACTGCCGTTGTCTCCAAATGCTCGGGTGCTGAGTCCTTTTCGCACGAATGCGCTGCAAGTTACGCATCGCGAGCCAGCCTCTAGCGACTCAAGGGGCGGTCGGTCTGAAATATGTCCTGTGGCCGCTAGGCATCGTGCTGTGGTCATGCAATCGTCCCAGTGGCCTTCGAAGGTCGCCAGCCGTTCAGCGTACGTGTATGCGCTGACCGTGGTCATCTTGAATTGCAACTGGGGCGTGTATCTACAGGTGCCAATAATCCTTCTGATCCTGCCGCCATCAAGTGTTCACTGAAGGCATATGTGTTGTTGAACGCGTACCTAGCTCCTTGATACCTTGAACTTGAACAGGCGCTTGGGCCACCACCGCCTTCTACTTCTCCTCACTCTCTGAGGTATTCTTCCTTCGCCTCCTCATTTCTTATTGACACTCAACACAATGCACAGATGTACTTTCTCGAATTCTCTCAGATTATCTACATGAGTACGAATAGGCGCTTCGAGTCCTCTAATGGTTGACTCTCTTCCTTCCTATCCTCTTTGCGAGGTCCAACTCCTTCATCGATTTCACGACTCGCTTTTGTGCCCTCCTCGCACGCATTACTTCCTGCCTTTCGAAGTCGAGCATCCTCTGCTGTCTTACAAGCGCGACTTCCGCGAAGTCTCTCTCCACCAACTCAACCTTCTTGACGAAGTTCTTTCGTGCAGGGTGTTTTGGGACGCGACTCTCGATCTTCGTCTCAATGTCCTCAGCCTCGGTATCATCTCTCGCCAGCTGAGCTAATCTCACGGTATTGTGACACTGCTTTGCTGGCATGCGGTCACGCTCCTTGAGGATTTGCAAGCCCTTCCTCTCCTTCGGACTCTTTACAGGCAGTCCAATGATGCCAACCTCCATCCCCTCAGGCACCAATCTGGCAGCGACAGGTGCAGCGTTCGGACCTCTGTGTGCCGGAATGAGCCTCCCTCGAAAATGCCCTCTGAGTCTGTCTAGGACAACATCCAGTACGCTGGCGGTACCGCCAATCATGCTATGGTCCTCCCACAAATAGAACCAGTCTAACCACGCGGGACTGTATTGATAGCAGAGGAAGCATGATCCCTGACCTAGCTGCGGACCAGTAGATGGCACATGTGAGGGTGCCCAATACCGTTGGCAAGAGCCTGGAATTAATGCCTTTGCTACCCTGACCCAGATCCAGGGAAAAGGACCCTCTGTCTGGCCAAGTATGATGGGTTCGAGTACGGTGCTTCGCAAGATCTGTAGGCTTGATAGCTGCCGGATATAGCTGAAATCGCCGTGGCTAAACTCGCTTGGTGAAAGCTCCAGTTCGACTAGGTTTTGCATTCGGGAGAGGAGAATCTGGGCAGCTTGCTCATCCTGAGGGGAGCGAACAGTACGTCGAAGCCCGCCCCACCAATACCGTTCGTATTTCTCGAGCAGTGACACCCGTCTGATCTTGACCAAGGCGCTCTGAGGCAGGCGTTTGAGGGTTGAGACGAACATACCGCTGTCCCCAAAGCAGAGCATGTTCTCCCAGAATATCGGATCCGCCTCAACGTAGACGTGCCAGCAAGTGCGTAACAGACCTTGGCCGGGCCGCCCTTGACACAAAGTCCGGCACACCTTTAGCTTGCTATCGTCTACCCGATCGCAAGCACGACACAAGCAAGGTGCATCATGACGATGCAACCGCGACTGATAGCGCGCCCTGTCTTTCGTGCAAGTGAACACGGGTCTTTCGTTTCCTGCCGTCAAGACACGGAATGGGCAGCCCAATGTGTGGCGCCGAAACCAAAGCGCAGGTTCCACAAGTGCATGGCGATAAATGATGTCGCGTACTTCGCGAGGAAGCGAGAAGAAGGTTGTGGAGGCGCGAGGGTTGCGGGCGTGTGGGACGATGCACAGCGTGCGCCGGGCTTTTGGTATGGGCGTGAGGGGCACGTATGTGCTGACTTGCTTGATATCGGCCATGGTCACCGGCGTGTGGTTGTTGAGGTCGCAGAGCTGGAGATGGTCGACAATCGATATGCTGCTATTGTGCGGCCGCCGGATCCGAAAGGCGGGCGACGACTGGAGTTTCAATACAGGGCGTTGATCCAAGCAGATGGCAGATAAGGATTGAGGGCGCTATGGCGAGGCTACTGCTACGTTTTTTATGGCTCTGTCCTCTGGATTCTGACTCATGATCGGTGGTCTACTGTGGTACCGTCGGAGCGCTAATGCAGACAGGAATTGCTTCGAATTCGTTGTGTTAGTCGCGAAGGTAAGCAGAACATCTCGATGTTGAGTAAGCATTGTTGTGAGTATCTATCTAAGGTACACCCAATTACTGCGAACATGTGCTTTTCTAAACCGGCTCCATGCTTCGCGCTCACTGCCTCCTGTTTCTCGATCTCTTCTCTCTCGCTTGGAAAACCACCCTGGCCTCAGCCCTTTCCTTCGCAGTACAAATTTCTACGTTGACATGTACTACCCTTACGGACTTTGTGCACCTGCCATCGTCAGGTGAGTCTGTCTTACGATAGTTGACGCCTCCCACTGCTGCGTCTCGAGCCCGGACTGGTCTTGGATTTGAACACCTGGCTCGCTCTGCGCGCCTCTTGTCGCGCTCTTTGCTGAACCGTAATTTCCGCCTCATCTCTCCAGTGGCGAGCGTTCCTAACATTCGTACCTCTATCCCTCGCTCGCGAGCTATCTGCACCGCTACAGGCGTCGGCCTGCCGTCACGATATCCTGGATAGGCAACTTGCTCGGGGCTGCTTTCCAGATCTTTGATGATAGGCAAGAAAATCTGAGGCAGATTGGGGTGCTGGTCATCAGCTTTCCACAACGAGCTCCAGGCTAGCTGCTCATCACTGCTACTCCAACACAGGAAGCATGAAGTTTCAGCCAGCTGCGGGCCATCCCAAGGGTGCTCGTACTTTTCTGGTCCCCATCGACAGGGGCCCGGAACGATGCGCTTCGCCATCTGGACCCAAAATGTAGGTCGCGACACCCCTCCACGCTGGACTACACCGCAAGCCATGACGACAGCACTCAGACGCTGCAGCTGAGACAGATGCTCCAGGTAATCAAGGTCTTCTTGACTTATATAGTCAGACGGGAGCTCGAGTTCTTCCAGGTTTCGCATTTGTGCGATGAAGCTCTGCACCCTCATCTTCACCAGAACTCGCGAATTCGAAAAACAGCTATCCACCAACGATAGCTTGCGAGTCTTGTCCAGCGAGCGACTCGGTAAGATCTGAACAGCATCCAGGAACTTCTCGCTGTCCTGGAAACAAAACATGTTTTTATTCCAGAAGACTCCGCTCGCCTCCTCATATATCTGTCTGCAGGTCAATAGCAGTGTTAAGCCTGGCCGCCCTTGACACAACGACCTACATCCTTTCAGCTGCTGATCGGTGAAGCAGTCGCATTTGCCTGGTCTGCATCGTCGAGGATCGTGAGTATGCTCATCGTGTAGGTATGGTGTGTTTCTTTCAGTGCAAATAAACACCGGCCTTTCGTATCCCTTGTCTGGGGTGGGCATCGGACAGCCACGCTCGTGTTTGCGGTACCAGAGCGTAGGCTCTACGAGCATGTACTCATATATTTGCAAACGCAGGCTGTAGGGAAGTGAGAGCAGAGTCGCACGTCGCTCATCGGGGTTGTGGCCCAAGGTACGGTCGCGAGTTGCATAATCCGTTCTGGGCGAGTGCGCCCTCCAAGCGTATGGGCGCGGTTCACGGAGTGCTGGAGTAATGCTGAGCGTGCTGAGTGATCTCGAAAGGACCGCTGTGGATGTCGGTTTTGGAACTCTGCAACTCTCTGGTTCCGCCATGATTTCAGGCTGTCACTTGTCGGTGAGTCGTTGGGCGTGGTCGGTTCGTCGAGTGTAATTTCTGTTGTGGAATTTGAGAGAAAGACGGTTCATGTTCGTTCGCCTAGTTCAGAGAAACGTTCCATGGGCTTATATATAGGTTTGTTGCACATGCATCCATCGCACGCGAGTCCTTCACGGTAGTGTTGAACTTTGATGGAAGCAGGACGTTTGGCGGGCCCCCGTGGAGAGTGCGCGAGGTAAGCAGCAAACATATGGTATTGATTGGTGTGACACGTCATCTCCTCTTGCTTCATGTGCTCTAAGATATACCATAGCAACTGACACATCATCTTCCTTCGACACACCAAGCCGCTTGATTGACTCCTTAACCTGTCCTTGAGAATCAAGGGATCGCACCGTCCCATCGAAACTGGGGCACAGAGAAGAGATATGTATCCTGTGTATTGTTAAGGTAGCTGTGTGCAGCCTGGACCAGCATGGAAAAGTCCGACAAGTCCGTCAACGACATCCTTCCGAAGTAATGGCAGCTGTCAGGAGAATGATCAGCAGCAGGTCAGCGCCATTGGTGAATCGATCGGATATGCCGCTGGAGATCGGTCGACCTGGTAAATTCACTCGAACACTGGTCGCAAGCGTATCATCGTTCCGAGTGCAAACTGGGCTCAGGCGACAGAGGGTGTATTACTCCATCGCTTTGCATAGCCAGCCGATGCTTACGTCGTCTCCAGATCGACATCTCCAGCGTAGATAGATCCATCCTTTTGGGGAAGTTGATTGTGGAAGCTACATTCGTCGTCTGCGCAGAAGCACGTGCCGACCGGCGTAGCTTGTGGACACGGTGAAGATGGCGGCCGAGTTCGATCTCATCGTCGAAGACCCTCGAGCACAGGTGACACTTGAATGGACATTCCCAAGGCGCCATACGTTTATGCCGCCTGAGGCTCCCCACTGAATCGAAAGTTTTTCCGCAGTCACATCTGCAAGACCCTTGGGTTTGGAGCACTGGAGGCGGGTACCAGGAGGCGGCATTGTCGGAGGACCGCGCCGCCGTGCTCGAGACTACCGAAGAGCTTTTTGATGAGGTTGGGCTGATGCATGAGTCTGGATGGCCTTCAGCATTGTCTATCTGGTCCAGCCAGTTCGAAACAATGTGTGGCTTCGGTGGTGCGATCGATCCTCTGGAATGGTTCGACGAACCTGACTCGGACTTCTCACCCCTGCTCGACGCACGACCGGAACTCTGATAAGACCCAATGCACAATCTTCGCAGAAGCGTGTAGCCAGATTGCGGCGCCTCCTCAGCAGACGACAGGGAGTGGTAGTCGGATCGCGGGTTGGATGATCCGTGTCTGATGGACAGCTCGCCGGGGTACTGTGGGAATGGTTCGTGGTCGTCTTGTGCTCGGCCCAGGTCAGAGAGCCCGTACGAGCCTTCCCAAGCAGGAGTCGTCAAGTCTGCGTCGCCGCCCTCACTCTCTACTCTCTCGCCGCTGACAGATCCGCGTGCTGCGAGTGTCGACGATGCTTCGTGGTCAGGCAAAGAGGTTCCATCCTCGATGGCTGGCGGCAAACGCTGTCCATCTGGCTGTGACGGTGCAGCATCATTCAGAACGTCGAACGACCAACTGCCGATCCCCAAGTGCTCGTTATCCATGACCTCGCGGTACGTATAGGAGACAAAGTAGCGATAAATGCAAACAATAACCTCACCTTGAGCTTTTAGAAAAACACTGAACAGTCTTGCTTTGCCCACCGCACGATCATAAGGTGTCGGGCGGCATTTCCTGGACGAGCAAACATAGTGAAACGGGCTAATGAACTCGAGGTTCACAGAAGTGACGATAGATCGTACCACACCACAGCAGACCTTGTGCGAGCGACGAAATGTGCAGCCGTACTCGTCCACGATGCACCCAAGGCATAAAGACCTACCACAAGGTAAGCTTCGTCATGCTTTGTTCAACCATCCGTCGGTACTGACTCCGAGGAGTCCACAGATGGGATGACTTCGGTTGCACCGGACCCAAGGCACGGTAGGGGCGGGTTTCTGTACACCATTATCGACATCTGTACATCTCGAACATTACATACCTTCCCCATCCCGTCCAATCACCTAACCCCAATAAGTCGCCCACTTACTCGCCCCTTTCACCACATCCACAAAAGTCTTCGCAATAACCCGCTCCGTCTGCTCGCTTGGGTGCAGCTCATCCCACCACAAAAAGCTATCCGGGCTCGGGTTCGCCACGCAGTCGCCGCCGGTAGTGTTGCAGTGGTTCGCATAGCCACTCACGTCCAACGGCGCGGAGCCGTTGAGGTAGTCGGAGGGGTAGTTGTAGATATCGAGCATCTGCCACACACACACACATGAATTAGTAAACCACACCGCGCTTAGCGAAGCGAAAGGGAAGAAGGGGAGCGTACGAGTCCATGAACATCAAACACCGCCACCTTCGCCCCAGGGAACCTCCTCTTGATCTCCACAGCATACGGCGTGCGATACTTGAAAATCGCATTCACCGTCGCGACCTCCTGAATCATGCGGCCGTTGAGGAGGGTATGGTTCTTCGGCTTATCGGGCCAGTACTGGTTCGCGCCAACATCGTAAGGGGGTGCCGCGTAGATGGGCGCTTTGTCGAGTGGGGCGATGTTGAACAGGACGAAGTAGCGCCCGCCGTTGGCGTAGACGCGGGAGATCTGGTTGTACATGCAGTCGGTGTAGGTCGTTAGGTCGGTGCCTGCGACACAATCGTTAGTCGAATACCCAACTTCATCCGGCGGGTGGGTGTCTGCGACGTACCAGGCACCTGCTCATCCTGCACAAAAGCATAATACCCCAAATCATTCGTCCCGTCCCAAAACGCATACACCCTCTCCTCCTCACTCCCCTCAATAAAAGCCTCCCCATCCGGCTTCACGAACTTGGAATCCGCGACGTACGCCGGCACCTCATACTGCGCCAAACTCGGGAAATCCGCCTCAATCGCGCTGAAATACCTCGGCGTGATGTTGTTGCTGCACACCGCGCCGCTGACGGCGTAGTTGTAGAGGTTGACGCGGGCGTAGCGGACGACGTACTCGCCCCAGATGTAGCCGCCATCGGCGGATTTGTTGTTCTGGATGGGACGTTAGGATATAGTCACGAGTGTTGACAGAGAAGGGTCGACGTACCGGAGGATTAATCCAGCCGACGGGCGGGGTGCCGTTGCTGATGAAATACCCCAAGCGTGAGTCGTCGCTGTAGCTATCCCCAAAAATCACCAGACTCGAGAATTTCTTCAGATCCCAGGCGGATCCTCCTGGGGCGCCGGAGTAGCTGGGTGGTGCACCCCGTCCACCGAGATCTGGCGTAGCCAGTGCGTTGACCACACCGGCGATGCCAGCGAAGACGGTGAGGATGTACTTCATCTTGTCCGGTGAGAGAGGGGAGACCTAGAGGGAAGAGAGATAGAAGGATGAACAGCACCGAAACGTGAACTCGAAGGATCCGGCGCGGTCGATCGAAAGATTTTATGTAGCTCGAGCTACTACCTCAACCTGCTACCTTAGTCGAGCTGCTGCTGCAAGGTACAAATCTCCACACTACCTTACCTTTTATGCACCAGCGAAAACGGGAAGGCAATACAATATAGCCTGCTATTCGAGACGGCAAGTGACGCAGCTGGGGTTGTTTTCGAGCGGAATTGCTGTAGGGAGGGGCAACCTTGCGCGCCTAGGAAACTCTCGATCGATGTGCGGAAAGCCGGCGCCCAATTTGACGTTACTTCGAAGCAACGGTCCGACAGCCTTTGCTGGTCGACTGCAAGTTGATACTGGGTTGTCTGCGGCATGGAGATGCGAAAAAAGTGGTGATGCACGAAGCACATCCTTCTCCGCAACCGCACGTTGGCGTTTGCGGGGCAGATCCAATCCCCGATTTAGCCTGAACGGCCATGTGGTTGACAGGCTCTGGCCTGCGCGTCTGGACCATGAAATCTCACAGTCCCTCGGTCGTGTAGATCGGCTGATCGATATATTCAGCCGCCCAGATCATGGACGAAGGGATCCGGAGACAGTTCGCTGCGGCTCTTCAACATGACCGATACGGTTCCTAGTATTTCATAATCCCCCGTCCCTTGAACTTCACCGGCGGGT
>JAABUL010001661.1_pt1 | contig 40760 bp, 51 predicted proteins | sample 5559151 | NCBI WGS metagenome assembly JAABUL01 (sample SAMN10711876, study PRJNA513368) | rock metagenome | isolation source: Antarctica rocks | place: Antarctica: Victoria Land, Pudding Butte sud | reverse complement strand
CCCAGTTTCAAAAAATGCACAATGTCCCATCCCCCAAGGTTTCAAATTAAAAAAAAAACATCATCGACCCCCCCTCATAAATCCAAAAAACCACCAAGCTGGATTAAAAAAAAACCCCCCCACCCCAATCCATCACCCTTACCGCCGCTTTTTCCTTTGCCAAAGCACGCGCGATATTTCCAAAAAAATAAATAAATAAAGCAACTGAGCAGAGGAAATGACTTTGTGAGGGGTTCTTCTGTCCGATCAGGACATGTCCAGCTAGCGCATTGACTGAGTTCGTTGTCGAGTACATAGCCCATGATTTAATCATCGGTTTCTCGGTTTATCCGTTGTTGGGTGGGAGGGGAGTGCCTTTTCAACTCTCCAGCTCATTAGCAAAGCTTCTTGGTGTTTTCTTTCCTCTGTTGATATGAAAGGAAGGTGGGAGATGGTGGTGTTTTTTTGGGGTTTGGGTATAGGTAGTTATAAGCGGTCGGGGGTGATCTTTCTACTATACTTTAACATCACCCCCCCCCCCCCCCCCCCCACCCACCCGGCCCCAGGGGGCTAGAGTTTTTCATTATGGGGTTTTTCTTTTTTCAACGTTCTTCGGCCTTTTGGGTTCATCCCTCGCTACCTTGGTCAGTCGCCTTCCGCCGCTTTTTTTTATATCGAGCTCACCACCAACTACCCTCACACCCCCATCCCCATCTCCATCTCCATCCCCCCCTATCCCCCCGTTCCCACCCCCTATTTGCTCTACAGCCATGCCCACTCGTCTCCACACCATTTATCTCGGCTAGCTTGATGTTTGGGGTGGTTTGGGGGTTTTTTTTGAGTGGGGGAGTACGTGTAGTGCGGGTTCGTGAGGAATGTGGGAAGGGAATGATGGGAGGGATGAATGGTCTAGGGAACGTGGCCGTGGGGTTGGTTAGTGGCTGGGTGTGTTGATGTGGGATAGGTACAGTATGTCGATGCTGTAGGCGGCAGCTTGGTTGTGAAAGGGGTCGAAGGAAGGGAGGGATGTGTAATAGCTAACAAAAACCAAAATTTTGAAAGGGGCCGCCCCATGAAAATCGCATATCGGGTATATTCCTCGTCCTGAAACCCACCAACGCCGGAGTGTACCCCTAGAAACTAGCAAGAATCAAACAACCTCGATCTCCGCCCTCCGCCCCCCCGTTCGATCAACCACCACCCTCTTCCTCACAACCACCTTGGCCGTACTCGCCTTCCTCGGATCCCTCGCCTCAAACACCTCATCCAGCTCCTCCAACGTCCGCCCCTTTGTCTCCACGAAAAAGAAATATATAAACACAAATTCAAAAACGTCCCAGAAGACGAAAAACACATAGAACCAGTATCCAATGTTTTGGAGCGCGATCGGTGCAGCGAACGTGTTTACGAACCCCGCGGTGCCGGCTGTGAGCTGGAAGATGGCCATGCCCTTGGCACGCATGTCGTTAGTCATGACTTCGCCGGGGTAGATAGGTTGCATGGCCGTGTAGCCGACGGCGAAGACGCAGCCGAAGATGTAGATGAAGGCGATGCTGGCGCTTGAGGACTCTTTGCTTCCCGTTCGGACATAGCCCGCTGCGGTACCGGCCGTGATGGCGAGGCAGACGATCATGCCTGCGGTCGCGGAGAGAAACATCTTGCGCCTGCCGACGCGATCATGCAAGAAGGCGCCCATGACCGCGAAGATCCAGCCGGTGATGGCGTAGACGATGTTGAGCAGCAGCTTGGTGGAGGTGTCGGTGATGCCGACGTATTTGACCAGAGTGGGCAGGTAGTAGCTGATGACGTTGTTGCCGGAGAATTGGCCGAACCAGGAGAAGGCGACGTTGAGCATGAGGCGGTAGCGGCGGTTGCGGGTCTTGACCATGTCGCGCAGGTCGAAGATGGTGTTCCAGGAGGTCATGCCTTCGGCGCGGATGGCTTCTTGCATTTCGTGCATTTCGAGGCGGACGAGGGGATGGTTGTAGTCGCCGTTGGCGTGGTAGTTGGCGATGAAGGTACGGGCTTCTTCGACGCGGCCTTTGGCGATGAGCCTGGGTCCGGGGATTAGTCTGGGGTTTGTCTAAGGGGGTTAATTGAGAGGGGGGTAGGAGAGACAGACCATCTGGGGCTTTCGGGGCAGAAGAAGACGCCGAAGCAGACGAGTCCCGGGCAGATCATTTGGATCCATAGGGGTAGGCGCCATTCGAGAAGCTGCCCTTGCAGAGCCTTGGAGTTGAAAGTTCCGTACACAGAGCAGCTGGCAAGAATGGAACCCTAGACTTTCTTAACCGGGTGTCAGATAGTGAGGAAGGGCTGCTGCTCTTACAAGGTAGTATAGTGTGTTGTAAATACCAGACACCGTCGCTCGGTACTGAGGCGGAGCAACTTCAATAAGAAGGAGCGGAGAAGCAGTAACCGCAATTGAAGAGAAGAAAGCCAAAAGAAATCGACCTCCAATAAAGCCAGCCAAAGTCGGAGCTGTGGCGGTCACAACAGCACCAACACAGACGCCAAGGCAGCCGACAAAAATGGCCAGCTTACGGCCTCGCCAATCTGAGATCCAGACGAAAAGTGCTCCGACCATTTGACCAACCTTGGATCATGTCAACATCGCTGGGGTGATCCACTCAAGTGGAAGATTGGCGTACATTATAGATTGCAAAAACAATTCCAGTGGAGGCACTACCGCCATCACCAAGGCCGTAGTACTTGGTATAAGAGGGCAGAGCGTTGATACTGCCCATGAGCGAACCGTCGTAGCCGTTCATGGTACTTGCTAGAGCAATCAGGGCTAAACAGAGGTACAATTTCAGGTATCCCGCCGACTGATTTTCGAGTCAGAACAAGAATTTCGGATGCAGTTCTTCCAATACCGACCCATGGAGATAAATCCTTGACAGCATCAGCGTACTCGACATTCTGCACCGCGATTTCCTTTTCAGCGATCGTCTTCACAGGCTCAGACTCCTGCTCCAGGCTGGACCCCATATGCTCTGGCTCAACCTGCTCAAAGCCGGTAGCCTTTTCCATGGCAATTGTTGGAACAATGGACTGTTTGGAATCTGAGATTGCGAGACATGCGGGGGGCTGCATACTAATATATCATACGGAATATAGAAGTCTCAACGCACTAAAGCAGTCATGCAGGTGCAGGTGCTGCGAGCTGCTTTCTCCATCGGGAAGCGGAGTGAGAGACTCCGGAAATTGCGGGGCCCCACAGACTAGAGTACTGTGTAAGGTAGAGACAGATTGATGCCAACGTTCGATCACGAGCCATCCGGCGTTGCTCCTGCAAGCGCAAGACAGGGTGCGGAGTGAGGAGCTCCGACTTCTCTTATGTATGTCGCAGGGACTATTCCGGCCTCCAGACATATTAAAGTACCTTACCTGAATAATACACATACCGCGGTCCCGTTTGGAATGGTACAATTCCTGACGTTCCAGTCCCGTGTTCTAGATGTCCGCCCCACCTCGGCTTCTCGATGGAAAGCACGTGATCATGTCGAAACTTGAGGTACGGTATGGTAAGGTTAGTACGGTAAGTTACCTTACTGGTATATTATTCGCTTTACATCGGACAGATGAGCAGTGAGACCCAAAGCGACTTAGTACTTCCAGTTCATACAGCTTCGAATATTCAAAGTAGCTTGAGAGACCCAAGCTTATGTTATAGGTATGAATGCCATTGCAAGCGAACGTCCTTGATGAAGGGTCCTGACAGGCTCACCGCATTGCTGTGTATTGTTCTAAATCCAATGCGATTTCAAAAACGACCGAACTCGGTAGGTCCAAAAGGGAATTCTGGGAATTGCGATACTTGATCCCACATAACGGAATTCCAAAGATCATCAGGCACAAAGGGTGATTGCTGGTCCCAACCATTCATAGCCCCATCCATGATTGCGTGTGACATTTGGTTTGAAGCCTCGTAGACTTCAGCAATGACTTCTCGGCTTCTTTTTGCTACGGCGCTCCAGAGCTCCATTGACTGCAGGACTCGTAGAGCTATCTCCACTTGGCCACGCCACTTTCCAGCTTCTATGATGTTATCGCTCTCGTAAAACAGCGACAGGAGAGGCACCATTGAAGCCTGGAACAAGAACCTATTCGTAGAGTAAGCCTCTCGCTTAAAGCGTCGAGAGAAGCTGCATGCTTACCAGACAGCATTCCAGCCACATATATGGTCAGGTTGCCAATCAGTGGTAATATCTATTATCGAGTTGCCAGCTATAGAGCGACATGACTCAATGGCATCCTTATCGACAGGCGACAACTCAGCAAATGGTCTTCGAGACAGTCCAGCGTGAAGAAGTACTGGCCGGTATAATAGCAGTCGAATATTTTGGTAACGCCATCTCAGAACAGCACGCGGAACTAGGAGAGTCCTGGCGCACTGATGTGGCGATCGAAGTGGTGCAGGCAATGTCTCGAACCAAGATATTAGGTTTTTATCAAAGATAGCTATATCGCTGGGCGTGAGGTAGGATGAGATTGCAAGCCGGTTCTGGATTTCCGCAGCGAGTCTGCAATAACCCACGCTGGCTGTTAAGTATGGTCCTCGATCCTCAAATGCACGCTAGTTCAAGATTAGGATTGAAAGTGGATCGTAAAAGCATCTTTCGATCTTACATTTCCTGGGCTTTCATAAGACGGCGGGTGTACGCTGAGGCAAATCAGCAACTTTATTGGAGGCTTGCACTGGTAGAGAGATAAAGCACGTACGTTACCGCTGGACCAAAATAATCGCAGGCTGCCGGCCTTCCCAGCGTAGTTGATCCCCATATGTCCAAACATACCAGTGACCACCACGTTCGTCTCTTCACTTCTCGGTCATTCTGAAAATCTAGCTTCTGTGCATGCTCTGGAGATGCATGCAGCGGGGTCTCCCGGTGGATTCCTAATGCACACGCCATGCGCAATGCCGCCCCAGTGATGGCAACAGCCATGTTTGGCCTTGTAGTCCACGTGTTAATATTATACCCAGGAAGATCGAGGATATTTGTAACATTCAGAGACGCAAGGATAAGGAACCCCACCTATTGCAGTAGTGAAGATAGAAACCCCCCATAAGTGCAAGCGCTTGGATTGTTTCCAACCTCCCACTACCAAACGAGTCCAGCCCGAGGTAGCGTCTTGCTCTTAGGTAGAACACCGTGTGAACTGTGTCTAAGCAAGTCATTGCAGCAATACTTCCAAGAGCAAAGACCATGTTGAGAAGCGACAACCATGGAGCATCCACCCTAGCGCCAGAAGCAAAGTTCATCCGAAATTGCATTTCGTCAATCATGGGAACCAAGACGTGGACATGAGAAAAGTAGGCTTCGACTGATTCCAGCTCAGTTTCTCGAGTTATCGAGAGAGAAGATAAGTCCGACGCATCTCTGTCAGATCTTTCGTACGGCGAATCAATCTGGGGAAGATTTGAATGCTTCTTGATGGCTGGGCATAAAATTGACATGACTTTTAGGGCTGCAGAAATTGACGAAGAGCCAACATATGACGAATGTCGCAAAGCGGACAGATCCAGAGCATTCACGTCGTCTGTGACGAAATCAGGGCTGTCCTCGTCAAATTCGCTCGGCGGATCCTGAAGCTGTTCAAGCGCGGAGCTGCCATCAGGCCGCATCAAGGTCGGCGATTCAATCTGGCCCCCAGGCGGTTGGGATGACGCACTCAAGATTAGATCTATCAGTTCTTTACGAGAACATGACTGTAGACTTGGTATATCGCTCGAGGGGAAAAGAAGCTTTATTATTGACCGACATTGTTCAAGTGAGTTTGACAGGTGGTCAACGGTCCTGTAGCGGTGCAGTCAGCGTCTATGGTTATGGATTGATTCATCTCGCACCCTATTCAGACTTTGAAGACAGTTTAGCTAACCAACTTTCATAGACCACCACTAAATGATGTACTTGCGGGTAATTGGATACTGCTAGAAAATTGCCAAAGAAATACCCGGCAATACCGCACGTGTAGATGTGGGATTTGAACCCATTCGTAGCTTACTTTTGGCTCGGAATGACTCTCGCTTTAGGAGTCAAGTATACGCAGGGGCCTTCTTTGCCATTGTCTTTACATCTCTGGCAAGGTTGGTTTCCATCACATCGGGCCTTGCGACGGCGGCATTCTGTGCAGGCCAGTACAGGCGCTGACCGCGTCGGCTTCACGACACGCGCTGGCTTCGGCGATCTGAGCTGCGCCGCATCATGCACAGTATCTGGAGTGAATTGAATCGTGCTGAACATAATCGGCTATAGCCAGCCTCGGCCGTCAGAAGGCCAACGGAATACGAGCACCCGGGTGGGTTCATTCGCCCAAGAAAACTTAGGACCCTAATACATCATGAAGATAGGATCCAGTAGAAGCGAAAGTAAGCACAATAGTCTTTTGGGACTCCGTTGCTAACGGTCTTGCAGGAACCTTCAAGACCGTTGAGGTAGATGAACCGAGATGGAGCGGAGTCAGTGGGGCCGCGGTCTATTATAGGCACAAGTAAATTGTCATGGCGGGGCAGATGCAAAGGGACAATCCCCCGCTACTAGAACAAACATTCACAGAAGTAACGCCCTCCCCAAGCCATTATTTCGCCATGACTATCAGATATAATTCTTCAACCATGTCATCGTCTCCAATGCGAATTCACGTACACGAGTTGAAGAATGGATGGAAGGTGAAAGCAACCGATGCCGCTAACGCAGAGAGCGAATGGCTTGATGTAGCTAGCGTGCCCACTAAGTAAGTCCGATAGCTCCGACTCTTGGAAAACGTTTTCGACATCGATTTCCACCACGACATCCACTGATTCCCTGTTCCCATAGTGTGCATCTCGACCTCATTGCCAATCAAAAGTACGTTGCTCTCCGCTGATAGTAGGGGATCATGTACTAATAGAATGATAAAGGATCCCTGATCCTTTTATTGCTTTCAACGAACTCGACGCAGAATGGGTTGGGAAGAAATCATGGACGTACAGAGCGATCCTTCCGAAACCGCATACCGCTCACCATAATGCTGTTACCGTACTGGCTTTGGATGGCCTTGATACCTTTGCTACAGCCAAATTCAATGGCAAGGAAATACTCAAGAGCGACAACATGTTCGTTCCCCACCGAGTTGACATCACTGGACATTTGAAAAGGGATGGGACCAACGTTCTTGAGATCGAATTTGAACCCGCTCTATTAAAAGCAAGGTAGTTGGTTGCAAGCATTCGTCTCCGCTGGAGATCAGATCCTAATTATATCTGGCCTACAGGGAAATCTTAAAACAACACCCTGAACATGCTTGGCATTGCATGAACGGGGAGCCTGGAAGGCTTGCCGTTCGGAAAGCGCAATATCACTGGGGCTGGGACTGGGGTCCGGTACGTGCCAAACTATGACGTGAGATGTACCTACGCGGCTGATACACGTCTCAAGTTGTTAATGACTTGCGGTCCGTGGAAGCCAATAAGGGTTGAAACCTATAATGGACGTCTCGCCGACGTTTGGACTGAAGTCAATGTTGACGAGAACTTAAGAACAGCCAGTATTACAGCAAATGCTCAAATTGAAGGAAGTCATGGAGGGAAAGTCTCATTTACCCTTAGTTTGGATGGTAAATGTCTCTCCGAGTCTGTTGTAGAGGTCGGTAAGGATCATTTTGTCAAGACCGAATTCAATCTTAATACCCCTGTGTTGTGGTATCCTCATGGATATGGTGCCCAACCACTATATGAGGTCTCTGCCTCGCTCCTGGCTGGAGACGCCAGCCTCCACAGAGTGAGCAAATATTTCGGCGTCCGTCGGGCAGAGTTGATCCAACAAGCAGACAAGCATGGCAAATCGTTCTACTTTAGGATAAACAATGTAGACGTATTTTGTGGCGGTTCCGACTGGATCCCCGCAGATAGCTTTACACCTAGAATCTCCGACGACAAATATCGGCGCTGGTTAGAACTGATGGTCGACGGCAATCAGTGCATGATCCGTGTCTGGGGTGGAGGGATTTGGGAGGCAGATATTTTTTACTCCACTTGCGATGAGCTTGGGATCATGGTGTGGCAAGACTTCATGTTTGGTATTCATATTTTTCTATTACTTTGGTCCAGCTCTGACCGCTATGATGCGGTATCTGACCATCTGCAGGCTGCGGTAATTATCCAGCATATCCAGAAATACTCCAATCAATTGAAGCCGAATGCGAAGCCCAGCTCAAGCGACTTCGACATCACCCTTCGATTGTTATATATGCTGGCAACAACGAGGACTATCAATGTCAGGAGCAAAATGGCTTAACATATAATTACGAAGACAAAAATCCGGAAAACTGGCTGAAGACGGACTTTCCTGCAAGATACATCTACGAGAAGCTGCTTCCCGAAGCAGTCGAGAAGTTTTCTCCAGCAGTGCAATATCACCCAGGCTCCCCTTGGGGCGATGGGAAGCCCACGAGTGATCCAACAGTTGGTGACCTGCATCAATGGAATGGTAAGTACATAGGGCTTTTCAATGTTAGACCATTAGAGCTAACTCGAGATTTAGTCTGGCACGGTACCCAAGAAAAGTATCAGATCTTCGATACGCTAGGTGGACGATTCAATTCGGAATTCGGCATGGAAGCGTTTCCCCATATCCAAACGATCAAAGAATTCGTGACAGACGAAAGCGAGCTATATCCACAATCTCATACCCTAGACTTTCACAACAAAGGTAAGTCAGCTCTATCGCAGTCCAGCATGGTCCCGAAGTAATCACTGAATTGTGACAGCTGATGGTCACGAACGACGAATTGCCACCTACATGGTTGAGGTAAGAAGACATGAGACACCGGTTTGTGAGGATGTGCGAGCCTTGGCTTACGTGTCCTAGAACTTTCGAACTCGAACAGAGCTTGAAGCCTTTATTCATCTCACCCAACTTGGACAATCTGAGGCTCTAATGTTCGGCTATCGTGGTTGGCGGCGGCAATGGGGTGATGCAAGGAAGTGTGGAGGTGCTCTTGTCTGGCAGCTGAACGACTGTTGGCCTACGACTTCTTGGGCAATCTGCGACTATTACCTACGTAAGAAGCCATCTTATTATGCCTTGGCTCGAGTTTTAGCACCCCTGGCAATTGGCGTTCAGCGAGGTGAGTCCAGGGAGAGCGTCCAGGACAAAAGTGAGATTCTGACTGCACATAGCACATCACGATTGGTCTGTGGTGCATGCCAGACCGAGCAAAGCTGACAAATATGAGCTGTGGGTTGTAAGCAGTAAGATGGAGGTAGTGACAGCATCCGTTGAACTGCATTATTTATCTATCAAGAGTGGCAAGGAGATCATGGATCCCGTAATCAAGAAAGATGTCAAGATCGTTCCCAACGGCACGACTAACATAATGGATGGGATCATTGATAATGTCAAAGAGGAGCAGCATGTCCTTGCTGCGCGACTCTTGGTAGATGGCAAGGTCGTTGCTCGGGATATGGATTGGCCGCAACCGCTGAAATATCTCTCGTTTGAAGATCGAGGATTGGAAGTCTCATTCGACGGACAGTCTTCGATCCGAGTGAAAGCGAACAAACCGGTCAAGGGTCTGGTTTTCGAGGAGCGAGAAGGCGTGCTGCTCAGCGACAGCGGTCTGGATGTGGCGCCAGGTGACGAACAGATCGTCAGCGTCAAGCATTTCCGGCCAGGCGATCAGCCACTGTCATGGAGATACCTTGGAAGTACATAGTAGAAGTCTCTGTCAAGTTTGAGGGGATTTAGATATGTCACTAATTGCTATAGAACGGCATCACTATATCTGATCATCTGGATTGAACAACCACGACCACCACGAACAGGATCAGCACTAGTGTCTAGTGAAATCATATGGCAGCATGGCTACCTACCTACAGTAGAATATTGTCCCCAAAACTTCCCCAACCGAGCTTCAAGCGGAGGGTCAAATGCCGGAACAAACAAGGCTAGCGCACATATCGCCCTGCTGCGTTAATGCATCACACCAGATTCTGCGTCAAGAGATTCGTGGGGTACAGGTGCAGGGATCGACATGCTCTGACAATGAATGAGTGAATGGAAGCGGGACCGGTTTTCGAGATTGACGGACTGCCTATTCTGGACCGGAGCTGCAGCGATGATCTTCACGACGGCATTGCCCGGCAACAACCTCTGATGAGAATTTTATGTAAATTGGAAGCGGAGTGTTGAAGCGGGAAAACATAAGAAGGTAAGTCTCCGACAGAAGTCGTTGACTCGAACTCCTCATAGTCTGGAACGTTGGACCAATCTGCTATCATGAGGTCCCTAACTCTTATCACAGTGCTTTCTGTCCTTCTGAGCGTGCAAGCCTGGCCCATTGACTCCAGGAACGAGAAAAACGATGAAGAGCACGAACAAACCCTTCCAATTACTCGTGATGGCACACAGCTGAAGCTCAACGGCAAGCCATGGACAGCATCAGGAGCAAATGTTTATTGGCTTGGGCTTGTCAGTTCTACCATCTTCCCATTGACGTCATCGAACATTTGCTCATGTGTTTGAAAGGATGAAAATGTCATCCCTCCTGCAGGCAAACCCTTTTATGCGCCATTTAACGCTTCGTATCCAACCAAGGGGAGGATCACGGAAGTAATGAATGTTTTGAAGACCATGGGCGCTCATTTGATCCGAAGCCAGACGATGGGTGTTAGCGTAGGCAATCCATTGAGTCTGATGCCAGCGCTTGGTAAATATAATGACGAAGGTTAGCATTCGAAGTCTTTGATCAGATTGAGATGTTGCTGAGATTTTAGCCTTCGATACCATCGACTGGGCAGTTTACCAGGCTGGAGAACATGGTTTGAGGATTATGGCGCCTTTGACTGATAACTATGACTATTATCATGGGGTAAGTCAATATCTTCTAAGTATTCCACTCATGTTCTGTAATTTGCTAATTAGAAATATAGGGCAAATACAACTTTCTACGCTTCAGAGGAATTGACATCCCCAGCAAAAGCTTTTCCACCGTGTACCTCTCCTGACTCTCCGTTTCCCCCAAACCTCCTAAAACTAACAAACCCCCAGCGATCCCCTTGTAATGCAATTCTACACAAACCCAACTATAATTCAAGACTTCAAAAACTACATTAAACATCTCCTCACGCACAGAAACCGCTACACCGGCCTCACCTACGCCCAAGACGCCACCATCGCCATGTACGAAACCGGCAACGAACTTGGCGGCACCACTTTTGGCGACATGGACGTTCCGAACTCATGGACCCAAGAAATCGCCTCCTTTATCAAATCCCTCGCCCCGCACAAAATCGTCGTCGATGGCACCTACGGCGTTAACAAAACCCATTTCGCCGTGTCTGCAATCGATGTCTTTTCTGACCACTTCTACCCGCCGCTGGTCTCAAAACTCAAAGATGATATTTCCCTCGTCGAATCCGCAAACCGCGTTTACCTAGCTGGCGAGTACGACTGGACGGGCCTCAAGGGCGGGGATTCGCTAAGCGCCTTTTATTCTGTCATTGAGAACCAGCAGACGAAACCCAAACCCGTTGTGGCCGGAGATTTGTTTTGGAGGTAGTCTCTCCCACCTCCCACCTCCCAAAATACTCCAATACCCCTCCTTCCAGGTTCACCATGCTAGAGGTAAATTACCCTTTACTGACCAATAAAAGTCTCTTCGAGCACAACGTCCCGAACTGCAACCAGTTCGTGAACCACACCGACGGCTTCACGCTTCAGTACGGCAACCCGGCCAACACCGCGCAGGTAAACAGCCAGATCAGTACTATCCGGCAGCACTTTTTTAAGATGCAGGGGAAGGCAGTGGGTGCAGACTTGCCGGCCGTAGCGTGTCCAGGGCCAAGAGAGGATAAGTAGAGAAACGTGTGCGGTTTTTTTTTGTGTGTATATATCCTTTCTGTCCTTCAGCTGCCTCCAACAATAGTCACCAAACAATGAATACTACGTGTACCAGAACCTGCAGAGTCTACCACCAGTAAATTTTGTTGAGCATGTGTCGGTTGTGCTGCAATGACTACCTACTCGCACACCATAGTATATACGTTCAGAGAGGCAGAACACCTTACTCTGAGTTATGCACAGCTGCGACGCGTGATGAACCCCCCCCCCCCTTTTTTTTCCCCCAAAAAGTCTCGTCGTCGGGACTGGGAAAATCTGATCATGTCCACAAAGCTGTATTAAATTCACCCTCCTTTTTTATTCCCACACAAGGCTATCCAAGCCACCTTTTTTCTAATCCCTTCCCAATCCCAATAGTCGATCGATATCCCAAGCTTATTTTGCTCCTCTCCCTACCGTCCCTCAACCTGCCCTTACACCTTTCCAATCCAACGGGTTCCCTCAAACAGTCACGCGGTCCGGCTTTTTGCAGTCAGGGCTCAGCAGTATCTGCCACCACCACCACCACCAGCCGCTCATCATTAAATCTCGATATTGGCCCTCGTCGTGCCCCATCGTCATCGGCGTTGTCGTCGCTATTCTACTTTCTCGCCGGTTCTCAGCGCGTATCGAAAGTGGCGACGACAAGGGGGAACCAATGTACTCAAACCTCCCTTCCCTATATTTACTATACCCAACCCACTACCAATATACAGTTACCCCCCTTATCGTAACCCTCCCCCCCCCAAAAAGAACGAGCCAAAACAATCTACGCACCTCCTACACCGCTGCTCGCCAAGCAGCGATACACTACTGGCGCCTCAAGGCGCCAGCTCGGCATCCAGAGCCCGCACGCGCTGCACTGTCAGTGTTTGCATCGCGGGCGTTGGTTTCGGTTGACGAGGCGTTCGTTCTGAGGCGCAGTTGCGGTAGTGGGGACCAGCCCGTTGTTTTTGAGCGGGCAGTGGAAGGGGTTTGGGGGTGGGAATAGTTTGGGGGGGTTAGGAGGTTTGTGGGTGTTGGGGTTTGGATGGTGTTGGAGTGGTGATGGGAACTTGGAAATATGGTGGAGGTGGGGTTGGTTCGTGAGAGGGGGTTTTGTAGGGGAGGTGGGGACTGGAAGAGGGGGGTTGAAGCATGTTTTCTGAGTGGGTGGAGGTGGAGACTTGATATGAGGGACGAGCTGCTTTGGTAACAAATATAGCTAGCTGATATTCACATCGTCCACCGATATGATGCTGTCCATTATCTTCTTCAACAAGCGGCTCATAATCTCGTTTAGAAAGCTTTGAAATAAAGGAAGTGCTCAAGGTTAATAGCCCAGGAATGAGACGAGCTTCACGCCATCCTGAAGACCTCAATAGTACTGAACTTTTCATGATACTTTGCCGCCTCGATATGACATCTTCGGAAGATGGTATGACGGAATATGATTAAATCCACTGAGGCTGAAACATGTTCTACGATCTTTTTTAGTCTGTCCCAAAGGAGAACGATACTTCTGTAAATTATCCAACAAGCAAATTGCACAGAAAGGGCAAAAAGAGCAACGTCAAACTGAAGTTACAGTACTACTATGTATCTCACTAAACGTCCGAGGCGTAGAAAAGCAACAGTCGATGCCGGGGATGCTACATACAGCTAGCTTACTAAACCTTAAACGTATCCCAGTTGTTTCCGCTACTTTTCTTTTCTCTCGACTTTCACGCTATCCTTTTGCCCGCAACTTGACGTTCTCTCTTATAGACTGCGCACTTTCTTATCAATTGAGATATCTAGCTCTACATTATGTTTGCATCATGCCAGATATTCGGTGCTTGCCAGCGGAGAGCCTTCTCTGTCTCGGCCAGACAGGTACGAAGCTTCAGCAACTTTATCCGCCCCAATCAGCGGAGCTCCAACCTCGAGAACGACAAACAGAACTGACTATGAGCCATAGGCATCGAAAGTAACCGTCTTGGGAGGAGCTGGAGGAATTGGACAACCTCTGTCCCTGTTGATGAAGTTGAACCCACGAGTTACCGAGCTTGCACTCTATGACATCAAGGGCGCCCCAGGTTTGTGAAGCTATCTCGTATTGGTACATCCATGGCTGATACGCAAGCAGGTGTTGCCGCCGACATCGGTCACATAAACACCAAGAGCAACGTCACCGGCTACGAGCCAGAAGCCGACGGATTGAAGAAAGCTCTGACCGGAGCCGAAATTGTTCTGATACCCGCTGGCGTGCCCAGAAAGCCAGGAATGACTCGTGACGGTATGAGACGTGGAGACAATGCTATAGAATCGCACTAAGGCTTGTCCAGATCTATTCAATACCAATGCGTCAATCGTTCGGGACCTAGCCAAGGCTTGTGCGGACTCGGCGCCCGAAGCAAATATTCTTGTTATAGCCAACCCTGTATGAAATTGTACCTAGGTCTTTTCAATCGACGTTGCTGATAACCTATTAGGTCAACTCTACCGTTCCAATATGCGCCGAGATCTTCAAGGCGAAAGGCGTTTACAACCCCAAGCGTCTTTTCGGTGTCACCACTCTCGACGTCGTCCGAGCTTCCCGCTTCATCTCACAACACAAGGGCACCGACCCGGCCGATGAGAACATTACAGTCGTTGGTGGGCACTCTGGCGCTACCATTGTTCCTCTACTTTCCCAGTCCGGCTACTCGCTCACGGGCAAAAACCTCGACGACTACGTTTACCGCGTACAATTTGGAGGTGACGAGGTTGTAAAGGCCAAGAACGGAAGCGGGTCTGCGACATTGTCAATGGCAATGGCTGGTGCTCGCTTTGCCGAGAGTCTGCTCAAGGCAGCCCAGGGCCAGAAGGGTGTCGTTGAGCCTACATTTGTGGACAGCCCCTTGTACAAGGGCCAAGGTATCGATTTCTTTGCATCAAAGGTAGAACTCGGGCCCAACGGTATTGAGAAGATCCATGAGGTCGGCAAGATCTCGGAACATGAGCAGAAGTTGCTTGACGCTTGTTTGGCTGATCTGAAGAAGAATATTGCCAAGGGTAAGACTTCCCACATAGATATTCTCCTATTGGGTACAAGCTGATATTTCCTAGGTGTCGAATTCGTCAAGCAAAACCCCTAGATTCTTGTTGGCAGGTTACTTCCTTCATGACCTATCAGGATTCAAAGGAGTCCTCCATGTAGATTTGTAGAGTTTGATGTAGATTTCTCTAGCTAGTGTTTGTCAATCCGGGGTATTCTTGCTTCTTATCTCTACCTCTTCATGCGAGGTATCTCATCCGAAAACGCCGAATTTTCCTGTCCTCTCAGACCCTCCACTCCCGTGAGCCATACCAATCACCCACCGCAGCACACCACGCCCCCATTTTTTCTCCCACCCGCAACTCCGCCTCGGCACAATCAAGGGCGCGAAAACTCGGTTACCAACCACCGCGAGCTAGATCAGCTATCAGACCAATTGAACAACTCGAGCATAAAAAGTCCAAGATCAATTGGTTTCGTACGTTGATCTGCTCAATTCTCCTTCTCGCACTAGCTTCCCAATCCCGCATCGAGACCTACAATTCCTTCTTTACCCGAAACACAGCCGATGACCCCTATCCATTGAAAACTATTCGACCCATCCATCCATCCATATGAAATCTCTGCCATCAACTATACAATACAACCTACCCCATACCCATACCCATACCATCTCCTTCATTCATTCACTCACTCAATAAAACACACATATATAAAACCTCTGCTATTTCGAACCCCTTCGTAGCCACAACCTCGGATGATATAAACAAACACGATGTTGTAGTGAAGGAACACTGGGGTATGTATAGAGTGTCAAGACAGTGGTTGGAGGGATAGGAGGGGGTTTGTTACTCTTGCGGTGGGAGGGGAGGGGGGGAGGTGGGTTGGTGGGGTGGGTTGGTGGGGTGGAGAATGGGGATGGTGGAGAATGGGATGGAGCTGTGTGGGGGGCTGGTTGGGCGGGTGAGCGGGGAGTGGAAGGGTGGAGTTAATGGTGGGGAGATGGGGGAGGTTGGAGATGGGTAGGGTGGTGGGGTGCGAATACTGGGTTTGTGTGTGGTGATGCGATGATGTGGAAAAGGTGGAGGGAGGTTTTGGGTGACGAGGATATATGTAATGAGGCATGGTTTTGTAAATTTTGTAAATGGGCTATACTGAACAAATTATCTAGATCATCCAATAACGGAACATGGCAGCTTCGTAAAGACTAGGGTATCATGAAATATGTATCCTACAAATGTTCCAATATGTACGCACCACCAACTGGCGTCCAAGCAAATCAAAAAGTCGAACTAGAAACCATAAGCCGCCAGCTATCGCAGCGCTTGAGAAGGTCGAGCCCCTCCAGGTAGCCGGTTCGGTATGGGTGGTGGAGGCGGGCTTTGTCGACTCGGTAGCTGTGGTGACGTTTTTGGCGACGTCTTCTGTATCCTCAGTGGCGCAACCTCATGTACAGGCAGTTCGACCGCCTGGAACGATTGCGTGGGGTTTACCGGTGACTGGGTAGTGGGAAGTTCCATCGGGTGCCACGACTGCCCCGAACTGTGATCATAAGAGTTTGCGCGCCTAAAGGGATTCGCTTCTTTGTAGGCTGGATCCACGCCGTGGTACGGGTATGGCGGCGCGGCGGTTTCCATATGCTGGTGGTCCATGTGCTGTTGGCCAGGGAGGCCCGGGCTGTGGAAGGGGGACATGCTTTTGGAGCTGCGCGAGTCGGCGTAGGAAGGGGCTGCACCGTGGTGGTCGGAGGTGGAGGTTGAGGGGGTGGGGAGAAACGATTTTGCAATAGAGAGGCGGTGGTTGTAGGCGTTGCGCTCGGCCAAGTGGGCCTTTTCAATCAGGCGGTCGACGAGGGTCGCGTGGGCGCTTTTAAGGTTTTTCTTCACGAATTTTGTGGCGAAGACGTTGCAGCGCATGTCGACGTCTTCTCTTAGCCATAGCCCGTTTTTCGGCACGCCCAGTCCTAGCTCCACGGGTTCTTTAGGTTCCCCGGGCAGCGATCCACCGAGCGTCCATTTCCCTCTGATATCTAGTCCCAAGGGTGCGTAGCAGTGCGTTTGCACGCCGGTAGTGAGATCATTGAAGCAGCAGAAAAAGGTGATGTGCCCAGAGACCAGGCCGCCCGGGAGGTAGTTGATTTTATCGGTCATGGAGTACCATTGGCAGTGGACTGCTTCCTCAGGGTCTGCGTTTGGGGGTGGTTTGCAGGGGTGGCGCTCTTCGACTAAAGGGTTGAGGTCGATCATCTCGGTGTGGCAGTGGAGGGTTTCGAGGACTGTTGCGCGGGTGATGCCCTCGGGCAAGGCGGTCAGGGTGGTGAAGGTGGTTCTTTTGAACATGATGGGCAAGGAAGTGGGAAAGTGCTGACTTGGTGGGTTTCACAAGACAGCGAGAAATAGAGAGTAGAAGTTGGTATAGTCAGTGAAGAAAGGCAGAAGGTAGCAAGCTGAAGAGAGGTTATTATCATAAGCCGCCATCTCTTAGTGAATAATGATTGCGAGCTTAGCTTATTACTGTAATCGAAACGTCAGGTTTTGTATTCCGTAGCGCTTACTCTGTTGGGTCGAAAATAGAGCAGATCCACGTTTGCGAGCACATCTGATTCGCTCACAGCTGCAAGCGTGTCGTGCTTAGTCAAGCATGACGGCCACAGCCGCACAGCCACCGGGAACTTCCACAACCGAGTCGGTGTTTGGGGATTCCGTCTTGACGGCCGTTCGCCATTCGGATGGAGTCCTCTAGTACTAACCTCTATCACCCTGCTTGGGAAAGAGCCCATCAGCTTCTTATCGATATGTGTGTCGTTTGTTAACGGTGTGAATCGAGGATACGCGAGTAGAACCATCAACATTCTTCCAACGGCCACGCCTTCGTGTCGAAAAGGTTTGGAAAGGTGTGATTCCAAGATTTCCGCGAATCTTCGCTACCTGCTAGAGCAGCAGACCGCCAGTTAACAATACGGAGAATCTTTACCTCCGTATCCATCAATTAATCTCTCAACGATTCCAAATCAAGAAGCCTGTCGGGATTGCGAAGAGTGTTCCGGATTTGCATGATATAGTAAGTTAGACAGCTGTCTTAATGCATGCCATCAAGCAATACCTGGACCCATAAGTCAAATGGTCATGTAAGGCAAATGTGAACACTTCTGGGATGTGTAGACGGCATTCACCATGAGATTTTGCAACGAAGGACTTGATTAGTCGATCCACGGGTGGGCAACCATCGACAGTATGTTTGACCTTACCCCAAAGTCCACATCTCTAGCGGTCACGCTAGATGTACCAACTCCACGAGTGTGTGCATCATCTTTACTTATTCCTTCGCCAAACATGGGTTATCTGGAGCTGTATTCTTGTTTCTTGAACGAGGTTCCTGGATAGTTTGGTGTTCTTTCTCCGCTTTCGATCTGATATGTAGTGACTCCTGGTCTCAGTCCGTAAAGATTCGGGCGTATCTCAAATCTTACCTTTTCTCACCTCTACGTCCAAGAAATTCCCCCACTTCCCCTCTTGTTTGTCGACTTAGATCAAAAGCAGACGGCGGATTCTTAGATCTCATGATTGATATCAGATACGATGTTGATGCCGTCTGAGGACAATCTCAATCCGCACTGTCTGCTTGTTCATTTTAAATATTGACCGTAAACTTGCGGTTTCTACCACCCAATAGGATGACTGGAGTTCTGCCCTCCAAGAAGTATAGGGAATCAAGGGATCAGTTCAGGACTGAACATTCAACAACAGAACTCAAAAAAGCCTCAATCTGGCATAATTCATCAAGAATATCCTCGTGCTTGTTTGTCGTGATGCAGGTACCAGAAGTCTTGCAATAATCGCCTCAAGTTCGGCTTGAAAACACGATGAATCGCGTACACCACCTAAGCTGTTCAAAGAATCTAATCTTAATATGACGTTCATGGTTCACTACTATCATGAGTCGAAGTCGACCCTGTGCCTCTTTGGAGCGTTTTGGTCGAATTTTATTTCATTAGAAAAGCAAATTTCGCTTTTTATGCGTCATGATCAGCTTTCTGGCGCTTTCATTTTCACAAACATTTCTACTAAGGTAGTTGCTGCATTTAGTTTGTTACGCCTGATGAATGAATTTGTTTATTGTCATGGTTTTGACAATCTTACTGGAGTGGGTATCGGTTTACGGAGTATTGCGTCTTTGGCCCTCTGATAACTAGCGTGCATGCAAGACACACCCCTTTCAGCTCGGCTGTTGGCTATGTCGCCTATTGGTTAACGAGTTTACCGCTCGAAACAGCGAAATCACCGAATAGACCAAAGCCATTTGTCACCACATTCCGAAGTGGGGTGGAAGACGGCACTCTATCGATCATGGATATAAATGTGAGGATGCCCCCTCGGACGCTCTACTCAAAGCGATCAGCAATTTCTCGGCAACCTTAGGAGAGATCATTCATCCTTCACACCAAACAAAACGCACCCTAAAGATAATCTACAAGGTCCACGATCTTTAATTGCCCAACTCCTACCACCTTCTTATTGATTTCGTCATAGTCCTAGCCACCAGCGAACAAAAGCCACAATGGGTGACGCCAACGCATACACCAAGCCCTTCCAGCTTACTAAGAGCATGACCCGCAACGTTTACCCGGCAATCGATCCTAATAATCCGGACAATCAAGCCACCGGCAAAGTTATCATTATTACAGGCGCCGGGGGCGGTCTCGGATACGTGAGTCAGCCTCTGAATGACGTCGCTGCCTAAGCTTGTTGTTCAAAATAGTCTGAGGATGTATTGTTGCCCTTGACCCGCGTTGCTGAGAAGTATAACAGGATACTGCTACAGCCTGGGCCCAAGCTGGTGCAGCCGGCATCGTCTTAGTTGGCCGCAACTTGGATACCCTCAATGCTGCGGCTAAGAACGTGGAGTCCATATCTCACGGCCTTCCAGTGCTGGTTCAGAAAGCCGATGTTTCTTCCGAGACAGACGTCAAGACCCTCTACGAAAAGGTGAAAGCCAAATTCGGCAAGGCTGATGCCTTAGTCAATAGCGCTGGTACCATGGGCGGTGGACTAGTTGGTGAAGGTGAGCCCTCGGCGTGGTGGCAAGATTTCGTAAGTCCATATCCTTGGAAGAGACACATGAACAAATCTTCTTGAATATGACGCTTGACTTTATACCGTACAGGAAATCAACATCAAGGGAACTTACCTCATGATTCACTACTTCATCAAGACCTTCGGCGCTCAAGGCACCATCATCAACATTATCAGCCTCGGCGCTTCCTTTGTTATGCCAGGTATTAGCTCGTACTCCACCAGCAAGCTCGCCGTGATCAAGCTCGGAGAGTACGTCGACGCAGAGTATCCCGAGATCCGAGTCTTTTCCGTTCATCCAGGCATCGTCGCTGCCAACGAGGGCAGAGGCATGGTTGCGCCGGCATTCACGCCATTCGCTAAAGATCCGACCATACTCACGGGAGCACTTACCACCTATCTCACCACAACGAGGGCAGACTTTCTCAAGGGTGGATTCATCTCGGTCAACTGTAAGGCTTTGTTACTGATTTAATGGTTTGCCGACATACTTACCGCGTGCTAGGGGACGTCAATGAGCTGGAAATGCACAAGGATGAGATTAAGGAGAAGCAGCTTCTGAAGCTGGCTTTCCTCAACGGGAAGCTCGGACCTGATGGGCACCCGTGGGAGGCTTGAGAGCGAACCCCTACAAAGAGATTACAAACATCCGCTAGGGAAACGTATTACCGAGAAGAATAATGGCGGGAATGTGTTCCCAGTATCGAAGAATCCTTTCCAATTAGATTCATGCAGCGCTGCATCCTCATTCTTTCTATAACAATGCAATCTGCAATAGCGCAAACATCCATTACCAACCACAGAAAACAACTATGTAATCTATCTCCGCACTACCATACCAAACGCCCAGCTTGACTTGTATGGGCTCAGCGGCACGAACAGGAGGGGCACTCACCTATCCGACCCACAATCCCAACGGTATCACGCGGCTTATATTCCCCCCCCCATTTTGAGGCTTCTATAATGCAAGCGCCCTCCAGCCGGGCTAGACTCCACATTCTTCGCATTTTGGCAGATGCCTGCAAGGCCCATGGCCGATCCGCCTAGGCATAAACATTCCGAACAATGTAAGTCGAATGTTTGCTAGTATGGGTATTGACAGTAGATGTGTGTTTGCTAGCGGGCTGGATTTGAGACTTTGTTTGATTGCAGGTTTATGAGAGGGATGATTGCATGTAGGGTTTGAGTGGGTTTGTTTTGATCTGGTTATGGGCTATAGATAGGTTATTAGGGGTTGGGTATATATTGCGAGGATGTAGGTGGAGATGGGGGATGGTGATTCGTGGGGTTGTGGTGGAGCGTTTAGTGATCTAGTGCACCAGTAAGAGCGAGAAGTCGTTGCAGCACAATCGAGGCATCCCCATCAAACCTCACTCGATTATGCTGCGATGACTTTTCGCACCCACTGGTGCTAGGCCCCAGGTGGTTCCGTAATCAAAGGCCGAGCGCGAATCATATATTTTTACCGCGCGGCTAAGGATCTCGCTTAGAGTATGGAACGCCGAAGGCGAAGTTGAGATTTCTAATCTCCAGGATTCGGAGGTAATGCTGCTTTGGAGGTAGTGGGCTCGTGGTTTTGGGCTTTGAAGATCTGAATAGAGATTTGCGATCTTTACGCTGTCAAGCTTTTGAGGCTAGTATTGCGTGATTGACGACTGCTGTGGTGGGTTTAATCCGGCGTTTGGCTCTGCGGTCCAAGAGAACTGATGATTCTGCTGAATATTGCCTTCGCACATACTCTAGCGCTCTGAAGATGAATGTCTCCTGCGGTAGTCGCTCTAGGCGATTGGAGTCTTCTGCGTTTATCTTCTTATGACTGCTTCTCGACGGTCGTTTCGCTCACATTGACGGCCGAGCCGGACGGCCTTCAGCTGGTTCAATTTTTGGCTTTTGGGGATATTATCTGCCATGTTCTGGCCACTCTACGTCTTCCGGATCGTTGACATCTCTTAACCGGACCGTGCGAGGTTTTGATGTCCGTGGCCATGCGAAAGGGATAACCACATATCGCAGCCGGGTGATGATTCGTTCGGATGAAGCACACTTCTTGCCGCTAAGGGTCTCCGACTACACTTGGCCACAAGAGTTCGTCGTTTTTCTTATACCAGCAATCTCGTTTCCATCGGATTTGTTCTTGCTTAAACTCATGAAGAACGGACACAGGTGTTCTCACCTAAAAGACTAGATATCATTTTCACAACTCGAATCGGTCCGTGTCTTGCATAAATCGGACTGAAAAGAACAAATAAATCGCAGGTCGAATAAGGGGCTGCAAAATGCAGGAATAAGTATCTCAAGCCGTTACAGTGACGGTTGGTGAGACCCAAAGGGTATTCCTTGCGGTTACTGCATTATACGGAAGTAATTAAGTATGACCCTATGGATCTCGGAAAGAATAAAGTGGACTATTGGAAGCTCCCCGGTTTCGTTCTGAACCTGCCATGGGACGCTCTTGCAAAGCTCTCTTCGACTCTTGCCAGAAATTTGTGGACCCCCGGAAGAATTTTCGAGGCCCATTTCCTGGGGTGTTTTCTGCTAGAAGAGACTCACGAGTCATTAGCGGCAAAACAGCTTGTTTCGATTGGCATACCATGGGTAGTTGCGCTCATTCTTTTGGACGCAGGTACCGGAGGCCGGTAGTGAGAACGTCCTTTCTCTCAGGACGGTACTGTAGGCTCGGCAAGCCTACAAAATCACCCGCAGACTGTCTCTATGTAGGACGTTATGGTGGTTCCCGAAGGGGCTTCTAAAACAATCTTCTTCTTTGCAAGGCCTCAATTCAAAATCGACTAAGGGCTTCCTGTAGCCTCGCGCCCTGGCTGAGCGGTCGTCAACCTTGGGAATGAGTTGTCGATCCTTCATTAGCGAGTTTTCGTACTCGTGCCTTGATCTTCTTGAGCTGCTCCCTATCCGGCAACGAAAACGCACTTTCTGCTTTTATATATACTCAAGTCGAAGGTGGTTGGCCCTATTGGCAGGGGGCGATTTGACTCTGTGCCAGCTTCGCGACACACTGAGGGAAGCCTACCGTGCAAGTAGCCGCTAGCTGCAACGCCCACTGATATAGCACGACTAAGAATCCACGTATAAAAGAGTCCAGGCCCCCTGGGGTGGAGAGTTGATCTCTAGGTGGGTTTAAAGAACTTCAAGCTTCGATGTCTCCTTAGATACCCCACGTTTACTGGTTGAGCGGAGAGTCGAGGTGTGCACTGCACCATGTTAAGAAAGGACCGATATTGGTCAAAACTACGGCCGGGAAATGATTCTTCCTTAGACCTGGCCTTGATTACCGTGCACCAGAAACATCTAAATCACGTTCATTCAATTCAGCCTTTCCCGCACCCACGTGATATGGCGCACATACAAGATCACAACGTACTGAATATGTGAACATTGGCCAGCCAACTTCCACAACCTCATCTACTTATACTTTGGGACAACACCTTGCAACTTTGCATTCTAGTCCTCACTCCCAGCAATCTCAGAGCAAAGCCACAGAATGACTTATCCTCAGTCATCCACTGGCCATTTCGCATTATGGAGGATTATCAATCGTAGGAAGGCAATACTACGGGCCAGAGCAGCAATTTCTCGCCGAGCTGTCTACTATCATCGCCAAGCAATGAACCGTCAGCAGAAAGTTAACAAACCTCAAGAACCCTATCAACCAAAGCCAGATGGCCATCCGCAAATCGTTGTTCAACCAGTGCGATCCCATCCGCCACCCAACCTACTCAACCTTCCCAAAGAGATAAAGCACCAAATTGCCAGAGAAGCGGCTATCATCCGGGCTCGTGTTATACCCCAACAACAGCTCGGCTGGCGATACATTCCGAGAACCGGAGATTCAGACGTCTGGGCTGTTCTACGAGTAAATCGGCAGGTCCATGATGACTACGAGGACGAATTTCTTCGTAGTTTCTACACTAGGAACGTTTTCCACTTCTCAATTTTAGCAGCTACATCTCGCACACTTCACAACATGCACAAAATGGCAAATGTGCGACATGTCAGCTTGTGTTTTCTGAGATTTGATCGGATCATCAACTTGTTCGACTTCACACTTGCGATGGCTCTGGGAGAGATTACCCATTATTGCCCGCTCCTAGAAACCTTGACAATGCAGCTCAAACCAGTGAATGGTCATCAAGGCCTTACGGCTACTTCTGCCGTGATTAAAGGACAAGAATACTATGACGGAATATTCGGAGGGGCCATGGCTGCGCTCCTTCCTAGAATTAAGAAGCGACTTACAATCATCGCCCGTGACACGCCAGAACGATTCACCCTACTGAGAATCGACAATGCTCCTTTGGTGCAATGGCTGGCTAAAGGACAAGGCCTGGACGACGAATGGGAAGACCTTAGTCCACGCGATTATAACAGGGCTATCCCACGGGATGAAGAGTTTCGCGCCTGGACATTTCGCCCCTAAGAGCGACGTCACGAAGAGGATCACATAATGACGCTTCGTCCGAGTAGGCTGAGATCCGTGGATAGGTTAGTCCATCGTCTCGATATTTGATGCTTTTGTGAAGGCCATGAGAGCTGATATTTTCGTAGATCGTGGTCGGCTTCGCACTATCAAGTGAGATCTAGCGGAGAGCACTTTCCTAGACAGTAACTTCGCCTTCAAGGGTAATCTCGTTAATTTTCCTCGTGAAAACCCAGAGCAAACCAAGGAACAGAGTCCGTGCTGACTGAGCTTTTCGTGTCTCTTTTCCATTACATCGCTCTGTTGTTATCAGCCACTGGGCAGTATTTCTCTAGTTAGCACTTGAGCTGTGCTAGGAAGTTTGGGAAACTTGCGTTTAGAAGAAATATTAAGGCTATCAGTCTATCGTAAGATCAAGACGAGGGCTTGAATGGCCTACTGGTTGGTACGTGTAATGTCTGGGCCCTTTTCCAATCCGTGGCTGGTATCATACCTGCTACTTTCGTGTTCCTAGGACGTTTTTCAATATGTAAAACATGAACAAAGAACGCCCCGATCCTTTTATTTTTCGGAAGTAGAACGCATTCTTGCTGGTAGTGAATCAATCTAAATATTCTGCTGTCGCAGACTCAACATTTCTTATTGATGTTTCAAGGAGTGCATAACTCACTAGCTTTGTTCCAATGACAGCATATATGTCCTTCTAAATCCGTTTGCTTGCTTTCCGGTATGCTTGAATCTCAAACCCCTTCCTGTTTCGAACAGCCAAAGATGGTAGCTAACAAATATCTAGGTGGTTTTCTCCTTCTCCCCCTTGAATTGCGAATGACGATCTACGAAATCCTTCTGGCCACTTCTCATCCGCTTCGTCCTCCTCATGAGCCCGGAAGAGCTCAAGACGCCTTAGCCCCTGCTCAGAACATGTTTGATACCACTTTGCTCCGCATCAATCGTCAGGTTCATGGAGAAGCTAACCAAACCTTTTTCCGAAAGAATCTTTCCATCATCAAGTCCGGCCTTATGAAGCTCCGGCCTAATCCTACGCACCCTCTCCGTGCCAACTGTCTTGTGAACAAGATCCATATGACAAGAATCGCTATGAACTTAAACCTCCCAAATCATTCATACCGGAATAAATTGGCGATTGCCGACTACCTTCGGCAAGTGTTGGAAAATTGTCCTTCGCTGCGAACATTCACTCTCACACCTCAATAAGACCACTCATGCGTTAATCGCTTTCCAAGACATATATTCGAGTTCTTAAAGACCCATGAACACAAGAAGCTTTGTGCGCGAGTCCCAGACGGCAAGATTTTCGACGCCCTTCTTCAATTGCCGGACCTGGAAGGACTCGCTATTATCGCTCCGGGCTCTCCCAATTCTGAAATAATGAAGAACTCTGTCCAGCCGCATATTCAATGGATTACCGAGCATGAAGGTAGGGGCGATGAGTTTGCTGATCTTACTGTTCAGGCACGTACTATGGCTTTGGGAGGAATTACACATTTGGACGTATAGGCCGCGGGAGGAACAATCACTGCAGATGGCTGCATAATAAGGGCAGCAGGTCCTGCAAGAGGAACAGCAGTCAGTGCACGATCAAGGGTGGTTGGGGAAGTAATTTAGCAATGTTCGGATTCAAAAGGATTTGAAATCCATCATTCTTTCTTTTTTCTAACCAACTCATACGTACAAGGAGCTTATGACGCTAGCCCCACAATCTTTGCTATCCGATACTTATACGAGCTGGTGCAAGAGCTAAGTGGCATTTGATCTATGTGATCAGTACTGTACAGCCATGGTCTATTTCAGAAACACACCAACGAGCAAATATTGACAAAAAGGGGCCGACTGATACTTACGTCCTTTTAGCCTGGGTCCTGAAGCGCCAAAATCGCGTGGGAAAGATTAAAAGTAATTTCAAGTATCTCAAGTCCTTACTATCTAATTTGGTTGACAGTGGAAATCTTATTGTCTAGGTGAGACCATTTCTTTGTTCAAAAAAAAACAATCTTGAAAACAGCCTTTGTTTCAGAGCTGGAGGAGTCGTTGTCTATTACGAATTATTATCAAGTCCATATAAATACTACGCGTTTGCTTACGTCTTTCCTGGAGAACCTCTTCCCAGTACAACGCACCAAGTAGCAACTACCATGACACCGAAAGATCAACCCTCTCGCCTCCTGGCACTTCCAGCAGAGCTTCGAGTCAAGATCTGGGACCATGTGCTCACCAAGCCGAAGCCCCTCCGCCCAGTAAACGAGCCCGGAAGAGCCCACGAGTCTTCTGCTCCCAAGGAAAACCTCGTCGATGTTTCTCTCTTACTTACCAACCGACTAATACACGACGAAGCTTCCGAGCGTTTCTATAGAAACAATAAGTTTCGCTATGAGATATTAGAATACGGACTCTTCAAGCTCCGCCCAAACCCTTCGCATCCCCTCCGCGCAGATTGCTTGGTCCACCTACCCGATATGCGGCACATCAGCATGCACTGCGAGCTTAGCAACTACCATAACCGACTCAACATCACTATGAAAGAGTACCTTGCGGTTGTCGTCGATAAATGTCTCTCACTGCGGACTTTCACTCTTCACCTTCAGCCTCTACCACAAGAGGGGGCAAGATTGATTTCTCTCTTGAAACCCCCCAAAACCCAGGGTACAAAAACCCAGGGTACATATAACCCAGGACCTACCTTCGCCGCCTTGCTCAAACTCCCAAACCTGGAGAGGCTGACGATTCTCGCACCACGCCCTCGATGCGACCCCCAGCTTACAATCCCCGACGAGGATAACGGCCTCGGGATCGCTCCAAATATACAGTGGGTACGCGCACTGGAGAAGCGTCGAGGGGATGAGTTGGCTGATATAACGGAGGTGATGTATGCCAGGGCGATTGCAGCGCTCCGAATAAGTCCACTGCGATATGTGACTCATTGGTCGCATCAGTCGCACGAGGAATTGATGACTTGGACTTCAAAGCCGAGAGAGGAACGGATGTTGCAACGCGCACGAGAACAGACGCAGGAACAGACGAGGGAGATGGAAGAATTTATGGAGAGACTTGGTGTGCGGCCAGAGGGGCGAGAAGGGGGGGTTGATGATGAGCAAGGGAGCTCGAAAGAAAAGGTGGTGATACGAGAGATTGGATAGGGGGAGACTTGGAATAGTGAGTCTCTTTTCTGGTGCTCCTTGGTAGGTTCTTCGTCAATTATGACAGATATACCTGTTGGCGTCTCTTCGTATATGTATATAAAAAAAACCTCTAATCTTAAAAATACAAAGAAAAACCCCTTTGAAATACGTGAACTGTTGATGTTTTATCTTATAAGTTTACCATTCCATACGTAAAGCCATTCACGACTAACAAACACCGTTAAAGATTACTGACCGACCTTACAACAACGACACAAACAATGGAAGAAACCACCCCATAGAATGTTCCAAAAAGCTAGGGCTAAGGCCCTCTCTCCCACTTCTCTCACAACAGCAATCACCGCCTACTCTCCTTTCCCCCCCTTTCCTCCCCCTATCATCACCCTAAAATACTCCCAACCCTCATTCCACACAACCACTCCGACCTTCAAGCACCCCGCCTCAAACCCCGAACACGCCCCACCTTAAGTGCTGACCATCACGGACCAAATCCAGCCACGGAACTAACACAAGCGATCCTCCGCCTAACTAAAGATAATGATTCTAGGCTACACGACATGGAGCTGTGATTGTTAGGTCGTGGGATTCTTTTTGTGGGGGGGGGGGGAAGTGATTATAATTCAGATGCAGCTAACCCCTGCCAGATCACACAAATCAAATGCACCTACGGAGTGCTCTCTCAGCATAGAAAAAGTGGGGTAGCGGCTGCCTAGGCGCTCGATTCGCAAACAATAATAGTGGCCCTGACCACACACGTCGCTGGACCTCGCCTTTTCCTTAATTCCTTTTTCGCTGTCTTTTTCACGGTCTTCTTCACATCAGCATGGACTCCGAATTCCCAGAGAATCTCAATTCGACAGAGAAGCAGATCGCGGAAGCGAAGCTGCTCATCGCTCAACACCTCGCTGTCCCGGTAACGGAAGCTAAGCCTGTCGAAATACAGGGCTGCTTCAGTAAAACCTACGAGGCAACCTTGAAGGACGGACGTAATGCGATCATACAATTCCGCATCGAGCCGCTAGAAGTAGGGCCCTTTGCCACTGCACATCAACTGCTTGGGGACCAGGTGCCGATCATCGAGGCTATCGAGGCACCGCACCTTACCCAGCAAAAGGTCTGGCCATTCTACATGTCAAAAATCCCTGGGGCTACCTGGCTCGAGCAAGAAGAACAGTGGCAAGATGAACAGCAAATTGTATGCATGAAGTCACTTGGTCGTCTGTACGCCAAATGTTTCATGCCTGGTTCCAGCGATGAAGCTGTTGAGAAAGTGATCGACCACCTTCGCAGAATCCGTGCTTTGGATGAGAAAGATGTGTCACAATACTATGAGCTCATTGACCACCTCATCAGAAGTGCACCACAGCTTCGATCACTGCCTTTGTTCTATACGCATTTCGACCTGAATGGCATGAACATCCTTTCCGACAAGGCGGGCCAAATCACGGGTGTTGTGGACTGGGAAATGGCCTCCGTGCAGCCCTTCGGCATTGGCTGTGGGTATATCCACTACCTTGCGGGAGAGATCGTCGACAAGCAATGGCAAGAGCGACCTGCCTACGACGCAATGGAGAGGGGCTTCTGGGATTCTCTGTTTGAAAAGACTGATGCAAAGATTCGTCGGCAGCTCATGTCAAACCTGGATGCTGTTCAAACGAGCGTCATGATTGGGACGCTTTTCAGAATCTTCGGCCTGGAGGGTGAGGAGATCATGGTGGCTGAGAGACTCTTGAAGTCTTTACCGATCCTGGCCAAGTATCGAATCCCTGCATTAAGGGGTTCCGCAACCGCCTACTCGGGAGAGCCCAGAAGAAATCCTGCTCGCGCGGGAAGGGCTACTAGCTAGAACTGTTTGTCTCTCCCAACCCCGGAATACCCATCTCTTACATCGAGTCATCGAAGCAACAGCTCTGAGTAGCCCGTTAAGTCCAGGCCTGTAACCTTGAAGACTAAATAGACATATTCGCTAGAAGAAGCTTGAAAGAGTCGTGGAGACCTAGAATGTGATTTATTCCGGGATTTGATAAGGGTGTACTTCTGAAGTGTTCCAGGGTATTGAGCGGGCAAGCTCCTTGTCGGCTCTCCCACGAGAGCGCTGCTGAAAGTTTTGACGCTACGTAACGAGTCGCACTGAAAATTCGGGAAAGGGGAACGCGTGCATGTTGATACATACTCATGATCCCGTTCAAATTCGCTCCCCACAGACCTTGTGGGTGCTTGAATGATCTTCCAGCTTTCAATCGTGCTATAAGACTCGCAGTCAAACCGTGATTTTTCCTCAGATTGGGAAACAGGAACACAACGTTTTGTGCCAGACTTTTCCGAACTGAAGGAGTGGATTCCTATGTAGGCGCAAATGTCAGTTTACCCGAAGATTTCGAAGGGGAAGCCTTACTCCTATATCATAGACTAACACTGCTCTCTCAAGATGTTCCCGGAAGCCACATGATAGAGCATGATCGCGGTAGGCTTGTCCTGCTTTGAGATTTTGTTCTGAGCAGATCAAAGCTGCAACACGGAAGAGCCACCAGTCAAGAGCTCTTGGACTCTTGAGCCTCAAACTGTCATGGTCGTCCCATTCCGAAGTCTAGGAAGCCACGAGTGTGAGTTATCATTTGTGAGAAAGGTATCAAAGCTGCTCACTTCTGTCTCTGGAAATGCAAAAGGATCACATGTGGACGGGGGTTGTGCAGTTGGCGTTTTATCCTCCATCATGTCGAGCTTCTGTAGCAGGGGAAGGGTGAACAACAGCAAAGTCGAGCAAAAGAAGGCAACGAGATCTGTAGCTATTATATGCCGACAGCGTCGTACCAGATGCGCAGTCTGGGACGCAGCTCCTACGCGTTAATCCAAGATTGATGTGATATGGAATTGCATAAGCTCGGAACCGTAGCCAACCTTAGATCGGGAGCGCTGTCGTTTGGCAAATCCACATGGCTTCCGATTTGACTACTGATATGAGATTCCGAGTCTGCGACAGACCACTTAGCGAGGCGTACTACCATTACGCTGAATTTGCACATAAAAAATCACCCATGGCAGCGGTGCTCGGACATGTAAATAAAATACATTTTAAGCGAAAACGTATGGCTGACAAAGTCTTCTGACTATGCCTTCGAAAGTCTCGTCTTGAAGATGCTGTGACGAATAATATGTAAAGTTTACAGTGGTTGAGCCAGACGTAATGAAAGCCTCGGTAGTGGCGCGCGCGGTCGTGAGGGAGACAGGAGGATATTGAGTCTCAAGATACAGCTTTTGCTTTAATGCATTTCCAGTTGCCTAGAGCATATGTCAAAACTACAGCAAGAGCTCGGTTATCTTTGCTAGGTAAGTCAAAAATCTCTACTGCGCTTCCTTTCTCAGAACGTCCTGAACAAAATTACTTTTGCCCGCAGTAGTCAAACCCAGCGCAGCAATAGTTCCTGTCCCAAGGATCTCAAATATTGCCACATCGGCACCCAGAGCCTTGTTCAACCAACTACGCACCTCCACCGCTACTAGTGAGTCAACGCCATACACATGCAAGGGTTGATTGATGTCGATATCCTTATTTCTCACAGCCAAAGTCTTTGATAGCTTTTCCACCAATGCAACGCATGCGATATCGCTTGCGTCTGCCAGGGAGCCAGCTGACAGCAGTAATTGTTGGTAATTTACGAGATTTCCGGAGGTATCTGTCGAGGCGGTAACCGTGCTGCCAACTTGATGAAGATTGCGGAACAGTGGCCGATCCATCCAATAAGGTTCAGGGATACCACTCTTGCGAAGCGCAGCAGGCGTGTTTATACCCGTTACTACCTGGCATGCTAGATGGGAGAGAAGTGGCAGACTTGGATTGCAATGATAGTCCAGAATAGCAAGGAACTCCAGTTTTGTAAGAGCTGTGTAGCCCTGGGACCTCAAAGATTTGGTGAGCTCTTGGCGCTCCGATAGGTAACCAACTGATAATACTATGCCAATATCCAGAGAAACAGCCTTCTGCCCTCTAGAAACACGGTAATGAGCAAGGCCGTCCTGATATGTGTTGCCACAACAGTAGTTGGCTTGAGAGCGGTTGCCGAGCACACCAGCTGCCGATGAGAGAAGTACAAAGAAGTCCAGATCATTTGGTAGTAGCTCATGCAGGTTTCATGAACCTTGGACCTTTGGAGCTACTACCGCTCGGAAATTTTCGTAAGACATAGTGTCGAACATTTCGTCCTGAGATATATTTAGAATCTTCCAAATGCTTGGTATATGGGGGGTTATACCTTGATAACAAGAGACGACTGAACACATCCTCTGATGCGAGGTAAGGTCTTACTACACTCCGTCAAAGCCAATGCAAGGGAGTCTCTATCACTTATATCGCATGGTGGTGTGACAACTTTGATCCCTTTGGCTCTTAATTCTTCCAACAATGTCTTTGCAGCAATACTGAGGGTGGCCGTGCGAGAAAGCAAAATCATGTTACGTGCTTTCCGGCTAGACATCCATCTTGCAATACTTCTTCCAAGACCACCCAATCCTCCTGCTATGACGTAGGTTGCCTTTGGATCGAAGTCGTAACTTGAGGTCATGCTTGGGACCGTCTAAAAAAGCGCAGCGAAAGTTAGCGAGAAACAACCAACCAATGAAAGAAAAGATAAGATATGGCTAGACGATGAAAATCTACAGGGTTACTCACCGGAACCAGATCCTCGTTGTTCATCTCAACAACAATCTTTCCCGTATTCTTTCCACTTTGCATGTATCTGAATGCTTCCTCAATCCGGGATACACTATAGCAATGAAGTGGTACAGGCACCCAGATTTGCTTCTTTCTCAGCAAATCCATGACCTCCTGCATCAGTTCACCCAGTAAGGCCGAGTTGTCAGTCAGCATAGCAGCAAGATCAACGCCTGCGAATGAGATATTCCTGGAAAATGGGAACATTGGGAGATCCCCGTGGGCGTAAATGTCCTTTTTCCCTATTTCAATGAAGCAGCCATATGGTGCGACACATTCGAAAGAAGTTCGTAAAGCTTCGCCGCTCAATGAATTGAGGACGACATCCACCCCTCGACCTTTACTTACTCTTTTGATGCCTTTGCCAAATGACAGCGTTCTGCTGGAGAAGATGTGATCTTCTGGAATACCGTATTGGTCCATGACTAGTTTTTTCTTCTCTTCGTTGCCAACGGTGACATATACTTCCGCGTTCAGATACTTGGCAAGCTGTATTGCTGCTTGGCCTGTTCCCCCGGCTCCCGAATGGATTAGGACCGATTTTCCACCTTTTAACCGCGCAACATGGACTAGAGCATAGTAAGCGGTGCAATGGGCAACAGGAAGAGCGGCTGCAGAGCTAAATGACATGGCGTCCGGTATCTTTTGGGCCGTGGCGGCTTTGCATCGTGCAAAGGTTCTAAAAGACCCAGGAGCCCAGCAGCATACTCGATCGCCCAATTTGATGTGAAGGTCACCTCCAACGCGAGTGACGACACCAGCGCATTCTAAACCGAAATTTTTGTCTGTAATCTGTCCCAGGGCAATCAAAACATCCCGAAATATGAGGCCGCTTGCAGATACTTTGATTTCAACTTCGTCTGGCGCCAAGGGTTGAGGAAATTCAGTCTCATCCACAAATTCTAGGGTGTCTAGCAAGCCCGGAAAGGCAATATTCAGCACCAGTGATCTTAGGGGCTCTTCTCCAAATCTCCGTGGCTTAGCCTGCTGTACAGTAGTTCTGTCAGATATTTCTTTGGAGACGTAATCTGCCTCAACAATCCGATTGACATAGATAAGTTCATCTTTCTGCTTCATTTCTGGCTCAAACGAGCCTGGCGAGCCAAGAAAACTGCTCTTGAAAGCCTGCATTATATGTTTGGCAGCCTGTGAAACCATTGGTCGATTTTCAAGTGCAAGTGTTACGAATCTGAAATTAGCATTTTCAGATTGCAAACATCTGGCCAAACCTGTGACCATGCTTGAAGCAGGGTTGGCATTCAGCCCACTTGTAACCCATAGCAAATCCGGAGCAGAGTGGGCGAGATTTTGAAGGGTCAAGAAAGCCTTTTCGCTCACATTGTAGAGGAGTGGCTCCTCGATCTCGATTAGGAAGATAAAGCTGTCTAATTCCGTCTTATGTGCATCCAGATCGGGCAGCGAAAGAATTTCAGAAGGAAATTCCATTAGCTCTAGGGAAAGCTTCAGTTCCTGAGCAATAGCTTGTTGTTGAGAGCTTTCTGCTGCTACGATTGCCAAAGCTGGGATTTTCAAAGCCTTTGCTGGTTTTTTTGAAGCTGTGGCTACCATCACGTCGGTCATTCGGTAAGCCTCAACAGGAACATCAGGCAGAGCAACATCGATCCCGGAGAATCCGTTGTCTATAAAGAGATCATTCCATTTTTTCTGGGTTATTAATGGACCCCATTTACGAAACGATTCCGTGCCTATAAATGTGACCTTGTGTAAGGACAGCAAAGAATAATGATACGATTAGAGCTTACCTAGCCACCATCCAGGTAGCGAGCCGAAGATGATCGCCGCCCTCATCGACTGAGGTTTAGTCAACTCGTAGAGGACCAATTTTCCTCCCCTTGAACTCCAAGTCATTTTGTGTTCAATCTAAGACCCATGGTAGAAAACTTACGGCTTGAGAAGTCGCCTGGTGTTTCGTAAAGTAGTAGCCAGGCTTGAAGTGACATGCAAAACCTGGGTTATCTGAGTATACCAACGGAGCCTACATTTGTGACTACGAGGATGGACTTACATTGACAGCAACAACTAGGTCGTAGGATCCTATTTCATAACCTTGCTCTTGGGGATCAATTTCGATATTCAAGACCGTGAATGACACCCGGTCGAGATGGCTGTTGAAAATCTTTGCCGCTTTTTCAAAAAATCTCGGGCTGATATCAGTGAAACAGTATTTACCGAAACGAGGAGTACCCAATTGACATTCTCCGTGACGCGTAAGTGCCTGGACAATTCGCTTTGTCGCACCTCCTGTGCCAGCACCTATCTCCAGTATTTTCATTGCCGGATTTTTATGAGCGAGTAAATCAACATACGTCGCAAGCTTCCCCATGCCATTGCCGTATCCCTCTCTGTAAAAATCGTCAAGGACCTCGTTGTTGTTTGTGAACAGGAGTTCAAGGGTATTTATCTCACCGTTGAGTATGGCGGAGATATTTTTCCCAGCTGTAATGATTAATTTGCCCTCGGCGCCGCCCTTCTGCTCGATGCTCTGACAAATTCGTTCCCACTCTTCGGTCTGCTCTGTGATGTCTTCATATCTGGCGTTGCTAACATTGAGCGTGCCAGTGTCAAACAAGTCGCTGGTGTGTTGCATCCATTCCCAGTACCTGCGGAGATGTGGATTGTTGTCCAATACCTCCTGACTTGTTCCCTGGTTCAGCGCCCTTGAAATATAGAAAAAGCATGCAAGTTCCTTTTCTTCAGCCATGTTCTCATAAAAGGGACCTGGAGTTGCAGCTTCACAGAGATTGGCGATTTGGTGGCTATCAAGAAGCTCAATATCTGGTTTCCATTCTATATTGTAGCACAAGGTTGCTGATGCATTTGGCAATGACTGATCACGGCTTACTACTGCAGTAGAACGAAATCCGCTGACGATGATGCATGGTTTGTGATCGAACTCTTCCAGGGCAATTATTGCCGATATGGCGTCACGATGCCCCTCGAACTTGGATTGAGCAAAGACTCGGACTATGTCGATATCGACCGTTTTGGCATTGCTGCCACTAGCGGCAAGCCAAAGATCTTCGACTCTAGTTGGTACCATGGTTCGCATGTCTTTTTCTCCTCCATTAGAAAGAGCTGGTACCATGAGCTGAAAAACTCCGTCAAGTGCTGTGGGATGCATGACGTGCGGCTCAACATTAACTCCAGCAACTTTGGTAGTCCAATGGTGAAGATCAATTCGTGCAGTAGCCTCACCATGTCCATTGAAGTATACGTCATTTAGGACTTGGAATGCAGGGCCGTAGGACAATCCGACGCTATTAAGATAATCATATAATATCTCCTTGTGTAAGCCCATCTTACATCTTCTAGTGCCCGAACGAAAAATCTCGGTGTGGCAAAGATGGTCTTCGGTTCTCTCTTTGCCGTCGTCCAGTTCTACATTCTCTTCCTTATACTCTACACTAACAGCGCCTCGACAAATCTCCACCCACTGCCCATTCTCGTTGGTAAAAAGCTGAAAATCGTGCCAGATGCAGGATTTAGATCCTGATGTTCGATCTGGGCGCAAGCATAGCTGGGTTTCAGTGCCGTCTAAGTCGGCAGACAAGATTAGAGCTTTCTGGAATATGGCACCTTTGATCCTATACCCGGTGATCTGATCGTTCTGTTCGGAGAGTAAGTGTGCGGCTTGTATTGCACAGAGAAGTATGCCAGCCGCAGGGTAAATCACAGAGCCATCGACTTTGTGATCAGCCACCCAAGGATTTTCAGACATTCTGATGATGTTTCGCCACCTAGCCTCCAGTGGATTCCAATCTGGGACAGGAGTACCCAGCAGCTCGTGCTTAGGGAATTTGCGGAATCTGTAATCTTTACTCAATCTACTCTCACGCCAGTAGTATTGAGTGTGATCGAAGGGGTACTCGGGAAGACTAATTAACATCTTGGCTTCGGGCGAGGTTTGATCAATTCTGTTGATGCTATTGAGTCGGACCGGATATCCAAGGCAGTGAATATGACCAGCCGCTGCCAGAGAGGTTTCTAGAGCGGACTTTCCCCTGATAAGCATTGAGCCATAAGTTGTATGATTTCCACCTATGGATGCGACGAGGGTGTCCCTAATAGGTGTTCGAAGTGCTGCGTGAGGGCCAATTTCCAGGAGATGTTCGATTCGCAACTTCGCAGAGCCAGTATTTGATTGATTCGCACGCTTTCTTGTATATTCATGATAGAGATTCTTCACTGCATCCAAGAATCTTACAGGGGAGATCAGATTTTTCGCCCAATATTGGCCCCCTTTAACTTCATCGGCGAACACCTGTCTGCCGGTAACTGAAGAGAACATCATTGCACTGCTTGATGACGAAGATTCTATCGGAAGACTGCCTATGAGATTAAGATACTCGGCGGCAACCTTGTTCATCGATCTCGAATGGTAGGCAATGCTTACGTTGAGTTTTCGCACGAAAAAGCCTTTTTCGGACAGCACTTCATTTAGCATGTCAATCTGTGCTTCATTGCCGCTTAGCGTGACATTTTTCGGGCTATTTATGCACCCCACAGTGACTTCTTGGGCACCATAATCGACTGATAATCTCTTGAGAAAAGGCTCGACTTCTGATTGGGAGAGGCCAACAGACATCATGGTCTCGGGTTCTCGGATGAAGGCTCTTGACCGAGACACAACGATTCCTCGATAGTAAGCTATCTTCCAAGCAAACTCCCTAGTTATCAGCCCGGCGCAAAAAGCAGCTGCTATTTCTCCTGAAGAATGTCCGACAACAGCGGAGGGGTAGATGTTCCAGCTCCGCAGAAGGTCAACGAGAGCAACCTGTAAAGCAGTGCAAGCCAGCTGGCCGAAAACAGGTTGATCCAGTTTGGAAGTGCTCCGATCTTTGCAAAGTTCATCTGCGAATTGATTAGCTATATACTTCGCGAAACCAAAAATCCGTACCAATAAGTGACCATGTGCACCCTAAATCCCAGATATAGGCTTCTGCATCCAGAAGGCTCTTCTTAAATTCTGGATAGCTGAAGAGTTCTCTTCCCATGGCGTTCCATTGCGCTCCCTGCCCAGTGAAGATGAATCCGAGATCATTCGGAGTAGATGATCGAACCGGTTTGGAAGACTGGGCCTCTAATTTGGTCGTTAAAGCCTGCAGAGAGGCAGCGACTGTAAATCCCTTCCAAGGTAACAGGGTTCGCTTCTCAGAAAGGGTAAAAGCTAGGTTCTTCAGATACGTGTCTTCTCTCATAGCAGGGTTAAGAGTTCGGATATGATCCCCATAAACTCCCGCCAAACGCTTCAAACCACCCTCATCCGAGGCGGACCACACGAAAAGGTTTGGCTGAGATCCGTCCTGATATCCATCTCCGGGGTTTGCGCGAGTCGGGCTTGAGTCCATAACTGATCTGCCGTTCGGCAAAGTCGAAGATCCCTTGTTTGGCGGAAAGGCCGTAGTGTAGTGTCTGCCATTTAGACCGCGAAGCCGGAGATAATTGTAGGCGTCATCTAGCACAGCATGTGCGTTCGATCCTCCGAAACCGAAACTGGGGTGATAAATATTAATACTTACGAAACCACAGATGGCATAGCAATGGATCGCAGCCGCCTACCTATTCACAGAAGCTCGACGAAGTCCCTCCGTGGGCCAAGGCGTAACCTGAGACGGAAACTGTTGGATAATTCAGCGATTTACTTCGTGAGCACTACGCATAGGCTCTTACCCTGATGTTCCATAAGTCCAGCGGAATCTTGGTGTTGACGCGCTCAAACCAGATGTTTGGGGGAATAACGCCATTTTCTAGTACTAGGATGGTTTTGATCAAAGAAGCAATCCCACTGGCACCCTCCAAGTGGCCAATGTTTGATTTCACCGCCCCGATGATCAATGGGTCACGTTGGGATCTATATGTTCCGAAAGATGCGTTGATGGCGCTGGCTTCGATCGGATCACCGAGTGCCGTACCGGTACCTATAATACCATATTATTAGGGCGGAGAGTGTTCGATTAATTGGGACTTGCTAAGAAAAGCTGAAGTCATGACAAAGAGGGGCGTACCATGGGCTTCAAAATATCTTGTCGTGAACATGTCTAGGCCACCTCTGCAGTATGTATCGCGTATCAAAGCCTCCTGAGCTTGAGAGCTAGGCTGAGTTATTCCAGGCGTTCTACCGTCTTGGTTCGAGCCTGTTGCTCGAATTACAGCCCGAATGGTATCTTCATCCTCAATAGCTTTAGACAGGAGCTTGAGGACTACGATACCAGCACCCTCCCCTCTTGAGTAGCCATTAGCACGTTTATCAAAACAGTAGCACTTACCATCAGGCGACAAGAAGTTGAGGTCCGTCAAACCTAACATGGAATCGGGATTGAGAATCAGATTACATCCGCCAACAATTCCCTAAGATCAAACTAGTTAGCTAATTGAACAATACAAGAACAGATCAAGTTTTGATAACCATTTCAGATTCCCGATTGCGCAATCCTTGGCAGGCAAGATGGAGGGCATTCAAACTACTTGAACAAGCCGTATCCAGTTGCATACTTTGGCCACGTAGATCGTAGAACCAGCTTAGTCGATTGGCGAGCATTGCCGTTCCCACACCAGTAGCGATGTAAGGTTTCTGCATTTCGGGATCTCTCAACATCGAAGTCTCATAATCGTGTGTAAAAGATCCGATGTGGACGGAAGTGTTCGAACCGATTGCACTTTTGGCCGTAACACCTGCTTTACGTTGAAATGCTGTGAGCTACTCATATTACCACGACGCAAAGCTAGGTCATACCATTTTCAAAGGCTCTGTACGCTATCTCTAAAATCCATCGCTGCTGGGGGTCCATGCAAGCCGCCTCTGCTGGTGCAATAGAGAAGAAAGGTGCATCAAAACTAGCAATGTTCCCGTTGACGAAGTGACCTTTCCGAACATTCAACTGGGAAGCAGCGTTAGTGTTCTTCTTGTTCACTCGATCTAGCTAGCTGCTGAGAAAGGATTTCATACGGTACCAGTCCTAGTAGGATCGTGATGATAGAAATGATCCGCATTGAAACGGTCCTCTGGGATATCAGACAGAGCGGACCTCCCATCTAGCAGCATTTGCCAGAATGCTTCTGGGGATGTTGCATCTTGAGGGAATTTCAAGGAGAGTCCGATGACGGCTACTGGCTCAAGCTTGTCTTTCTCTTGTTTATCGACTCGGGCTCCGTTGGCAAGATTGCTCTCTATCTCTTCCTTAACGCTACCTCTATCGGGAAGAGCTTCCACAGCAGTATGAGTTGCTGTCGCCATCAAGCTTCAAGATTAGACGATTAGTCCAGTAACGGGATTACAGCAAACGTCAAGGTGGAATATAAGTAGGTCTGTAATGATGAACGTAATTGACATAGGCGGGGAATTGTATGGTGAAGAGCTATGCAGCAATTGCTTGCGCTTCTAGGATGGAAGAAGGAGGGCATAGTCCAGTTACACAAAGCGATCAGGCAAAACTGACTCCGACATATGGCTCACCAACAAGAATGATAAGAGAAAGGGGCGTAGATCGACGTTTGATGTGCCTCAACTGGACCTGCAATCCTAGGCTGGAACGAACTTTAGGTCTCATGTCAAAGGGGTGGCTCGCTTCCATGTTCAGGAGCGCCTCTCGGAACTGACGTATGAGTACAGGAGATGTATTGGACAGTAAAAATCTTAGCATTGAATGAGGGTGATAATGGCCGGTGACAAGGAGTAAATCCTCCACCCTTTGTTGTAATAACGGTGCCACTTTTAAGGCGAAAGCTACCTTACAACATCTCGTGTTGCCTAATTCAAGGTCTCGACATGAACTTCTAGGCGCACCATTAGAATAGATAGGATTTTCTCTCAGCCAATCCAGCCATTCAAAGAGCAAAGGTGCTTGCTATTACAGGCTTACAGCAGCGCTGCGCAAGAAAACGCTAATGGACCGGCCCTCACCAATGCGAGGCCCGATAAGTTGGCACATGGTCTTAGTATATTTACATGTCAGTTACGTGATTTACAGTATGTAATTTACCCAGCAAACAGTCTTTATGTAAGGTAAATGAAGTCAATGCTCCACCAGCTGGTATCAAAAGGGTTCCTGATGGTTCGGGACCTCGGCAGTTCCAAAAAATGTGAAAAATCCTCTTCCCTTTCGTACTCGGTATAACCAGTTTTGAGTTAGGCTGCTCATAACTTACACTAGGTAGATTTTTTGACTGTGTTAGTGCCCTTTTTAGCACGCTAAACTCGATACTGTCTAAAACTAACCTTTCTAGGTTAGACTGCGCGGAAGCCCAGTGTGCGCGGAAACCCCGTAAATACGAGTAGCGCGGGAGCGCAGATCATGCGTACGCTGTTCAGCTCCGTACCTAGGTTGCTATTGGGCAAACGCTAGCCGACAAAGATATCTGATAGGCAAACATTTTGTGAACTTACCCACCTTACGGCGCCGCGCTGACGCTTTCCCTTGACAATCCTCAGTGATTGGAGCGGCTCTTGAAGCCGACTGCGGGTTGACAACATATTCCTTCGGTCTTGATGCCTACTGGCGCAGATGGATGCATGAGCTTGATAATCC
>JAABUL010000143.1_pt1 | contig 40839 bp, 50 predicted proteins | sample 5559151 | NCBI WGS metagenome assembly JAABUL01 (sample SAMN10711876, study PRJNA513368) | rock metagenome | isolation source: Antarctica rocks | place: Antarctica: Victoria Land, Pudding Butte sud | reverse complement strand
CTCCAACTCATACTCCTCCCCATCCGCCTTGTCAATCCCCACATACTCAAACGCCGCCACCACCTGCTCCACCGTAAAACCCATCGGCACGAACCGATCTATCATCCCCCGACTGTACCCATGATACGCCTCCCGCTTCCGCAACTCCTCCCTCCTCTTCGCCTCCTTATCCTCTATCTTCTTCTGCTGTCTCGCCCCGCCAACCGAGTCCCCATCGCCACCCGAACTACTCGCCCCCGTCTTCCCACTCCCCGGCGGCGGTTTCGGCGCTGCTGCGTACCGCTGCGCCCACTCCCTCGCCACATGCTTGAACTCCTCCGGCCGCGAGATTAGCATCCCCGCCACCTCGGCGTCCTGCGGGTCCTTCGGCTCCGGACTCGATAGTAAGCTCTGCAGACTGATCAACGCACTCTTAAGCGTCAGCACGGGACTCCACTGCGCGCCCAATGTGTCCAGACAAATCGCTCCGGTCTGGGAGCTGACGTTGGGGTGCCAGATTTTGGTGATGAACTTCATGACCGGGGGTTTGAAGGGGTATTCTCCCGTAATGCGGATGTCGATTTGGTAGTGGCCGCCTTCGTAGGGGGTGTCGGGGGGTCCGGTGAAGTGGCCTTTGAGGTGGGTGAAGTCGGAGATGTCGGGGGAGTCTTGCGGGGAGGTGATGGAGATTCCCGAGTGGGTGTCCTTGTGGATGTCGGCGATTTCCTTTTGCAGGCGGCGGTTGCGGTTAGCGGTCGCCATGGTGGAGGTGGTGGTGTCGAGGGCGTGGGTAAGGCGTGCCAAGGTGGTGTCGTAGATGTAGGGTTGGAGAGGGCAGTCGAGTTGCATGCACTTGGTTCCCACTGAAGGGTACAGGTCTGGAGAGTGAAGTTGGTAGAGGGAAGCCTTCAGCCGAGCGGTATAGCCAGCTGAGGCAGTAGTGAATAGCGTGATGTGGTCGAAGGTGTCACGAGGCTGTGGAGGCTTCGGGTTGTGAAGTGGAGTGAGGTCTGAGGTGTGTATGATGTGTCGTGTGCTGCCTATACAAGTGATGTCAGATGTGTCGGGCAGGAGAGAGTCTTGGTTGGTTGTGAGACGGCAGGCTGGCAAGGCTGGTGGGCTGTCGTTGACGCCTTCTCGAGCTTCATGTCTCGAAGGTCGTGACACCCTCCACGCTTGCCCGATATGGAGGCCATGTGCACATGCCACCATGCAAAGTTAAGGTACCTTAGCTTCTCCACTCCCCTCCTCGCCTCTCGCATAGCATTTCCTTACTGAATCTGCAGTCACCGCGGCGGCTAGTAGAGCTGCACTAGTTCTCATGATAAGAAAAGGTACAGTGTAAGTTGATCACACCTTCATACTCTTCCACTCTGCTCCCACACCCATCATGCCCACCCGCCCCCGACCCATCAACGCGGCTCCCACACCCAACGCCCTCAGCGGCCTGAGTCGATCCCTCAGTAGATCATGGGCGGCGGCACCCATAGTGCAAGAATCCCTCGAACGAGACCTTGAGGACAGCGAAGCACACTGGAGCGATGAATTAGACAGCGATGAAGAAGATACTTTCCAAACTCCAGTCGCAGCCTCTGCACCAGCAGCAAACCACGACTTCTCTTTAGCAGCCTCCCATCGCCGCTCGAGCTTTGGCGGACCTGGGAATCGAGCAGCTATAGGCCCGAATCTGCAGTATAACCTCGATGCTCGCGATCGTATACCACGCGAGGAGAGACAGAGGATTCTAGAGGAGGAGCGGAGTTTGCTGCGCGACAATGCTCTCATCCCTCCCAAACACCCTCGTATAGATGAGGAAGGCAGACGGAAGAGTTCGTTTGGCAAGACTATGTCTCGATTTGCTTCAAGAGAGGATGGAGGCGCCAATGGGGAGCAGAATGAAGTTACGCCATTGCTAGGCGACCCGACATTGCCTTATGGTGGGCAGGACGATCCTAGCACGATCAAGCAGAAATGGGAGGAAGCTGTGAAGGATGGCAAGATCCAGACGACATGGCGACGAGAAGCTAAGGTGCTGTCGGCGTATTCGCTGCCCTTGATGGCTACGTTTCTGCTGCAATACAGCTTGACGGTAGCTTCAATCTTCACGGTTGGTCATATCGGGACACCTGAGCTAGGTGCTGTCTCACTCGCATCTATGACCGCCAACATCACTGGATATGCTGTGTACCAGGGACTGGCAACATCTCTGGACACACTCTGCGCGCAGGCATACGGCAGTGGAAGGAAAAAGTTAGTGGGTCTCCAGATGCAACGGATGATCTACTTCCTCTGGGCCATCACTATACCCATAGCCGTCATATGGTTTTTCGCGGAGGACATCCTCATGGTCATCGTCCCGGAACCCGCAGTCGCCGAACTAGCCGGCCGCTACCTCAGGATCGTCATAGCAGGAGCACCAGGCTACGCAGCTTTCGAAGCCGGGAAACGTTTCACTCAAGCACAAGGCCTCTTCTCTGCATCACTATACGTGCTACTGTTTTGTGCGCCCTTCAACGCGTTCCTAAACTGGTTCTTCGTCTGGCATCTGAAGATGGGATATACTGGTGCACCCATTGCAGTCGCTATTACGGACAATCTACTTCCACTCGGCTTGTGGCTATATGTCCGCTTCTTCAGCAAGAAAGGCATGAGCTGCTGGAACGGCTTCACGAAGCAAGCGCTCAAGAACTGGGGTCCGATGATAAAACTCGCGGTCCCTGGTGTCATCATGGTTGAGGCAGAAGTCCTGGCCTTCGAGATCCTCACCTTCGCCTCCTCGTACTTCGGCGTGGAAGTTCTGGCCGCGCAGTCCGTGCTAGCGACTTTGACAGGCATCACCTTCATGATCCCTTTCCCGCTCTCCATCGCCGCCTCGACCCGAGTTGCAAACTTGATCGGAGCCACACTGGCAGACGCAGCTAAATTAACAACCAAAGTCGCCTTCGTCGGCGCCTGCATCATCGGCATGTTCAACGGAACCATGCTATGGGCGCTCCGAAACCAAATTCCCCGCCTCTTCACCAACGACGAGGAAGTCATCTCGCTCGTCTCGGAGATCCTACCTCTCTGCGCTGCGTTTCAACTGTTCGACGCGCTGGCCGCGCTCTGCAACGGTACGCTACGAGGATTGGGAAGACAGCATTTTGGAGGATACGTGCAGCTGTTCTGTTATTATGTAATTGCTATGCCGATAAGTATGGGCACGGCGTTTGGGCTTGGATGGGAGTTGTGGGGTCTGTGGACTGGAGTGGCGATTGCACTGGGGCTTGTTGCGTTGATTGAGTTTATATATCTGGGGAGGACGGACTGGGAGACGAGTGTGCGGGATGCGAGGGAGAGGAATGATAATGAGGGGTGAAGGATGTGATAGTTGATCTAGGGGAATCACAACTGTTCACTCTACCTGATATATGATTCCAATGAGAGTGTGAGGTAGAGTTCTGGTGAAAGTCGACAGAGGATTCATATGCTTGCAGCCTGAGGCACCCCTGCAGCAGCGAACTAAGGTAGCCGCGTTGCAGCTATCGCCTTCGCGTGCTCCTCCGTCACCTGCATTACAACACCATCACTGCAATCAGAAAACACTTATCGCCATCACAACCTTCGAATACGCCAATCTCTCGCATCAACACACCCACACTGAGGAGATAGAGGATGGTATGTAACCAAACTCGTGATACCGGTTCACTCACTGACTCCATCAAAGGGTCAGAACCAGTCCGGCCTGCCCGGCGCACCGCCAGATGGCAACGCCGACAAGAGCAAGAAGGGCGACAAAGACTCCAAGAAGAAGCCACGATACGAGCCTCCGCCGCAGCCGACAACACGGATAGGCCGTCGCAAGAAGAAGGCCGCTGGACCAAGCGCCTCCGCCAAACTCCCTGTCGTCTACCCAACCGCGCGATGCAAGCTACGATACCTGCGGATGCAGAGGGTGCACGATCACTTGCTGCTGGAAGAGGAATTTGTGGAGAACCAGGAGCGGTTCCGCAAGGCGAAGGCTGTCAACACACAAGCGCCGGCCGCCACAGCTGATGCGGATGCGCTGGATCGGAACGCCGATGAGCGGAGTAGGGTTGATGATATGCGTGGCTCGCCGATGGGTGTGGGTAACCTCGAGGAGCTGATTGATGATGATCATGCCATTGTTTCATCAGCTACTGGGCCGGAGTACTACGTTTCCATCATGTCGTTCGTGGACAAGGATCTTCTCGAGCCGGGCGCATCGATCTTACTACACCACAAGAGCGTATCAGTGGTGGGTGTGCTAACAGATGATGCGGATCCACTGGTCTCAGTCATGAAACTCGACAAAGCGCCCACAGAAAGCTACGCGGACATCGGTGGTCTGGAACAACAGATCCAAGAAGTCCGCGAAGCAGTCGAACTCCCGCTCCTCCACCCCGAGCTTTACGAAGAGATGGGCATCAAGCCACCGAAAGGTGTCATCCTCTACGGCGCCCCAGGCACCGGCAAGACCCTGCTCGCCAAAGCCGTCGCCAATCAAACCTCCGCCACCTTCCTCCGTATCGTGGGCTCCGAACTCATCCAGAAATACCTCGGCGACGGCCCTCGCCTCGTCCGCCAGCTCTTCCAGACCGCCGCCGAACACGCTCCAAGTATCGTCTTCATCGACGAAATCGATGCCATCGGCACGAAGCGATACGAATCCACCTCCGGCGGCGAGCGCGAGATCCAGCGCACGATGCTCGAACTCCTCAACCAACTCGACGGGTTCGACGACCGCGGCGACGTCAAAGTCATCATGGCCACCAACAAGATCGAGACGCTCGACCCAGCGCTCATCCGTCCTGGCCGTATCGATCGCAAGATCCTGTTCGAGAACCCGGACACCATTACCAAGCGCAAGATCTTCACGCTCCACACTAGCAAGATGAGCTTGGCGCCGGATGTGGATTTGGAGGAGTTTATTGGGCAGAAGGACGATCTCAGTGGTGCGGATATCAGGGCTATTTGCTCGGAGGCGGGGTTGATGGCATTGCGGGAGCGGAGGATGAGGGTGAATATGGCGGATTTTAGGACGGCGAGGGAGAATGTTATGAAGACGAAGACGGAGGGGGAGCCGGAGGGGTTGTACTTGTAGGGGCAAATGCTGCGAGGACGGGCGTGGGTGGCGGGCAGAGAAGGTTGATTGCTATAGATGGACGGGCGTGGTGCATAGCATACAGCGTCGAAGCATCGAGTGTACTTTTAACGGATGAGCTTGGCTGCTCTCATTCTGTTAAACTGAAGCTTGATCCTCCCACAGAAGGTGGGCATGGCTATCTCATAGCCTTTCAGACAAGGAGAAGGCTGTTTGTCAGAAAGGCGTACCCAAACAACACATGCTCTGGCTCCGCACAGGTTCTCTGGCTCTGGCTCTGGCTGTCTCGGCTCTGGTAGCATCTCGTCGTCTCGTCGTCGTGGATAGTGTGCGTGTCGTCGAGACATAGAGCTGATCTTATCGTAGTGTCCGACGGAAGCAACAGCAGCTGAGTGGCGTAGCATCGATAGCACTAACCGGGCTCATAACCTGTTGCGCTGATGATATTCAAGCTTATCTACACCAAGAAGATACATGAATACTCACGTTAGCGATAGGTACAGGGTACAGTTGATGAGGATACACCAGTCAAAGAGCCCGCTCGATGCTGACGCCGTAAGCCCTCTGATCCCAATCAACACTGTATATGCTTCCGAGAGTGGTTCGTGGTCAGACATATATGCACACCGCAAGTATCCTGAGTCGAGAGAGTCCGTGACTGAAGGTCGATCAGCTGATCTCGCTGCCCCATGTAGCAATCCACTGGGTACATGTATTGGTGTCAGGGCGTTGTGGACGCAGGAGGATGTGGTTCGCTCGCGTGGACTCCGGCAGCAAAGAGCCACCATCGGCGCGGAAGGGGGATGTCACGAGTAGACGCGGCACACTGATATGTTGGCGTTCTCGACAAGGCGGAGGCGTCCCTTTTGAACTTTCTCAGTGTCTTCGATATCTCGGAAGATGTTACCGGAAGATCGTCTGTCAAGTCAGTTTAGGCTTTTGATCGTCTGCGCTTGCCCTTGGCAGCCTCCTTCGAGCTTGTCCAAATACCCGCTCTTCGCCTGCTGGCACAGCAGCGCTGCGACTTCCCGAAACGTGAACAAAGACGATACGCTGTAGCATGCTGACCACGAGCTGCACTAGCACGCAGGATCTCGGATAGCGATCTGCTTAGGGAAGACGGGAGGATCAATTCGAACTCAAGAAAGGATCCACTCCCTGTCAAACGCTCGTACACCTTCCAATTTATGGTCCGCCCAGGCGCTTGCCTCCTCCTCCACTCGCCGGAACGCTGGACCTAGACGCCACCAGTGTCCGTCTTTGTGGAGGAGATGCATCTCGGTAGCCTCCGAGTCTTCGTGAGCCACAACAGCGACCCTGTCCTGTCGATCTCACTCCATGGAAATGCGGTGCGGTGCTAGCGGACTGAGCAGTGTCGGAACCATGACTCTCGTATCGGTCAACCATGGCGCCAGTAGGAGGTAGTAATCGGTACCCCAGATGTTGCTACCGGGCTATGGTGTACGGTTGTTCAGATACAGACAATCGATGCTAGCGGAACGTTATGGTCGACACTCTGCAGCCGGCGCAGCTTGCTATCATTGTACTCTTTGCCGTTCTTACTCTTATTGCTGTTGCGTTAAGATTGTGGTCGCGAGTACTCTCACGACAGTTCCATTGGGGTAAGCAAAGACCGCTCCAGCGTACTTCCCGAGCGTCGACTTACCGCAGACACAGATGACTACCTCATACTACTGGCCATGAGCCTCGCGATTGGCGAAGCGTGTATGCTGTACTCTTACATCAAGGCGAGCTGGCGGGGCTATCACTAGTACGATATACCGGAGTTGACGATGGCGCAACGCGTGCAAGCGTCGAAGTACGATATATCGAACCAACTGCTGTACAACCCCATTGTGTGTATGCCCCCTTAGTCGTCCTACCATGGAGTCATACTGATATTCACCCGCCTTGCAGCTAGCACTTGTCAAAGCTTCGGTCATAATTTTCCTCTTCCGACTTGAAGATCGTCGGGAGGTCATTCAATGGTCGTTGAAAGGTCTCTTTGTAAGTCCATGCAGTGGCACACCCATGAGCCTGAACTCCTGCTGACAGTTCTTTTTCTGCAGGTACTCAACCTTTCATTGTTGATCTCGCAGTTCTTGGTAGTGTTGTTCCAATGTCAGCCGATGCATTACTACTGGGATCACTGGTGGATGGACACCTACGACAAGAACGGCGACGTCGCGATGAAGGGCGGGAAATGCATCGATCAGATGAAGTTCTACCTCATATCGCCCGGTCTCGCCGTGCTCACAGATATCCTGATACTACTGGTACCAGCTGCAATGGTCTGGAACCTGCGAATGCCGAGGAGAAAAAAGATCGCCGTGTGGTGTGTGCTGTCGCTGGGTTGGATGTGAGTATAATCGAGATCTTCTTTCATACGCGCAACGATACTAACGTCCACTCAGCGTTGCTATCATCGGCATCTTGCGACTCGTCTTATACTACTACCGCTTTAAGCCGGACAACATCGACCGACCATACAGCATTACGCTCACCACCTCCGAAATAGAAGTCAGTATCGCCATCATCGCCTCCTGCGGACCTGCGATCAAAGCCCTGGCCACTCGCTTCGTGCCCACCCTATTCGGTCGTAAGAGCGCTTCCGCTCCTACCGGCAACGTATATTACTCACCACACGCGTACGCTCGTACCAGATCATTCGGAGTCGCCTCGAAGAGCGACAACAGGCCGCGGGACGCTCAGTACGGCCTGCGCGATCTTGAGCCGGATGGACGAGAGACTGATGGCGAAAGTCAGGAGGCTATTGTACGAACAGAGAGTGTAAAGATGAAGCAGGATGACTTCGACTTTGGCATTGAGGATGCTACGCCTGCGGAACCACGGAGGACGTTCTGGCATCGGCCGTCGGATTGAATAACATTCGACTAAGCATGAGCTGATGTGAATAGGTACATCAATCTTAAAGGACCGACATGAACGACTCTACGATTCGCATCGCTCTGAAGTACTAGCCCTCCGCCTGTATGCCGTGAACGCTCCATAGATCTGATCCGATAGAAGCAGGTGATGTTGTGATATGCTCTGGCGGTTTTAAGACACTGACGCGAGTCTCGGATGGCTTCATGCGTGGTTGAAGTGGCGTTTGAGGGATCCACCACTTCGTGGGAAGATCTCTATACTACTTCCATTCTCTCTGCTAGGTTAATTCATCAGACTATCGAAGGATCGTCGACAATATTTCGCACCCGATGAGTGAAGAGGATGGAGTAATGGGACCCGGTGTCTCGCCGTGATCGCGGCCGACCATGATTCTCTGCCACGCATTGGCAACTATCCGCAAGGAAGGAGATGGGAGAACAAAAACTAGGAGAGAGCCAAGAGCCGGTTCACGAGAGATAGTGTTCGCGACACTCATGCCCTTTGCGTCTATATTCACAGCATACTACTGAAGGATCCAGGACGAGCCACCGACACCTCCATACCGCTCCGCCTTTCCGATTTGCGTCGCAGGCGACAAAGGCCCCAGCCCCACTAAGCAACGAACGCAGTCGGAGCTGCACGCGCAACAACCGACGGGTACGGCTCCGGCTCGAACTCAGGACAGTAATCTCTATAACGCGACCCAATGGCATTCGACCCGCCATTTTCATTCGTCGCCTCGAAACACGTCCCGTCCGGCCCCGTAGGCGGTGCCAGAATTCCGACTGCGTACTCCGGGAGGAAGGTCAAGTCGCTGTTGTCGCTGGTGTCGTAAGGGCAGCTGTTGGGGCTGAACCTAAAATGATGGGCAGGACGGTTAGCAAGTGTCTCGGGGCCGTGGGCAGGGATTAGTAGGTCTCAGAGCACCGCACGGTGCGCGATGCTGTCTTCGAGAACCCTTTCCACCCGTCGGGTTGACGTACATGGTGAATCCTTCGCCGGGCGCGGCGAGGGAGTTGTCGTAGAGGCGGAAGGACTGGAAGCCGCCGGTTGGGGCGCAGGTGTCTGTCCAGACGTCGCGGAGGGCCTAGGGGATGTGAGTTGGAGTGGGGTTGGGTATGGCATGGGAGCTTATAGCGGCGCCGGTGCAGCCAGGTTCGGTCCAGAGCTGGATGGTGAAGTCTGCGGTGGCGCCAGCGAGGAGAGTGGTCAGAGTGAGGAGGATGCTGGTGGTGGGCTTCATGATGGCTCCTGGTAGCTTTGATGCTTTGAAATGTCCTAGCCTGCGGTGTTGACGGAGCGTAGTAGTAGAGATGTTGATGGAACGAAGAAATAACCATCCATACGCGGGTTGTCTCGATCCTTTTATGATGAAGTCCAGTACTACCTCCTACTGCTGCTCACGTCAACGTTTCCTACATCCTCCAGGAGCGTACCAACATTGCTTATTCCCAGCAGGAGCACGCATACACGGCTTGAATCCTCTAAACGGTGTGCTGCGTTCTCGAACGCCAGAACGAGAGTGGTGTGCGCAATGGGATGGAACTGGTTGTTTCGAACTCTCTTGCAGCGCGGGATAGCGGGTTGTGCACGGTGCATCACTGGTTGGTGTTTCAGGTCGCCCGCTGTCCTCTACAATACAATTCTGAGCCAAACGATGGTGACAGTCTTGAGTGAACGATCCGATTCCATTGTATCTTCCTCAACTAAACGCCACCTCGACGATCGATCGTTGATATCGAAACTCGGCTCTTGGTAACAATGTCCAGCCGGAGCACCTCAATGACACCCGCCTGGGCTGCTTAGGCCGGTGGGTATAGCTGCTGTGGAGCCGGAAAGCATACATGCAGTGGTTCTGGACCGTGATCTACCTCACCTCGACGTCATGGGCTGCAAGTCCAGTACAGCATCTCTCATCAAGCCGTCCCTCATCAAACCTGCAACAGGCTAGCTGCAGTCCCATATCCTTCACCACCTGACCCTCTCGTTCTCCTTCACCCTAACCTCCTTCGCAGGGAAGAATCTCGGCCCTCCAAACCCCTTCGCAATAACCGCCTGCACATCTACATTACTCTTCCCACTCCAACATCGCATCGCCACGAACCGCCCACTGACAGGCGGATCAAACTTAATCGTCACCTGCGTCTTCCCTCTACTGATAAAGAACCGAGCAGTCGTTACGTCCGGATCGTCCCTTTCAGGACAAATTCGCTGCGCTCGCTCCCAAATCTCTGCTTCGGACGGTAAGCCAGAGTTTTCGATATCAGCTGTGAGAGAGGCATCGTCGTCGACACGCGAGCGAGCCATCATAGCCTCGACGCGGGAGAGTGAACGATCATCGTTGCGTAGATGAGGGGGGATGCCGGAGTAGCGGTCTTCGCGGTCCCAGTTTTCCATTTCGAGGCGGCGGCGCATGTGGCGTAGGCGTTGGAGGCGGAAGTCGAGGACTTCTTGGGTGGAATGGTCTTCTGGCCCGGCTTCTTCGTCGAAGAGGAGGGCGACGGGGTTGCGGTCCAAAGTTTGCGGTCTGGACAGGACAGGCGAAGTGGTTGGGGAGGGGAGGTCACAGTGGGGTTCGACATTTGTGCGTCCGTTTGGATAGTCCGTATTTCCAGCTAGATCGTGGACGCCGTCGGCGCTGCGGCCGTAATTCTGTTCGCTGTCTCCTAATGCAGCATTGACTTCAGGGTCTCTCAATGCATCCGCTAGTGTGAGACGTTCTGGTGAGGCCTGAATGCTGTTCCCTCGTCTCGGAGGAGGCACGTATGGTGGCGAGTAGACGCGGGCTCGCCGGGTAGATGAAGGCGGATTAATGTACTTCTGCAAGTCGGCCATGGTCATGGCTACGTGGACAACCCCAGCGCGAACGGGCGCCGTGAAGCCATGCTCAGGTGCCAGAATGTGCAGCTTCTCCAACGAGAATGGCGTATCATCGGCATGTCGTACAACGATAGTGCTGCTTCTCTGCTCGGAGCAGTATACGCTCTTGTCGTAACGCAGAATGTTCTCAGGTCCAAGTGATATGATCGTGTTCCGTGGGTCTCTATGCTCGCCACCATCGCAGCTCACCAGCTCAAGCTTGAGTCTGCCAGACTCTACCTGGCCATAGTAGCCGTACTTGATAGGCGTCGGCTTCTTGATCGGTGGGGGTGAGTCGAAGCGTCTACGTTTGGTCCGGCGAGCGTGGTCTCTAGCGTAATCTGATCCCTCCAGACGTTGGTCGTCTTCATGGTCACTGTCCGATCTTCGTCTCCGCCGAGACGTAGGGCCAATGATGCCCAATCTCCGGCGTTCTGCACTACTCAACTCCACGCTTGATCTGCCAGGTTGAGGGGCGCTTGGAGCGCTTGAGAGGTTGGTGGTGTTCTGCAATGCTCTCCGAAGCGGGCTGCGACGTGTTCGAGGCGTAGAAGTGGTTTCGGACGATGCTGGAGGATTGTCGTAGTTCCCAGGCTAAGCATACGTTAGCTGAGGCGTGCTTGATCGGTTGCAGCACATGGTCGTACACGCACGCGGTCTGCCATTGTTGGACTGCTGGTTTCTTGGCCCACTACGATGGTTGGTTATGGTGTTCGAAGTAGGTGGTCCAGTAGCACATATAGACTCACTCAGACTGCGACTTCGTTCTTCACATCACCTTGGTGGACGAGGAGTGGGGAGATATCGTCCCTGACTGCCAGCGAATGCGGGCACGGCGGGACGTTCAGAGCTAGCCAGGATTTAAGGTTCGGAACGAGACTCCCGTTCCTTAGCGCGATTCCTCTCTCGATGTTTCTGGCGGCCATGTGAAACATTCGCAGCTTCACTTGATCAGAAACATCCCTTTCCACGCGACAACGATCACAGAGGTGGTATTGGACTGCACACCTCTGGGTTGGACCGATCTCTATGTTTATTGCTTCCGACATATTCGTCTCTAGAACGGAAGCTCGAAGGCGATCTTGAAGACCTCCTTCAATCACTTTGCTGGACCTTCACACAATGGCTGGGCCTACCGCTGCGCAGGTTGATCCTACCAGTGCAAATGAGACCAAAGGCGCCCCCGCGAACGTTGCCGCAAACGCAAATGAGAGCCTGAGCGCGGACGAGATCGCACTTTATGACCGTCAGATACGACTTTGGGGCGCCCAAGCTCAGGAGCGCATACGATCGGCCAGTATCCTCCTCGTTTCACTCCGAGCGCTGGGGACGGAGATCGCGAAGAACCTCACTCTTGCTGGCATCAATTCACTTACCATCATCGATGATGAGCCTGTGACGGAGGAAGACTTGGGTGCTCAGTACTTCCTGCGCGAAGAGGATGTTGGCAAGCCTGTGAGCTCCACCCGTCGCAACATGTCCAATACTCGGCTAATGGATGTATAGCGAGCACAATGTGCCATCCCTCGGATCCAGGAACTCAACCCAAGAGTCAAGGTCAAGTCAGGCGGCAGCCTCCAGGATCTTCTCACCAAGGACCAAAACTACTACACACCCTTCGACTGCGTGATAGCATGTGATCACGACTTCATGACTCTTTGCACGATCAACACCGCAGCACGTTTCGCCAATCGTCCTTTCTACGCAGCTGCAATGCATGGCTTCTATGGCTACATCTTCGCAGATCTCGTTGGCCACGAATTCGTCGTCGAGCGAGATAAATCGAACATTGCCACCAAAGTCGGCTCCGAGACCACGACACGCTCCGTCATCAGTGTCTCCAGCAAGCGCGAGAACAACGGCAAGACCGTCGAGGTCGTCAAAAAGCAAGAGATCTACTGTCCCTTCATCCTCGCCAACACCTCCAAACTCCCCCCAGACGTCCTCGGTAACCGCCGCAAGCTCCGCTCGGTCCCTGCTCTTCTTCCCTGCCTGCGAGCAATCTTCGACTTCCAACGCACATATGGCCGTCTCCCTGGAAACAACAGCGATGATATCAGAGAATTCACCACCACCGCCACGACGAAGAGCAGTGAATTGCAACTACCTCAAGAAACCCTTCGTGCAGAATTTCTCCGCAGCTTCATGCAGAACATAGGTGCAGAGATCGTGCCCACGGCTGCGTTCGTTGGTGGCAGACTTAGTGAGGATGTCATCAATGTGCTCGGCAAGCGTGAGCAACCGATCCAGAACTTTGCACTGTTTGATGGGGACGCAATGGAGGGGAGGATTTACAGCTTGTATAGTCCGCCACCGGAGGTTGCTCTGGCTGCAGATCTGAGCGGCATGGCTGGGATGACGAACGGACTGGGCGATATGAGCAATGGCGGGGCCAGCTTAGGAAACGGTTCGGGTGCTGGGACGAGTAACGGCGTGGCCAACGGGATGGACATGTCCGTGGGTGCGCAGTACATGCCGACTAACACAAGTATCGACTTCGCGAACGGAGGCTTCGCGCCAGGCATCGACATGGGCAACCCTTCAGGGCTCGACACATCGCAACAGCCTGCCTACGTGCCTACAAACCCTCAGTATACGCCTACAAACCTGCAGTATACGCCCACGCTCCCGACCTCCAGAGATGGACCAGTCGCACCTGGGAGCAACTACTCTCCAATCAACGCTGATACGTCCAACGGCACTCAGGGCGTCCCTGCTGGGTTGAACAATGCTGGTCCAACAAGTGCGCCGGCCAATCAACTACATGGGAGGACAGTGGAGGGAGGGCCGGTAACGGGCAGCTAGAGGCTGTATCCCAGGAGAGCATACCTCTCACGAACACCATGGCTGTGGGGACGTCCCTATCATGATCCGAAGCGGTAGAAACGAAGACATCGCTTCGTTCGACAGGCCTTGAGCCTCCGTGTTCTTGGCCATCACCAGCCAGTGGCACCCTTACAGCGCTAGTGAGCGAGCCACGTTGTTCAGGGGCCGGACGAGCGTTGTGATTGGTAAGAAAGGAATACCGCTGCCTAGTGCAGGTCAGCTTTCGCCGTGATCGGTCACCGTGGTCATCACCACTGTCGACCTCAAGCGTACTTTCGTACGGTTATATAGTCATACCAAGCTCTGCTTCACTTCCGTCTCTGCCACTGCTCCGTGATTTCCTTCACGTACCCAGCCACTTTCTCTGCTACTACTTTACTGGTCCCGTCGTCTGCCATAGGAAGTCAGCTCCAGCGCCCAACGAACAGAAGAGCGTACATACTTATACAAAAGTCGTGCGGCGTTCCAAGAGTGTCAATCTCCATATGCGGTCCTTCTACCTCTCCCGCATCATTCCTTCGCCTGGCCCTCGAAGCGATGACTTGATCTCTCGTCCTGTTGTCGATCCAGTGATCATTCTCACCCCAGTAGAAGTAAAGGTTCGGTCGATCGATCTTGACATTGTCGCCGCTCGCTGGTCCTGGGAGCGGTCCATTCCAGACATCGTCAGACCACTTGTCATGCGTCATCTCAAGCAGTTCGTGCCGCCCCATATGCAGAGCCTGACGTACGCCGTGTTGGCTGCTGATGAATGCTGCGGTGGTTTTGGCTGCGCCCGCGTGTTGACCGGTGATGGATGAGACGATTCTGGCTAACGACGATGTCGAGAAGACTGCGGAGAGCAGTCTTGCCCCAAACTGAAGTGCGGGTGCCAGATATGTTAAAGAGGCAATGGCCTGACCAACAGTTCAGCGATGAGTCCTGTAAGGATTAACACAAAGCACTTACATAGACCTTCTTCCCACTCGGACTCTTCGCAATATCAACGATAGTAGGAAACAAACAGATCCCGCCCACGATCTCGTGATCCGGTTGTGAATCCTTATCGGCTTTCTGCCGACTCTGGCGCCGCTCGATCACCTGCATCATGATGTACGTCCCTACTGAGTGCCCAACCAGTATGACAGGCATCGGCGGAGGTTTGTCTTGCGTACATCGTGTGCGATGCTTGGTTTGCTCGCGACTAGCGAGTACTTCGATCTGCCTTTCCACGAAGGAGACCTGATCTTCCAGGCTGATGGGAAGCTTTTCCGCTGGAGGATGTGGATGTATGGCATCGGAGCGGATGTTTGAATGGATGCTGAAGCCCGCGAGACTGCGACCGATGAAGTGGTATGCAATGTCTTCCTCTCCCACCTGCAAGGCCTTGCAGAGATGGACTGAAAAGGCGCGGTAGTATTCGACCAGTCCTGGGTTCCCGGGGATGAAATATATCAGTACAGGCTGCGGTTGTGATCTGTCCGTATTCGCGTTAAGGCCTGAGGTCAGTGCCGGTGGGAGTGCTCCCCACTCGATGTGGTCTTCCATCTTGCGGTAGGTAGTGATTGCAGTGTTGGCAGGATGCAACCGAAAACAGCAAGAAATGTTCCAAAACGGAGGCGGCGATTCAGCGCAAAATCCGCTCAGGCATCTGGTTGTTTTTCCTTGGTTCTCCAATACGAGATTGATTGACTTCTGTATTTCTGTACATTTTAGACTTTCGTTGTGATTATTGAGGATGGTAACTTCAGCTTGATGGGAACTCAAGCGGAACCACCACGACATTTTCCTACTGCTCACCAATTCCGCAGTATAACATTTGAAGAATGCTACCTAGGTATGAGTGTTGAATAGAGTATTCACCAATTGACTATCAGTATTGGTGGCCCTAAGGGCTGTGAACAAGGTGAACGAAAGTCAAACGAGCGCTTTAATATCACCGATGTTGTCAGAGTCCTTACTAATCTGCACGCTCGTGGCGCAGGTGCTGTTTGTTCAATATAGGTAAGTCCTTTTAAGCGACTTCTCAGGCTTGCTTCCGCTTGCCGTACACATGGTGGGTCCGACACAGAGCAAGAGTCCGTCTTCGTCGCCCTGAATCGCAGACAGTCTTCTCAGCTCCCTCACTTCTGAGGTTCGGAGTCCGACCCTGCTGATTCTTGCGAAGATGCGTCCCCTCCTTCGCCTCCGTCTTTTGCACCCGCACCTTCCGCCGGCCTTTGCTTAGTGGTGCTGGTCTTCATCGACGGCTGCTCCACGACAGCCGCATTCTCGATATCTTCCCCATCGCTGAACCCTGCCCATTCCTCCTCCTCATCCTCCCCTTCTCCTTCTCCTTCTCCTCCTTCTGCTTCTTCGATCTCCCCTCCATCGTCATCTTGCCCTTCGCCTTCATCTTCCCCTCCAATCTCCTCTTCCTCTTCACCTTCATTCCCCTCTGCCTCTCCTCCTGAATGCCCTTGTCCTTGCAGTCTGCCCTGTGACCTCTTCTTCGCATTATAGCCTTTATGGTAACAACGGCTGCAAAGCACCTCGCCGTTGTCCCCACACCCAACTCCTTGCTTCCTATCCTCTGAGCTGTCGCAGCCCGGATTCTCGCACCGCCGACCCCGGTATTTGGGGTTCGTCAGCCCCTTCTTGTGCCTGATTCTGTCGTAGCAAGCCTTGCATTGGACTTCGCCATTCGCGGCCGTGGAATGCCCCCCGCTTCTTGTCTGCCGCGCTTTTGCAGTCCGGACGTTGGCACTGCTGATCCTTGACGAGCTTGGTTGGCTCTGGCTCGCGATAATTGTACACATTCCTCACCGACGCCTTCTTACGAGCTGCCGTGGCACTTCGGTCATCATCAGGCCGAGCAGAGTCGGTGGCTTCCTCCTGGTTCGTGGTTGCAGCGGCACGCATAACAATCCTGAGCGGTACGTCGGGCGAGCTACTCTCATTTCTCTCGCGAGAGGCATTCCCGTCCGCCGGCTCCTCCTCCTGGTCGCCGTCCGCGTGCTCCTGGGGCGTTTCGATGGGTGGTTGTGATGCCATGTTTGATGTACACGAAGCTGCGGGAGGCGGTCAACTCTTTGAATTTTTGCTGTGAAGAGAGAAGGTGGACGACGCGTAACTTTGTGATGTAGAAATAGTGAAAAGGTTTAGGTGAAGGGAGGTTTTATCTCAGCATGTGCATGTGAATGCGTAGCCATGTGCAGCTAGTCTTCCGCATTCGCAGATCCACTGTTTTGCCCGTAGTTCCCTCCAGAACCTACTCCTCTTGCATTCTGGCGCTTTATTCTTCAGGCTCCAACGCGGCTTTGAGCGACCATGCTTGTAGACAAGTCCGCTAGCATGCACTGCTGTCGTAGTTGCTGTAGAGACAATTCCATCGTGAGTACCTACAGATGGCAATCTTTCGAAACTCAGGTTGCAAAGGAAAGATGAGCAAGGCAAAAGGAGCGAAAGATACTTGGATAGTGGATTCGCCAAACCCGACGAAGTCAACAGGGCTCTCGAAGGCGGCAGTGATGTCGCGCAGGGTTCGTCGGCGGCTGTGACGGCGGCTCCACCGGAGGAGATTGTGAGATGAAGTACTGAGGGCGCCAGCGATGCGCAGAGTTGACTCGGCCAGAGACCTGAACGACGTTGTATGTGGTGACTAGTGGTTATAGATATGTCACGTATGACAAGATTTCTCTGATCGGCGCGGTACTGTGCAAGGGTAGTACCATCGCTCATACGAGACTTCCGACTGGTTCATCCTGTCATCAAGTCTGAAATTGAAGAGCCAGATAGAGATGTGAGTTGATGAAGATATCATAATTTGTACGGTATGTTTGGTTACCGTTGACCCCCTATCGGTCAAAAGCGGCTTAGCTCCCGGTGCCGATGCCGAGCCAACTCGCGCGAGGGGCGGTTTTGTGACCATCTGTCACCAACGAAGAAGATTTCGCGCTGCCATCACAGGCATCACAGAATCATCAGAAAATCTTCAGCGCTTCGAAGCAAAGTTTTATAAGTCACTCCCTGACATACCTTGCAAACACCACGATTATATTGGCAGTATCACACGAAACATCGCGGTTGCGGTCGGCGGCGCAAACTGCGACGAGCATATGCTGATGCCTGAGGCATCAAGCTTCCGACTTCACCTCGTGAATGATGTCAACACGGGGCACGGCAGGTCGCCATGTCAGACAGCGCAAGCTAAACACGAAGCAACCTCTGCACATCCTGCGTGAGGACGCCCTAGAGGACACATACGACGATGAGTCCCAGCGCAACATCCCGCAGGTGGAGACTGGTGTTGAGAAGGGAGAGGAAATAGTAAGCAGTTCCGCCACCTACCTCAGCCTGCCACATCACACTAACATGCGTGCAGGAATTCCATCTTCAAGCAGTGATCAACGCAGCCAATGCAGCCGCTCTCGGTGCAAAGTCCAATCAGCAGAGCTTCATTCCCACCCCTGACGCCGTCAAAGCGAAAGGTGTGAAGTATGAAGACTTCTATCCGAAAGCGTTCTCGCAACCCTCCACCTACATCCGCTTCAGTTCGACTGTCGAAGACTGCATCGGCGTGCCGTACTGCATGAGTGAGAGCGATGTCGGTTTCCTCGGCCAGCTCAACGACGGTAAAGATGTCAATGGCCAGCCACGAAAAGACAAGCTCAGCCAGTGCTCGGAGGATACCTTCGAGGAGGTAATGAACTTCTTTGAAGAAAGTAGTTCCCGCCTGCAGCCGTTTGCCAATGTCGACAATGCACCCATATTGGCCCTCGAAGAGATGGAGAGGTCCATCGACGACTCAAACTCGGTCGAGGCGCACCAGTGGCTGAAGCCGATATACCAATTCTGGGTATTGAGGAAGGGTAGTCGACCGCTGATGCCGACGATCAAAGTCCGTGTGCTTGATACCTCCAGCGAAGCCGATGATGCAGATCCCTACATCTGCTTCAGGCGTAGAGAGGTCCGGCAGACACGCAAAACCAGAGGCAGAGATGCTCAGGTTGTTGAGAAGCTCAAGAAGCTCAGGCTGGAGCTGGAGCAAGCACGAGGACTGGTGCAGATGGTGGCTCAGCGAGAACAGCTGAATAAAGAAGACCTCGAGATCTCGCGCAAGGTGTTCGAGGAGCGACGGAAGCTCAAGGATGTCAAAGTCAACAAGCAGATCATTGGCGAAAAGGGCGAGGACGAAGAACTGCTGGTCAACCAGAAGCCGGCGCCAAAGCTCAAGGCAAGGCAAGACACTGGCCAGCGTCCTGCCATGATCCGCATACGATCTGGTGGCGATCGAGCGCCAGAGAACGACCTCGTCCAGCTGTCGGAACTCCAGGCCGAGGCTGAAGCGAAGTTGCAGCAACAGATCGAGTCGAAAAAAGAACAGCACAAGCGGTGGAATGACCATTGGGCTGATGCGACTTGGCGTCCCATCACGCCACCTCTGGAGTCGCTTGAAGATCCTCCTCGGTGGGCACCTCTGCTTTTTCCTGACACAGCATATCCGTCACCACCTCCGACTCTGCCTTCAGAAGGTTCCCGAGATGAAGATGTGGAGATGACCGACCAGTCACCTATCAAGGAGGAAGACACATCTGCGGGTGCTGCAGTCGCGGACTTCGAGCCTGAGAAAGTCTTCCATATCCCCGGCGCCTTTCCAATTGATGACGACCCTCGGCCTTCGTTCAAGCGTGACTCCGCACCAGCTTGCCGGCTGCGGTACGGTCGTGGAGGTCGATGCTACCTCGAAGCCAGGAAAAAGCGAGAATATGGTGCCATCAGTGCTGGTGTAGTCTCCGACTCCGACAGCGACGATGAGATGGATGATTGGCATCCTCCCGATGCTGAAAAGTCCTTCGAATGGCGGGTCCTCGCGAGTGTACGTCCACGTCCAGAGGGTATGACTGGTGAGCGGAGAATTCACCCAAGTGGCGACCAGGCCTCGATGGCAATCGGCGCATCCGGCGGTCAATCGCGTGGTCTGCAGCAGCAAGCCTCAGCTGGCAGCGCTTCGTGAAGAGGAGTGTGTTGGAGTCAAACGCCAACCGAGTGTTGGCGAACTGTAACCCACTTGATCATTGTACGATAGGATAGATAGCGATACCCATGTCAAGCGTTGATTCATGTCTTCTGCCTCTTCCCACCCTTCGGTGAGTCAGTGGGGCTGTCTTCGACCTTTCTTTTGCTATCAGAGCCCGCCATGAGCTTCCTTGTCGTGTCGATCGCTTCTTGCAAGACCGCGAGCTCGCCATTGACCACAGACATCGCCATCTGGTACCGCCTTCCAGTCCTCGTGTTTGCTGTTCTCGTGTCCATAACAACTTCGTCGTGCGGGTATGAACCTACATCTCCTGTACGGGCAGGATACTGATTTCGTCGGTCCAGAAAAACGCAATGCGCAAGCTGAGCACCTTCTCTTGTCAATTCGGGCTTTGGCAGCTTCTCTTTCTTCTTCAGCTTAGCAAAGTCGTCCGCTCCTAGAGTGAGCGCATTGATAAGGGTGGTGAACTCCTCAGGCATCTGCCCATCCTCGTTCGAAACGAGAGCAATATCGTAGCTGTCGTCCATAAAGCCTTGTTGCTCCAGATATTCCAGCCTCGACTCAAGCTCGCTCGGCAGAAGAGTGACGTTCTCAGTTGTCACCTCTTTAGTCAATCCCTCTTTTATGAGCTTCAGCGGTATCTCGACGACGTCGTATTGGGCGTAGTTGTTCGTGACATAACCATATCGCCTCAGTACATCTGCTCTCGGCAGCGGGCCATAGTCGTTGAACAGCTCTTCACCCATCTTGACTGCCTTGATCGCCTTCATCACCACCTTGTCCTCCTCGTAGTACAGTTTAGCGTTGTTACGATCGGCATCGGCATTGAGCATATCGGCGAGCGGTATCATGCCTTTCGGTGAAATTGTGCCAGCATCAGAATCTTCTTCCCAGCCATCCTCCTCGCTCTTCGAAGGCTGGGTTGAGGATTCCAGATCAAATGCGTACGCCATGATGGTGCTACCCATGCGATGTAAGAGAGCAAGTAGATCGTCGTCTGTAAGGTGCTCGGCCTTGAATGTAGCTTCATGCTGTCGAACGATCGGAGTAATTTTCTCGGCAAATGTCTGATTCGCGGTCTGCTTGCCGATCTTGTCAACCACTGCAGAGCCTTGGAGGAATGCGAGCTCCTGATCAGTCCAGTACATGAGTGTGTCGAACTCCGCTGGGAGGACCTCGAAGTATGGGTGCCACTTGGATGCTTGGCCGAGTCGATATTCGTAAGTCATGGCCAGGATGAGGGAGAACCATGGGTCTTCCACTTGCTGCACAATGTCGCTGCTAAGGCTCGAGTTCTCGGCAGTCAGAACACATGCTGATCTCGGTATGCTGAATAGCTCTTCGTCTTCTGCTATGTCTTGCACCGCAACTACACCTCTGCCAGCGGATCGCTGTCTCAAGTCCACCAGTCCGATTTTGGGTGAGATAGCGGTGCCGTTCTGCTGCAGACAGTCGATAAACACTCTCGACTTGCCGTCGAAGTCATCGATCTCCATGTTGTCCTCTATTGTTCGTGTGTGTGAAGTGGAAGTTCGAGACCAAGACAAAGCGGTAAAAGGCAATTGATGTGCCCTCGCTTAGTCTCGGAAGCAAAAGCGGCCCGAAGCTCCTTCCCGATTCGGTCATCCCAAGCAACGACCAACATGTTTCTCCTTCGACATTCGACGGCTGTCATCGATGCATCAATGCTAACGCGGAGATGGAAAGTACCACACGGTAGCGCTACAAAGTCTACCTGGAGCAACAAGTCCTGCAATCAGATTAGGACGCCAGTATGGTCGCGACGTCTGTCAGATGGCCTTGACCCCCCTGCCAGCAAGACCATCTTCTCCGGCATACAGCCAACAGGCGTTCCACATCTGGGCAACTACTTGGGAGCGCTACAGCGATGGGTGCAGCTTCAAAATGAAGCAACGCCGGATACGACCTTGATCTACTCTCTGGTCGACTTACACGCCATCACAATCCGCCAAGAGCCCGAGCAACTTCGGAAATGGAAGAAAGACAGCCTCGCAATGCTCTTAGCCGTCGGTCTGGATCCAGAACGCAGCGTCATCTTCCACCAAAGCGATGTACGTGCTCACTCGGAACTGATGTGGATCCTCTCCTGCCAGGCGAGTACAGGCTACCTCAGCCGGATGACGCAGTGGAAGGACAAGACGTCAAACGAACGAGACAACAGCGAAAGGCTGAAGCTGGGACTGTTCTCTTATCCAGTCTTACAAGCTGCGGATGTACTGGTTCACGGAGCTACTCATGTCCCTGTTGGCCACGACCAGGCCCAGCACCTTGAGTTCGCCCGGGAGGTAGCGATAGGGTTCAACCACACTTTCGGCAGTAGAACTCTGGTCGTACCTGAGACTCTAATCAGTCCGGCGAAGCGGATCATGTCTCTTGCGAAGCCTACGTCTAAGATGTCGAAGAGCGATCAGAACGAGAAATCACGCATCATGCTCACAGACACCGAAGACATGATACGGAGTAAAGTTAAAGCTGCGGTGACTGACTCGGAGACATCTTCCATCACCTACGAACCGGAACGGCGACCAGGCGTGAGTAACCTGGTGGATATCCTGTTCCACTGTCTTCCTCACGCTGGCTACGAGGATCAGGCCGCCCTTTGCCGAGATATGGCCGGCGTCTCTTTTAAAGCCTTGAAGGATACGGTCGTGCGCGCAGTCGAAGACACCATTGGCCCCATACGCGAACGTTATGAAGACGTTAGGCACGATGAACAAATGCTAGATCACGTCGCTATGCGGGGCGCCGAGAAAGCCAGGCAAAGTGCTGCAGTCACCATCGATGTAGTCAAGCATGCTGTTGGGTTGAGTTTGACAACATCATCTCCGTATCCTCACATACGATGACTCAGGTTGGAAGCAGGCTTGCTTGAACAACGCAAGTAGTGCAAGGTGAAGGCGGCGAATTAGTTCATCTGCAATTCGGCTCAAGGCGTTCATACACCAGTCGCTAATTTCGTGACGCCATATGCATCATACACTTCCACTCCAATACCACCCCAGACTGATCTCATACAGTCCCAGCAATGCTCAACTCCCTTATCTGTCCTAGCACATCCTCCACCCTCGCATCGAGGTCACCAGAAGCGTATTGATCTCTTGTCGAAGCGTCGAGGTACCTAATCGCAACGTAAGCTCTGCGTTGACATGGGTGGGAGTGAGGGGAGAACGTACTGCTGCACCTGCGCCATTCGGCTATAAGCTTCCGCGCAGAAGCGAAGTTGAATTTTCACTAGTGCTTCGAAGGTTGGGTCGAGGTAGGGTACACTGCCACAAACTTAGCATTGGCTTGTCATTGCGTAGTGGTTTATGCTTACCGGAGATCGATTAGTTGTGGTAGCTCGGTTGTCAGTTGTTCGTTCAATTGTTCGTATGCTGCTTTCGACTGCTCGAGCTCGTCAGCCTGCTTCTTCATGAATTCCAGCTTGAATGGTTGCATGATCTCTTCCAGTTCCGAGGGTTGGAAGAATGGTGTGGCGGCCATGGACCGATGCGACCTTGTTGAAGCAGGTGTGATTGAGAGTGTTGATGGTCGGCTTGTGGCAGCGACATCACGCCTAGCTGCCAGACTTGCTCCGTGCTGCGAAAAGACCGTGTCTTGTGAGAGGTTGGCCGCAGGATTGCGTATGACGCGGAGCGGAGAGTCCGTGCGAACTGGCGTTCCTTGACCAGACTTTTCTTGCGTGGTAGCGTCCTCGTCGTAGGTGCTGTTGAAGCTGGACGCTCCAGACGAAGTCGCAGACCTCTTCTGCAAGGCCATAGACGGACTCCTACCCAGACCGCTACCTTGCGGCCGTCCGCTCGACCAACTCGTGACCTGACTCAGCGTACGGGTGGAAAGGCTAGAGTTCATTGAGCTGTTGCGATCCGGCGTACGCTCGCTGCTCCTCAACTTCTGGATCTCCGGTCGCTGAATGGCTTTTGGTGGACTGGGAATGGTCAAGTCCAGCTCGTCATCCGGAGAGCTTTTGCGGTAGGGCTGTGATTTGCGTGCGAGGGGGGACAGAAGAAACGCTTGTTGACCCACCATTTCGGCTTCCTTCTCCGTCCGCGGCAGCTTGCCGGGATCTTTGTCAGGCTTCTCAGTCAGCTTTTTGACTTTCGCGCGCATCGAATCGTAGTCGAGCATCTTGTGTTGTCGCTTCTTGATGCCTGTAATCTGTGTCAGTAGGAGCAGTAACATGTGGTGCGACTATAACCTACACTCGTTGATGTCGGGAAAGTAGGCGCAGAAGCGATTGATGGGTTCCAGCACCGTAGTTCTGTACAGATAATCGATAAGCCCATGGTCTTGGGAAGCTTGTGTCACACCTTGTCCTCCGCGGGTATACACCCTTCGTCTTCCACCCTTGAAGTTCCATTCCTCCTCAACCTCCTTGATGACATCGTCGTCGGCTGCAAATTTGTGTAAAGAATCCGGCACCCACCTGTATGGTCCATCAAGCGCCTTGACAGTCTCGGCATCCAAATCCTCCACAGCTTGCTTGTAGCTCCTGCTCACGCCGTCCTTAGCGCCACTGTCGCCGTAGAAAGCATCGATGGTCTCTGCTATCCGCATCTGGGACGCTGTCATTGCTCGGAGAGAGTCGAGGTAGCCCTTGGCTTCTTTCTGTAGTCGGAGTGATGCGGCTTCGAGCGTTCGGAATCGGCGTTCTTCAACTTCGTATTCGCGGTCTGCTGTCTTCTCGACATGGCCAGTCTTCATCATCACCTGCGTCGTCGCGCGGCCGACATTCTTCTTGAAGCCTGTTACCTTCACCATCAGCGAATGCGAGTCGTCCGTACTGTCGATGCAAGCTTACCTGACCAACTCATGGTGGGCGAAGTGGGCGGGTGGTTTTCTTGAATATATGGGTATTAGTGATCTTGCTCAACGCAATCTCCAAGCCAAACAACGATGTTGTATGTGTCCAATACAGTGCTGTTTCCTCAGTGAACGCGACATGAGGTTGACGACTGTGGCTTAGCGAGACGCACGGGCCAGGTTCATATTCACACTTCACTTTACTTTTGTGCATGTGATCGGACTCATATCTGCTCGATCGTTCTGGATTTGGAAGTTGCTGGCAATTAATTTCTGGCTTGATGTAGTATATCTCTCGAACAGTCTCCTTTCTACTCCCTTTAAGCCGCGATTCGATCGTGCAAATTCTTTCACGATGCCGATAGCACTGGGCTTGGAGTCGTCCGCGAACAAGCGTAAGATCATCCGGAGTCAGGCATACTAAAGCCAGCATGCTGACATGCGATTGCATATATCAGTCGGCGTGGGCATCATCCTGCACACATCAGAGAGCCATGGGCCTTCAACTCCGCCTTCGCCACACGACAGTGCACATTCAGATGACGAAAGACCGGCTTCTCACTCGAAGACCACATCTCCCCCAGTACAGATCCTCGCAAACTTACGCCATACGTTCCACTCGCCTCCAGGAACCGGCTTCCTCCCGAAGGACACAGCAGCGCACCACCGACAATGGGTCGTCCGCCTCGTCAAGCAAGCCATGAAGCAGGCCAATGTCCGAGTAGACGACATTGACTGCATCTGCTACACCAAAGGTCCTGGTATGGGTGCGCCACTCGCCTCAGCAGCGCTCGCAGCTCGGATGCTAAGCCAGCTCTGGGACAAGCCGCTCATCGGTGTCAACCATTGCGTTGGTCACATCGAGATGGGCCGCTCGATCACGGGCGCGGATAACCCAGTGGTGCTTTACGTGAGCGGAGGTAACACGCAAGTGATCGCGTACTCTGCACAAAGGTATAGAATATTTGGCGAAGCGCTCGACATCGCCGTTGGCAATTGCTTAGATCGCTTCGCGAGAGTGCTGAATATTAGCAACGACCCAGCCCCGGGCTACAACATCGAACAGCTTGCAAAGAGCGGCAAGGTCCTGCTAGATCTTCCGTACGCCGTCAAAGGCATGGATGTCTCCTTTTCCGGCATCCTGGCACGAGTGGAGGAGCTGGGCCATCGTCTGCAGCAAGGGTTGGAGTGGAAGGACGCAGAGTCAGGTGCTGATATCACGGAAGCTGACCTTTGCTTCACGCTTCAGGAGACGGTGTTCGCCATGCTGGTCGAGATCACTGAGCGGGCGATGGCACATGTTGGTGCCAGCCAGGTGCTGATTGTAGGTGGCGTGGGATGCAACGAGCGCTTGCAGGAGATGATGGGTCTCATGGCGTCTGAGCGAGGTGGAAGTGTGTATGCGACTGATGAGCGGTTCTGCATCGACAACGGGATCATGATTGCACATGCTGGGCTATTAGCGCATGGGATGGGCTTCAAGACTCCGATTGAGGAGAGCACGTTCACTCAGCGGTTCCGGACTGATGAGGTGCTCATCAACTGGAGGGACTGAAATTGTTGGTGGTGGTAGCACTCAGTCGACTTAGGTGCCGAATGTTCAATGGTCATGCTGACATGCAGAGGCTTGGAGCACGCAGCCGGCGAGTTGTCTGAAGGACGCCAGTCTCATGCAGGGGCTCACCTTCGAGCGTCGCGGCGGATACATAAGTCGCAAGGAAGGAAAAGCTACACTACCGAACAATGAGGCCAATTGTTCGTGAGAGACTCACTCCATCGACCACCCATTCCTGTCATATGCCCGGGACAGGGCCTTGAACGGGACAATGAGACAAAGCAATGGCAGCACCAATGCTCCACACATCGTGACGACCTCGACCTCGACTTTGGGCAAAGCATGGGCCAGTCGATTGAGTCACTTCGCAACAATAGGACGAATGCTCGCCTCTGAGTGGTTAGACGGGCAGCAAACAAGGCTATGCTGCGGGTGTGCAACCTTGACGTCCATTTCGGGAAGGAACGAAGTTCACCTAAACGCCTTGTTCTCCTGCTCGTCCGCCGTGGCTCTCACGTAACGCGACGGAGAATAGAGGGATGAAGTGAGAGGTGAGGTTCACGGGAGTGGGTCCTGGGTGGGATAAGATTGGTCAGGCTCCCATTGCAAGGACATCACGTTCACGTGAAGTTTGCCCACCCTGCGCTACTTAAAGATCTTCGATTCTCGCCTCCAACCTTTCCGTCTCCCACAACTTCACACCACACCAGAAGTTCCTTTCCACGCAACCTTCGATAACAAGGGACATCCACTCCCATCTCACACAACACCCATCAACCAAACACCATTCAAGTAAGTTTCTTTCCTTTGTCGTCACAGTGCGCGGCAGGAGGTGGGCAGTGGGCGGTGGTCGAGTGCAGCGAACGTGACGGATGGCTCCAACACACATCCTCTCCAGCGTAAGTTTGTCTTTCGTCACCGTTTCCTAACCACCAAATAGCCATCAACCAGCATCACCATGTCGTCTGCTATCGCCACCCCGACCGGCTCCGACGCTGCCAAATCCGGCGCTGCCGTCAAGTCCGACACCAAGAAGTCCGGCACCAGCACTCCCTCCAAGACCAGCGCCAGCGGCCTCTCCGCCCGCGAAGAGGAGCTCTTCAAGGTGGCGATGCTCCACTGCCTCAAGTCCGGTGTCCCCGAGATCGACATCGACAAGTTCATCGTGCACGGCGACTTCAAGGCCAAGAAGACGGCGCAGAATATGTGGGGAACCATCAAGGGCAAGGTGTTCCCGAAGAAGGAGGCCGTCGAAGGCGAGCCAGGCGACGGTACGTACTCACTTCACTTACTTCACTGACTGCGAGACTGACCTCACTACTAGCTACGCCCAAGACGCCCAAGACGCCCAAGGCCAAGGCCACCCCGAAGAAGCGTACCAAGAAGGAGGACGGCGATGATGATGAGGCGGCTGTCGACAGTGCGTCTCCCAAGAAGAGGGTGCGCAAGTCGCCGGTCAAGAAGACTCCCACCAAGGTCGTTGCGAAGGAAGATGAGGTCACCGCCCTCGTCGAGGCCACGAAGGACGTTGATCGGGAGGAGAGTGCCGTCAAGGCTGAGGTCACCGACGAGTAGGCTCGGGTGGCTTCTCACACGTACGATTTCAGGATGAGGATACGAGAGGGCTTATCTGCCGTCACTGATACGGTCTCCTGTCAGAGATTCCAGTTGATAGCCACACACAATGCCATGTTCAAACACTGTGAAATGTTCACCCTTCTCCTCAATTCAAAATTTGTTCATGCCACTGAATTGCCTGCCATCTACAGATTTCACCTCATATGTATTGTCGAGAACTAGGCACGTCTTCTCGATGTCGCGGAGGTATAGATAACTCATACTTCTCCGTATTCTAAGCCACTTTCATGATGCTCTATGGCCTGATAAGCTGCTGACTACTGATATTTAGATCTCTGAGACGTTGTTCCTTAGCAAAGCACCTTGCCACCCTCAGCCCTCCGCGCCACCCTCCACCGCCTCCACCGCCTTCCTCTTCTTCCCAGCATAATTGCCCTTCGCCATCACACCACCCTCCAGCGGCACCACCTTCCTCGCCGTAAACACATAGCCCTCCGCACCACCTCTGCTAGTCATCATGGGATGCGTTCGACCCGGAAGAACCTGCCACTCTTTCGCTCTACTCGTCTGCAACGTAGGTGCCAGCAACATCCTCGGATCGACTGGAAAGTCAACAGGATCTGGAATTTCTTCTTTCGAGATATGGTTAATGTACGCCGCCCGCCGCTCCTTGGAGTAGAGATCCATAACCTTGACCAATGGCTCTGGAGTAGGCGAGAATATGACGACGTGCCCTCCGCCGCGAATGAGCGGTATAGTATGAGGAAGAATAGATGTGGGATCCATATTAGACGCCAGAACCAGACCGTCGAACTCGCCTCGTCTGGCATCGTCGACGATGGCTTTGCATCTCTCCCATCGTCGCCGCTTCTTCCAGTACGTGCCGCGCTTACCGCTCTTCCAGGTTCGTAATATGTGGTCTGCTGTGTGCTCTGGTTCTCGGTAGGTCACGTCGCTTTCGGGTTGAAGCAGCTGAAGCCAGGAGAGTGTGCTTAGGTGCGTGTGTAGAGGATGTAATGGATCTGGCTGGTTCGTGTCGTAGCCGAAGTATTTGAGTAGCGAGACGTTTGGCTGCACAGCCGGGTGAAGCAGTGTGATGGTGTCCGTCCGTGCGGGAATCGGGAAGTCAAGGTGTGAAGTGGCCTTGGTTGGAGTGTCGGTTGTCTCCTGCCCGTTCTCGGCAAGACCTCCGTTCGCTCCTGGTTGTGCCGACTCTACCTCCAGTGCAAAGGTTTCTAGAGCGCGATTCGAAGTCGCAGTGCCATTGACTTGATCTGCGCTGTCTTGCGCTTCCTCGGGATCCCGAAACAGAAGATCCATCCTTTCGGCGAGTGCAGCAACAACAAGCCCGCCAGTATCGTCGATGACTAGCCATCTGCCACCGCCGGCACACAGTTCGTCTGCTTTCTCCACAATGCCATCGCAGCCACTGTAATGCGCATTGCTCCAAGCAGTTACCAGACCCAAGCTCTCCTCCGTCATCTCCATAATTCGAGGAGCCTCTTTGACCATGACGTAGTCGATCAGGTTGCCCATATCCATAGGCAGGACCGTAAACCTCTTCAGATACTTCTTCGTTTTCCGAAGCGTGTACTTGGCTTTCGAGAATGTGGTCTTCTCCTCCAGTCCCGCATGGTTCGCCAGTATCTTCTCGATAATCTCCTTTCCTCCTGACGACTTCTTCAGCTCTTCAATCTCCTGCTGTGATAGCGCCTGGCGGCTTGCATCGTCGATCGTGAGGCGATTGTTCTTCATCACCACCGTGCCATCTTCCCCAACTAAATCGTAAGCCTCCGGTACACCGTTCACGGTCGGCGTCGCAGGGTCGCCTCGGCTTTCCGAAGGGGTAGCATCTTCGGTGAGGATCTCAGCATTGAGCTCGCTGGGCGGGACGATTCTCAGTCTCGAATATGCTTCGCTCTCAGTCTTGTCAAGGATTTCATATTTGTAGTAGTAAGGGCGACCAAGTAAGAGATTGGAAGGAAAAGAGCCAAGTTTGCCAGTGTCGATGATCCTGCGCCATTCTCAGTATGGAACAGCAGGAAGTCATCGTGAAAGGCTCGACCTACGTGTTAGGCTTGATTTCGATAAGCTTGAGCAGGTCTGATGGGAGACGCAGGAAGAGATACGCGTTAGGACGGATGTGAGAGTGTACTGTACTCATATTGGCGTCGTAAGCATCAGCTGCATACTTTACTGTGCTGTCAGTGATGATTGAGTGTGTGATTTGGTCAGTTCTTCTGGCATGGAGATATGTGAGGTTGTCTCAGAGCCTCCAGCATCGTGGAGCTAGTACTTTACGGCTAAGCGCCATCGTCTGATCTGTCTCAGCAAGAGCAAAGTTTCACATGAAGGCAATCTTCCGCTTCCTGCCGACCTGAATGCAATGTTGTACCGCAGCCAAGAACGAGAAAGAGACACAGCATCATCCAACGCCGGTGCCTACGGGAGGAGACCTTGTGAGAGCACTTCGCCGTCTAGCGATCGCTGAACTGCTCGCCTTCATAGGCTTCATTACATGCATGGGGCCATTCTTGAATTCATAGCTTTCGTTTCTATCTCACTCGAGTATCCGCCTACCATCAGCTTGCAGAAGTTCAGCAATAGGTCCGAACCAATCCTTATCGAGCCCCAGACTGATCAATCTAGCCATCTTGGTGGACACTGGTTGCTTAGCCTGGATGATCTCCCAGATGTCGTTCTTCAGTATGTTCGAGATTTGGAAGTCGAGGATGAGATCACGGATGTGCTGTGTGTGGTCTGTAATGGCGAAGTGCGGATCGGGACCAAGCTCGATCACGATCGCGCTCTCGGGATTTGAGATCGTTGGGACTTTCACTACGGTAGTGGGAACGCCGTTTGTCGACTCGGTCGTGCATTCCGCCTTGTTTGATTGTTTGCCGTCTGTCAGGACTCGAATGGCCAAGGAGTCGATGTTGGTCGAGAGGAAACGAAACGTCCATGCCCTGCCCGTGCCAGGAACCTGCAACCTCCCAGCGGCTTGATCGTAGTCAATCGGGATGGACCTCTGACTTCCGTCAGTCGCTTGTGAATTCTCATCGTCTTGGGTGTTCTCCAAAATTTCGAAACGCGCATCACGACCAATAACCACAAGAACCTCGAAAGCTTGCGGGTTGGGACAACCGTTGAGTGGTACGTGCTCCGCGTCCAGAGGAATAATGGAGCCTTCGGCAGCAAGGAGAGGAAGCTGGTCCAGCGGACGATACATGTCAATCTCTTGGTCGCCATCGTAGACGACCCCAGTCAGGACATCAACATGGCGACAAGGAGGAATCCATGCCTTGGTCTTTGCCAGGTTCGTATTCGGATTTCTTGGTTGGAGAATCGGTGCAACAATCAGAGAAGATCCGAAGTAAAATTGAGTTGGGAACTTATAGGCTGACTGTTGTGCAGGAAATTCCCAGTACAGCGGTTGGACCAAAGGAAGGCATATTGACGACGACGTATCGTAGCTCATCGAGTAGATGTACGGTACCAGTCGATGGCGCAATTGCAGAAGGTCTCGCATCACGGCCTCGCTTTCGCGGCGTTACAGCCATGGCTCTTTGCTCATCCATGGACTGTTCGAAGAGTGAAGGCGGAGAATTGGAGAGAAAACAGCCAATTGTACCCAGCGGACTGTCAGTTCATCGTCCCTGGCACCACCAATATGACCTCCTATGTCATGGCTCCACCAGCCATACCCAATGTTGGATACAGTGGCCGTGAACTCGGGCTGGAACTCAAGAGAGTCCCAAGTTGCAACACAGTCTCCAGAAAATCCCACGGGATATCGATGGCTTCCAGGCCCGGCATATCTCGAGAATATCATCGCTTGGGATGCACCCTGCGTAAGAGCTGTATCAAGATAGTGGAAATGATTCAAGAGCCATAAAGGATCAAGACCGGGAACGCGGCTGAATGGTCCCTGCTGCCAGTCGATCCACCGGAAATCCTCACCTTGTTCTTCCAACCGTCGATACAGCACGTTCAGATGCGCGTGCATGAGCTCCGGGGAAGTTGCATCAAAGAGAATTGGTGCACGGTGGATTGTGTCATGTCCGAGAGCTGAGGCCATTTTCTCGTATATTTCTTCGTGATGATGGACACCCGCAGCAGGGTGGTCATTGAAAGTGATCTTCAGCTTTCTATCATGCAAAGCTTTGGTGAAAGCTTTGGGATCTGGAAACAGGGCTTTGTTCCAGATGTACCCTGTCCAGCCCGCATGAGGAACGGCATCTTCGTTAACCAAATGCCAGTCCATGTCGATGACAGCGACAGAGAGAGGAATCCCTTTCGCCTTGAACTTGTCCATGAATGCCAGATACTCACTGTGGTCGTACGCATAGAATCTGCTCCACCAGTTCCGAAGACACCACCGTGGGACGGACGGCTGACTGCCAGATGGCGTAGAACGATTTCATCGCTCCCTTGAAGTCGAGATCATAGACAAACAGATATCCATCGATCCGGTCTCCGGGTCGGCGAGTGGCCACAAATCCATGGCCGTCAAACAGCATACGTTCCGTATCGTCCAAGGTCGAGTATCCAGCCTTCGAGATAATTCCGGTGCCCATATCAACGCGTCCGTCGACATCGTCAACTGTCCTTGCCGTGCCTCCAAGTTTGCCTGCCGTTGCAGTTCCATATCGCCACCCATCTCCTCGTTCAGTCTGCTTGCTGGAATACTGAACAGAGAGTCCTTGCCGACTAAACCGCTGCTTGTCGTACGTCAAGTGGTACGAAGGCGTGATGATATCAAGCTGATTTTCCTTGTCTTCGACCCGGTATCCAGGCTTAGGGAAGTTCCGGTTGATAGCAAACGTAGACGCCCGATCTTCGAAAACCCCGTCTTCAGACCACTCGTACCTCAGTACCTTGTCGTCAAGGACCGTGAATCGGTAGTTCGGGCCGAGAACTACCGACTCGGCATTGGCGGACAAGGGAACCGGTACTTCTCCATGCTTCCCTTCGACTTCTCCATGTTCGCCGACTGCATTCCTTCAGTCTCACAGCGAATGACATCCAATGGCTAGGTGAGGCGCGGGAGGAAGTGGCAAGAACCTCAAGGCTGACTGGAGATGGCACACGATGTATTTTGATAGCTGAAAAGCTAGGTAGGGATACAACATCGCGCAGACTGCCTTGACCGCAAACAGTACTTGAAGAATGCCTATCGGCGGGGTAGCTGCAAGGCTGTCCTATCAAACCTGGAACATCTCGATCAGCTGCTTCCTTGCTGCTGTCTTCAGGCATTCGTGCATACCAACGGGGCGTAATGCTCGGTTGTTGCTTTTGGGACCTACACGCCTCCCTGTCAGCGAGGAGAACATATACGGCTCTTTCGATGGCCGTCGCCGTGAATTTGGATGTGGGGGAAATGCAGACTGTAAGAGGGAATAAGTATGCATTAGTATGTGAACAAATGACTTTCTCGAGACTGCAGGACACGCGATCATGGCAGCATACCAGTATAGTCCGCTGAAGGAGTATGAGTTCCGCCTTCTCAAGATTGTGAAGTCAGTTGACACTACACTACCTCAATGCACATGACTCTCGTGGTTCTAAAAAGAATACAGAAGTGCGGACGATGTTCTTGCAGGCTACTCGATAACACATGTGGATCTAAACGACCCACCGAAGTATGAATCAGTCTCTTATGTGTGGTCTGATCCGAAGCTAGACCACACAATCAAGTTGGTGGATGAGTCGACATTGTCTGTCACTGCTTCTTTGGCGAGAGCACTGCCTTACTTGACCAGGGCTAGTCAGACAGGCTATCTATGGGTTGACCAGATCACGATCAACCAGTCCAATACCACCGAACGGAGTGAGCAAGTCAGGATCATGGGCGACATCTATGGCCAATGTGTGAGATGCCTGATCTGGATTGATCATGATCCATCCCTCAACACCGAGTACGAAGTCGAATCAGATTGGAGCCAGGGCATGGGCGAGGATGTGTTGAATTTCTTACATTCATTCAACGACGAAGATTCAATCAGCGAGTGGCAATCGGTGACGGGCGTGGCACTGCGAAGGGTCTCAACATCATCGACAGGTACATCGTCTCAAAGGCGAGATTCGCACTCGCACATCAGAGCTCATCTTCAATGGTTCTTCGATCATTCTTGGTTCAAGAGAGTCTGGGCCTTCCAAGAGTTCGTTTTGGCACCGCATTCATCATTTCTCATTGGCAACTTTGAGCTACCTGGAGATGAGATCGAGCGTGTGTTCAAATATGGGTGGTTGCGATCCGCTACGTAATTCAACACTCTTCATCATCGCTTGGACATAAGCAGGATTCAAGCTGCTCTATTGCACAAAGCGCCTGGTTTCGAGTTCTTTCTTGGAGCGATCCAAAGCAGACAACTGTACACTGCTCCGACGGACGCTGCTGCGAAGCTCGGATCTTCTACCAATCGTCATATTGATGGTATTCCTTCTTACGAGTCGATTAGCTACGCAGATATCTTGGAGAAAATGGGGGCTGCCCAAGCAAGCGACAATCGGGACCATGTATATGCCTTCATTGGACTGGCACCTTGCCTTCTGAAGCATATGAGAGTCGACTACACGCTCTCCGTAGAGGAGAGCTTTGCAGCCATGATGAAAGCACTGATAAAGGAGACGAAGTGTTTAGACTTCTGGGCGACTCTGTCATGCGAAAACGACATCAGCAAGTCAACATTAAGTCTACCAAGTTGGGTATGTAACTGGACGATCTACGCTCCGAATTATCGAATCTTGACTCACGATAACCTCTTCAACACCTGCGGGCCGGGATACGGACTTCCGTCACCAAGCAAGTGTCAGCATTTTGATCTTCCAACATCGGCCTGGAACGAGTTGATAGTTGCCGGAAAACTCAATGACGTCGTGCAAATCGTTCTGCGGCCCTTCTCAGCATATCAGGTGACTGCGAGCATAGGGATAGACTTTCAAGACTTTCCAGGGAACTTGCCATGGGAGAGGCCAACTTTGGATGTCTTCATGGAGGAGCTAAGGGAACGTGGTGCCACAGAAAGTGACCATACCTCCATGGGGGCTTTACTGCGTACTCTCCTGATGGATGGAGTTCAATGGGCAGCTATGAATGCGTTCAATTCCGGGGACAGTCTTTACCGGACTGGCATACAAGTCTTCGGAGCACCGCATCATGAGAAGATCGCCGAGGTAATATTCGTGTTGACAAATTCGGAGGAGGTGGACTTTGATGCACTGCCGTACGGAGCAACTCGACAAACACTGCATGAACTCAGTAGAGTACAATACCAAAGACGTGTGGCATACTGCGCAGGTGGGAGGCTCGCGTTGGTGCCGGATCTGACGGAGAACGGAGACCAGGTTGCCGTTCTTCATGGCTCGAGGACGCCTGTTGTGCTCAGAGCACGCTGAAACGGGAAGTTCATCGTAGTAGGACAGTGTTATTACGATGGGGCGATGTATGGGCACATGGCAGACCCTGATGATGACGCCGCTGAGATCCTGACGCTTGTATAATGATGTGATATAATCAAATTCTTTCAATGACCACGATGCAATGACGGGAAAGAGTCAGCATTTCGAGGCGTGCCGAGAGATGTCTCAGAGTTTCAGTCATCTTGAGCTAGTTATATTTTAGACAGGCTAAAGGGTCTGACGCGTCTCAGTGAGGCAATGAGGTACTACTGCATTGAACGCTGCGCAACAACGACCACGCAAGCACCTGCAATCTGACACCCTGCCACACCTATTACAACGCTGCTCGTGTGTTTTCTTGTAACACGAGCCATGCTATTCAGTGCTACAAACCATCGGAAAACCCGTCACCTACAGCCTTGCCGCTGAGATGACTTCGACATGCCCTTTCTGCGATTACAGGGGCGATGAGTACGTCGTCCAACTTCACATCGAGGAGCATCACACCGAAGACTCGCCATGGGTAGTGAATGAAGCTATGGTCGCTTCGCCAAAAACACAGCATAGATTGGCCACGTCCTCGAGTGAGAGCTCCGATGGCGAAGATAATCCTTGGATCAAGTGCACCCGTCCACAGTGCAATGAGTACATCCACATAACAGATCTCGACGATCACTATGAAATGCACCAAGCAATCGATGTTGCTGAAGCCGACGAACTTGCGTCAGCGAAGGGTGGCAAACGACCTGCCTCTCGGCAACACACACCACCAGATACTCAGAGAAGTCCTCGAAAGCAGAACCGTTCACGAGAGCCAGAATCGCCTCGCAACACTCATGGGCGCAGTCTACTAGATTACTTCACAGGCTCATCAACCGTCGGCCGACAGCCGCCTCAGCATCGCAGGATTAGGGAGCCGCGCGAGCCAGGACGATTAGGTCGACGAGAACTGGGTCCTCACGCCTACGAGAAAAGCATGCCAGAGCAAGTCCGGCGTAGCCTCATTCGCGACGCGGAGCCATACTATACGAATCGCATTGGCCGTGACGGCAAACTACACCGAGAAGCCACCGTGGACAACGAAACCAAAGGACTTGTGCCCATCTTAGCAGACATATGTGCTTTGGATCGCTCAACGATGGCGACATACCTTTGTGATCCCAGCGTACGGCATGTGTTCAAGCTTCGCTGCGACGGCAACTTCTGCGGCTACTGGAACATTCAGATGCTTCTTTCCTACTTATACGCCCAGCAAGCGAGCGGAGACGAAGCTCCACGATCAGTGCCCAACATCATTCAGATCCAAGAGTCCATCGAGAAGGCCTGGGACTCCGGTATTTGCACATACGGCCGGATCGAAACTGGCGGCGTGCTAAACACCCGCAAATGGATCGGCACACACGAAGCGCTCGCATTCTTCACGCAGATCGGCGTGCCTGTCGAAGCACTCTCCTTCCGTGAAGACGATCAGCAGCAGCCATACGTCAGTAACCCATCTCCCTCCCAGCCAGCTGTCATCTCTCTCCTAGACCACGTTGAAGCCTACTTCATGTCTGGCCTTGAGAACGCCAGCACCCGACACCACGGCACATCGCACATCACCGGTCTGCCGCCCATATACTTCCAACGGTTCGGACACTCAACGACGATTGTTGGAATGGAGAGGAAAAATGACGGAAGCAGGAATCTGCTGGTCTTTGATCCTAGCATCGCCACAACGGCGGCTGTTGGACGCTTACTAGCAGGAAGGACAGCATACTCCGGGCATGATGCGATCCTGAAAAGTTATCGGCGCAGCGACGTGAGTTTGAGTCGATGGGATGAATTCGAGGTCATTGTGCCGAAGGTGGTAGCGAAACAGAGGATGAGCGAGATGAGGTGACCTTTCCGTGCGAGCGTGCTCATTTGATACCCGGTGACGGTGGTGGTATGACCAGACACTAGCTGATGCGTTGCTGATGTCTCATGATTTCACTGTACCGAAATACCATATTCAGATTTCGTAACAAGCACACTCCAACAATGAATAGCCGATGAAGTGCCCACTTGCTCACTTCGTTGTTGTGAGTCAGGGAAGGCGCCATAGTCCTGTCTCCGCAATAAGTTGACCTCACTTGCACTCTCGCTCGATGTCGCTTCAGGGCTCGGACGAGGTATGCATAAAATGGCCGTTCATTCGACGTCTACTATCACCGAAGCTCTACCATCTAGCACGACAATAAACAGCACCTGGAGACTGTCCGACCATCCTCTGCCAGTGATAAATAACTCTTCTTAGATCTTTTCCGTTCCCTCAACGCTGGCCTTGCTCCGCCTCCTCTCGGTCTCCTGAGCCATCTCGCTCATCGACATGCCCCTGGACTGCTCCACCTCATGGAAGCTGACCTGTGGGCGGAAAGATTTAGACTTCCAGGCCTTCGAGACAATACCGTAGAGCTCGTCGACTTGCTCGAGGGTGAGGCCCTTGGTCTCGTAGATCATGAACCACACGAATGCGATGCAGACGAAGCAGAAGCTGCCCCAGACGAAGAACACGGGGGACTTCAAGTTGGCGTAGCCGGAACCGCTGTTGACCATATATGGGGTGGCATAGGCAATGGCGAAGTTGAGCAGCCTAAACAGAAGGGTCAGCAATGATCAAACAACGAGTACGCCATGGCAATTACCAGTTCGTGGCTGTAGTCATGCTAAGGCATTTGGCGCGGACCTTGAGCGGGAACAGCTCTCCGGTGACGACCCAGGCAACGGGACCCCATGAGGAAGCGACTGTGAAAGACTTGTCAGTGGTGTGTAGAGGACAGAGAAGGTCGACAGGTTTACAGAAGAAGATGTAGATGCAGACGAACGCGATGGCGGTGTTCTGAGCAGCACGGTTCCCCGCTCCGGCCACGGTACCGGTGATAGCGACAATGAATTGACAGATGCACATGCCGATGGCTCCCATGAGTAGAAGGTTGCGGCGACCCATTTTCTCAACGAGATAGAGCCCTGGGAATGTGGAGAAGACGTTCACGCAGCTATCGTCTTCGTCAGTCTAGTGTGCTTACGCTATGAACAGGTTGCTTACTTTGTGATCACGGAGATGACGAATGGGTTTGAGAACCCAGCATTCTCAAAGTATTGCGTTCCGTAGCAGAAAATGAAGTTGACACCTGAGGAGAAAAGAGTAAAAGGGTTAGCAGTATTCCAGACAAGGGAGACCCGCAGACTGCAGTCAACAGGTACCCGTTTACCCATCAGTACTTACCTGTGAGCTGCTGGAGGCCTTGAAGAAGACATCCGGTGGCGAGACGCTTGCCGACGGTTCCCTCGAAGCACTCGATGTAGGAGCCCTTCCCGATGCTCATTTCGTAGCGATGGTTGGCCTCGATCTCTGAGAGCTCCTCAATCAGAGAGGGATGATCCGGGGGCAGGCGGCGGAGTCTGGCCAGAGACTTGGCTGCCTTCTCGTGCTTGTCCTGCTTGATCAAGAAGCGTGGGGTCTCAGGCAAGAAGATCAGGCCCACGATCAATATGATGGCCCACGCGAATTGAACGGCGATTGGGATGCGGTAGGCTCCGGTATCCTGACGGTTCTTGACGGAGTTGTTGACAATGGCAGCCAAGAAAAGACCCTATCAACTGTTAGGTCCAGCGTCTGCCAATCTCTGCTCTGATACAAGACTTACAATGGTGATAGCGAGCTGGTATGCTCCGACAATGGAGCCGCGGATCCATTATGGCGCGGTCTCAGATTGATACAGTGGGATCAGCGCCAGGATCAGACCAACTCCGAGACCTGCGATACATCTACCGGCAATGAACAGCGGCTGCGAAGTAGCTGCGGTCTGGAGAATGACACCCAGATTGAAGACAATGCCGACGGACATCATCAGACCCCAGCGACGTCCAAGCATGTCTCCAGTAGGGCTGGCCAATAGAGCACCGAAGAAAGTACCAGCAGACAAGATAGACACGATCAAAGAATCCTGAGCAGGGGTGATTTTGTTGTTGCCAGCAGTCGCGAATTTTAACACCCAAAAGTTGTTGGCAAGGATGCCACCAATGGTTCCTGTATCATAACCGAAGAGTACACCACCGAAGGCCACGAACAGACCTACGACAATGGCTGGCCATGCGGCGCCGACAGCATCGTCGGGCTTCTTGATCGCGAAGCCCTTCTCGGAAAGCGTACGAGGGGATCGAGGTGTGAGGCGAAGTATTGATAAGTTGGGAATCAGTAGGAGAGTTGACCAACACCAGGGTAGCAACCGACGAACGACCCAAGAGGAGCTGATCAACAGTTGGACACCGAGCAGTTATATACCGGCGCCAGCAACAGGCAAACCAACGTCGCGTGCCTTTGCTACGGCAGCGCCACCATGTCCACCCCGCAAAGGCCTCTAGACCAAGGCCCTAGCGGAGATGGAGGCACGTAGCGAGCCTGTCAGAAGGCGATGCTCCGCGGCGGAGCATTGGGATGGACACCAACCCCATGTCGACGATCTCCACCATCCAGCAAAGTTTCGCATGGCTGCCGCTCGGTGCTACTCATCAAGCATTGGCGCCGAGCGCTAGCGATGCTGCACGACTTTCGAGCTTTTCATGCCAGTCGCGCGTCATCGACGGCGTTTGAAGGCCTTGGTAAGCCTATATCGAGGTACCGCGGGAGCGACTATTAAGAAGCAACAAGGCATGTCGTCGCGCTCGTTGTTTAGATGTGTATGTTGATTGAAGGATTGAAGGATGGCAAGGTGGAGTCAAGCGCAGATGAAGCTGAGAGTCATGTGCACCGGAACCGGCTCCACCTGGGGCAAAAGGTGGAGGAGCTCGAGGAGTTCCAAGTTCGCCAATTCGCCGACGAAGAAGGGCCGAAGTGTGGGCGAGATACATGTGCCCACGATGGCTTGTGCAACCCGGATTTGGGCAACCATGCCCTGCACGATATCAGCTGTAGGGATCTCTGCACCAAAAGTCCTTGGGCGAACCGTGCGCAGGTGAACGGGAGCTATTTTATAGCGTCGATATGGCCTTCAAAACATGATTAAAGGCTATCAAAGCTAGGATAGTTGTCTAGTCAAGTCCCTTAACATACAGCTGTCGAATTGATTAAGATCGGGAGCGCTAATATATAGCTACCGCCACTGCCGCCTCCCTACGCGCATAGGCCACCCAAGGACTTTTGGTGCGGAGATCCGTATGGATGCGTGTCCGCGGCTAGTCAAGTCTAGACAGCCATGCCGCTCAACATGGCGCTCGAGCTTCATGCTGCTGAGCAGAACGAGAATGGTTACCCCAGAGTTGTTGGATTTCCAACGAACTTTCGGCGACAAGGCGGCCAGACAGGTACGTGGTAGCTTTGTACAATCCGAACACAATAGATGTAGGAAAATTTTGCTTTTCCTCGATCGACGTGGTCATGGCATAGAGTATGTTGGAGATGAGGAGAACCTCTCTTTCTTTTGACTGCTCGATGCCGGGACGATACCCTCTCGAGACCCTCTCTTCTCCTCGTTAGCGAAAAGGTAGCCAAGAGTATATTTGTAAATACGGTAAGCCTTTGAAGTATTCACATTTACGAATACCCCCGGCTGCCACCCAGTCCACTCAATATGCTGACGTCTACTCTTCCTTCGCTCCACCCCGGCCTGCACGCTCCGCAGCCTCAATGCTCTTCTTATCCGTCTTGATCTCGCCGCCGCCCTGCTGCATCATGCCCATCATACCTCCGCTCGCCTTCCACGGCCTCTTCAGGTCCCCTGTTGCAGACTGACCGAACAAATGGACCTTGATCAGGTTGCCCTCGAACGCGCCCTTCAACGGGATGATGCTCTGGATGAGCAGCGG
>JAABUL010001656.1_pt1 | contig 40859 bp, 34 predicted proteins | sample 5559151 | NCBI WGS metagenome assembly JAABUL01 (sample SAMN10711876, study PRJNA513368) | rock metagenome | isolation source: Antarctica rocks | place: Antarctica: Victoria Land, Pudding Butte sud | reverse complement strand
GCCTGGAAACTCATGCTGGACCTCACTTTTTCTCCCCTCCACTGTGCCGGTGGCACGATCGCTTCGGGTTACATTATTCGTGAGGCAACATCTCCCTGAAAGTAAGATCTACCGTGATGCAATGCGCACGGCAACGTAGAATTGACCCATCTGCGCCGAGACTCCGTAATTGACGTTTGCAGAACCCATTAGGTCTTCAAGTGGGACGTATCAATGGACTCGATGTAGGTGCCAGAAGGCTTGGCGGCCCCTACAAAGCGTGCTTGATTGGCTGGCGGCACATGGGTCTATACAGCCGCAAACGTCAATTACGGAGTCTCGCGATTGCTGGGTCAAATCTCACTGGCGTTGACAACGGGGCCGCACGACGCGCAGGACGGCGACGATGAGCAGGACGGCGAGGGCCACATAGGCCCCGACAAGGGCCGCGGCGAGGACGGCGGCCACGATGGACAGGGCGGGCGCGGGAGCTTGGGCCAGCGGGGTTAGGAGGGTGACGAGGGGGCCGGTGAGGGCCGCAAGCACGAGGGCGGCGAGGCAGAGTGTCCAGACGCGGGCGCGGGCCTGAGCGTTGGTCATACGTCGCCTCCCGCGACTCGCCTGTCCCTCCGGCGATGCTGCTCGTTTATGTCGTGTGCCATGGCCCCTTCTGTCACTGTAGGTAACCCGTGCCCTGTAGCGTTACCCGCGCCCAGGGGCGTTACGCCCGCTCCGAATTGTTAGACATGGTTCATTTGGAGCCGGTTCTGCTTGACAGTTTGAGCACGCAGTAGGCGCAACACTGTCAAGCTCGCTTGAACCTTGTCTTACGTTCCTTATTCCGTATTCCGTGCTGAGGCACAGCGTGACGCGGGTCGTAGCCAGCACGGTTCGCCGCACCAGAGATGCGCGCCCGACGATCAGCGCGCTGGGGCGATCGACCATGTCGATCCCTGGCCCGTCCTGAGAGGACGACGCCGTGCGGTCCGCTAGCCGCACGTGTCTCCTAGCGCGCGCCGCTGTGCCAACGTCGACACCGTGAGGTCGTCCGCCAGGTCGTCATCCGGGATCTCAGAAGCGCTCGACATTCTTGGACGTTTGTGCTATCTTAGATTAAGGTGTCGTGGTGGATTGGCGGCCGCGGGTTCGGAGTCACCCAACGCGCCTCACACGCGGAGGGACCCTATGAGCAAGGACATCGTCCTGATTCCCGGCCTCTGGCTCGACGGCTCGTCGTGGGAAGAGGTCGTGCCCATCCTCGAACAGGCGGGCCATCGCGCCCACCCGCTCACGTTGCCCGGCATGGAGTCCCCGGACGCCGACCGCTCCGGGATCACCTTGCGCGACCACGTCGACGCGGTCATCGCGGCCATCGACGCCGTCGACCCAGCCACCGGGCAGGTCGTGCTTGTCGGGCACTCCGCCGGCGCCGGAATCGCCCACGCCGCGGTCGACGCGCGGCCCGACCGGGTCGCCCGCGCCGTCTACGTCGGCGGCTTCCCCACGGGCGACGGTGACGCCATCGCCGACGCGTACCCGGCCCAGAACGGCGCGGTCCCGCTGCCGGACTGGGCGGCCTTCGCGGACGCGGACCTCGCCGGCCTCGACGAGGAGGCGCGCGCCGCGTTCCGCGCGCGCGATCCCGTCGCCCGCGCACGTCACCCGCGACCGGCAGCAGCTCACCGACGAACGCCGCTACGATGTGCCCGTCACCGTCATCGCGACCGAGTTCAGCAGCGAGACGTTGCGGACCTGGATCGCGCAGGGCGCGCACCCGGTGCGGGAATTCACGCAGATCCGCGCCGTCGACTACGTCGACCTGCCCACCGGCCACTGGCCGCAGTTCACCCGGCCCGCGGACCTTGGACGGGCGATCCTGGGCGCAACGGTGACCCCGCCGGTCGATGCGCCGCCCATGACCGACATGGACGAGCAGGGTCGTCCCGAACCTCCCCGCGCGGGCGACGAGACCGCCACCCTCCTGGGCTTCCTGGAGTACCAGCGCGCGACCCTGGCGTGGAAGTGCAAGGGGCTGGACGCGGCCGGCCTGCGGGCAACCGTCGGCGCCTCGGCGATGACGCTGGGCGGAATGCTCAAGCACCTGGCCTACGTCGAGGACGACTGGTGCTCCCGATGGCTGCACGGGCGAGACCGGCAGCCCCCGTGGGACACGGTGGACTGGCAGGCCGACCCCGACTGGGACTGGCACTCGGCCGCCGAGGACACGCCTGAGCAGCTCTATACGATCTGGCAGGATGCCGTGGCACGCTCCCGAGCCCTGGTCGCGGAGGTGCTGGCCGATGGCGGCCTGGAGCGGCTGGCCCGGCGCGCCTGGCCCGACGGTCGGGCGCCCAGCCGGCGCTGGATCCTGGTCCACCTGATCGAGGAGTACGCGCGGCACAACGGGCATGCCGACCTCCTCCGGGAGTCGGTGGACGGGCTCACTGGGGAGTAGGGGAGGAGCTATGACCGAGCGGATCACGCCGCGGCAGTTTCACGAAGCCGGCGGCGTCGAGGACTGGCGGGTGCTGTTCGGGGGGGCGTGCGCGCACTTCCGCACCGGGTCGTTCGCGGCGGGCGTCGCGCTGGTGGACGCGATCGGCCGGCTGGCCGACGCCGTGAGCTATCACCCCGCTGTTGACCTGCGCGACGACGGCGTGACGGTGCGCCTGCGGACGCACGACAGCGACGGGCTGAGCGCGCGCGACGTCGCGCTGGCCCGGCGGATTTCGGCGGCGGCGCGCGCGCTGGACGCGCCGGCCGACCCGACCGCCGTGCAGACGGTCCAGGTCGCGCTCGACACGCGCGTCGTCCCCGCGGTGCGCCCGTTCTGGCGCGCCGTGCTCGGGTACCAGGACGTGGGTGACGCGGACTTGGTCGACCCCCACGGCCGCGGACCGTCGGTCTGGTTCCAGCAGATGGACGCGCCGCGCCCGCAGCGCAATCGCCTCCACATTGACATCTCCGTGCCGCACGACCAGGCCGAGGCGCGCATCGCGGCGGCGCTGGCCGCCGGCGGCCACCTGGTGACCGACCAGTACGCGCCGGCGTGGTGGACGCTGGCCGACGCCGAGGGCAACGAGGTCGACGTGGCCACCTGGATGGGCCGCGACTGACCGCGAGGGCGACGAGTTCTGTGTCACATGATCACGTTTCCGGTAGACGAGACCCTCCCGGCATGAGGATCACCGCGCGAAGGCTCAACCGCTCCACGCTCGGTCGGCAGCTGCTGCTCGGGCGCGCGTCGCTCCCCGTCGCCGAGGCGGTGCGCCGTGTGGTCGCCCTGCAGGCGCAGCACCCCGCCTCGCCGTACCTCGCGCTGTGGAACCGGCTCACCGCCTTCGACCCGGCCGACCTCGACGCCGCCTTCGTCGGCCACGCGGTGGTCAAGGCGACGCTGATGCGGGTCACCTTGCACGCGGTCCACGCCGCGGACTACCGGGCCTTCCGCGCGGCCATGGAGCCGACGCTGCGCGCCGCCCGGCTGAACGACAATCGCTTCAGGGTGTCCGGACTCACCGTGGCCGATGTCCATGCGCTGATCCCGGACCTGCTGGAGTACGCCGACCGGCCGCGGACCGCCGCGGAGTCCGAGGCCTGGCTCGAGCACCGGCTGGGCGCGCCGAAGTCTGGGGCGTGGTGGGCGTTGCGGCAGTACGCGCCGCTGTGGCACGCCCCCGCCGGGGCGCCGTGGTCATTCGGTCCCCGCCCGTCGTACGTCGCGGCGCGGTCGCGGCCGGTCCTCGCGGACCCTGACGCGTCCGCCGCAGCCTTGCAGACACTCATCAAACGCTACCTGGAGGGGTTCGGCCCGGCGTCAATGGCGGACGTGGCGCAGTTCGCCATGGTCTACCGGCCCCTGGTCAAAGAGGCGTTGACGGCGCTCTCCGACGAGCTGGAGCGGCTGGGAGGACCCGATGGCAAGGACCTGTACGATGTCCCCGGCGCGCCGCGTCCACCCGAGGACACCCCGGCCCCACCCAGGCTGCTGGCGATGTGGGACAGCATCCTGCTGGCCTACGTCGACCGGAGCCGCGTCATCCCGCCCGCCTACCGCACGCTGGTCACCCGGTCCAACGGCGACGTGCTGCCGACCCTGCTGGTCGATGGCTACGTCGCGGGCGTGTGGTGCCCGGTCGCGGGAGGAATCGAGGCGACCGCCTTCCACCACCTACCGGACGACGTGTGGGAGGGACTCGCGGCCGAGGCCCGGTCGCTCGTGGCGTTCCTCGCCGACCGCGAACCGGAGGTCTACCGCCGGTACACCCACTGGTGGAGTAAGCTGCCAAGCGCCGAGGCGCGGCTGCTCCCCGGCGACTGAGGGGCGCGCCCCGACCGGCCCCCGCGAACACCCGGATCGGCCGCGCTCCATGGGCCCCCGACGTAGGGCTACCCTGCTATGACGCGTCGGTATCGAAAGGCTTGTAATCATTGGGCTCGTGCGTTACCCCCGCCCCGAAGGAGTGCATTGCCTTGGCTTCTCGGGGCGTCGCAGTACTTCGGCGCAACGACTTCATGGTCGGTTGGAAAGCCGTAACGTGAGCGGGTCGGCCTGCGTTAGCCAGCGTGCCGGGGCGCGCGAAGGGCTGCAACCGGAGCGGAGCCGCGCTGCGAGGCACGGCGACGCGTGGAGTATGGATGAGTATGCAACGCATCGCATGGACATCCATGAACGGCTCGCGCAGGGCCGCGCCGGAATGGGCTCCGCGCCACTCCATCGACGGTAGAGCACGGCCGTGAGCGATGCGCGCATATCTATCATCACGCCGCTGCCGTGCATACATTTTTCCAGCTCGGCCGGATGGACTTTTCAGCCAACATAGCTTGTCCGCAGGCCGCCTCACATCCTACGCGTCCGACGACGCCGGCGCATCTGTAGGGAGATACCGACGACTGTTGCCGCGGCGAGGGCGAGCATGACCAGGATCGCCCCCCGCAGTTGCTCGCTCTCGCCGCGCGGTACACGCAAGGGGCCTGATGCGGAGGGTTTGCCGCTGGATCGGGCGTGTCGAGCATTGGGATGGCGCTTGGTGTCTGAGCGGCGCTCCTGGGTCGAGGCGCAGGCTGTGATGGCGCGCGGGGGGGCGCCGGTCGCGCACGGCCGCTGGAGTGGGCGGGGTCCGGGTGGCACGGGAATCGGTTGCGGCGGCACGGACACTTTGATCAGCAGGACAGCGTCGCGTGGCCCGAGCGTCACGCTCGTCGCGGGGGCGCCGTTGTTGACCGTCGGGTCCTGTGTCCCGAGGATGTGGCGATAGCCCGGCCCAAGCTCGACGGTCTGGGCCGTGTTGGTCGCGTTGAGCAGCGCCGCGCCTCCCGTAAAATCGCGGCACCAGACATTCGCGTCGCCTTGCTGGAGGCTCACGCCATCGATCCAGGTGTCTCCGTGAGACGCGCCCAGGTTGAACTGCACGGCGAGCGCGGGATCGCCCGCTCCCGCGGGGACTAGCACGCTGTACTGGCGCCAGGACCTATCGAGCACGACCTGCGCGCTCGCCCGAATCGTATAAGGCGCGCCCATCCGCTGCAGGAGGGCTTCGATGCGCTGCCCGGCCGGACCCCTGGCCCGAAACGAGAGTGTGTAGGTCATGTGCGCCGCGACAGCAACCGTACCCCTGACCAGCTTGACGCTCCAGGGCACGCTCCCCGGTGCCGCCGTCACACTGACGTGCGCCGCCGCAGTCGGTTCGCGCGCCAGCACCGCCGCGGCGGGCGCGACGGCCTCAAGGTCCCATAGGACCGGTACCGGGATGGTCCCGCTGCCGAAGCCGGCGGCGAGAAGATCGGGGGTGGCAAGCGGGCGCGCGCGCGCTGGCCCCAGCGGGCGGCCCAGCCAGCCCCGCCCCGCCGCCTCCTGCCCCGCCGTCATCACCTTCACCCCCGCCCCGTGCCCCGCCGCCAGGCTCCCGCCCACCGCCCGCGCCACCCGCAGCGTGTCCCCCTCCACCGCCACCACGCGCATCCGCTCGTCGTCCAGCGTCAGACCCGCGTTCGTGTACGCGCTGCTCGGCGCCCGCACCACGTCCCCCACCCGGAACCGCCGCCCCGTCCCCGCCGCCACCCGCAGCGTCGTCGCGCGCGCGTCGATGCCCGCCGCCAGACTGCTCCCCGCCCCCTCGTCGTACTCGTCGTACCACCACGTCTGCCCGTGGCTCGTCGTGCCATAGTCGTACGCGTAGTACCCGTTCCCCATCAGGGCTGAGCCCAGCCCGAAGCGCATCGCCCGCAGGTCCTGCACCCCCGTCCCTCCCGTGTCCGCGTCGAGCACAGTTGGCGGGGTGGACGACCCAGACGCGACGAGATCGAGATAGGCCGGGAAGGCCTGGTCCCAGCCACCGTTGAAGTACGGGAATCGCTCGAACAGGCGGCCGCTGCCGAAGCCAGGGTAGTAGCCGCCGTTCTCCATAATCAGGGCGTGCGGCGCGAGCGCCCGCGTGTCGGCGAGGAGGGCAGCCTGCCCCTCGGACCAAGCCTGACCCGAGGGGCCGTCGGCGCCGTCGGGCACATTGTCGTTGTTGGCGTCGAGCCTGCCCTCCGCGACCCAGTGGATGCGCGAGTTGGCATCATCGTAAAAAATGCCGTCCCACGGGGCGGCCTGGAGGCGCTGCTTAACCTGCCCCGCCAGGTAGCGCACCCAGGTCTGGCCCGTCGCCGGGTCAGGCGGACAGTAGCGCGTGACGTTGAGCATCCAGGTCCCGGGCCACGCCACGGCATGCGCCGCGATACGCGTCCCGGCGGCATGGGCCGCGACCCTGGAGTACAGCCCGCGGCGCACTACGAGCGTGCCGGCGGCCGCGTCGACGCGCGTGACATGGACCGTTTCGCCGTCGACCAGAAGGTCCGGGTTCGAGGCCAGGGACGCGGCGATGACGCGCGTGTCGGCGACGTGGATCGTCGTGTCGCTGGCGCCGAGCGACGCGGTCAGGGTCGTGCCGGCCAGGGTGAGCCACCATCTCGGGTAAATTTGGAACCCACCGAAGTCTGGCACGGGCACCAGTCGCGTATTGACGTAGACCAGGACACGGTTACCCTGCCGACGCGCTTTCAATGCCTGGACGGCGCCATCCGCCGCCGAGTACGGCGCGACGATTAACCCGTAGCGCGCGAAGGTCTCGACCTGGCTCGCATCCTTGAACGCGTTGACACTGGCGAGGCGGGGGTACGCCTGGGGAGACCCGACAGCCGCCGCGTCACTATCGCCATCTATCCAGCTGGAGCCCACCACCATGTGATGGAAGCGGGGCGGCAGGCCGTACGCGGTCACTGCCCCCACCTGCCCCGGTCGAGCGGAAGGCGAGCCTACCAGCACGGCGGCGAGCACGACCCCAGGCAACCCCCGACGGGCCACGCCACACGCGACCGCGGCGCAGACACTGGCCGTCACGGTCATCAGAGCGTGCGGGCGACGGCCCAGGACGGCGACAGACGCCATCATCCGTACCAGCAGCACGAGCAACACGAGCGGATGCATAGAGGTTTGCCGTCTTCCCATGTCCCGCTACGACGTCCTAACCAGGAGAATAGCATCGTGAGGGGCAAGGGTCACACTCGTCGCGACCGCGCCACTGTTAGTTGCCGGGTCCTGTGTCCCCCGGATGCGCCGGTAGCCCGACCTGACGGTAACCGTCTGCGCCGCATCCGTAGCGTTGAGTAGTACCGTCCCGTTGGTAAAATCGCGGCGCCACACGTTGGGATCGCCTCGCTGGAACGACACGCCATCGAGCCAGACCGACCCGTTAGCGGCGGCGAGGTTGAACTGTACTTTGAGCTTGTCCTCACCGATTGTTGGGGTGAAGGTCAGCGTGTACCGCCGCCACGTCGTGCCGATAGTGTACGATCGATCCGCCCGCGCCGTCCACGGCGCGACCGCCTGCTGGATAGCCACGTCGACGGAGTGGCCGGCCGCAGCCTTGGCCCAGAATGAGAGCGTATACGCCGTCCCTGCGGCTACGCGCAGACCGGGGTGAGAAAACGCGACGTTCCAGGGCGTGGACGGCGTGGCCCGTGTCACGTCGATCCGCGCCGAGGCTCTACCGGTGGCAGCCGTGCTCGTATCCCGGCTTGCCGACGCCGCGGACGCGTTGCCGCACGTGCAGAGCGACCATCCAGACAGTCCACTCGCGTCCTCAAAATCGCCGTCGGGAAGCAGGTTGGCCAGCGCAAGCGGGCGCGCGCGCGCTGGCCCCAGCGGGCGGCCCAGCCAGCCCCGCCCCGCCGCCTCCTGCCCCGCCGTCATCACCTTCACCCCCGCCCCGTGCCCCGCCGCCAGGCTCCCGCCCACCGCCCGCGCCACCCGCAGCGTGTCCCCCTCCACCGCCACCACGCGCATCCGCTCGTCGTCCAGCGTCAGACCCGCGTTCGTGTACGCGCTGCTCGGCGCCCGCACCACGTCCCCCACCCGGAACCGCCGCCCCGTCCCCGCCGCCACCCGCAGCGTCGTCGCGCGCGCGTCGATGCCCGCCGCCAGACTGCTCCCCGCCCCCTCGTCGTACTCGTCGTACCACCACGTCTGCCCGTGGCTCGTCGTGCCATAGTCGTACGCGTAGTACCCGTTCCCCATCAGGGCTGAGCCCAGCCCGAAGCGCATCGCCCGCAGGTCCTGCACCCCCGTCCCTCCCGTGTCCGGGTTCACAATGTTCGCCCCCGCCCGGTTCGAGCCCGCGACTTGCAGGTAGCCCGCGAAGCCGGTATTCCAGTCACCGTCGTAGTAGGGAAAGTGCTCGAACTCGCGGCCGTCGCTGGCGCCTGGATAGTATTCCGCGTTCCCGGTGAGCGTCACCCCTGGGGCGAGCGCACGGGTCCGGCTGAACAGCGTCGCCATCCCATCGGCCCAACCTGTCCCCGTCGCGCCGTTACCGCCGTCCGCCACGTTGTCATTGTTAGCGTCGACCTGACCAGCGGAGAGGCCCGCGATGCTGCGGTCCGCGTCGTCGTAGAAGATACCGTCCCACGGGGCCGTGGCGAGCACGCGCGCCGCGCGCCCCGCCAGGTAGCGCACCCAGGTCTGGCCCGTCGCCGGATCAACCGGACAGTAGCGCGTGACGTTAAGCATCCAGGTCCCGGGCCATGCCACGGCATGCGCCGCGACCCGCGTCCCCGCCGCGTGCGTCGCCACCGCCGAGAGATATCCGCGCCGCACGGTGAGCGTCCCTGTGGACGTGTTCACCGCAACGACCTGCATTGTCTCGCCGCCCACCAGCACATCTGGGTTCGAGGCTAGGTGCGCGGCGATCCGTCCCGCATCCGCCACCGCGATCGTCGTCGCGCGGGTGTCGACCGGCGCGGTCAGTGTCGTACCAGCGAGGGTCAACCACCAGCCCGGATAGATCGTAGCCCCACCGAAATCGGGGAGCGAGACCGCGCGGGCGTTGAGGTAGGCCAGGACCCGCGTGGCAGGGTATCCCGCCTTGAGCGCCCCCACCGCGCCGTCTGCGGCCGAGGAGAGAGGGGCCACGATGAGGCCGTAGCGGGCGAAGGTTTCGACCTGACCGGGGGTCTTGAAGGCATTCAAGTTTGCCAGCCGCGGGTAGGCTTGCACCGCCGTGGCCATGGCGGGGCCGGCCGGCATGGCACGGCTCACGGCGTTCGGGCCGGCGGCGCTCGACGCGGCCGCTGGAATAGGGAGGGTGAGGCCGGCCACCACGAGGGTTACCAGGAGGATAGCGGCGCCTCGTCCGACGCGCCGCGCGCCGCTATGGCCCTGATGCATTGCCGTGGCCATTCGCCGTAGCCTCCCTCTTGCCTGTCGCGGTCCAGCCCAATCTTATCGTGGGTGGCGCCCGTCCGTCCAGTTCGCCTGGACAGCCGCCACACCGCGCTGCGTACGCAGCTCTTAGACACAAGAATAGGCTGGGAGAGCCCGCGAGGCAATGCCCTTTTCAGGCTATCAAAGAGGGGGGACGCCGCATAGCCCTAACGTGATCGGAGGATGCGGGGAGGCTGGCACGCGTGGGGGCTGGCAGTCTGACACGCGCTATGCGCTGCCACGGCGGTATGCCAGAGCACGGGTAGGGTGGCGTACACCTTGCACGCAGCGCGACACATAAGCGTCGCCTGAAGCCGATGACTGCTCAGGCCACGTCGTCCGTTTCGACATGACCACGGTGGTTGAGGACCGTCGCCGGGACGCCCAGGACGGTCGTGTGCGCGGCCACGTCGCGGTTGACCGTCGAGTTGGCGCCGATGATCGCGTTGTCCCCCACGACAATCTTGCCGACCACGACGGCGTTTGGTGCGACGTAGACATTGTCGCCGATGACCGGCACGCCGAACCGGGCGCCGCGGCCGGCGGCGCCGATGGTCACGCCGTGGGAGATGATGCAATTGCGTCCGATGACGGCGTCGCCGTGGATGACAATGGTCCCGAAATGAGGGATATATAGACCGGGCCCGATGCGCGCCGTGTGGGGGATGCTGATGCCGGTCGTCATCTCGACGCCCTTCTTTGCCGCCGCCAGCGCGAGCAAGAGGCTTTTCTTGACGACGAGCGGGAGCGTTCCCTGGTAGATCGCGGCGGCCAGCCGATACTGTAGCGCGGCCCACAGGCCCTGCTTCGTCAAAACCTCGTACAGCACGGGCTTGTGGTCGAACGTGACGTGACGCCGCACGTCCTGGCGGAAATCATCTATCCAGACCACTGACACACCTCCGGCTAGCTGCCAACACGTTGCCCGCGCGCTATCCGTCTAAACTCTCATTGACGCTCACAAATCGTGGTACGCGCCGGCGCGCGCACAACAGAGTCATGCCGCGACGCTTCGGGGCGCGCGATCCCCGTCCGTCATCCATAGGGCCACGCGGTCGTAGATTTCTTCGAGATGGTCGGCCCAGGTGTCGGCGCCGTACGTGGCGCGGACATGGGTCTGCCCGGCCAGGGCCATCCGTCGCGCCCCCTTGGGGTCCGCCAGCATCGCGCCGATCGCCGAGGCCAGCCCCGCCGTGTCCCCCGGCGGCGCCAACCGCCCCATCACGCCGTCCTCCACGACGCGCGGCGTCCCGCCCACCGCCGTCGCCACCACCGGCGTCCCCGCCGCCATGGCCTCCAGCAGCGCCAGGGGTAATCCTTCCCAGAGCGAGGGTAATACGAACAGGTCGGCTGCGGCGAGCAGCGCCGCCACGTCACGCCGCTGCCCCAGCAGCGCCACATACCGCTCCAGTCCGTGCGCCGCGATAGCCGCGCGCACCGCAGGCGCGGCCTCCTCCAATCGCCCTACGATGGCCACGCGCAGTCCAGGGAGGCTTGGGGCCAGCAGCCCGGCGGCCGCAACAAGGTGAGTATGTCCCTTGGATGGCAACACATTGCCCACGCTGAGTACTAGCGGGCCGGGGGCATCGCCCAGCAATTCGCGGCGACGCGCGGCGACGAGAGCGAGATCGACGCTGGCGAAGGCGTCGGTGTCGATGCCGTTGGGGACATCGACGACCGTGCGCGGGGGCAACCTCAACTCGTCCGTGGCCATAGCACGCACCTCGGGCGCGCACGCGATCACCGTCCGCACACCGTGTCGGAGCATCTGCCCATGTAGCGCCGCCTTAAGGCGTCCATGACGCGTGTAGACATCGCGCACGTTGTGCAGGGTCGCGACGACAGGACGATGGGCCAGCGCCCCGGCCAGCACGCCGACAACAGTGCTAGTGCTCAGGTGCGTATGTAGCACGTCGATATTGTGGCGCCGCACGAGGGTGGCGAGGCGCACGGCGTGGCGAGGCTCGCGCCAGAGGACCCCATCGAGCGTCTCTACCGACGTCCCCTCCTCATATAAGTCACGCAGGATCGGACTGGTGGCGTCGAGCGGGGCCAAGCTGCACACGCGTAGGTCGTAGCGCTCCCGGTCGATGTGGTGCGCCAGCGTCACCAGGAGTTGCTCTGCCCCACCGACAGCAAGCGAATCGATGACCTGCAGCACGCGCAAGCGACGCGACCGATACACGGGCCTGCGGTCGGTTAGCTGTTCGTTTTCCAAAACCATCAAGCCCGCCTTTGTTGACTATTCTGTTGGGGGCAAGAACATGTTGCACTCGCATCGGGGCAGCCGCTACGCGACGACCGCTTGAAGCCTACCTGTCAGCGGACTCGCATCAGCCGCTTGACCGTCAGGCATCCCGTCGGCTCCTTGTGCAACATGTTCTTGCTCCTTACACTTTGTTGACTATTCATACGATAATGGTGGCCTACCCCTGCGCCGCGCACACGTCGCCCGTATTCACCCGCGCTATTCCCCGCGTCATAGACGGCCACCTCGCTGTAGATACGCTGCAGATGGTCGGCCCAGGTGTCGGCGCCGTACGTGGCGCGGACATGGGCCTGCCCGGCCAGGGCCATCCGTCGCGCCCCCTTGGGGTCCGCCAGCATCGCGCCGATCGCCGAGGCCAGCCCCGCCGTGTCCCCCGGCGGCGCCAACCGCCCCATCACGCCGTCCTCCACGACGCGCGGCGTCCCGCCCACCGCCGTCGCCACCACCGGCGTCCCCGCCGCCATGGCCTCCAGCAGCGCCAGGGGTAATCCTTCCCAGAGCGAGGGTAATACGAACAGGTCGGCTGCGGCGAGCAGCGCCGCCACGTCACGCCGCTGCCCCAGCAGCGCCACATACCGCTCCAGTCCGTGCGCCGCGATAGCCGCGCGCACCGCAGGCGCGGCCTCCTCCAATCGCCCTACGATGGCCACGCGCAGTCCAGGGAGGCTTGGGGCCAGCAGCCCGGCGGCCGCAACAAGGTGAGTATGTCCCTTGGATGGCAACACATTGCCCACGCTGAGTACTAGCGGGCCGGGGGCATCGCCCAGCAATTCGCGGCGACGCGCGGCGACGAGAGCGAGATCGACGCTGGCGAAGGCGTCGGTGTCGATGCCGTTGGGGACATCGACGACCGTGCGCGGGGGCAACCTCAACTCGTCCGTGGCCATAGCACGCACCTCGGGCGCGCACGCGATCACCGTCCGCACACCGTGTCGGAGCATCTGCGTCTGCAGCTCTTGCTTGAGCCAGCCGTGCTTGTTGTAGCGGTCATGGACGCTGCGGACATTGTGCAGGGTCGCGACCACGGGACGGTGAGTCAGCGCCCCGACCAATGCGCCGACCGTGTTCGCGTACGCGAGGTGCGTGTGCAGCACGTCGACATTGTGGCGCCGCACCAGCGCGGCGAGGGACGCGACGTGGCGCGCGTCGTGCCCGACCTCGGCGGCGACGCTGTAGAGCGGGATGCCGAGCGCGCGCAGGTCGCTCTCGATGGGCGTGTCCGCGAACGGGGCCAGGCTGCACACGTGCAGGTCGTAGCGCTCCCGGTCGATAGTGCGGGCCAGCGTCACCAGGAGTTGCTCCGCCCCACCGACCACCAGCGAGTTAATGACTTGCAGCACACGCAGGCGTCGAGCAATCGGGCGCATCGGGCCGGCGGCCGGGGATGTCCTGTCCACTAGGGTCGTGGCGGTCAAGAAGCTACCTCCTGCTGTCTGTGCGCGTGTGGATCGCCCTGGTGTTCGTGCGCGTCTCTGTCTTCCCGATAGCCTACGCTATCTCCACCGCCGACGCGCCCCCCGGCTACACGCCAGAACCGATGGCGCAACGCGGGGTCAAGGCCCAGGACGGCGACAGCGTAGGCTACGCTGCCCGTCGCGCCCTGCAGGGCGAGAGTCGCGAGGGGGGCCGCGCGGCCCCCCTCGATGAGCGAGGCCAGGGTAGAGGCGGCGAGCAGGGCGAGGCCGGCCATCGCCGCGACGCGCAGCGCGCTGACGATGGCCGATACATCGAGATCCAGGATGCGACGGATGAGCCAGAAGCGGGCCACGCTGTAGGGGATGGCCACGGCAAGCTGCGCGAGCGCGACGCCGACGAAGCCACCGTACACGGCGCCCACGAGTAGCGCGGGGAGGAGCACCGCCAGGTGGGCGATGTCGAGCTTCCACTGGATGTCGGGGCGTCCGGTCGCCTTGTAGATATCGCCGGCGTTCCACCCCACGGCGTAGATCGTGGCATAGAGGGCGAGGGCTTGTAGCGCGGGGATGGCGGCCCACCACGCCGGGCGGTAGAGCGCGTGGACGAACGCCGGCGCCGTCACGCACAGTCCCAGGCCCAGGGGCGTCAGGACGAGCGCGCTGTAGTGTAGCACCGTCAGGTATCCTTGTCGCAGCCCCGCTCGATCGCCCTGGATCGCGGCGTAGGCGGGGAAAAAGACGCGTGAGAGCGCGATCGACAGGCTCAGCGTGAGCATCTGCGGGATACTGTAGGCCAGCGTGTAGAGCCCGAGCGACGTGCTGCCGAGCACCCGCCCGACGATCAGGTAGTCTCCGTTGTAGATGATCACGCCGAGCAGGCTGATCAGCGTGATCTGCAGGCCGTAGCCGAGCAGGCACCGCGTAGCGTCCCGATGCAGGCCGAGCCGCGGCCGCCACGGGAACAGGAGCCAGTTCGCGCCTGTCATCGCGGCGACGCCGGCGAGGTGCCCCCAGACGAGGCTCCAGTAGCCGAGTCCGTGCAGGGCGAGGCCAATAGACACGCCGCCCTTGACGGCGCCCTGCGCGAGGTCGGGCAGGAAGCCGCGCCCAAAGCGCAGGCGCTTCTGCAGGAGCGCGCCGTGCGTGCCGCCGAGGCCGTAGAGGATGAAGCTCAGGCCGAGCGCACGCGTGAGCGTCGTGACGCGCGGGTCGTGAAAGAAGGCCGCCGCGAGCGGGCTGAGCGCCCAACACAGGGCGCAAAAAACGAGGCCACTGGCGACATTCAAGGTAAACACGTCCCCGGCTTCGTCGTCGCCCATGTCCTGGCGGTAGATGAGGGCGGTGGTCACGCCGAGATCCTTCATCACGTCGAGCAAGCTGATCGAGAGCAGAGCATAGCCGACGAGGCCAAAGTCGCGCGGGGCGAGTAGACGCGCCAGCGCCAGCGTGCTCAGGTACACGAGCGCCTTGCTGATGATGAATGACCCATAGGAGAGTATACTCCCGCGCAGCACCCCCTTGCCCAGGCTCACGAGGACGGTCCTGCCGGCGGCCCCAAGACGCCGGACGTGGGGATGGGGGTGGTGGGTCGCACGTCTCTCCGGCGGTCCACCAGCGCGGCCGCCATGCCAAGTCCGACCAGGACCCACAGGTAGCGTGGGTAGGCCGAGGGCAGGAAGACGCACCCGATGAGGTAGGCGACCAGCGCGAGCAGGCATGAGGTGGCCAACCCGTCGACGACGCGGTCGCCAGCCTTCAACGCGGCGACGCGCCGCCGCCATGGGGCGCGCAACGCGAGAAACATCGCGGCCCCAAACGTGACGAGGCCGGGTAGCCCCGTCTCCGACGCGATCTGAAGGTAGAGATCGTGCGCGTGCGAGGCGGCCGAGGGCACATTCAGGCGCAGCGCATAGGGAAAGTAGGTGTCCGGGAAGTTCTCCGCGCCGACCCCTGTCAGCGGATGATCATCGAACATGGCGACGGCCACCGCGAGGGAGCCGGCGCGGTCCTGCAGCGCCGTGTCGGCCCGCGCCGAGGTCGGCACGGCGGTTCCAAGGGAGCCAATGCGGTCCCAGAACGACTGCGGGGCCAGTGATGCTAACGGTGCCAGCACCACGAGGGCCGCGATCACGTAGGACCGACGTACACGCGCCAGCGGGACGTAGAGCACGGCGACCACGGCGAGGACGACCGCGTCCCCGCGCGAGTAGGTCAGCACCAGCCCGGCCGTCAGCAAGAGCGCCGACGCCACGGCGACAGTCCGCAGAAAGGCGCCGCGCTCGTCGCGGGCACGGACGAGGGCCAGGGGGACCAGGGCCACCAAGATCAGGCCATAGAAGTTAGGGTCGCCGATGGGGCCGGCGCTGCGCTCGCTGTTGTTCTTGATGGTGATCTCGCGCACCGGTGCCTGGGCCAGGCCCCCATAGGTGTTCCCGTACGTGTGTGTCGCCGCCTGCAGCACGCTGAGCCCCGCGAGGAGGGTACCAGCTATAATGACTGCCCAAAGAGCGAGTCGTAGCCGCTGCGGTGTATCGAACGTTTCCACCATGACGTAGACAATCAGGAGATCTTTGACCAACTCGGTCGCAGCGGCGACGCTGGACGCGGGGTTCGGCGCCCAGATCGCCGAGGCCCACAGGACCGCGGCGTAGAGGCCGAGCGCGGCCCAGAGCCCGCGATGGGCGTGCAGGCCCCAAGAGCCCCCACCGCGCGTACGGCGTACGAGGGTTGCCGTGGCCAGGATCAGGACCAGCGGCTGCGTGATCGACGTCAGGCCGTGCTGGGCAATCGCCACGTCGGAGAGGCGTGTGTAGCTGACGAAGAGGAGCAGCAGGCCGCCGGCCACGGGCAGCCGCCGGTTAATGGCCCGGCGGCGACGCCACACCATAGGGCCGACCAGGACGGACGCGGTGACGAGCACGAGCATCCCGGCCGCGGGCGCGTCGCCAAAGGCGCCCAGGGCCAGGGCGCTGGCGAGCCAGAGCACGGTGGAGTGGAGGGGGTGTTTGGCGAAGACGCTCATAGCGCGGCTGACGGCTAGGCGGCCCGGCGTGACGCGACTCAGAGGCGTTGGCGGAGACATGTTCACGCGCCCTACTGTCCGTGCCCATTGGCGCCCGCGAGCTCGACATCCTTGTCCTCGACAGGGAGGAGGTCATCCAGGCGCCGCATGTTGTGCGTGGCCGACTGCTGCAGCGTCACGGGTGCCGGCAGCTCCGGTACGGAAGGCTCCGACGGCGCGGGCTCCACTGGGGCGGGTTCCGGCATTTCCTCCGGCCCCCCGAGGTTAGGGGAAACGCCGGCGACGCCAGGAACACGGAGTGCGCCGGGGACGCGTCGGACGCCGAGCATGCCGGCGGCGGATGATGGGACGCGTAGCGACAGGGCCGCCAGGGCGAAGCCGGCGATGAGGCTGGCTACGAGGGCGTAGAGGGCCTGTTGCAGTGGTTTCGGCTGCACCGGGCTGAGGGGCATGGGCGCTTGGTCCAGCGGTTGCAGCCCGAAGACGCGAAAATACTGCGACGTCGCAATGCCGACCTGACGCGTCAGCCGGTTGGCCAGCCGCACGGTAGTCGTCGGGTCTGGGCCGATCACCGAGATCTGCAGCACCGTCGTCTGCGGCAGCGTCGCCGCTTTGACGGTGTACAGGGTCAGGGCGTGGGGCGCGAGGCCAAGGGTCCCGCCCGCCTGCTCGAGGTAGTGACGGCTCTGGGCGAGTGAGGCAAAGGTGTCGGCCAGGTTGCCGTAGGTCAGGAGCCCAACCGAGTTTGTCGTGTCGCTCGCGTTCTGGGCGATGGGATAGGCGAACGTCGTCGCCGAGGCCTGGTACAGGCGCCGCTGGGCGTGGGTATAGGCCAGGGATGCCGCGACGGTAAGGGCCACGATCGCCAGCGCCAGCCACCAGCGACGCTTCATGACGTACAACACGTAAGGCCAGCTCATGATGCGCGTATCCTCATATCATTCGTTGATTTGTTACCCCAGTGTCGATGATCACCGTCCCCGTCGCCATAGCCCGAATAGCCTATTGGCGCACGGTGGGACCGAAAGCTCAGGCTATCTCCGTCTCCGCGCGGGGCGCGGCCACGAGAGCGCCGCCGGTCGTCACATCCAGCAGCTCGTGGAGCACGCGCACGTTTCGCCGCAGGTCGAAGTCTCGCCGCGCGCGCGCGCGCCCCTCCACACCCAGGCGTTCGGCCAGCATGTCATCGCCCGCCAACCGCGCGATCGCGGCCGCCAGCGCCTCCGTGTCACCCGGCGGCACCAGCAGCCCGGTCACGCCATCCTCCACCAACTCGGGGACCGCGCCAGTCCGCGTCGCCACGACCGGGACCCCCGTGGCCATCGCCTCCATGAGACTCACGGGGACCCCCTCCATGTCGCCATGGCCGGCGTCGATGCTCGGGAGCACGAAGAGCGTCGCCCCATCCAGGGCGTGGCGTACCTCGTCCTGTGAGCAGGCCCCACGCAGCACGACACGCCCGTTCAGACCCGCGGCGGTGATTTGCCCCTCCAAGTCGGCGCGTAGCGAGCCGTCGCCAATGATCTCGCAGCGCAGGTCATAGCCCCGCGCCACGAGCAGCTGGCAGGCCTCGACGAGGTGCGTCAGCCCCTTGAACGGGACCAACCGCGCCACCGACAGCACCCGCACAACGTCTCGATGTTCCGGCCCGTCGCCCACCGTGGCCGCCGCATCCGCATGGCTCCTATCGCCTCGCCCGTACGCCGCGGTGTCGACGCCACAACGCACGACACGCACGCGCGCCAGGTCGGCGGGGGCCACGAGGGGGGCAATGTAGCGATCGCGCAGCAGGCGCGAGATGACGACCGCGAAGGCCGCCCGCCGCACTTTCTCGCCGAGCATTGCCTGGGTGCGATAGATGTCGTGCGCGTGCCCCGTGAAGCTGAACGTGATGCCGGCGAGACGGGCGACCGCCAGGGCGGCCACGGCTGGATGGAGCGCGAAGTGGGCATGCACGTGCGTGACGCCCCGCGCGCGCGCCCGGCGCGCCCACAGCGCCGCCCGCGCGACGGCGAGAAGGCCACGCCCGAGCTCGCGGGGGCCGCGCCACAGCTCGCGGGCAGTGAGACCATAGAGGGCAAGCAGCGTCCAGGGGGCCTCAGCCAGCCACGCCAGATTGGCCTGCGCGATCGCGCCGGCCGTATCCTGCCGGTCGAGGCGGAGCACCCAGCGCGCCACCTCTGGGTGGCGCACGGCCTCGGTCTGGTGGATAAACGGGTACACGTCGATTCGCCACCCTAACTCCTCCAGCGCGTCCATCTCGCGCAGGATAAAGGTCTCGGAGAGCTTGGGGAAACGCGAAACGACGTAGGCGATGCGCCGGGGATCGCGGGGTGGCGGGGACGCGCGGAGTGTCCGCGGGACGCGCCGCCGGAAGAGGTGGATCATGAGGCGGTCTCCAGAGCGGGCTCCGCCACGCGGGCCGCCTCCCGGTGCAGGGGGCCAAGCGAGCCGCGCAAGCGATCGACAGGCCGTGGCGTCAGGAACACCGGTAGAGCCGATAGAAAGCCGACGCCGTGGCTCAGGTGCAGGGTCGCGAAGGCAACCGGGAGGAGCGGCGCGTAGCGCGGACCACGCCGCCGGGCCGTGAACGCGCTCGCGCCGAGGAGACCGAACCCATAGGCGGCCAGCACGCCGACGAGCGCCTGGCGCGCGGAGGACGAGAAAAGCGCGGTGGTGGCGAGGAACACGATGAGAAGCACGAGGAAGGCCGGCGCGAGCGCGCGCGGGGATGGCAGCGTGCCGTGCTTGTGCAAGATCTTCGCCTTGGCCCGCCCGTAGCGGACGTATTGTTTCGCTAGGCGCGGCAGGGAGTCCCGACAGTAGTATTCCGTCTCGACCGACGGTGTGACGCACACGCGGCCACCTTGCAGTTGGATGCGGTAGTCGAGCTCGGGGTCCTCGCCGATAGGAAAGCGCTCGTCGAAGCCGCCGAGGCGCCGCAGCGCCTCCCGCCGATAGGCCCCGAAGGCGACCGTGTCAATGTCCTGCTCCCGCGTCGTGTAGCGGAAGCGCGCCGTCCCAACGCCGAACGGGCTCGATGTGACCACCGCGATGGCGCGCGCGACATACGTCCGGCCCGTGGCGCGCATCACCCCGCCGACATGATCGGCCCCCGAGCGGGACAGATACGCGACGAGGCTCCGCACATGGTCCGGGGCGACGACACTGTGGCCGTCGATCCGGACGATGACTTCCCCGCGCGCGGCGGCCAGCCCGATGTTCAGGGAGTAGGGAATGAGCTTCAGCGGCGACGACAGCAGGTGAACCCGCCCGTCCCCCCGAGCCAGCGACCGCACGATCTCGCTCGTGCGGTCGGTCGACGGGCCGTCCACGACGAGCACCTCGATCAGCTCACGGGGATAGTCTTGCGCCAGGACAGCGCGCACACACGCCTCGACGTCTCGCTCCTCGTTGAGCACCGGGATGACGATCGAGACGGTCGGCCGCGCCTCGCGCGGCCGCGCCGTCGCATCCTCTCGCGACATCGGCAAAGCACTCAGACACCGATTGGTCACCACAGCGTCCTCCGTACGGTGATTCATGCGACATCCTTCGTTAACGACGTAGGAGGCGCGGGGAGAGGCGCCCGATCGGACAGCTTGCCCCCCTCTTTATCCGGCGGGATAGGGGAGCCGTTCGCCGCCAGGTCACCGGCAACGTCGGCGATGATGTCGCGGAACATGGTCTCGCCGCCGATGCCCTGGCTGGTTGGGATCAGCGCCGTGATGGTGGCCAGGACGATCTTGACGTCGAGCCACAGGCTCCAGTTGTCGATATAGAAGTTGTCGAGTTGCGTACGCTCGACGATCGACGTGTCGCCACGCAGGCGGCTCACCTGCGAGAGCCCGGTGATGCCACCGCGCAGGCGATGGCGTTCCGCGTAGCGCGGAATCCTTTGGGTGAACAGGTCGACGTAGCCTTCCTGCTCGGGGCGCGGCCCGATCAGGCTCATGTCGCCGCGCAGAACGTTCCAGAGTTGCGGGAGTTCGTCAATGCCCAGCTTGCGCAGAAGGCCGCCGACACGCGTCTGACGGGCCGCCGACGCCCGGTCCTCTCCGTCGCGCGGCGCGCGCATCGAGCGCAGCTTGTACATCGTGAACGGCTCCCCATCCAGCCCGACCCGTGTCTGGTGGAACAGGATCGGCCCTGCTCCTTCGAGCCGGATCGCCACCGCCGCCAACGCGACGAGTGGGAGTGCGACGAGCAACCCGAGCCCGGCCACGACGACATCGACGATGCGCTTTACAGCCAGTCCGAGCAGCAACCCGCTCGTTTCGAACTGCAGGAGAGGGATGCCGCGCACGTCGAACAGGCGCGTGTTGGCCGGGGTCACCTCGAACAGGCGCGGCACCAGGCTGACCTGCAATTGCGGCAGACTCTGGCACATCCGCAGAAGCTGGATGCGCTCGCTGTCCGGCAAGCGCGAGAAGGCGAAGACGACGTGATCGACGTTATGCTGCTCGACCGCGCGCGCCAGGTCTGCCCCCCGGTGGACGGGAAGAGCGAGCACGCGGCGGACGCCCTGCCCGTATTCGTGGTCGTCCACGAAGCCGACAACGGTGATGCCAAGGTCGCGATACTTGATGAGCGTCGCGGCGAGGCGCTGCGCGATAACCCCGGCGCCCACGATCAGCATGCGTGACTGCGCGCGCGACCCGAGCCGGCGCACGGCCGTTTGCGCGGTCGCACGGGTCGCGACACGACAGAGGATGCTTAAGGGCGCGAGTGTGCCAAGCAGGGCAACACGGGCGTTATCGGCGCCGAGGAGCCCCAGCAGGATCAATACGATGGCGCTCCCTTGCAGCATCGTCGAGAGCACCACCGGTAGGTCGAGCAGGGCGACGCGGACGAGCATCTGCCGGTACAGGCCCGCGCGCACCCCGAGCGCCACCCAGACCGCCCCGCACAGGACGCTGAGCGCCAGGAGGACATCGAGGTCGGCTGCGGGACGCAACGCCAGGGTCAGTGTCACGGCGAGGACCATCGCGACGAGATCGGCGACAACCGTCGTCACCAGCAGGGCGACATAGGCGTGCCGGCGTATCGCCCCTGTCCTCCCGAACGTCCCTGTCCGGGCTACTACGACCTTATTGCCGATCATCATGGCCACGTCCCCCTATCGCCATGCTCCACCATTTGCTCCGCGCGGCTTTCGCTGCCCCACTAATAGAATCGTCCATTTTTTGGCTTAGCGGCATGCCCTATTCGGGGGGATCGCATCATCCATTCGAGTAATGGACAGATGACGGTGGCGCCAAGGCACAGGCGAGAGATAGGATCTGCGCCAGTATAGAGCCCTGGCCGCTCGTGGCGCTAACCTTCGGAATAAGTCTTTATCCTAGTCCGAACGGAGTAGGCCGGGCGTACGTCGTAAGGGGAGGACGTGGCAGGGCTAGGACGGCATGCCGCACTAAAGATGTTGCTACACTCGCGCGATGCCGTGCGAGATATCGGCGCACATCACGCGCATAGCCATGCTAACAGCTGCCGAAAAGTAGATTGAGTACCGCCGACGGGCTGCCTACTCAGTTTCGACGCTGTTGCATAACTATTCACCGCACCACGATCGTCACTAGCTCCCCTGTCCGCCACTGTGCTTCCCGCACGTGGGCAACCGATCACGCGGAGACACTAGCGGGCACAGCGGAACGGACGACGGCGTTAGCGGAAGCATCGTTCGAATAATGGGTGCCGGTGTGAAGGGGTTTCGCCGAACGACTGCAACACGGCGAAAGCGCGGTGAGATCTTTGCGCCCGTGTCTCTCACGGGGTCGCTGCCGGCTGGATGGCACGCTTGGCCGCTTGTAGGCGCTTGGTGGTGGCGCTGGTGGCGTAGACGGCGATGCCCTCCACGCGGGGATCGAGGGCGGCGTAGCCCTCGATGATGGCCGCGTCCTCGGGGTCGGCGGCCAGCGCCTCGGCGACCTTCGTCCACGGCTTGCGGGCGACGAAGACGGTGTAGCGGGTGCCGGCGGCCGGAACCGGGAGCCCTTTGGGCAGGTCCGGCACTGTCTCGCTCACGAGAGCGAGGGCGACGGCCTGGCCTTGCTCGACGGCCGCGCCGGGCCGGCCGATGACGGTGATCTTCACGCTGGTTGCCCTCCCTACGGTGTCCTGCTGTAGCGTCGCCATGACGACGCGGTAGGTGTCGTCGACCCAAGCCATCGGCGCGGAGGTCGTCGTACCCGTCGGCGCGGGCATGGCCGATGCGCTGCCCCCCGCCGCCTTCGTGCGCCCGTTGCGCGCGGACTGGGACGGGAAGATATAGAGGCGATTCTCGCGGCTGAGGGTGGCGTCGGCGCGCACGAGATGGAAGAAAACGCCGCCGGGGGTGCGCCGTCGGCTGCCGTCGGGGAGCAGCAACCCCCCGGCCGCCTCGATCTCCTGAGTTTGTGCCAGGAACGCGCGGGCGCGGTCGGCGCCGAGGCGGCCGACGACGCGGCCGCCTTGGCCGAGGGGACCATGCTCCGTCTCGCCGAGCTGGGTAGCAATCTCCTGGGTGGCCCGCCACTCCTCCGGCCCTAGGCGAGGGCGGGCGGCGCCGCCCGCCCTCGGACCATGCGGGGCGTCAGTCTGCCCCTCGCCGTCGGCGGTCGGGCGGGGCTGGCCTTGCTCTTTAGTTATGTCGAGTGTCATCGGTGCTCCCTTATCCGTCCAGGGCTTCCATGTCCGCTCGTAGCGCGGCGCGCACCTGTTCGCGACGAGCGCGCCCATTGCCCGCCTGGATGAGCGCGACCGTTTGAAGCGTCCCGCCCGAAACCCACTCGTCGGCCGTCGGGTCGTTGGCCGTCCCGTCGCCGTCGGCCGCCACCGCTGCTGTTAGATTATTTAACACCGGCCCCGCATCATCGGGAGGTGTCGGGCGATCCTCGGTCGGCGCCGGGGCGTCGCGGGGGACCGCAGGGGGCCGCGCTGTTAAATTATTTAACACCGGCGGCGGCGAGGGCAGTGCGACAGGGACAGTCGCGGCGGCTGGCGGCGCAGCGTGGGAGGGCGGCTCCACTGTTAGATTATTTAACACCCCGGCCTGAGCTTGGGCCGTTGCAGTGCGTGCGGCACGGGCCTCCTCGACGGTAATGTGCTCGCCGGCCTGAGCGCGCTTAATGAGGTCGCCACGGGCGGGCTCGGCCACACGGTCCACCGAGAGGGCGACGGTCGGCGAGAGCGCCCCGCTGCGCACGGCCTCGGTGATGTCGGGGTTGTCGAGCAGGCGCAGGCGCTGGGTAACGTAGACGTGGCTCTTGTCGATGAAGCCGGCCACGTTGCGGAGGGAGAGGTTGTGACGCTGCATCAGGCGCTTGATGGCCTCGGCCTCATCGACCGGGCTCAGGTCCTCGCGGTGGATGTTCTCGGTCAGCGCGATCTCCTCCAACGCGTCGTCGTCCAGGTCCTCCACGATGCACGGCACCGTGGCGAGCCCGGCGAGCTGCGCGGCCCGCCAGCGGCGCTCGCCGGCCGCGATCTGGTACGTCTCAGGGTCGCCGGGCGTCGGGCGCACCAGCAGGGTTTGCAGCACACGCCGGCGGCGACTGATCGAGTTGGCCAGTTCGCGGAGCTTGTCCGGGTCGAACTCCGTGCGCGGCTGGAAGGGGTTGGGGGTGAGCCGCGCGACCTCGATCTCGCGGGCGTTCTCCAACTCCGTTGCCCCGGCCTGTCTGGGAGTGGCAAAGATGTCGTCCAGATCGTAGTTGTGCGCGACCGCCGCAGCGGGGCGCTTGTCGTCGCGTCGCACGCCGCTCATGCCGCACCGCCCCACGACTCGATCAGTGTCGCGGCCGCGTCGCGGTAGGCGTCGGCGACATCGCTCTTAGGTGCGTAGGCGAGGATCGAGCGGTGCGCGGCGGCAGCCTTGTTGACGACGGTGCGCTCTTTGATCGTGCCGATGACCGCGATGTTGCGCGGGTCGATGGTGGCGTGGATCTCGCCGATTTGCGCGCGCTGGTCGGAGAGTGACTCGTCCACGCGCGTCAGCAGCACGCCGCTCACGGTTAGGCGCGGGGTGGTGAGGCGCGCGCGGCGGGCTTCGGCCAGCGTGGAGAGGAACAGGCGCATCCCCTCGACCGCGGGATACTCGGGCAACACGGGGATGAGGACGTGGGTCGCGGCAGCGAGGGCGTTGACCACGAGCAGCCCCTGGCCGGGTGGGCAATCGAGCAGGATGGTGTCGTAGAGGTCACGCTCGCCCTCGTGGCCGTCGGCGTCCGGCGTTGTCTCGGTGAGCGTGGCGAGGTGCTCGGCGATGACGCGCTCGCGGCCCATGACGCCGGCGAGAGTCAGCTCGACCCCGCGCAGGCGGCGATCGGTGGGCAAGATGTCGAGGCCCGGCGCGACGGTGTAGAGCAGCGGGGGGACGGGCCGCAGTTCCCCCTCGGCGAGGTAGTGCTGGATGGCGGGAGCCAGGCCGCCCGTCGCGGCCATATGCTCCGCCGGCGTCCCCGCGGCCGTGGTCAGGCTCGCTTGGGGGTCCAGGTCCACGATGAGGACGCGCTGGCCCCGCTCGGCGAGCGCCGCCCCGATGGCCAGGGTACTTGTGGTCTTCCCGGTGCCGCCCTTATGGTTGGCGACGGCTATCACTCTGCTCATCATGTCACACCTCCGTCTCGTCGTCTGCGTCAGGGGTGCCCGTGTCCCCCGCGGACACGTCGGATGGAGGGGTGGTGGCCGCAGCGGCTTTCCGCGCCTCCGCCATCTTCTGCATCATCTTTTGCTTCTTGCGCGTAGGCGGCCCGACTTGCCCCAGGTGGTGCGCGCGGTAGGCGTCGATCGCGGCCTGCGAGATGAGGCGGACGTTTGGGCTGGCCAGTTCGGACTCCAGCCGGCCGCGCCGGATCGCGGCCTGGACGGTCACGCGGGTAATGCCCAGCATCTCGGCGGCCTGGGCGGTCGTGTAGCGGGCGATGGTGTAGTGGGGGTCGGCGTGTTCTTTCCTCATGTCCGTAGCGTACCGCGTGGCGCGGCGTTCCGACAGAAAAAGCATGTCGGGTGATGCTATTGCGGGTGTCGGTGTCGTCATCAATCGGGGCTCCTCCTCTAGTGACCGTACTGGATGTACTGGATAAGGACGGCGAGCGCGCCGGCCCGCTGATCGGGCAAGGCGTGGCCGCGATACCACGGCGCGGCCTCGGCGAACTGCGTGCTGGCCCGCGTCCAGGCCGTTAAGCGGCATCGTCGGAGCCCTCCCCGGCGTCGGCGTCCGCGTAGGGACCCAACGCCTCTAAGCCTTCGTCCATGTGCCGAACGCGTGCGGTCTCGGCGTCGTGCAGCGCCGCGAAGGCGGCGGTGAGCAAGGCGCGGCCCCAGGGGGCCAGGTCGGCGTCGTCGCGACCGTCGAGATCGTCTACCGCCTGCGCGACGCGGGCGGCCAGCGCCTCCGCGTCCGCTTTCTGCGCCGTGAACAGGCGGGCGATTTGGCGGCACGCCGCCGGTGTCGGTGTTATGTCAATAGTATCCATCGGGTGTCCCTCCTACCACTCCTCTACGTCGTCGGCGTCGGTGTCGTTGGCGTCGCCCCAATCGGGCATCTCCAAGACCTCACCCACCGGGCGTAGCCCGGCGAGGTCTTGGAGATCCTGACTGACCTCACCGGGTTTGAGGGCGGTCAGGGCCTCGATCAGCCGGGCAAAGTTCTCGTGGTCGATGGCGGCGAGGGCGCGTAGCTGCGCGCCCTCGGGGGCCTGCGGCGCTCACGCGGCCCATGCCTCCCTGGCTTGCGCTGCCAGGCGCTACGCGACTTGGTCACGGCCCAAGGCATGGGTGTCTCCTGTCGCGCATGGCGTGATGTCGTGGGCGTTGCAGGCGTCGCAGGCGAAGGCAAATAGGGCGGGGTCGATGTCTACCATCTCGTCGTCCGTGTAGCTCGGCCAGGGCTCGGGCGCATTGGGTCCGTCGGCGTAGGTGTCAACGCGGCACGTCCGGCGCTCGCTGTAGAAGACGCGGAGAGCGGTGTTGCCGCAATCCGGGCAGGCCCAGGTGATGCCCGCGTCCGGCGGGGCGGCGAGAGGCTGACCGCAGCTGGCGCATGGTGCGCCGTCGTCGGGGTCGCCGGCGTGGATAGGCGCCGCGTCGCAGGCGACGCGCTGGCCGTCGTGTGCGTACGCCGCGCCGTCGGGGTCGAGGCGGTAGTCGCCGTCGACGCAGGGCAGGCAGAGGGGATGCCCGCTTATCGCATAGCCGATAGGTGTCATCGTGTGCGGTCCTCCTGGGGACCGGCCGCCGCTCCCGGCAGCCGGCCCCGTGCTCGTCGGTGGCTAGAAGGGGATGCCCTGGTCCAGGCCGATCCCAATGGAGAGGGCCACGGCGCGCGGCGTGACCGGATCGGCGTTGAGGGGCTGCCACACCTTGCGGGTGGCGCGGTAGGCGCGGTCGAAGGCGTCATGATGCGCGGAGCAGAGGCCGGTCGTGGCGTCGCTGTACTTCCAGCCGTCCACATGATGGCGCTCGGTGGCGGGGGCGGTGCAGGCGGGCCACTGACAGGCCCCAAGCGTGGGGGTGACGCGGCGGGCTTGGGCGCGGGCCGTGTCGCCGGCCGTGTCGCCGGCCCTGTTGCGGCCTAGCACCGGGTCCGTGCCGAACTTGGCGCGGTAGCTCGGGGCGAGCTTCGTCAGCAGGTACTCGCCGTAGCCCAGGTCGAGGGCGGCCTGAAAGCCGGCCTTACCGATCTCGCTCATCCAGGACACGCCGCGCGCCTTGACCGTGGCCTGACCGCCCAGGCTGGCGATGCGGCGACAGTGGGCGGCACGGGCGGCCTGCGCCTCGGGGGAGAGCGGCGCGCGGCGGGGACGCGCTGGAGACGGCATGACCGGGGGGACGAGGGATAGACGCGGGGCGGGTGTGATGGCCTCTGCTACCATGGACGTAGACCTCTGTGTAGGGGGTCTGCTGGCGGGCTGCCCAAAACTTCTTGGCAGGAGGGGGCAGCCCGCTTCTTTTGTCCCTACATCCGTATTATAGAATGTAGCTACATGCAATTAAAAGGGTAAAATGGGGGATTTTGCGCCCAAAATAGCGCGATAGATGGGAGTCTGTGGCGGGGCGCCTCCTCCCAGGGGATTAGGCGGCGTCGAGCGCGGGCGCGATCTCCTCCATGAGGGCGGCGACGCCGGCCCTAATGGCGTCTAAGTTCGCGGCGAGGGTGGCGCGTGACACCTTGTACAACGCGAGGTAGGTCGGCGTGTTCGGGGTCGGGATCGAGAGCGCGGCGCACACGCAATAGGCCGTCGCCTCGGCCTGGCATTCGGCCTGCTAGGTGGTGAAGGTGCGGCGCTCCTCGGCGTGGTGCATCTTTTCGTGACACATTTCATGGATGAGTGTCTTGCAGAGGTTGCCGGCGGGGTTGCCCTCTTTCAGTTCAATGCGGCCGTCGCCGTAGCTGACGCCGTTGGCGTTCTGGATCAGACGCGGCTTGAAGGTGACGGAAAGGCCGCCGCGCTCGGCGATCTGGATAAGCTGGCGGAGCAGGGCGTCGTAGCGGTCGCCCGCGACGGCATGGACGGGGAGCGCGGGCAGGTTCGTGCCCGTCGTGTCCTCCTGATCGAACACGTAGCCGGTCCTAAACCGGAGCGCGATCACGGCCTCATCGCCTGTGTCGGTCTTGGCCTTAATGGGGGCGGGGCACAGGATGGCGATACCCTTGGCGCCCTTCGTGACCTGGCGGCCTAACGCCTGCCAGGCGCGGTAGCCGGCGACGCGCGTGGCGTCGGGGCGCTGTATAGCTATCAGGGCGCAATTGTGGGCGCTGTAGCTATAAAAGCGGCTCAGGGTGGTGAGGTAGCGGGTGAGCTCGGCGCTGTGCGCGGCTTGGTCGGTCTCGTCGGCGAGGCGCTGCATCCAGGCGTCGATCTTGGCGAGGTTGTCAGCGGTGGGGTTGGTGCGCTCGGTGGTCATCGGTCTACACTCCATCGGCTGAGGGGGAGGGCTGGCGGGGAGGCCAGCCCTCGGGGCGTGCTACCAGGCGTACCAGGGGGTCGGGAGGGGGAGCGGGGCGAGCGCGGCGTCCGTGTCCTCGGTCATGGCCTGCTGGAAGGCGTCGCGGTAGACGATGAGCCGGGTCATGATGGCGTCAAGGAGGGTGAGCAGGCCGGTATCGTCCAGGGGGTCGGGGGAGGTGACAACCTCGGTGGAACCAATGGGGGAGCAGGGGCGAAAGGTGACGGTCACGAACACATCGCCGTCGTAGAGGGCGACGGCGGGGCAGGGCGGTATACTGGGGATGCTGGCCGCGAGGTGGGTAGCGGGCATGGCTTCGACGGTCATCTCTGCGTGTCCTTTCCGTGGTCCGGTTGACAGTGGGCGGGGGCCTTCATCCCCCGCCCACTTTTTTATGTGAGGAGTCTAGGCCCCGAAGGCTTCGCGCAAGGCGGTGGTGCCGGCAGGTCGGGCGAGCGCCGGGGTGTGGGGCGTTGGCGCGGGGTGCGCCCGTTTCGGGGTGATGGCGCGGTAGCCCTGTTCGATCATGAGGGCGAGGGCGAGCGCCCAGCAGCGCATCCCCTCCTGGCCGGCTTCACAGCTGCATTGCAGGCGCAGCGCGTCGATCTTGTGGGTGTGGCCGGGGCGGGTACGGCTGTCGATCTCGAAGGTGTACGGGCCGGTCCTGTGGATGGTGGCCGCGCGGGCGGTGGCCTTGCTCTGTCGCCGTCGCTGTTGCCGTGTCATGTCGTGACGCTCCTTTACTGCTTTGCCGTGCGCGGGGTCCGTGCGCCCCTACACTCATATTATAGCATGTAGCTGCATACAATTACAAGTGTAAAATGGGGCAAAATAGGGGAGATTGGCGGGTGGCGCGATGCGGCACTGAGGTGGACGTCTCTGCCCGTGGCGGCGCGGCAGTCATGCACGCATGGCCCCGTATGGCCCACGGCTCCCACTGACGGGCAGGTGGCGCGGTGCGGCACCGACGTGGCAGCAGGCCCTCACGCGCGTCGGCGCGGCCCTGGGACGCTCCTACTAGCTGTGGGCGGCGCGCGGGTAGGCTCACGCATCCGCACCCGCGTCGCCGGCGCTCGGGGGGACGTGAGCGCGGGGCTCCACGCAATTTCACACTGAGGGGAGCGGCGGCCCTGGGCGGGCACCCTGCGCTGGATGAGGGGACAGTGGATTACGTGGCCACCGACAACAAGGGCGACGGGTGGACACAAACGGCCGCCGCGCTCTCGCGCACGCACGATGTCTACCGGCTGGACATGCAGAACCCCGCCGACAGCGTGACGTGGGCGCCGCTCGCCCTGGTACGCACACCGGCGAAGGCCGAGGACTGGGCACGCGCCTGGCTACACAACTCCAAGCCCGCCGACAGCGCCCCGCCGCAGCCCTACTTCGAGCAGGCCGTCTTGCTGCTCATGGCGGCGGGCGTGATGCACGTCCACGCCGTTGCCGCCGCGGCCGGCCGGCCCTCCGGCACGCTCGACGAGCTGCTGGCCCTGCTGCTACAGCCGAACGTGGAGGCCATCGAAAAGGCGTTGAAGAACGGGCCATCGGGCGCGGAGACGGGGCCGGCGGCGCAGTTCCTCGGGCTCATCGCCGAGCACCGCGACCTGCGCTCCTCCATCCCCTCGGGGCTGGCCCCACGCCTCTCCGCGCTCGCCGACCCCGCCATCAAGGCCGTCGTCGGCGGCCAGGGCACGCTCGACCTCGACCGCCTCGGGCGCACGGGGCGGCGGCCCGTGGCGCTCTACATCGTGATCCCGGCCGGGGATGACACGCTGCGGCCCCTCGTCGCGGCGCTGTTCACGACGATGTTCACCGTGCTGCTGGACCGGGCGCGGACACTCCCTAATGGGGAGTTGGCGCGCGAGGTGCGGATGCTACTGGACGAGTTCGGCACGATGGGCGCGATCCCCAACGCGCCGAAGTGGTTCAACATCTGCCGGCAGCCGCGCATCTCCCGCGTCATCAGCTTCCAGTCGTTCTCGCAGCTCGTGGACGACTACGGGGAGCTGGGGGCCAAGGCCATCATCGACTCGTGCAACGTGCTCGGGTGGCTGGGCGGGACGCGCGGGGATGACGCCAAGTGGGCGAGCGACGCCTTGGGCAACCGTACGGTGCTGGCCCGTGGGGAAGGCGACTCGGCCGCGCCGGGCGGCCTGTTCGGGCGACGGCCCGAGCGCGATAGCCGCTCGGCGAGCGAGGCGGGCGTGCCCCTGCTGTTCCCCGACGACCTGGCGGCCTCGTCGCGGCGGCGCGTGGTGGCGATCGCGCGCGAGGCGCGGCCGATGGACCTGCGCACGCGGCCGATGTGGTCCGTCCGAGCGATGCGCCGCCTCATGACACGTCCGGCCCCCATCGCGTGCGTCGAAGCCCCCACGCAGCCCCACCCCGCGCCAGCGGCCGTCGCACCCGCACAGACACCCTTGCCCAAGGACGCACAGGTCGTGGTCGTGCCCAACGCGGCGCGGGGAGCGACGCCGACGGGGCCGTGGGCGCCGGTACGCGTGACGGCGAAGACACCTGCAGCGACGGCGACCGCAGCCCCACCCCCCGCGCCAGCGACGGCGACATCCACACCACCGACAGCACCGACAGCGCGGCCGGTGACATCCAGCCCGGCGCGGCTGCCGACAGCCCCGGTGAAGCACGGCACGGCCTACGATTGGACGGGGCTCCCATGACCGCACATGAACCGCACCAAATAGCGCCTTTAAGGGAGAGGCAGGGCGTGCGTCCGCGCGTCGCCTTTACGTCAGGGGAGGGTGTCGGCTACAATGCCCATCATGAAGGAGTGCGCCATGTAGTACGATGCGCGGCTGTAGCGGCCGCAAAAGATAGAGGCCCACCGGGTGGAAACCAGTGAGCCTCATATCTCGCCAAAGACTAACTATCTATATCACTCGGCCCTGGTGTCCACGCCGTCGAAAGCGATCACCAGAACCACCAAACGGAGGCCGCCGCCCGAAGGAGTTACCAGCTCCGAACCGGGTTGCGGGCCTGCATAGGAGGTTTTTATGCTTCAAAGCACACCCATGCTCTCCCGACAGGATAGCGCGGACCCGCGCGCATGTCAACTGAATAGTGCACGTCCTGTGTGGGCAGGCACGGAACAGGTCGATACGCAGCCCATCATCGCGGCCATTGTGCACGCGTACAACGACGTCCACCCCGCAGCCGACGTGACCGCCGATGCGATCGTGCGCCCCGGCCGCACGCCCCATGTCACGTGGGCACGGCACCTCTGCGCCTACCTGCTCGTTGAGGATTATCACCTGACCAACATAACGGCCGCCCACGCATTGGGGCGCAGTGACCACACCACGGTCGTCAACAGCCGCGCGCGGGTCACGGCCGCGCTCGGTCACGACCGCGCCCTGCAGCTGGTCCTCGTCGGCGCGCGGGACATCCTGAGTGGTCGCGCCCGGCGCGAGCCCCCGCGCCGCGACGACGGTCGACGGCACGCCTTCGCCGCAGCCACGCCCCGCGAGTTGGCGGAGTACCGCTACTGGCGTCTGCGCGCCTTGCGCCCCAGCACGCCCTCCCTGGGAGGTGTGTGATGCCTTTCGCACGACCCACCACGACCGCCACCCCCGACGAGATTTTCGAGGAGTGGGTGCATGTGCTGCGGCACGCCGAGTTGCTCGCGCTGCTCTACGTCGTCCGGCGCACCCTCGGGTTCAAGAAGGTCGAGGACGGCATTAGCTACTCGCAGTTCCTCAACGGCATCACGACGCGCGAGGGTAAGGTGCTCGACCGCGGCTGCGGTATTAAGAGCCGCGGGACGCTCGCGGCCGCCCTGCGCCGCCTGGAGGAGCTTAGCCTGATCCGCTCTCACAAGACACAGGACGCGCGGGGGGATCGGGCCACGACACGCTATTCCTTATGGTTCACGGGCGATGAGGACCATGACCGCCCCTCCCGTCACACGAGTGCCCCTGACTGTCCAGCAGAAGGAGGGCCGGCACCGATCGAACCACGGTGGTACGCAGATCGAACCACCCCTAGTGCGCAGATCGAACCACCCCTAGTACGCGCATCGAACCAACAACAAACAGACGAGACAACAAACACGAGACAACAAACAGATCTATCGAGACGAAAGGCGCGTGCGATACGTGTGCGTCCCCCTCTCGATTCGACCGATTCGACGAGCATGATAAAAGACGACATAATGAGGGACGAGTCAACCGATCCGGCCGTCTTAGCCGTCAGCACGCGGGTCGCCCACCTCTCGACCGAGTTCGGCGACGACGCGCCTCAGGCGAGCCAGACGCGAGTGATAAATATGCAGCGCGCCGCCGGCCTCGGCGACGATGTCCTCCTCGCCCTCCTGGACGAGGCCGCAACGATCGCGCGGTCGCCGGCACTAGCGATCACCAAGCGGGGCCGCGCCGGCGCGATTATCCGCATGCCCTACCTGCTCGCCACGCTCCGGGGCCTCGTCGAAGCGACCAACGACCATGTGGTACCAGCCCCACCGATGTCTAGTATGGCGGTCAGGCCCTCCCCGGTCAGGCCCTCCCTGCCTGACCTGGACGATCTCCCGGCGACCACTGCGGCCGAGGTGATGTGGCGGGCGGTGCGGGATGAGGTACGACGGGACGTGACAGTAGAGAATTACGCGGCCTGGTTCGTCCCTACGCGGGCTATTGCTCTGGAGGGTGATGTGCTGCGGGTCATGGCGCCGACGCCGTTCCACCGACAGTGGTTGGAGCACAAGCTACACGGGTGTGTGGAACGCGCATTACAGCGCGTGGGCCACGCCCGTGTGCACGTCGCGTACGACAGTGCAACGCCGGACGATGCCGCTCCAACGGGTGACCAGGCCATCGCCCAGGGTGTAGCTACGCCCGCCCCTTCTCCCTGTGCCACACCTCCCACGCCGGCATCATCCAGTGCAACGTTTGCCGCAGCATCCCCCTCTCGTCCGACCATGGCGTCCTGCGCCGTATCACCCCTGGTGGTAGCCTGTCCCTCCTGCCGTGCCGTACCGTGTCGCTGTCGGCTAGCGGATCAGCTGCGACGCGTGATCGCCGCGCGTGCAGCGCCGGTGCGAGGTAGCATCCCAGGACCATAGGGCGGTGCGTAGGATGCCCTATGCTGACAGCGTAGGGCAGGGTCAGGGCCAAGCCACACCCCAGGGGGGATAAGCGCAGCCGACGTTACTCCAGTGAGGGCGACCGGCGCCGATGGGGTCACATCATGTGACCCCATCGGCAGAATGAGATACGCGCATAACGAGGAGGACACACGTGTCTAGCGACAAAGAGCCAACACGAGCGGCCACGGCGACTGCACTCGCGGTCGTTGACCAGCGCCAGATCACCTTGCTCGAGGCGGACGACGCGTTACTCGCCGTGCGGGCTGAGGATGGTGAGATCTACGTGGGGATGCGGTCCATGTGCGCGAGCCTGGGACTTCAACCGAACGGGCAACTGCGGCGCATCCGCGCCGATGAGGTCATGGCGGAGGGCCTGCGTGACGTGCGCGTACGCACACCAACGCGTGGTCTTCAAACATTGCAAGGTTTACGGCTCGATATCGTACCCTATTGGCTCAGCGGGATCGAGCCGCGTCGCGCAAAGCCCGAACTGCACGATCGGTTAGTCACGTACAAGCGGTGGGTCGTGCGCCGCGTCTGGGAGGCCTTTGCTGCGGAGACCGGCATTGACCAGGCCGTCACGCCAACTGGGCCCGGGACGGGGCAGGACATGTCGCTGGAGCAGATCGCACAACTCGGTGTCGCCATCACGACGTTGGCGCGGCAACAGATAGCCCACGAGCACGCGCTGACGGAGGTGCGGGGGCAACTCGCGGCGCAGGAGGATCATCTCGCCGCGCATGACGAACGCTTCGACCGGGCGTCCACAGTGATCCGCGATGTGATCCACGAGGTACGAGCCGTGCAAGCGCGGTTGAGTGCGGGGGCGACGATCACCGATGAGCAGGCGGCTACGATTCAGACCCTCGTCCGCGACATTGCGACAGCCATCGCGCGTCGCGACACAGAGGCTGGCGTAGGCGGGAGCCGGCCGAACGCGTACCAGGCCCTGTTTGGGGCTATGTATCGTCAGTACGCGGTCACGTCCTATAAGCTGATCCGCGCCGACCAATACGCCGACGTCATCGCCTGGCTCCAGGAATACCAGCGGGCACATGTGGCGCAGGGGGAGGCGTAACATGACCCCGCTATCGCCCGTCGTATCCATTGGTGTGCTCGATGTGGACGGCCTGCACCTGGCCGATCGACCTCTCGTTCCCATCCGAGGCGCGATCCGGCATGTTGGCGACCTCTACAATGGCGCGCGGCGGCACAGGCTCACCCAACTCTGGCTGACCAACGCCTGGGTGCGTGCGGCGGGGCTGCCCGAGACGCTCGCCGGGGCGGGGCACTTCCGCGAGCTGCGCCATCCCTTCGTCAGCGACGGCCTGGACGACCTGCACGCCTTCCCGACGGCGCTCACGCCCTGGCTCGACCTACGCAAGAAGGGCGAGGCGGGCTCGGGCATGTCCATCGTGTTTCCGCTCTACGACGAGCACGCCGTGTGGGGCCTCGACACCGACGGCGCGACGCTGTTGGCGGCGTTGCTGGCCTACGCGGGGTCCGTGGGCGCGCCGTACTACCGCTCGCCGGGCCGCACGGGGCTCGACCTGCTGCAGGAGCTGGGCAAGCGCGGGGCTGGCTCTCAGAGGGAGTACCCGGAGCGGCTGCCGGCGCCGGCGGGCCAGGCCGACACGGTGACGGAGCTGAGTTGGCTGCACACGCTGTCTCCGGTCGAGCGGGGCAAGGCGTATCTCCACTCCTACGACAAGAACGCGCAGTGGCTCTCGGCGGCCGGCGTGGTGGAGTTGGGCCTGTCAGGCATCGAGGAGCGGCGCGACCCGGCCGGCAAGCTGCCGTTCGACAAGAAGTTGCCGGGCTACTGGCTGGCGCGGATCGCCGGCGCGGAGGAGCGGTGGGCCTGCACGCCGACGGTGGCGTGGGCGTTGGAGAGGGGCCAGGCCGTGGCGATCACCGAGGCGTACGTCTGGACGAAGCACTCACGGGCGATGGAGACGTGGTACGAGCGGCTGCGGACGGCGCGGACGGCGCTCTACGACGACACGACGCCAGCGGGACGGCTGGCCCTGGGCGCGCTCAAGTACACCTACGCGCTCACGATCAGTGGCTTCAACAGCGCCTGGCAGCGCGACAAGCGGAGCCCGCTATACCGGCCGGACTGGCGCCACCTCGTCATCGCACAAGCCAACGCGAACATGTCGCGGGCGCTGCACAAGATGGACGCGGTCGGCTATACGCCCGTCGCCGTGCATAAAGACGCGGTGTACCTGGTGAGCGACGAGCCCGACCCGGTGAAAGCGTGCCCGCCGTCGGTCACGTTGGGGACCGGCCTGGGGCATTTCAAAGTGCAGGACGCGGCGATTCCGTTGGAACGGGTGCTGCCGGCGTTCGACGGCGCGAGCGGCGGTGGGCTCGGCACGCTGTTGCGGCTCCTAAAGCCGCTACGCGAGCGCGGGGCCGCGCAAGGGGCGGCGTAGCGTGTCGGACCTGGGGGAGGACCTGGCGCGGGCCTACGAGGCGCGGGTGGCGGCGACGGACGTGGAACTGACGCCGGCGGCGATCCGCGCCGTCGTCCGTGAACTCGGCGGCGGCGAGGGGCGGAGCCAGGTCGCGCAGGGGAACAAGATATTGGCCGGCCAGCTCGGTGTGGCGGTGCGCACGGTGCAGCGGTGGCAGAAGGAGGGCGGGGAGGCGCGTAATATCAGCCGCTCGACACCGGGGCTGCGGATCAGCGTGCAGGGGATCGCCACGGAGCAGCAGCGCACCGCAAACGCGCGAGCCTTCCGGGAGCGGGCGCAGGAGCAGGGGCTGGACGTGGGGCCGTGCCGGGTGATGGTGTTGGTGTACAACGAGGATCGCGCGCGGCCCCGCAACGTCGGGCCGCAACACATCGCGGGAACGAATGAGGGGCTGATCGACGCGCTGGACGCGCTCGAAGAGGGGGACACCGCGGCGGCGGCCGAGGCGTGCGGCCACGCGTGGCTGGGGACGTACGGGATCGACGTGGACGCGGAGGTGATCGATGTGGGGGGGACGTTCGCGCTCGGTGCGTGACGACCAGGGGCGGGGCTGTCCTGGCTACGTTGCTCATCCGTGACGAAAAACCGTCGCGGATGAGCAACGTAGCCAGGACAGCCCCCGGCAACTCTCAAAAACGTCTATCCGGGGCTACGTGCCTCATCCGACCTTTGTAAAAGGCCGGATGAGGCACGTAGCCCGACGCAGCGACATCCTACGACGACGACGCGGCCTCTGTTCCCGTCCCGATCGCGACCCCAAACAGCGTGTGAGGCCGTGTGTGCGCCGCGCCGGCCTTGACGGCGGGCGCTGGGCGCGTGTGCGGGTGATAGGTGATGCGCAGGACGCGCCGCGCCGTGGCGCCATGCCCCTGCGTCGTCACGCGCAGGAGGCCCCGCCGCGCCAACGCGCCCGCGTTCGCCGGCGGCGCATCCCCGCGTGGCAGCGCGATCGCCAGCGTCACCGCGGCGCCCGTCGCCCGCGCCGCGCCATGAACTGTACCGCGTACCTGGAAGGTCGTGACCGTCTGGAACAGACCGCAGGCCTCCCGGGCCGTGACCTGGATCACGACCGTGCCCGTCCGCGCAGTGCGGGGGATGGCGAAGGTCAGCAGCGCCAGGCCCGACGTCGCGACGTGGAAGGTGTAGCGGTAGCCGCCCGCCATGCTCTTCCCACTGAGCGTGGCGCCGAAGCCGTCGGACGACCCCAGGCTGCTGTCGGTGTAGAGCGTCGCGCTGGCCGGGTACTTCGCCCGGACGGTGAGCGTGATGGCGGAATCAGGCGCGGCGTCCACGAGCAGGGCCTGGGCGCCGCCGCGCGGGACGGTGTCGAAGGCGGGCAGCGCGACGAGTTGGCACACCGGCAGGGCCGTTGGCGTGCTCGTCGCTGTCGGCGGCACGGCGGTGCTCGTCGCTGTCGGCGGCACAGCGGTGCTCGTCGCTGTCGGCGGGACAGTCGTGCTGGTCGCTGTCGGCGGCACAGCCGTACTCGTGCTTGTCGGTGGGACAGCGGTTGCCGTTGGCGGCACAGCGGTAGAGGTACTAGTCGCCGTTGGCGGCACAGCGGTGCTGGTGGCCGTTGGCGGCACAGGGGTAGCGGTACTGGTCATGGTTGGTGGAACGGGCGTGCTCGTCGCTGTCGGGGGCGGTGGTGTACCGGTCATAGTCGGCGCGGCGGTGGTGTTCGTCGCCGTCGGTGGCGCGGGCGTGCTCGTGCCCGTCGGGCTGACTGTGCTCGTACCCGTCGGGCTGACCGTGCTCGTGCTCGTCGTGGACGGCGCGGCCGTTTCGGTCGTCAGTGGAGTAAACGTCGCCGTGCCGGCCACGGCCGTTTCGGTCGCCGTGGGCAGCGTGGCCGTCGCGCTTACCGTCGCCGTGGGCGTGCTCGTCCCCGTCGTGGTCGTCCCGCCGCCGGCCAGTTGCTGGATCTGCTGGTCGCTCAGGACGCCCTGGTACAGGGACACATCGTCGATCTGCCCCGGCCAGTAGTCCACGCGATTCGTGAACTTGCCGGCCCCGATAATGGTATGCCCACTCGCCGCGAACGCGCCGGTGTACGGCTGCGTGTCCTGCAGCGCGCCGTTGACGTAGAGCCGGAGTTGGCCCGCCGTCGCGTCGTACACGCCCACCAGGTGGTACCACGTCCCCGCCTGTGGCGCGTCTTGTGCCTGCGCCCGCACCGTCGACGCGCCGGTGTCATCGCCGTTGAGCGCCGCGAAGGCGAACTTGCCGCACGCCCCGCAGTATTGCAGGAAGAAGCCGCTCACGTTGGTCCCGTCGATGCTGACGGCCGAATGGTAGACGCCGTTGGCGGCGCCCGGATTTAGCTTGACCCAGGCCGCCACGGAGTAGCTGCGCAACGTGTCGACCACGGGGCTGGGCACGTCGACGTAGCCGCTCGTCCCATCGAAGCTGAGCGCGTAGGGATCGGTCGTGCCGTCGCTGTTCGGCTTGCCCGGCGACGAGTACGACACGCCACCCGTCAGCGTCCCGTCGGCGCCGTGGCCCGACGTATCGGTCGCGGTCATCCCGCTGCCCTCATCGAACGGGTAGGACGCCTGCAGGACAGGCAGGTCGTCCGGCTGGATGGTGATCTTGTCCAGCTCGGCGAACTGGTCGCCCTTGGAGAACTGGATCGTGTTCGCGCCCGCGTTCAACGGCATGAACACCGTTTCCGTTTGGAAATGCCCGTAGCCGCCGGGCGTCTGCTGGTACGACACCGTGAACGGCGCGCCGCCGTTGATACTGACGTTGTGCGTCGCGGTGATCGCGCCGGTGGCGTAGGCAACCTCCACGGGGTACGTGGCCGTCTTGGGCACGTCGACCGTGAAGCGCACGTAGCTATTACCCATATCGCTGGAGTCGCGCGGGTGGTCGATCTGGCCCACGTAGGCGTCGTTGGAGGCGTTGGAACTGGGGTTGTAGTTGACGTTGGCGTCACTGATATCGGCCTGCTCGGCCTCGTAGACGCCGCTCGCGTTGTAGGGGTACCAGGCCTGCAACTCGGTCACGCCGACCGCGACCCGTTGCCCGTTCACCTGTTGGGGCGTGAAGACAACGCGCACCTTCGGGGTAATCACCTGACTGAAGGTGACCTCATTCGGCCCGTTCCCAACCGGAACGGTCGGCGACATGATCTGGTTGGGCGCGTCGACCCAGCTGGTGTCATTCCAGTACTGCACGTTGTAGCTGGCCGGCGCGCGCACGCCGCCGCCGTCGTCGTAGGTATCGATCTTGAGTTCATTAACCGGCCGGGGCGCGCCGAAGTCGACGCCGAGATAATCGGTTGGGTTGGGCGACCCGTAGTCGGTCCAGCGGCTGTTGGGGATGTTGGTGTAGTAGATGCGGCCATCGACCGCCTGCCACACGCTGTCGCCCGGTGACCCTGTGTTGGTGTAAGAAGCGAACGGCTGGGGGTACTGCTGGGTGATGCCCTGGTTGAGGAAGACCTCGTCCGCCGCGACAGGGTTGGCCGCGTAGTTCTCCAGCCGCGTCTGAGGCGCCGGCGTGAGGGGCGCGGCCATCGACGCCTGCACGTCGCTCCCCAGTGTCGGCGCCGTGTAGATGACGCTGCCGTCCTCGAATATTTGCAGGCCGCTGCCGCGCTGGTAGTGGCTGCCGTCCCTGTCGTACAACACGGTCATGAGGTGGCCGTGGTAGGGCAGATTCTCCAGGACGAAGTGATCCCAGCTAGCGGGGACCAGCGGTTTGAGTTCGAACGTGTTGTCGGCGCGCGGCCGCACGCCGATCAGGCCCGAGATGACCAGATCGTTGAAGGTGGAGTGGTTGTAGTTCTCGCTGTGGTTGAAGGCGTCGTAGATCCAGGCGCCCGTGTCGCCGTCGGCCGCCTCGGCGACGTAGGGCGCGCCGTTCTTGTGCTGTGTCGTGGCGTAGTTCTCCAGCAGCGTAAAGTAGTTATCCTTGGTGACGTAGCTCTGCGCCGGGTAGTTGTCCAGCAGGTTAGCCAGTCCCATTAGCGTCTGGCTGGTCTCGTACGGCCACGACGGGCCGTCCCAATGGCAGCAGTAGCTGTCATTGCGGCGCTGCGCGTCGGTCGGCGGGATCGCCTCGATGTCGAAGTAGGGGTTGGCCGTGATCTTGTCCAGGTCAGCCTTGCCGGTGGCTGGCTGGAACGTGAGCGTGTTGTAGCCCGTGGTGAGCGACACGTTGACGGTCACGGCCTGGCTGGGCGCGAACTGCCCGTAGGCGGGCGTCGGCGCGTACGTCACCGTGATCGGCGCGCTCGCGTTCCCGTTGACGGTGAGCGTCTGCGTCGCGGCGGCGCCACCGCCGTTGGCGTAGTAGACCACGACCGGGTATGTGCCCGCCGCGGGCGCCGTGACGGTGAAGGCCGCCGCGCTGTCGGGGCTGCTGATATTCCCCACGTACGCGTTGTTGGAAGCGCTGGTCGACGACATGACCTGTGCGTCGGTGATGACCGTGGTGGCGAGGTCCTCGGCCTCGAAGTCGTGCGTGCGCTCGTCGGTCGTGGGGCCATAGGGCGCGTAGAAGTAGTTGGGGTCCATCAGATACTGCCAGGCCGACGAGTACTGGGGATCCGGCATGTTGAAAGCCCAGGGCACGAAGCCCATCTCCTCGCGCCAGACAGCGCGCTGGCCGGCCCAATTCATGCCGCCGTCGCCCTGCGCGTTGCAGCTATCCGTGGTGAACAGGTGCATAAAGAAGTGCTTGTTGGGGTCCCACAGCAGTTTTTGCATGTTGGCCTTGAGCGTGGCGGCGCGGCTGGCGAAATCAGCCGCGTCGGCGGTATCGCCGGCCAGGGCGGCGGTGTCGCTGATGGCGCATTGCATCACGGTAGATCTTACTTTCAGGGAGATGTTGCCTCACGAATAATGTAACCCGAAGCGATCGTGCCACCGGCACAGTGGAGGGGAGAAAAAGTGAGGTCCAGCATGAGTTTCCAGG
>JAABUL010001655.1_pt1 | contig 40883 bp, 33 predicted proteins | sample 5559151 | NCBI WGS metagenome assembly JAABUL01 (sample SAMN10711876, study PRJNA513368) | rock metagenome | isolation source: Antarctica rocks | place: Antarctica: Victoria Land, Pudding Butte sud | reverse complement strand
CGTCGCCCCGGCTGCGGCCCCGCGCGTCAACGACAACCTACACAGCCCCGCCAGCCGGCGGGAGAAAGGAGCAGTCCCCACCTTAAAGTGCCCCTCCCCTGTGTCTTGACAAAAGGGTCCACCATAGATGTCACCGTCATAACGCGTTGAGGGTTCGTAAGCCCCCTGTGGATCACAGCCCACCCAGGGTGCAGACGGCTACGCCGCCGATCTCTCTATCGCGACTGTCAATCATCCGTATCATGGGTCTAGCGCGTCGGGTCGGGAGGAACCCTGGACGAGCGATCCCACGGATGGTGCGCGGGCGCCGTGCTGGCGGAAGGTAATGTAATTTCAGCCCATTGTTGTTGAGAACTTAAGGATGGCATTATGCAGCACGAAGGACAGAGGGGTGATACGACTGCGACGCAACTATCTATCGATCTCCTCGGTGGGTTTTCCGTGTCGGTCGGCGCGAGAGCTATCGCCGACGGCGAGTGGCGTTTGCGTCGGGTGAAGAGCTTGATCAAGCTCCTGGCGCTAGCGCCCAAGCACCGTCTGCACCGTGAGCACGTCATGGACCTGCTGTGGCCGGAGATGGAGCCCCACGCTGCGGCCAACAATCTGCACAAGGCGCTGTATGCCGCGCGGCACATTTTCGAACCCCATCTGCCCCGCAACAGGGCCTCCTCCTATCTGCACTTGCACCACGAGTTCATCATCCTGAACCCGCCGGGCGCGCTGTGGATCGACGTGGAGTCCTTTCGCGCCGCTGCGCGGCACGCGCGCCTGGCCCAGGACCCGGACGCCTATGAGGCGGCGTTGGGCCTGTACACGGGCGACCTGGCGCCCGAGGACCGGTACGAGGATTGGGCCCTCAAACCCCGCGCGGAACTCCAGGCGCTCTACATCACCCTCCTGGCGAACCTGGCCGCCCTGCGCGAGCAACAGGGCGACCTCGAGGCGGCGATCGAGGCGCTGCAGCAGGTCGTGACGAGCGATCCGCTGCACGAGGAGGCGCACGGAGCGCTGATCCGTCTCCTGGCGCAGGCCGGCTATCGTACCCTGGCGCTCCGTCAGTATCAGCAGTTGTGTAGCGCGCTGCAGTGTGAACTGGAGGTCAAGCCGGAGCCGCATATCCAGAAGCTCTACCAGGACATCCTCAGTGGCCGCTTGGCGCGCGTCACATCGGCCGAGATGGCGCATGCCTCCTCGGTGAGCTGAGGGCCGGCCGGGGGAGGGGCGACAGCCTGGACGGCGACGGCGTGAAGTTTCTGGTAAGAGCCAGGGAAGACGGCCCATCTATCATTACCTCCTGCCGCCCTCATACGCACGCATATCAAATCCACTGAAGACCGAGTCCTCCAAGCGGGATGCCGGAGCGGGAGCATCAATCCGGCATACCTGCACTCCTTTGATAGAGGTGACACTATGGTAGCGACGGGCGATACCAGCATGAATGACACGATCCGCAGCAAGAGGATGGCGATGGTGAGCGCAGGGTTCGCCATAGACAACGCGCGAAGTGAAGGGGGACACGTGGCCAAAGTCATCCCCTCGGCCCTCACGGCGGAGCTCCGCGAGGCCGTCGATACGCTGCTCCTCATGGAGCGCCTGATGATTACCCTATACTACACAGGGCTCACAAGCCCCTCCGTGATGCGCGATAACAGGTTGAGCGGCCCGTCGGGCGATCCCATCAATCCCGGACTCCCGCCGGGAGGCAACCCCGCGCAGGTACGCTATTTGCAAGCCGCCCTCGATGCCGAGGTGAAGCACGCGGCGATCCTTTTCGAGATGGGGGCTACATCGTCCATGCGCTCCTTCTACTTCCCCCCCTCGATCTTCACACTCCTGGGCAGCACGATGAACCGCGCGAGCTTCCTGGGCACGCTCGACATGCTCGAAACGGTCTGCGTGGGCGCCTATATCGCGGCGGCAACGCAATTCATACACGGGGGGCGCCCCGATCTGGCGGCGACGGCGGCAGCAATTATGGGCGTCGAGTCCGAGCATCGTACGCTGGGGCGCGTCATCGCCAACATCACTCCGGCAAATAGCCGCACCCTCGAGACCGCTCCCTATGCGGTGGTCGCCGAGGTAGTCGACGCGATACAGCCGTTTGTCGACGGCACGCGATTCCTGTTCGCCAGTGGCGCACCACGCCCGGTTGCGGTTCCGACGGCAGCGCAAACAGCGCGGGTGATTGGCCGGCACGGGACGCGGCTTGTGCATACGTTCAAGGTTTAGTAGGGAGCCGTCGTCCATGGACAGTACAATACGCAATGGAACGAGCATGTCGGGCGTGCCAGACCGGCGTCAATTCCTAGCTGCGGCCGCGATGGCCGGCGCGGGGCTACTGGTGACCGGCGCGCCGCCGCTGGAGATCGCAGCGGCCAGTCACACCGATACCTGTGCCGAGAGCGTACAGGATATCCTCAACACGGCGTTGATCGCCGAACAAATGGCGGTGACCTTCTATTACACTGGACTGACGTCACGAGCTATCACCATCAGCAGCAAAGTAGCCGGCTCGTCGGGCGACCCCAACAGGGTATCCCCTGATGGCAACCCAGGAAACGTCGCCTATTTGCAGGCTGCCCTTGATCAGGAGCAGAAGCACGCGCGCATCCTGGCTACGGTCGGCGCCACGTCGCCCTTCCGTGCATTCTACTTCCCTGCCTCGGCCTTCGAAAGTTTGGGGTTTACCAGCCACGTCGGAACCTATCTGTGGGTGCTCGACCATCTGGAAACGGCTTTCATCAGCGCGTACATCGCGGCGGTTGAGCGGTTCGGTGCGCTCGGACGCCCCGACCTTGCAACGGTGGCCTTGCGCTTCCTGGGGGTAGAGTGCCAGCACCGTGCGCTCTATCGCGTCATATCGGAGGATGATCCAGCCGACAACGTCACGCTTGAGGTCGGTCAGTTCATGTGTGTCGGTGATGCGGCGCAGGCGCTCACGCCGTACCTCACGGGGCACGGCATCTCAGGCGGTGCGACGGTGAGAATTCCCTTGCCGACACCGCCTGAGACGGCGCGTGTTATCGGGAGAAACGTCAGCATGTAGGGCCGGCGCCGCGATCGGGGGAGACCAGATTGCGGCGTGGCGGCGCTGGCACATTCAGGATGGGAGATCGAGAGAAGGATGCCCACGTCAATAGAGCCGAAGATTCACCTCACAGTGACGCCCCCGGCGTCGTCGGAGGCGTCAGGCCATCAGCTAGAGTTTGTTCTCACGATACACAACACCGGTGATGCCGCCGGCCACTATCACGTCGGCATTACCAACCTCCTGAACCAGCGGTACGACCTACCTACAACCTATACCGCGCTCTCCCCGGAGGCCACCACAGCCATCCCGCTGACCGTACATCTAGACACCGGCGCCGCGCTGAGGGAGGAGCACTATCCTTTCACGGTGGTGGTGACGGTGGAAGAGGCAGCGGATGCGTACGCGGCCGCCACCGTCGATCTGACGGTGGATGCGGACGGCGTGGCGCATGTGGGACTGCCCGAGGTGATGCTCTGGACGCCGCGCGGTAGCGCGTCGGCGTCGATGCGCTCCGTGCGGCCGGCCGCAGTGCGTCGTGTCCTCGTCTGGGCCATGGCCCCTGTCCTTCTTATCGGAGTTGAAGCGCTCCTGGCCTTCCATGTGGTCAACCTGCCGACCGCGCCGACTAGCGCGGCCGCGGCGCTCATCGCGACACACAAGACATCGCGCGGCGGCATCGCGCGCATGCCCTCTATCGCCCGTTTTGTGCTGGAACCGGCGCAGGGAGGGAGGGGGCAAAGCGCCGCGTTGAGTTGGAGCACACGCAACGCGACACAGGTGACGCTCAACGGCACGCCGGTACGCACGCAGGGAACTCGTGTGCTCCGTCTACCCGCGCATAGCACGCTGTATAAGCTTGTCGCACGGAATAAGGGGCGCCTCGTCACGGCCCAGGTCCACGTTCCAGGGATCGATCCGCTCATGCAGGCGCTATCGCTACCGGTCGCCCTGTTTAATGCCAATGAGGTGGTCTTCGGCCCGCGCGCTATACGGGCCACTGGCCGCACGCAAACCGTGCGCATTGTCAACCTCGGTCCGCCGCGCCTCAAGGTGACGAACGTCGCTATCGGCGGGACGAACCGCCGTGATTTTGCCGAGAGGGATACGTGTGCGAGACACACGATAAACGTTGATGCCGGATGCATGATCAGCGTCGACTTTACGCCCAGGGGCGCCGGCGCACGTCGCGCAAGCCTAATCGTCATCGATAATACCGCCACCAGCCCCCACACGATTGCTCTGAGCGGGCGCGGACGGCCGTGAGGTTGTGCGGTCGCTAGCCGTTTGACGCTTATCCTTGCTCACGGCGCGCGAAGCCCCTACGGCAGCGCGGGCTCATGTGGTTGAACCAAGTATGCTGCCCCCATGTGTTGCCTTCGTTGGCTGGCGAGCCCGCAGCACGATGGCGCGAAGTTTCTGGTAAGAACCAGGGAAGATGGCCCGTCTACGATTATGGTCGTACGCCGCGCACAGCAAATCGGGAGGCGTGAATGGCTAAATACTACAATTCGTTCCTGATCCGGTATTGGCGCTCCGACAGCGATGAAGCACGGATAGTGATCGAACACATCCAATCGGACGACGCGGCGCGCGTGATGTCGTTGCGCGCGGCGGTCGCTTGGCTTGAAGAGCAGAGCGGCGGGATGGGAGATCCCTTTCCCGTGCATGCCGAACCAAGGCCCGCACGAACTAGATCCTGACGCCGGGAACGGGCGACACGATGAGCGCGCCAACGACGGCCCCGCGCAGTCGAGCCAGGGACGCGTGCCAATCTTGATGGGGATAAGGACGGTGGCCGAGCTATGGCGCGTCTGCTGCATGACGTGGATCAAGGCCCTGACCAGCCCGTTTCCGTCGGACAACGCCGTGGCCCATGGAGTTGTTGGACGCGACCGGGACACGGTCGATGGAATAGGCGCCTTCGTGCTACATGAAGGAGGACATTGATGCGACTGACGCGGATAACCGGGTCTATAACGATGCTTGCCCTCGCCGCCGCCTCGCTACTATCTTTTGTCGCCTTCGCACCCTCCGTTACCTCCTCGCCTCCCGTTGCCTCGACGCACCGGGGAGCGGCTCCAGCGCGGGTAGAGCGTGTGCCCCACTACCAGCATATTCTCGTGATCGTACTGGAGAATCGCGGCTACGACGAGATCATTGGAAACCCTCACGCCCGGCGCCTCAACGAGTTGGCGCGCGCCTACGGACTTGCCACCAACTATTACAGTGTGATCCATCCGAGCGAGCCCAACTACGTGGCGCTCATTGGCGGCAGCTCCTTCGGCATCACGGATGACGCGGCATACACCTCGACCTGGAACGGTGTGCCCCACACCATCAACGCGCTCAGTCTGGTCGATCAGCTCGAGGCCGCGCATCTGACGTGGAAGTCGTATCAGGGATCGCTTCCCTATGTCGGTTACACGGGCGGGTTCTATCCCAGCAAACAATGGCAGTTGTACGCGTCCAAGCACGACCCCTTCCTCAACTTTGCCCATGTGCAATATAACGCCGCCGAACGGCGCAACATCGTGCCCGACACCCAACTCGTGCCGGATGTACAGAACGGGCGGCTTCCCAACTTTAGCTTCATCGCTCCCGACATGTGCCACGACATGCATGGCGAGTGGCCGACATGTCCGCTCCCCCAAAGGGCCGGGGATGCCAACGACCAGAATCTCGTCGAACAGAGCGACGCCTACGTGGGATACCTGGTCCGCACGATCCTCACCTCACGCGTGTGGGCCAGGGGGTACAACGCCATCTTTATTACCTGGGACGAGAATGACCACAACCTCATCAGTTCGGGTAGCGTCGCGGGGTGCTGCAATGCCAATCCGGGCGGTGGCCATGTCGCCACCATCGTCATCACCAGTTACGGGCCACGGCATATACGGGATAGCGCGCCCTACAACCACTACGCGTTGCTGCGTACCATTCAGACCGCTTTTCGACTGGGCTGCCTCCAAAACACCTGTGATACAACCCACGTCGGGCTCATGGAGCGGCTGCTGGCTGTACGGTCAGGAAAACCTTCAGCCGGAAAGAAATAGCGAAACGGATTGTCAAGAGCGCGACCGTCCTCCGATCACGCTCTTGACAATCCGTTTCGCACTGTGAACGGCGTCGCCCTCTACTCTATAGCCGGGGAACGCTAGGGGAAAGACGTGAAGAGGTCGCGCAGATCGGTGGCGTTGGCCGCGTCACCCAGCATCGGACCCACCCCAAAGATCTCTTCGATCGTACGTAGCGTCGAACTGTGCGTGTAGAGAATAGCATTCGCGTAGCCATGTTTGGCATAGGGTGAGAGTGCGATCATACCGATCGGGCCATCGCTACCCCCCTCGCCCTCGTCCCATGTGATGAATAGCGCCCCCCCATCCTGGTACGCCTGTGAGCGCAGGATCGCCGGCACGGCCTGGGAGAGCCAGGTATCAGTCTGCTTGACCGGGTCATTGTAGGGGGCGCACCAGTCGTGGCCATCGTCGCACAGGTTCGGCGTGATGAAGTTATAGCGCGCCACCGTGCCACGCTGTAGGTCCGTCGTCAGCTCCGTATAGGGGCGCACATGCGCGATGCAGGTGGCCGAGTTCGTGTTGTTGCCGCCTGTCACGTCGTCGAAATAGACGAACGGGTTGTGCTTGGGCGCATAGGGGTAACTCGCCGTGAGCGGGCACTGCGTCCCGGCGATATTCTCCTGATACGTCTTCCAGGAGATGCCTGCATGTGTGAGCAGTGTGGTCAAGTGCGCCGAGGCGCTCTGATGGTTGCTGTAAGGATCGTTGTCGTCGGTGATGCCGAAGTTCGTCCCGGCTTCGAGCCACAGGTAGTTGGGCAGGCTGGGGTGGTTTCCGGGTGGGTTCATGTAATTCTCGGCATGGGCTGCTAAGGGCAGGAGCGTGTCGTTGATATAGGGCGCCGACGGGTTGCCCTTAATGGCGGACCAGTTGTGGTTCTCGAGCACGATTAAGAACACGTTCTTAATCGTATGACCAGGGTTCGCTGTTCCTGTTGTTGTCGGAGCCGGAGCCGTTGCCGGTGGCGCGCCGTCCGTCACGGTCGCGGAGGGGATAGCAGGCGCCGTGCTGGTTGGACTGGCCGCCGAGGCGATAGTGAAGGAGGAGCAGGCCCAATGGGCCACGTAGAAGGGCGTCCAGTTGGGACCGTACACTTGCGCGCGAACGGTGTAGCGTCCGCTCGCCGCACCGGCGGGGATCGTCATGTGTCCCGTCACGCTCTGTGACGTATTGGCCGTCAAGGTGAGCGGCCCGGCGCCGGTCTGCGCCAGCTTGATGTTGGCCGCGTCGTAGACCTCAAAGGAGACCAGGGCGCCGTTGAGAGCTTGGTTCGACTGCACGTTGGCCGTGAATACCTCGTTGCCACCGGGCGCGATCGTTGCGGGGGCCGCACCATTGACGGGGCAAGCGATGGACATCACGGGCGGGACCGTCGTTGTGGGTGGCGTCGTCGGGGTCGCCGTCGGTCCCCCTGGCACGGGGGCGGCTGTCGGTGATCCGGACGACGCAGGCGCGCCGGCAATGCTCTGGTAGGCATAGAAGGAGGGTTCGTACGTCGTCTGTAACGTGCTCATGTCTTTGTAGACAAGTCCGTATCCGCTGTAGTTTGCCGAGCCTCCGTCGTGCATGTTGTACCAAAAGATAGGGGTAGTGATGCCATCGCTGCGCAATTGCTGCATCGTCGCGGTCAGGTTCTGCGCTTTAAAGCTCTCGGGACAGGATGTTCCTGGCAAGGTTGTGGCTGACGAGTAACAGTTGAAGCCAACCTCTGTGATCCAGATAGGCTTTGCGGCCCAACCGGACTGCGCCGCCATCTTGGCTTTGAGCGAGTTCAACCTGCTTATGACGCCATTCGGATCGCTGCCATAGGGGTGGAACGCGACGATATCGAAGTAGAGGTAGGCGTTGTCCGCGATAAGTTGATCGACGTACTGCTCCATCGTCCATTCAGACATCCCCCCCAGGAGAACCTGGGCGGTCGGGTCGTTAGCCTTGATGGTCTGGTAGCTTTCCCGCAAGTCGGTGACGTAGTTCTGCACGGACGCGGCATAGGCGGTAGCGGCGCCGTTTGAGTCGATGTTCCAGAAGTTGCTGAGATTCTCCTCGTTCTGGATCTCCCAGTACGAGACGTCCTGCTTGTACCGATTGACCGCCTGGGCCAACCATGACTGGTAGGTCGCCTGTTGCGCCGACGTTCCCAGGTCGCCCGCCGGGTCGCTCTTCTCGACGATGAACAACAGCGTGACGTTGTGGGCGCGCGCCGATTGCAGGAGTTGGTCGTAGAAGCTGAACGGCACATCCTGGTGGAAATCGGTCCTGGCCCACACGATGCCGGCCGCGGACATATCCGCCAGATCCCCCTGAATGCCCGCCCAATTGCAATTGGCTAATATCCCACCGCACCACATGTCGTAGACCTGATTCCAGACCACCCCCTTGCTGGCCTGCGCCCCATTCCCCGTCAATTCTCGAGCCGGAGCCGTCGCCGTGGGCGGCAGCGCTGGAGCCGTTGCCGGTGGCGCGCCGTCCGTCGCGGTCGCGGAGGGGACAGCGGGCGCTGTGCCGGTTGGACTGGCCGCCGAGGCGATAGTGAAGGAGGAGCAGGCCCAATGGGCCACGTAGAAGGGCGTCCAGTTGGGACCGTACACTTGCGCGCGAACGGTGTAGCGTCCGCTCGCCGCACCGGCGGGGATCGTCATGTGTCCCGTCACGCTTTGTGGCGTATTGGCCGTCAAGGTGAGCGGCCCGACGCCGGTCTGCGCCAGCTTGATGTTGGCCGCGTCGTAGACCTCAAAGGAGACCAGGGCGGGCATGGCCTGGGTCGCTTGTACGCTGGCGGTGAAGGTCTCGTTGCCGCCAGGGGTGACGGTAGTTGGAGCAGCGCCGCCGGCGGGGCAGGCGATCGTCACCCCTGGCGCGCCCGTTGACAGCGCGTGAGTTAACAAACTCCGTTTCACGGTAATCCTCGTAGCCGCCTGCCATCCGGGCGGAGCCTGCGCTATGGCGCGGGCGCCAAGCGAGTTTAGAAGGACTGTCGCGCTCACCGCGACTATCCCTAGCAGCGTCTTTCCCATCAGTGCACACTTTCCTAGCATAGGCGCCCCACAAGTAGGGCTGGGCTGTAGTTGCATTAATGACTTGATTACTTATCTATTGATGCGTTAGATAGACAAGGTCAGGCAACAAGTCCTATTCTACCAAACAGCAGAGTGGGTTCAACAGGGGGTAATAGTACTGGGGTGCGCCACAGCAAAGTTCCCAGCACGCGCACAGCGGCCGTGCCAGTTGGCTGCCGCGCCGCACAAGGGAACTTGCTTGTGGTGCACCCGTAGTACTGTTGAATGAGACCAATTAGTCCCAGGCTCCGTGTCACGAATGAAGAGAAACTGAAGACGTTTGGACTACTGTACCTGCATGAAGCCGGTGCAATTGACCGGTGCGCACTGGGCGGAGATCGAACTGTTATTGCCCTCGCGCGCTACGGATACGCCATCCCCCTTATCTGTTGTGAAGAGAGAAGGAAGCGTGACCCTGTATGCTGTCCCTATGCGTAGAACAGCGCCTACGCGCCGTCACCATTTAGAGCGCATCTTTATCGTGATCGCGCCACCGTGTCGGTCTGCTGCTGGTCAAGCTCGATGTACCCACTGTGTACTGTGCAGGAGATGAACATGAAACGAGCGCTACCCTTTGCTTTATTGCTTGTCCCGCCACTGTTGGTCACGCTGGCTCCGCGTGAAACACAGGCATGCACTATCGACGGCAAGCCGACCGCCTTTGCGAACGGGCGGCAGGCCGTGCTCTCTCCTCCTCCGCGGCGGTGGACAGAGGCTGCCGTACGCACCTATGTGCAGTTCTCATTCCCCAGCGCGTACCGCGCTCACGCGGCGGTTCACCTCACCGAGAGCCGCACGTTGCTCCGGTCCGTGCTGCCCGCCCAGTCCCTACGCCATGCTCTGGAATGGGAGTTTGGTGATGGGACACATGTTACTGGATGGACCGTCACACATAGCTACGCGCGTCCCGGTGTCTACCGTGTCCTTGTCAAGGCGTACTACAACTGGCTGCACCGGTACTACTCCTTCGATATGGTGCGTATCGTCGTCGCGCACTAACGCACTATAACCGGGACGCCGCATCGGTCGACATACGTCCCTCGAACAGGGGTGACTGACAACACAAAACCTCTCGCGGTAGCATCGAGTCGTCACATGTCGATGCTACCGCGAGAGGTTTTGCCCTGTCTGGTGATTAGCTTCTATGGTGGTTAGCGCACGTCACGCAATCGTGATGTTGTCAGCGAAGAGGGTGAAGGGCTGGCTCGCCGTGCTACAGCCAATCTGGAGGGTCTGCGCTCCCGCGGTGGTCAGGCTCGCCGTTGTGGTCTGGTAGACTAGCGCCCCGTTCACGCGCACCTCCACCGTGCTCGCCCCGCTCCCCGCCGCGATCACATGCAACTCAAGGTGCGCCCAGGTGTTGAGCGGCAGCGTGCCGCTGGTCTGGTAGTAGCCGCCGCTGTGCTTGAGCCAGAGCTGGTTGTTGCTCTGGTTCTGACGGAAGAGCACGGCCAGTGTGGCGCCGCTCGGGTCCATCAGCTTGAGCAGGGGCACGTTGTTGCCGCTGGGACCCTCGGCCGTGACCTGGAAGTCACCGCTGGCGGTCAGGTCCGTCTGCGCCGTGGCGAGCGCCTCGCGGGCGTAGGCGTAGGAGCCGGCGGCGGCGGAGGCGGAGAGTTGGGCGGCGTAGGACCCACTCTTGACGGTGACGCTCTGCACGGTCGCCACGCCGTCGGCGCCGGTCTGCACCGCGCTCCACGCCGCGAAGTTTCCGCTCTCGAACCCATCACTGAACAGCGTGCTCCCCGCGGCAGGCGTCGGCGAAGGAGTGGAGGTAGCGGTCACCGCCGTGGCAGCAGCCGTCGCTGTGGCCTTCGCCGTGGCTGTGGCGGTCGTTGCTGGGGACGTAGCCGTCGTTGCTGGGGACGTAGCCGTGGCGGCTGGAGACGTGGCCGTCGCGGCTGGAGACGTGGCCGTCGCGGCCGGAGTTGTCGCCGTCGCGGCCGGAGTTGTCGCCGTCGCGGCCGGAGTTGTCGCCGTGGGCGTCGCTTGACTCACCGCAGCGGTTGTTACGGCGATATTGTCGGCGAAGAGGGTGAAGGGTTGGCTCGCCGTGTTACAGCCAATCTGGAGGGTCTGCGCTCCCGCGGTGGTCAGGCTCGCCGTTGTGGTCTGGTAGACTAGCGCCCCGTTCACGCGCACCTCCACCGTGCTCGCCCCGCTCCCCGCCGCGATCACATGCAACTCAAGGTGCGCCCAGGTGTTGAGCGGCAGCGTGCCGCTGGTCTGGTAGTAGCCGCCGCTGTGCTTGAGCCAGAGCTGGTTGTTGCTCTGGTTCTGACGGAAGAGCACGGCCAGTGTGGCGCCGCTCGGGTCCATCAGCTTGAGCAGGGGCACGTTGTTGCCGCTGGGACCCTCGGCCGTGACCTGGAAGTCACCGCTGGCGGTCAGGTCCGTCTGCGCCGTGGCGAGCGCCTCGCGGGCGTAGGCGTAGGAGCCGGCGGCGGCGGAGGCGGAGAGTTGGGCGGCGTAGGACCCACTCTTGACGGTGACGCTCTGCACGGTCGCCACGCCGTCGGCGCCGGTCTGCACCGCGCTCCACGCCGCGAAGTTCCCGCTCTCGAACCCATCACTGAACAGCGTGCTCCCCGCGGCAGGCGCCATGGTAGGAATGGTGGTTGGAGAGGCGGCTACCGCCAATGACATCCAGAGTAAAGCGGCTATTAGGCCGGCGCGCGCGATCAAACGGCGAATCATCCGTCGAGACCTTTCCCAATCATGCTAAAGCACACGACTGCGGGCTAATTCAGATCGCGTGGTTATGTCCGGATGAACGACATACCGAGCGCCCACCATGTCAATCGCTCATCGCACCCGAATCAGCGCCCTAATCACCTGAGCCTACGAGATCCCCTAACATTGAACATTAGAGCATTGCGCCTAACGTGGGGCAGTATACCGAGCATTTCTTACCTAAAACTTCCTTATCGCACTACCTTATGCGTCTTTCGATTATCGTCAAGTAAATGGGCGGGTGTGGGCTACATGTTGCGGTTTAAAAGCATTGCCAATCGCAACATGTAGTAGATCAGCAAAAAATGCAAGGGTAGAGCTTTTGATGGAGCGTGAGAAGTGAAAAGGAAGGATGGAGGAAGTAAGCAGGAAGAAGCGCCCTCTACACTACCGCCAGCGAGTTAAACAGCCTGTCCATTCGCGATCTGCTGTTCGTCACTGCCGGAGGTTTGATCATGCTATCCAACGTTTCTCCGCCGTCATCCCCCCCTTTATCGGACCCGCCGGTTCGTTGTCGAGACGGGTCCGTTTCGTTTGCCCTCATCGGTGGTACAGCCCACACCGGCGAGGGTCCTGCCGCGGTAGAAGCCACCGTCATTCTCCCCGCTTACAACGAGGCGGCCGCCCTCCCCGCCGTGCTCAACGCGCTTACGGCCGTGCTCGACCCCTGTGTCGAGATCATCGTGGTGGACGACGCCTCCACCGACGACACCGCCGCCATCGCGCACACCTTCCGCTGCCGTTTGCTCCGGCACACCTGCAACCAGGGCAAGGGTGGGGCCGTACGCACCGGGCTGCGCGCCGCGCGCGGACGCTTCATCATCGTCATGGATGCCGACAACACCTATCCCGCCGAGGCCGTACCGCACATGCTCGCCCTCGCCACCGAGTACGACTTTGTGCGCTGTATCCGCCAGCACGAGCCCGACTCCATGCCGGGCATCAACTCTCTGGGAAACACCCTCTTCGATACTATCTTGCGCCTGGTGCATGGCCTCGACGGAGCCGACCACTTGACCGGCATGTACGGTCTGCGTCGCAGCGCCCTGGACGCGCTCGACCTGACCGCCGCGCGCTTCGACCTGGAGGTGGAAATCGGGATCAAGGCGCGGGCGCAGGGTTTGCGCACGGCCACCGTGCCCATCAGCTACGGGGCGCGGCTGGGTGAGAAAAAACTGCGCGCCTGGCGCGACGGCTGGCATATCTTGTGGCGTATCCTGGCCTTGACCCTGCTCTACAGACCCGGTGTGGCCTTCGGCGCGCCCGCCGTCCTACTGTGGGCGCTGACGTTGTTCGCGGCCGCCCTCCTGACCCCGTCCGTGGGCGGTGCGAGCAGCCCCAGCCTGCTGGTGCTGGCGCTAGGGTTGACAGCCGCGCTGCAGTGCCTGTCATGCGGACTTGCCGCCGCGCTCTATGGGACCGAGCGCGGAGTGCCGATGGGCCAGTGGGTGCGTGCGGCGCGCCACCCCCGCGTGCGGCAAGGCGCGGCCTGGCTCGGGTTGCTATTGGTTGGTGCGGGCGTGGCCCTGCGCGGCGTGAACGCCGGCGATCCCTGGGCGGCGGTGCTGGCGGCGGCGCTGGTAGCCACGGGAGCACAGGTGATCGTGGTGTTACTTTTCCTCTCGCTTTTCGCCGGCGCGCAGGAGCGGTCCGCGCGCGTGATGACCGTGCAAGGCTGGGGCGTCGTGGTCGAGTCAGGCCCGGAACCGCAACCGATACGGGACGGAGTGGCTCCGGCTATCGCCGGGCTGAGGAGTGACGATGGCCTCCACCCTTAACGCCCTCGATCGCGTCCTAGTCGCGTCCCACGACATCTCGGTGGTGATTTGCGCTCACTCCAGCGACCGCTGGAACGATCTGGTCGCGGCGATTGCATCGGTCCGCCGGCAGAACGTCCCTCCGCACGAAATCGTCGTCGTCGTCGACCATAACCAGGACTTGCTGACGCAGGTCCGGACGGATGCGCCGGACATAGTCGCCGTGGAGAACCGCGGGCCGCAGGGGCTTTCGGGTGCGCGGAATACCGGGATCGCCACGGCGACGGGAGCGATCGTCGCTTTCCTCGATGATGACGCGCTGGCCATGCCCGACTGGCTGGAGCACATCGGGGCGGGCTACGAGGATGCCCGCGTGTTGGGGGTTGGCGGGGCGATCGAGCCGTCATGGCGTGGCGGTCGCCCCACCTGGTTCCCGCAAGAGTTCGATTGGGTCGTGGGTTGCACCTTTAAGGGCATGCCCGAAACAACCACGTCGGTGCAAAGACTGATCGGCTGCAATATGTCGTTCCGGCGTGACGTTTTCGACGGCATCGGGACGTTCAGGCACGAGATCGGGCGTGTGGGCGCTCGTCCAACTGCGGGTGAGGAGACGGAATTGTGCATCCGCGCGCGGCAGCGTTGGCGCGGCAAGGTGTTCCTCTACGAGCCACGAGCAAGAGTGTCCCACCAGGTGCCGTCGGCGCGGGCATGCTGGCGTTACTACCGCGCACGCTGCTACGGCGAAGGTCTTTCCAAAGCGCTCATCGCGCGGTTCGTCGGCGCCCAGGATGGTCTTGCTACCGATCGAGCCTACACGTTGCGTACGCTGCCACGAGGGGTGGCGCGCGGGCTGGCGGATGCTGTGTTGCACGGCGACTCAGCGGGACTGGCGCGGGCGGGCGCCATCGTGGCCGGTTTGACCATTACGATGGCGGGGTATGCGACGGAGACGGCTTCGTTCACCCTGCGGAAACGTCGTCCCGATGCCGAACGGCGCGCGGGCGAGCGTGACGCGTGGCCGGCGCGGGTACCCCCACGGGTCGAAGCTGTACAAGCCGGTCCAATAGATCGCGTATCCGAAGCTTTGTGAAAGAGGGCTGCACCCCATGTTCCATCCCTTGCTAGACAGCGTCTTCACCGCCTTCGATCAGACGGGTGTCCGTTGGTGCCTGCTGCGCATCCCGTCCGTGCCAAACGCACCCACCGGCGACATCGACCTCCTCGTTGCGCCGGCCGATAGTGGGCGCGTACGCCATGTGCTGGAGACGCTCGGTTTCGTCGTCGTTCCCAATATCAGCTATCGCTCGCATACCTTCTTCCTCACGTACCACCTGCCCACCCGTACGTGGATCCAGCTCGATGTCGTCACCGCCTTATCCTTCGGCCCGTATTATACGCTACGGACAGGTGCGGAAGCAGGCTGTCTGGCTCGACGCCGCCGCGATGGGACCGCGATTGTCCTCGCGGACGGCGACCTCTTTTGGGTGCTGCTGCTGCACTGCTTGTTAGACAAAGGGGCCATCGCGCCTCGCCACAGGGTATGCTTGCAACGATTAGCAGAGGATGGGCCCACGGATAGTCCACTGGCTCACATCGTCGATATGGTATGTCCCCTCCAGTGGAGCGCGACGCGGATGGTGAGTTGCGCGCGCGGCGGTGACTGGGCCCTTCTAGAGCGCTGCGCGCCGTCGCTGGCGGTGTCGTGGGCGCGGCGGCCTTCCAGTATCCCAGCGGTCGTCAACCGTATCGTGCGGCTGTTGGAAACCCCGCTGCATCGCCGTGGATTGAGCATCGCCCTGCTCGGCCCCGACGGTACCGGCAAATCCACGTTGGCTGCGGGTATACAGGGGTCGTTCTATTTCCCGGTGCATCTGGTTTACATGGGACTGGGCGACGATCGCTTGGAGCCGCTGGCTCGCCTGCGTCTGCCGGGGATAGGCGCTCCGGGTCGCCTGCTCACGTTGTGGTGGCGCTACATCCGCGCCCGCTATTACCAACTGCGCGGGCATATAATCATCTTCGATCGATACACGTACGACGCCCTGCTACCGTCGGCTGAGCCCCTCACACCTTTCCAAAAAGCGGCGCGGTGGCTTCTGGCCCATGCCTGCCCGCGGCCCGACATGGTGTTTGTCCTGGATGCGCCCGGCGATATCATGTATGCTCGCAAGGGCGAATACAACCCGATCCATCTCGAAACCGAGCGACAACACTTTGTGGCCTTACGGCAACGCATCTCGACAATCCAGATCGTGGACGTTACTCGTGACAAGGACGTGGTCCGCGCCGATCTCGCCGACCGCATAAGCCAACGCTACTTCGCCCGTTATAAAAGCCTGGAAGCACACCCGGTCATGTGCTCACACTGCCAACAACCGGCGTCGGAGTCTTTGCCATGCCGCTTGTCGTAGCACCATCACGGGATGATCGCGCGTCGCATGTGGCGCGTCATCGTATGGATCGATGTTCTAGGCGCTTGGGGCGGCGACATCGACAATTTTTTGTCGATGTTTGCTGCTCCGTCGGGAGCCTCTTGTTCCAAGCTCCGTCTTGGAACAAGGTTAGGCGCTTGGGGCGGCGACATCGACAATTTTTTGTCGATCTTGCTGCTCCGTCAGGAGCCTCTTGTGCAGGGCGCCGTCCCTGCACAAGGTTAGACATCTAATACGGGCGAACGTGTTGCGATTGAGTCAAGTTTTTGCGGCACGTCCCGTCGGTCTGAGGCGGAGCCTCGCTAGCTATATCTAGCTATAGCGGAGCCTCGCTAGCTATATAAGGAGTGCTAGGTGTATCCCTGGCAAGATATGCTAGCGCAGCCGTCCTTGCGCGTTCTACCGTCACTGGGTAGATCGTGGCGGCGCTGGGCCAATCGGCGTGACGTGCGCAAGGACTATGGCTTGGTCGCCGCTGTTATGTCCACGATCCCGCCCCAGATCGATGCTCCACATCCGCGCCGCTGGGCTGTCCACCGCGTCGAGTGGACGCATACGCAAACGGTTGTGATAAGCGTCGGCCCCGTGGAGCAACCGGCCCTGGCGGTGTTGAAGCTACCACACACGGAGCACGGCGTGGTCAGCCTGCGCCGGCAGCGGGCGGCGTTATCCGCGCTGCGTGGCGATCCCCGTTTGGGAGACTGGAGCGCCCTGCTGCCGGCGCCATTGGCGGAGGGCGAGGTCGACGGTCAGCCCTATTGGATTGAGCGGGCGCTTCCGGGCCGGGACATGCGATCGCTGCTGTACGACGTGGCGGCTGGCGCGCGCGCGCGCCAAGCTGCCGCGGACGCCATCACGCTGCTGCATCGGCGGACAGCCTCGACGGTCGCGGTCACAGCGGGAATGCGCGAGCAGTGGATCGATAGGCCGTTGCGCATTATTCGGCTGGCGGTCGCGCAGACATCGCGCGAGGTCCGCCACGATCTGGTCATTCAGCGTGTGGCCGCGGAGTTGCATGAAGCGCTTGCGGGACGGACGCTCCGCGTCGGTTGGATTCACGGGGATTACTGGGCCAGTAATCTGCTCGTAACTCCCGACGGCAGGCGTTTGCTGGGCGTCGTGGATTGGGACCGTGCCGCGCCTAACGAGTTGCCGATGCACGATTTACTGCACCTGCTCATTTACCAGCGTAAATTGCTCGCGTGCCACCGTGAGCCGAGCGGGGTGATCCAGGCGCTGCTCAGGGGGCAGCGCTGGACTCCGGACGAGCGCGCCCTGCTTGACGCGGCGGAACTGCCGTGGCAGGGCGCCGAGGAGCGGACCATGGTGAGACTGTACTGGTTGCGTTATGCGGCGACCTTTCTGGCCCAACACCCCGAGCGCGCATCCGACGAGAGATGGGTGTCATATAATATCGGGCCGGTGCTGCGATGTTTGTGAATCCTTACGGCGCTTGAAGGAAGCGAAAAGGAAGAGCGGGTGAAGAATAACTCCCTACACTACTTTTTGTACAGTCAGCAGCCCGCTGCCGCCCCTGCAGCCCACCTAACTATGTCCTACCGGAGGTTCACCCATGCCATCTGACACGGATCACCCCCTTTGCGCCGCCGCGCGGACAGTTGGGCGATGAGCATGAAGATCTTGCAAGTCACCCCTGATTACTATCCGGAGATCGGTGGTATCGAGCGGCACATCCAGGCGATTAGCGCGCACATGGCTGCCCGTGGGCATACCGTGTTCGTGGCCACCATGGCCCCGCGCGTAGCGGCCCCGCTACGCGAAGTGACCAATGAAGTCACGATCCTGCGGTTCCCCTGGGTAGGGACGGCAGTGTACCGCGTTCCCCGCGGCCTCCTAAGCTATCTCCGGCGATCGCGGGACGATTTCGACATCGTCCACGTCCACAACTACCATGCGAGCCTCATTCCAATCGTCGCGTTGGCGCGCCCACGCCACATGGTGGTCACGCCCCATCTAAACGATCGCCCCCACAGCACGGTGGCGCAAGCGCTGCATCACCCCTACGCGGTCGTCGGCCGATGGGCCCTCCTCAGCGCCCAGGCCATTGTGTGCATTAGCCCGCCCGAGCGAGACCGTCTGCTGACGCGCCTGGGCCTGCCGGCCGACCGGACGCAGGTCATCACGACCGGCGTCGATGTGAACCGCTTCCACCCCGTGCCCCGAAGCGCCACCAAGGGTGATCTACAACTCCTGGTCGTCGGACGGCTCGAGCCGTACAAGCGCATCGACGGTGTTATCGACGCGCTGGCATTGTTGCCACCGACGTATCAGTTGGTGGTCGCTGGAGATGGTCCGGCGCGGCACGCCCTCGAGCAGCAGGCCGCGGCCAGCGGCGTCGGCGACCGCGTGACCTTCACGGGGCATGTCTCGGACGACCAGCTCGTCGACCTCTATCAACACGCGCGCGTGTTGATAAACCTATCGACCGCGGAGGCGTTCGGGCTGACACTGATCGAGGCGGTCGCGACCGGTTGCTGTGTTGTATGTAGCGATATCCCGGCGTTCCGGAACCTGGCAGCCACCTTCCCCGACCGGATCATGGTGGTTCCGCAGGGGGACAACCACGCGGCGTCAGCGGCGATAGAAGTCATGGCGCAACGCCCCAACGAGGCGCCGGTGGAACTCGCGGATTACAGCTGGACTAAAATCGCCGATAACTTGCTGGACCTGTATGGACGCCTGGTGTATGCAGCGGAAGGCGATGCGCCCCCGTACGCCGCGCTCGTTTCTCACCCGACGCCTATCTCCACGCCCGTCTCCGCCGGCGACACCACTGTTGCCGGCGGAGACGGGACAGGCCGACGGGAATAGCGGCCACACGTTGCTGGCGACGCGTGACGTATCAACCTCGTAGTGACTGGAACCCTCACCATGGCTCAGTGGCCGATGACAGCATACCGGCAGTGCGATGTGTCCCGCTCGGCCGCGCGTGATCTTAGACGAGTCGTAGGAGTTGTTTAAACGTGTTTGTGCAGACCCCTCCACCTACGGTACTCGATGACCAGCATACAACTCACCCTCGTCTTATCGATACTCTAAAGCGCCAGATCGGGTTGGATCGTGCCGCGCGGCAACATGGTAGCGGCGTGGCGCTCAGCTCGGTCCACCTGTTCCTGACCACCCTCGTGCTCAACGGCTTTGGCTATTTGTACTGGATCGCGGCAGCCCATCTCTTCAGCGTCCGTGTGGTCGGATACGTGTCCGTTTCCGTATCGGCTATGCTGCTCATCACCTCGGTGGGCAACATGGGTATGGGTATGGGACTCGCCTACGTCTTGCCGCTGGCGCGGCATCGCTGGAGCGCTATCGTCAACACCGTGCTACTCACGGTGCTCCTCTGTGCAGCGGGGCTGAGCCTGCTGATCATCTTCGGCGCCGCGGCCCTGCGCCTGCCGCTCGGTAGCATTGCCCACTCGCCACCGTACCTCGCTGTGTTTGTCGCCACCACCACGGTGTGGACATTCGGTTTCGTGGTTGATCAGATCCTGACGGTGGAGCGGGCGACGAGCCTTGTGCTACTGCGCAACGGCCTGGGCTCGGCGTTGCGGCTGTTGATCCTCCCGGTCGTCTTGCTACTGGGGCCAGCCCTGGCCACCGCCGGGCTCCTCGGAGTGTGGGTCGTCAGCGCGGTGCCGGCGCTGCTCGTCGTCGTAATGCTCTTCGCCCGGCGTAACCCTCATGGCCGTCGCCTGGAATGGCGCATCGACCGTCGGGTCATTCGGGAGGTCGTCCCTCTCTCGTTGAGCAACCACGTTTTGATGACACTGTACCAATCGCCGGGGCTCGTCTTACCGCTCATCGTGTCGACGCTGCTCTCGACAGAAGCGAATGCCTACTTCTACACCACCTGGATGGTGTCTACCATTCTGTCCACCATCCCCGCTGCTACCGCGATGAGCCTGTTCGCGCAGGGTGCGGCGCGCCAAGACCTGAGTTCCCGCACGTTTAAGACCGTCCTCGGCGTCACCCTCGCCGCGATTGTGCCGCTGGCGCTCGGTATCGCTGTCGCGCGCCACCCGATCCTGCTGCTCTTCGGCGCTCAGTATGCGGCGCACGGCAGCGGTCTGTTGATAGCCCTCGCCGGTTCCGCGATTCCGTTGAGCGTGTGCAGTCTATACATTAGCGCGCAGCGCATCCGGCGCGACTTCAAACGGGCGTTCAGCGTGGCGCTCTTGATCCCGCTCACTAGTCTGAGCTTGGTCTATCTGGCCATCCCGCGCTACGGCTTGATGGGTGTGGGTTTGGCGCTGCTTGCCAGCTACACGCTGGTCGCGGGGTTGTGCTTGGGCGATTTGTGGCTAGCTCACGCCAACGACAGGAGGCGTACGACGCATGACATACCGGTCATACTGGCGGGCGATACGATGCGCGCGGCTGATCTGAACGCGGGCCGTCAATCTACGCCGTGGGCAGAGTATGGCGTAAGGTTTCGCACCGCCGTTACTGTGGCGATCACGCTGACGCGTTCGTCGACTGGTGCGCGCGCTGAGAGTATAGCCGCTCTCTTGCAGGCGTACGGACCGATCCTTTTCACGATCGGCGCAATCGCGTTGTGGGCCGTATCGCTCCCGCACATCGCTCTGAACCGCATGACCGATCTCGGCCTTGTCTCGGTCCTACCACCGACTATCTTCGCCGCCCTCGCCCTGCTGACGGCCGGCTTCTGTCTCGCGTTGCGCCAGCAGCGATTGAGCGCGCCGCTCTTGCTCTTACAGGTCCTCGTCTTGATCGGCGTCCTGTACGGGACCACATCCCTTATCGAGGCGGAGCCGAGTTTCACACACACATGGCTCAAGGTGGGCGTGGCCGAGTACATCATGCGTACCGGTCACGTCAACCCGGACATAGACCACAACTTCAACTGGCCAAGCTTCTACATCTTGAGCGCTTTCGCGACACGGATCGCCGGCTTCCACAGCGCGCTCAGCCTGGCGATGTGGGCGCCGGTCTTCTTCAACCTGCTCTATCTCGGTGGGCTGTTCTTAATCCTCAACGAGGCAACAGCCGACAAGCGCGTGGTCTGGCTGGGCGTCTGGTTTTTCTATCTGACGAACTGGATCGGTCAGGACTACTTTTCGCCGCAAGGGTTCAATTTCTTCCCCCACCTGGTTATCCTGGGCATCCTGCTCACCTGGTTTCGAGTGACGAATGCGGACGCGCGTCCGCGACCCGATCGGGGATGGGCCTTCCGGTTCACCCGCTCGATCGGTCGCCACCCGACGTGGTGGGCTCCGCGCACTAGCACTACGTTGGACAAAGTCAGCCAACCGTGGCAGCGCGCGGCCTTGATGGGCATCATCCTCATCCTTTTCGTCGTCGCCGTTTCCGGGCATGCGCTCACGCCTGTCATCACGACGGTCAGCCTCGTGGCGCTCGTCGTCTTTAATCAGTGTAGGACGCGTATGCTGCCTATCCTCATGATAGTCTTGAATGGGACGTGGATCAGTTTCATGACCGTGCCCTGGCTCGCCGGGAACCTGGGGCCACTCACCAGCCATGTCGGTCAGGTCAAGTATGCCGTCAACGCGAACGTGGGCCACCGGCTGCAGGGGAGCCTGGAGCACGTCCTTGTCGTGGACATGCGATTGGTCATGAGCGCGGCTATCTGGGGTCTAGCCGTGCTAGGGGCGATCCGCGGCTTGCGCAAAGGACGCTGGAACCTGGCCTATGCGCTCCTGGCCCTCATGCCATTCCCCTTCCTGGTCGCACAACCATACGGCGGCGAGATGCTTCTGCGGGTCTACCTCTTCGCCCTGCCATTCATGGTGTTCTTCGCCGCGACCCTTTTCTACACCACGCCTGCGGTCGGCGCGTCGGCGTGGACGACAGCGGCGATCGCCCTGGTCAGTGTCGCCTTGGGCAGCGGTTTTCTCATCACGCGGTACGGCAACGAGCGCATGGACTATTTCACGCCGAAAGAGGTGCAGGCTGTCGACCATCTGTACGCTATCGCCCGGCCGGGCTCCCTCCTGGTCTCGGCGTCGCCCAACTTACCGTTGGGGGCGCAAGACTTCGAGAAGTACCATTACAGCTCTCTCGTGCAGTTGACGCCGCCTCCTCCTCAGGACAGCCTAACGCCCGCTCACGCGCGCGCGGTTGTCACGGCGATGCGCGCGCGCGCCCCCTATCCCGCGTATCTCATCGTGACACGCGCGGAGAAAGCCGCGATGGAGTTGTTCTCCGAACAGCCGACCGCGCAAGTCAATAGATGGGAGCGAGCGCTTGTGACGTCGGGAAGCCTGCGCAAGATCTACGACAACGGCGATGCCCAGATCTTTGTGCTGGTGCCCTCTGGTAGTGGTCGTACAACGCATGCGCGCGTGATACGGCGTCCGGCCCTACCGGTGGCGCCCCCGGCCCTACCGGTGGCGTCGGTACGCCGCCATGTGGCGCAGCGCCGCGCCGGACAACACGCGGGCAGGCGTCAGGTAACGGTCACAAAACAGTTCGCGGATAGACACTATAACGCTGGAGGTCGCCTATGATACGCACGTTTTCCCCCTGGCCAACGATCATTGTCGCGTCCGCTATCGGCGTCAGCCTCGTCACCTACGCGAACATGCATACTCCAATCCGTCCTCTTATAGCCCTGTGGTTCCTCTGCGTCTGCCCCGGCATGTCGCTCGTGCGTTTACTAGGCTTCGAAGACATCTCCGTTCAGCTAACCCTGGCCGTCGCCCTTAGCCTGGCGCTCGACGCGCTAGTGGCGAGCGTGATGTTGTACGCGGGAGTCTGGTCACCAGCCGGGAGCCTGGCCATCCTCATCGCCATCAGCGTTGGTGGAATCGCCCTTGGTCGCGTCAGCGCGGGCCGTCGACGGGACCCGGCCCCACCCGCCGTGTCATCCTACTGAGACGTTGGAAGGAACAAGGAACGATGATGGGAGCACAGGGATGTGATAGCGACGCATTCAGGGCAGGGTGGCTGGCGAGAACGCTCACGACATATCGCCGTATGACTATGTGGGTATGCCTGCTGCTCACGGTGCTGATCCTGTTGGTGGGTCTGAGCGACTCTCCTGCGCAACTGAGCGATAAAAGACCGGTTTCCCAGAGTCCGCTGACAACCAACCACGCCCTTGCACCGCCGAAAGGGGTCGACTGGAACAACGTCGGAGCGTTCTGGCAGACAGGTCCGGATCGATACAACTGGGATGGCATAGCCAGCGACCTGGCGGACATGCGCAGGGCACAGATTACGTGGGCTAGGCTCGATCTTCGGTATGGTCCGCCCTTGACCTTCTACGACAAGCTCGTATCCCTGGCCCGCTCGTATCGTATCCATCTCTTGTTCATCGTCCATAAGGCGCCACCCGAGGACGACCTGGGCACCACGTCCCAACAGTTGCGAAGCGACCAGTGGTTAGTGTCCATCGTCGACCGTTACAAGGACGACGTCAAGACATGGGAATGCTTGAACGAGCCAAATCTTCCCGGATTCTGGAACATAAACGTGGCCGCCTCTGATGCCGCCTACAACCTGTCCGCCTACAAGTACGTTCTGTATCTGGAGCAATGTTATCAGACCATTAAAGGGCAAGACCCGACAGCCACCGTTCTGTTAGGGGGCCTGTCGGAAGCCCATTCGCAGCGCTTCCTGCAACAGTTGCTCGTGGATAAAGCGTACCGCTATTTCGACGGTCTATCTTTCCATCCTTACGCGCAAGATCCGACCGCCGTTATCGACACCGTGGATACGCTCAGGCTGTTCGTGGCGCGTGACCCGCGGTTCCGCGCCAAGTCTATCTGGATCACGGAGGTCGGCTTTCAACACGAGCCAAACTGGACGCGGATCCCTTCTTTTGTGCCATCGGAACAACAGAAAGCGGAGTACCTGACGCAGACGATGGAGCAGTTGCGCCGAGATGGTGTCACAGAGCCTATCTTCTGGTACACCCTGCATGAAGGTTCTGTCGTAAACGGGTTCGGGCTCGAGAGGAAGGACCCGGCCACCTTGCAGACAACCTACCTGCCCGCTTTCTATGCGTATCAGCATCTGTGGTCGGGGTAGAGTGATGGCAATCTGCGTCCCACACGACCACCCCGACCGCACCTACAACGATGAAGGAGTTCTCATGACGTCGACCGTTACCAACGCAATCACGAGCGCCATCACGACGCTCACGTACAATACCCTTTCCACGACCGTCGGCATCATTGCGATTGTGTTGCTGATCGTGCTGCTTGTGCAGAGGGAGTTGGTGTGTGCTGTCGGGACCGCGCGCGCGGCAGCGAGGGTGCAAGCCCTTGACATAGCCATTGCTCCGCTGTTGCTGGCGTTCGTGGTCATCGTCACAGTGCGCCTCGCTTACCTCCTACACCTGCTGCATGGGTAAGTAGCGCAGCGCGTCATATCCGCGCTCTATGAAAGGAAAATACGTCGTCGCCCACGTTTTAAGGGCGTCAGGGAGAGTGGTTGTGAGCATGACCCATTCGGGGGACGTGTCATCGGTCGAAACCGGCGTGGCCAGCGGTGCGACATCGCCGGTCGTCGAGTCCTTAGTCCTGTTTTACATTGTCGCGATCGTTGGCGCGGAAGTGGTCGCGGTACGCGTCGGCATCGTCCCCGCCACGCTGTGCCACGCCATCATCGTCTTTTTGTTGATGCTTCACTATACGCGATTAGAGGGGATACCACACCGAGAGGCGCTCCCGGTCCTGGCTCTAGCGCCTCTCCTACGTATCCTCAGCGTGACAATGCCCCTGGGACAGGTTCCTCAAATCTACTGGTATGCGCTCATTGGGCTGCCGCTGCTTATATCCACGGCCTTGACCGTGCGGTTGTTGCGCGTCACATGGACATGTGTGGGTTTGGGCCGGTCACGGTGGGATGTACAGGCGCTCATTGCGTTGGGTGGCTTACCCTTAAGTGTCATAGCGTATCTGATACTGCGACCAAGGCCCGTGATCGCGGCATTTACCTGGGGCAACCTCGCTAGCGGCTCACTCATTCTGATTGTTTTTGTTGGTTTCGCCGAGGAGCTAGTCTTTCGCGGGGTGCTACAACGTGCCATTCTAGGCATATTTGGGACGAGCGGCATCCTGTTGAGCGCCATCATTTTTGCCGCTATGTACACAGGCGCGTCCTCCCCTGCCTACACATTATTCATGAGTGGAGTTGGGTTGTACTTCGGCTGGTGTGTGTATCGCACGGGGTCTCTTTGGGGTGTAGTCATGGCGCACAGTATTCTCGTTATTGGTCTTGCCTGTATCTGGCCGTTTGTATGGTTGCCAAGATGAGGGTTGCGTCAGGACTCGGAACGCAATCGGGTTATGGTGCGCGTCAGGCTGCGGGAGCTCGGCCTGATTTCGCTTACGCCGCCTGCGGCACCGCGCACACCTCGCCCCAGCGGTCCCGGAACAGGCGGCGCTGGTCTGCCAGGGAGACCGCCTCATTTTGGGCCGAAAGTAAGAGGCAGATTATGCTGTAGACAACTCCTACCACAGAGAGGCCTACCATGCTCAATCTGCCTGATGCTGTCGCCATGATGGCGTATCTGCTCCCCTTCGCGCCACTGTTCACCCGCCGCACCTGGCGGCACGTTCCACTCCTGGTCGCGGGGGCCATCCTTGCGCCGGGTCGCCGCATGGTCAGTTCCGTCCTGCGCGTGACGGGCCACGGCCAGGACGCCGCCTTCTCGACGTATCACCGCGTCCTCAACCGGGCGGTCTAGTCGAGCCTTGGGGCGAGTCATATCCTGCTCGGTCTGCTCATCGTCGCCTTTGCCCCCGACGGGCCGCTCGTGCGGGGCATCGACGAGACGCTCGAACGCCGGCGCGGCAAGACGATCACCGCCACTGGCATCTAGCGCGACCCGGTCCGCTCCAGCCACGGGCACTTTGTCAAAGCGCGGGCGCTGCGCTGGGTCAGCTTGATGCTGCGCGTGCCCATCCCCTGGGCCAACCGGACCGGGGCCTTGCCCTTCCTGAGCGTGCGCCCTCGGAACGCTATGACCAGGAGCACGACAAGGTCATCACCGTCTGGGCCCGCCAGATGGTCCGCGTCGTCCATCGCTGGTGTCCCACGCGCGCTCGTCCTCGTAGGGGACACGACCTACGCCGCCATCGAGTTCCTTGCGACCACGCGATCTGTGGCGACGATTGTGACCCGCCTGCGCCTGGATGCGCGCTTGTTCGAGCCCGCGCCGCCGCATGTGCCTGGGCACAAGGGCCGCCACCGCGTCGTCGGGCCGCGGCTGCCGACCTTGGCCGCGCGTCTCAGCGATCCAGCGACCGTCTGGCTCCCCCTGACGGTCCCGTTCTGGTATGGCGAGACCAACCGGGCCATCGAGACCGTCTCTGGCACGGCGGTGTGGTACAGCACCGGCCTACCGCCCGTCCCTGTCCGCTGGGTCCTCATCCGCGATCCCGCCAACGCCTTTCCGCCCCAAGCCCTCCTCTACACCGACCTCGACGCGGACGCTGTCCGGATCGTGTCCTGGTTCGTCTTGCGGTGGCAGATGGAGATAGTCTAAACGCAAATGACAAAAGGGGGTTTCTGCTCCTTTGGGGCCGGTGAGGATGACGTACCGGATCTCGACCTGCCCGTCGTCCACGATGACACGGTCGATGAGCAGTTCGACGAGTTGGCGGCGCTGGTCGAACGTGAGGTGGTCCAGCGTTGGCTGGAGACGCTGGCAGAAGTCCGTCAGTCCGTGCGCGACCGCGGCCACATCATGCTGCTGCTGGGCCTGCGCCTCCATCTGGCGCAGTTGCTGGGCCAGGCCGTTGAGTGTCTGCAAAATCTCCTGCCGCTTGCGCGCGAACTCGTCGCGATCGATGATCTCGGCGAGGTAGGCCGCGAGCAGGCGTTCCTGCTGGCGTTCTAACGGGGCGACGGCGGCGCGCACCGTCTGCTGCTGCGCCTGCAGCGCCTGGGGCAACCACGCGCCACTGTGAGCGCGGTGCACTTCATGGGCCAGCAGCGCTGGGTCGGCGATGACGCGACAGAGGCCCTGCCAGACCGCGTCGTCCAGTATATCCCCATCCTGTCCGTCCGTCTCCCCGCAGCGGGGACCGCTGTCGTCCTCTACCCAACGGAGCAGACACTGGTAGGCCAGATCCCAGCGCTGCTGCCCCGCGTCCTGTGCGCTGACCGTGCGGCGCACCCGCCAGTGAGCGTTCATCGCGCCTCCTCCGGCGCTCCCTGTGGCGCCGGTTCACGGAGCGTGCGCCGCAGTGACCGCGCCACACCCCTGGCGTGTGGTCACGCGCGGACAACGGGACGAGCGACGCGCAGAGGCGAGCGCCCGCCAGGCCGCGCCCGTCCTGCTCAACGGTCGGCGCGCCGCACGGGGGGCGGACACAGGAGGCGCGCCAGGAAGGTGGCGGCGATGGCGCGCAGGCGGGCGTCGGTCACGGCCTCCGTGCGTCAATCTGGCGAACTGGCGCTTGGTTTCCTATCCAGCTAACAAACATCGCGACCATACAGCCACAGCCCGCTCATGCAGTGTAAATAATAACCTCTGGTGCTAGTTGAAACCGCCATTTTGTTCGCGTCCTTGTTGCTTTTATCTAATATTTGATGCACACTTCCTAACGAGAGGGCAGGGCACGCTATCGAATGGGCTCCGACGACCGTGACTCGGCCGTATACGCACCATTTGACGCAATAAAGAGGTATTAAGGCTATTTACATCGCATCAAAGACATTGGAGAGGCTCTCCGACTAGCACCAAATGTTAATAGGCTTGGGCGCGCATATATGAAAGCGATGCGCGCATCGCTGACGGTCGCATCCTGCTGTTACCAGGACGACGCACAGCCCATCCCAACGCCGCTGTGTGTACGCCGCCTATGCGTACTTATACACTGAAATGTATGATCATCCGTTGACGTAAGTGGTCATCGTATCCTCAGGGCGGCTATGAGCCAGCTTCGCCAGACACGACGATGTCGCTCACCCGGCTGTCGCTCTTCCCCTATGCCGGTGAGTTGACGAACGGATGTCGATCCATCATGATGCGCCTTCACCGCGAACAATGAAGTCGTTGCGCCGAAGTACCTCAAAGGCGCGGCGAAAGGGTGCGGCGAAACTCTTTCATGACCCGACGGATGGCGTACCATGAGCGGACCGACAAGGGTTCGCTAACCGGCCCCGCTGCTATGTACGACGGCGACACGCCCCGTGTCGGGGCAGGACGGCGACGCGAAATGGTACTTTGCGTGGGGACTTGATGCGTGCGACAGCGAGACACAGGCGCGCTTGGCCCATCGACAGTGGGCGATCGAGCGGTTCCATCAGGACGGGAAGCAAGAGTTGGGCTTGGGCGACGACCGAGGTCGCACATGGGGTGGGTTGCATCGGCACCTCGCCTTGGTCTGCCTCATCTGGTGTTAGGCCCTCCTTACCGCCGCCGCCGATCACCCGACGGGGGCGGCGGCTTTTTCCCCCTGGACACAGCTTGCCGCAGGCGTGCCGCCACCTCCTGGTGCACTTCGTCGTCCGCATCACCTGCCCCGCCTGTCAGGCGTGCATCCCTGTCCCGACGCGGGCGGCGGCACGCACGGAACCCCGCGCCCGCGCCCCGACAACCTGACGACGATCACGCCAAAGTAGTGTTAGCCTCCGCTTGATCGGGCCATGGACTGTCCCATCGGCGTCCTCAGTGTCCACATACCACCGTCTGCGGGCCCTGTGGCAGCACGAGCAGGCGCGATGTTGGGCCGCGCGCGTCCAGCAGCCGGCGCACCTGCCCCGCCACGTTGTGGCACGGCGTCAGCAGTGAGCGACGCACCGTCTCGTCCGGCAACGATGAGTAGAGGTAGACGCTGGCGCGGCGCTGTACCTGTGCCTGGATCTGCGCCTGCCAGCCGTCGGCCAGCGGCTCCGGCGCCTCCTCGACGCGGCGCAGCAGGGCGTCGGGGTTCGTCGCCTCCCGCAGCAGGTCGGCGTAGATGCCATGCGCCGGCAGCCCGTCGGCGCACTCCGCGGCCATGACAATAGCGCCCCCGTGGCGTACGGCGCGCGCGGCCGCCGTCATGCCCTTGACGCTCTGGTACAGGTTCTGGTCGAGCGGGTACCCGCTGTTGGTGCTCAGCACCACGTCGTACGTCCGGTCGAGCGGGCGCAGCGCCGTCGCGCGCACGAAGGTGACAGCGGCCGCGTGGACGGCCATCATCTCACCCGCCCAGACGCCCGTGATCTCGCGTGCCTTGTTCAGCGCCACGTTGAGGCTGAAGGTCGGCCGCGTCGCCAGGGCGATCTCGCGCTGCTCCTCGTGGATCGGGTTGCCCTCCAGCACGCCAAAGGTGGCGTTAGGATGCGCGATCATGCGCGGACCATGGTTGTGCAGCACCGTCTCCAGCCCGGCCACGCCCGGCATCACCAGCTTGGGGCCGCCCGAGAAGCCGGCGAAGAAGTGTGGCTCGACGAAGCCGGTCAGAACCGTGACCGAGGACTCCAGGTAGAGACGGTTCAGATAGACCAGGTGCCCGCGCGCGCTTACGCCCCGGTAGACCAACTGTGACCCGTCGCGCGCATCGTGGTTCACCACACGGTAGTCGCGCGCGATCTCGGGGCCGAGCATCTCGTCCAACTCGGCTGGCGTGGTGGCGCGGTGCGTTCCCGTGGCCACCAGGATGGTGATGCGCTCACGCGGCACATGCGCGAGCGCGGCCAGCAGCGGGGGCAACACGCGGTCGCTCGGCATCGGGCGCGTGCCGTCGTTGACCACGATGACCACGCTATCCTCGGAGCCAGCCAGCGCGCGCAGCGGTGCCGTGCCGAGCGGCGCGCGTAGCGCCGCGGTGATGGCGGCGGTCTCGTCCGCCAAGCCGGGCGCCTCGCGCGGCTCGATCACGTCGGTCCTGTCCGCGGGTAGCTCGACGTCGAGCCCCTCTCGTCCATAGGCCAGTCGTACCTTCACCGGTCGTTCCTCTTCCTTTATATCTCTCATGTCTCTTCAGTCGACCAACGCCACGCGCAGGTCGTTAACGTTGGTGCCGGTCGGGCCGGTGACGAGCAGCGCGCCCCCGGCGCGTAAGGCGCGGTACGCATCGTTGGCCGCGAGCAGGGCGGCCGGGTCGAGCCCCGCCGCGCGGATCGCGCCGGCCGTCGTCCCGTCCACCATCCCACCCGCCGCGTCGGTCGGGCCGTCGACGCCGTCGGTGTCGGCGGAGAGCGCGGACCAGCCGACCATGCTGTCCAGGTCGAGCGCCAGGGCCAGAGCAAACTCCTGGTTCGGCCCGCCAATCCCCTGTCCCCGCACGGTCACGGTGGCCTCGCCGCCGCTGATGATGGCGCACGGCGGCGGCACGGGATGCCCCGACAGGCGCGCTTCGCGCACGATGGCCCCATACAGGGCGGCGGTCTCATGCGCGGGGTTGGTGACGAGCGTGGAGAGAATGAGCGGGGTGTAGCCAAGCTCCGCGGCGCGCCGTGCCGCGGCTTGCGCCGACAAGCGTCCGCTTCCAATGACCGTCGTGCTCACCCGCGCGAAGAGGGCGTCGCCCGGCTTTGCCGTCTCGGGCGCGTCCTCCAGGTAGCGCGCGATGGCGACGGGTGGGTCGATGGCATAACGCCGCAGCACGCGCCCTGCCTCAGCGCGCGTCGTGGGGTCGGGCGTGGTAAGGCCACTGCCGATGGTGGCAGGGTCGTCGCCCACCACGTCGGAGAGGAGGAGGGCCACGACCGCGGCCGGGGACGCCAGCCGCGCCAGCCCCCCACCCTTGAGGGTCGAGATGTGCTTGCGCACCGCGTTGATCTCGTGGATCGACGCCCCGCTGCGCAGCAGCGCGGCGGTGAGCGCGCCCAGGTCGTCCAGCCTGATGTCCCCGGCCGTGTCCGCGAGGAGGGCCGAGGCCCCGCCCGAAATGAGAGCTAGCAGCAAGTCGCCGTCGTCCAGCGACGCGGCGAGATTCCGCACCCGCCGCGCCGCCGCGAGGCTCCCGTCATCGGGGGTGGGGTGACCGGCCACGAGCGTCTCCCACCCCTGGACCGGGCGGTCATAGCCACGCCGGGTGACGATGAGGCCACCGGCGATCCGGGCTCCCAGACGCTCCGTCGCTCCTTGCGCCATGGCGCTGGCGGCCTTGCCCACCGCGAGCGCCACGACGCGTCGGGCCACGACGACACGCTCCCCCACGCGGATGCGGTCGCCCTCCGCCGTGAGCACGGCGAGGACAGCCGCGCGCGGGTCGGCGGCCGCGAGGCCGGCCGCCAGGATCTCGCGGAGCTTATGCGTCATCGTCATGTCCACCTCCGGTCCCCGGCCGCACCGGTCATCGGGGACCTCTCATCTGGCCCGTTAGTCCGTCACAGGCAGCAGATTGTTGATGACCGCGCCGGCGTGCTCCGTCGCGCCGGTCTCGATCTGCTCGTACTCGTTGATCTTGTCGATTGACGTGCCCATCGAGGCGTCCGTCGTCGGCTCGACCATGACCTCAACCAGCACCGGGACCCGCCGCTCCTCGCTGGTCGCCACCGCCCAGCGTAGCGCGTCCTGGATCTCGTCCGGCCGCGTCACGCGGCGGCCTGCCGCGCCCATGGCCTCCATGACGGCCACATGGTCGATCCCGCTCGTGCCGTTGGCCCCGTCGTAGGAGAGGTCCACCGCGAAATTCATGTCATCGTACCCGTATTTCTCCGACTGACGGATCAGGCCCATGTAGAGGTTGTTGACCATCACCAGCACGTAGGGCACCTTGTACTGCACGGCGACCGCGATCTCCTCCATCAGGAACTGGAAGGAGTAGTCGCCGACCACGGCCACCACCAGGTTGTCCGGCCGGCCGAGCTTGACCCCGATGCAGGCCGGCACCTCCCAGCCCAGCGGACCGGCCTGCCCGCAACAGAGGTAGTGGCGCGGCTTGTAGGTGTGCTGGAACTGGCCGCTCCAGATCTGGTACAGGCCGATCGCGGTGACGAAGATCGTGTCCCGGTCGAAGAACGCGTTGAGCTCACGGTAGACCCGCTGCGGCTTGATCGGCACGTCCTCGAAGTCTGTCTTGCGCTTGAGCGTCCCCCGCAGCTCCCCGACCCGCGCGACCCACGCGGTGGGCTGGCGCGCCGCAGTCATGTCGCGCGCCACGCGCAGCAGCGCCTCCAGCGCCAGGCCCGCGTCCGAGACGATGCCCAGGTCGGGCGGGAAGACGCGACCGATCTGATAGGGATCGATGTCGATGTGGACGAACGTGCGGTTGCCCCGGTACACGGCGAGGTCGCCGGTGTGGCGATCGGCGAAACGGTTGCCGATAGAGAGGATAAAGTCGCTCTCCAGGAAGATCTGGTTGGCGTAGCGCTGGCTGGTCTGGATACCGACCGTGCCCGCGTAGAGCGGGTGGTCCTCCGGGATGGCGCCCTTGCCCATGTAGGTCGGCGTCACCGGGACCTGCAGGTACGCGGCCAGCGCGACGAGCTGCTCCGACGCGTCGCCCAGGATCACGCCGCCGCCGGGCATCAGCAGGGGGCGCTCGGCGTCCATCAGTAGCTCGATGGCCCGCCGGATAGCGTTGACGTTCGGCTCCGGCTTGGTGATGGCCAGGCGGTTGTCGAGCGCGGGGTCGTAGGCGATAGCGGGCCCTTTCTGGATGTTCAGCGGCAGGTCGATCAGGACAGGCCCGGGCCGCCCCGCCCGCGCGATGCGGAAGGCCTCACGGAAGATCCAGGGCAACTGGGCCGTCTCCTTCGCCTGCACGGCCCACTTGGTGACGGGCTTGGCGATCTCCACGATATCCACGGCCTGGAACGCCTCTTTGTGCAGGACGGGTGTGGGGGCCTGCCCCGTGATGCAGATGATGGGGATGGAGTCGGCCGCCGCGGTGTAGAGGCCGGTGATCATGTTGGTGCCGGCGGGGCCGGAGGTCCCGATGCAGATGCCCACCTTGCCCGTCGCGCGGGCGTAGCCGTCGGCGGCGTGCGTCCCCCCCTCCTCGTGGCGCACGGAGAGGTGTGTGATCGTGCGGGACGTGCTGAGCGCCTTGTAGAGGGGCAGGATGGCCGCGCCCGGCACCCCAAAGACGTACTCGACGCCCTCGTCCTCCATCACCTTGACCACGGCATCCATGACATTCATCTTATTAGCCATCGGGCATTTTCTCCTTCTCTCTCGACTATCACACCAACGACGCGACAGGGCGACCCTGTATGGCCGCGTCCACTACCTCCATGGGGTGCGCCATCGGCATGCTCCGGCCCATGCGCTCCAGGGCGGCGCGGATCTGCAACAGGCAGCCGGGGTTCGCGGTGACGAGCAGCTGGGCGCCGCTGTCGAGCACGTTGCGCGCCTTGCGCTCGCCCAACTCCATGGCCGGACCCGGCTCGACCAGGTTGTAGACGCCGGCCGAGCCGCAGCAGATCGCCGACTCGCGCGGGACTTCCCTGAGCTGTAGGTCCGGGATGTCCTTGAGCACGTCGCGCGGCTGCCGCTTGATACCCTGCGCGTGCGCCAGGTGGCAGGCGTCGTGGTAGACGGCGGTCAGCGGCAGGGGGTGACGCGTCGCCGCCGGCCCCAGTTCGGCCAACCACTCCGATGCGTCGCGCACTCCCGCCGCGAAGCGTTTGGCCTTCTCCGCGTAGGCGGGGTCGTCGCGCAGCAGGTAGCCGTACTCCTTCATCGAGGAGCCGCAGCCAGCCGCGTTGACCACCACCGTGTCGAGGCGCAGCCGTCCGAACGTGTCGATAGTACGGCGCGCGAAGCGTTGCGCCTCGGCCTCGCGGCCGGCGTGCATGGAGAGGGCGCCGCAGCAGCCCTGTCCCGGCGGAGCCACGACGGTGCAGCCGTCGGCGGCGAGCACGCGCGCGGTGGCCGCGTTGACCCCTGGGAAGAACACGCGCTGTACGCAGCCCAGCAGCAGGCCGACCTTGGCGCGGTTTTCTCCCTGCGCGGGGGTCCAGGTCGGTGTCTTTTGCGGCGGCCCGGACACGTCGGGCGCGAGCGACTCCATGGCCTGCAGCCGCGCGGGCAGACGCTGGATCACGCCGGAGCGGTCGAGCAGGCCACGCAGCCGCGTTTTCTGGTACAGCGCGAGCCCCGGCAGGAGCAGGCGCAGCCGCGCGGGGTAGGGGAAGAGGCTGAACACGAGCTGCCGGAACAGGCGGTCCGCGAGCGCGCGCCGGTAGCGCCGTTCGACCTGCTGGCGCGTGGCCTCGATCAGCTTGTCGTATTGCACGCCGGAGGGGCACGCCGTGACGCAGGCCATGCAGCCGAGGCACTGGTCGAAGTGGCGCGCCATCGTGTCGTCCAGGGCCTCGCCCTGCAACCCCTCATTCATGAGGTAGATACGTCCGCGCGGCGAGTCCATCTCCTCGCCCCACAACACATAGGTCGGGCACGAGGGCAGGCAGAACCCGCAGTGTACGCAGTCGTCGACGAGGTCTTGCGTGGGCGAATGATGCGCGTCGAACGCGGGCGTCACGCTGCTGCCGCTCTCACGGCGGCCCCGTCCGGTGATGGCGTGCGCCGCCCTGGCCCCGTCGACGCCCACGGCTTGCGCGAGGTCGCGCGGATGGCTGGCCCCACCCGCCTGCGCGGCGGCGCGCTGGGGGGCCGGTTCGCGCGCGTCATCCGTCGGCGCGCCGTTTGCCCAGACGCCGTGCGGCTCCAGTGTCATGTTAGATCCCTCCCACAAAACGCCCCGGATTCAGGATACCCTCGGGGTCGAAGCGCTCCTTGACGCGCCGCATCAGCGGCAGGGCGTCCCCCACCGTGCCCCACACGTCGACCTTCTCTTTTATGGTGGCCGGCGCCTGCGGCACGACCACGCTGCCCTCGGCGCGCGCGACCCGCGCGCGCAATGCCGCGATCAGCGCCGGGACGGACTCCGCCTCTCCCCCTGAGAGACCGACGTAGGTCACGCCGGTCCCGGCGGGGCCGGCGACGCGCGCGGCCATGGCGCCGGCGCGGGCCAGTTCCGCGATAGCGTTGAGCACGGCGGGCAGGGCGGCGGGCAGATGCGTTACCTTGAGCCCCGTGTCCCCTTCGTGCCAGGGGTAGGCCCCGGCCTCACGCCACCACAGATCCTGCGCGTCAGGGTCGAGCGTCCGCGCCGTGCCATACGCGGCCAACAGCCGCTCCACCGTCGCCGCCTGCGCGACCACGCCGGGTGCGATGCCCTCGCACAGCGCCGCGAGGGTGAACGACCCTCCCGATGAGCTCCAGCGCAACTCCAGCGCGTCGAGCGCGAGCGGGGTCAGCGGCGCGTGCAGGAGATCCCCCACGGCCGCCCCGATGGCGTCCGGCGTGTCGAGGACGACGGCCACGGTACGCCGCGCTGCGGGCAGCGGGTGCAGCCGCCAAATCGTCTCCACAATGAGACCAAGCGTGCCGAGCGACCCCGTGAACAGCTTGCACAGGTCGTAGCCGGCCACGTTCTTGACCACCTTGCCGCCCGCTTTGGCAACTGTCCCGTCGGCGAGAACGACCGTGACGCCGATCAGCAGGTCGCGCACGGTCCCGTAGCGCAACCGCAGGAAGCCTGAGGGGTCCGCGGCGACGATGCCACCGAGCGTCGCCTGAGGTCCGGGTGGGTTGAGCGCCAGCCGCTGTCCCGCCCCGCGGACCGTCGCCTGCAGCGCCTCCAGCGTCACGCCGGCCTCGGCGCGCGCCACCAGGTCGCCGGCCGCATGCTCTCGCACATGGTTCAGGCGTTCCATGCGCAGGACCAGGTCGACCGTCCGCGGCCTGTTGCCCCAACCGGTCTTGGTTCCGTTGCCCCGTGGAGCCACGGTCATCCCCGCTCCGTGCGCCAGCCGCATCAGCGCGCTTACCTCCGCGACGGCGCCAGGCGTCGCCACGAAGCGTGGCCGCACGCCCTCTATCGCGTCGCCCTCGACAGCGTCGCACGCGAAGTCGCGGCCGACGATCTCTTGCAGGTCGGCCAGGGTGGTCATCGTTCCATGCGTGGCCATCACAGGCGCTCCGCCAGGCCCGCCGCCTCGAGCGGGTGCGCGTGGTACGGCCCTGGGACCTCGCCGCACAGGCGCGGCGTGGGGAAGACCTTGCCGGGGTTGCACAGGTGCGCGGGGTCGAAGGCACAGCGCACCAACTGCATCGTGTCCATGTCAGCGTCCGAGAACATGCGTGGCATGTATTTCTTCTTGTCGGCGCCGACGCCGTGCTCGCCGGTGATCGAGCCGCCATAATCGAGGCACGTCTGCAGGATCTCGCCGGCCAGTTCCTCGGCCTCCTCAGCCTGCCCCGTGATCTGCCCGTCGTAGAGCACCAGGGGGTGCAGATTGCCGTCGCCGGCGTGGAACACATTGGCCACGCGGAGGCCGCGCGCCGCCCCCAGCCGCGCGATCTCACCCAGGACCGCGGGCAACGCCGTGCGCGGGATCACACCGTCCTGCACGTAGTAGTCGGGGCTCAACCGCCCGGCCGCCGCGAACGCCGACTTGCGCCCCTTCCAGAACAGCGCGCGCTCCTCGTCGTCCCGCGCGATGCGGATCTCCGTGGCGCCTTCTCCCCGGCACAGGCGCTCAACCTCCACGAACTGGTGCTCCACCTCGGCGGCCGGCCCGTCGAGCTCGGCCAGCAGCAGCGCGCCCACGTCCGTCGGGTAGCCGGGGTGGACCGCGGCCTCGGCGGCCTGGATGGCCAGCGCGTCCATCATCTCCACCGCCGCCGGCACGATCCCAGCGGCGATGATACCCGAGACGGCCGCGCCAGCCTCGTCGGCGCTCGGGAAGGCCGCGAGCAATGTGCGCACGGCCTCGGGCTTGCGCACGACGCGCAGCGTGACGCGCGTGGCCACGCCGAGCGTCCCCTCCGAGCCAATAAAGGCGCCGAGCAGGTCATAGCCGGGCGCGTCGGGCGCTTTGCCGCCCAGGTGGACCACGGCGCCGTCGGCCAGGACCACCTCCACGCCGGTGACGTGGTTGACGGTGAAGCCGTACTTAAGGCAGTGCGCGCCGCCCGAGTTCTCGGCCACGTTCCCGCCGATCGAACAGACCAATTGGCTCGACGGGTCCGGGGCGTAGTAGTAGCCGTGCGGGGCGACCGCCTCGGTCACCCACAGGTTGATCACGCCCGGCTCCACCACCACGCGCGCGTTGGCGATGTCCACGTCCACAATGCGGCGCATCCGCGCGAGCACGATCAGCACGCCCTCCTCGACCGCCAGCGCCCCACCGGAGAGCCCCGTGCCCGAACCACGCGCCACGAAGGGCACGCCCTCCGCGTGGCAGGCCTCCACGGCCCGCCGCACCCCCTCGGCGTCCTCGGGCAGCACGACGAGGCTGGGGACGGCGCGATAGCCGGTCAGGCCGTCGCATTCGTACGTGCGTAACTGCTTGTGCTCCGAGATGACGCCCTGCGGCCCGAGAATCGACAGCATCCGTGCGATCAGCCGCTCCCTCTTTTCCATCACCCACCTCCTTCGCCGGGATACGCACGGCACGCCGGACTACCTGTCCTGCCCGACCGTACCGATACGGTGGTTCGCCCAGTCCTCGATCACGGTGAGCAGGGCCGTATGGTCCTGCTCGCCCTGGCCCTTGTCGCGCAGCGCCTGGAGCATGGTGTCAACGATGGCCGTGACGGGCAGCGCCACGCCGTACTCCCGTCCCGCCGCGAGGGCGATGCCCAGGTCCTTGTGGTGCAGCGCTACCTTGAACCCCGGCGTGAAATCGTGGCGCAGGACGGTCGGCCCGCGTACCTCCATCACCCGGTTCGCCGCCAGGCCGCCTGAGAGGACCTGGATGATCACCGCCGGGTCGACCCCGGCCTTGGAGCCGAGGACGAGCGCCTCGCTCACGGCCTCGATCGTGAGGGCGACCACGATCTGATTGCACGCCTTGACCGTCTGGCCCGTGCCGCTCTCACCGGTGTGGACGATGGTCTTGCCCAGCGCCTGGAAAATGGGGGTGGCGCGCGCGACATCCTCGGCGGTTCCTCCGACCATGATCGACAGCGTGCCCTGCCGCGCCCCGACGTCACCCCCGCTCACGGGGGCGTCGAGCATCCCCACGCCCTGTGCGCGGGCCTGCGCGGCGAGGTCGCGCGCGATGACCGGCGAGATGGTGCTCATGTCGATCACCAGCGCGCCCGCCGCGGCCCCTTGCAGGACGCCGTCCTCGCCGGCGACGACCGCGCGGACCTGCGGCGAGTCGGGGAGCATGGTGATGATGATGGCGCTGCGCTCCGCCACCGCCCGCGGACTGGCGGCCGGCGTCGCCCCCTCCGCGGCCAACTCGTCGACCGGGCCGCGTCCCCGGTTATAGATTACCAACTCGTAGCCCGCCGCCATGAGGTTGCGCGCCATGGGCCGTCCCATGATCCCCAGCCCGATGAACCCGATTCGTTCGGCCACATCGCCCTCCTTATCTATGAGGCTCTTAGAGTCTCAGATCGCCCGCGCGGACCTCGCCGCCACGTGACACGCGCGGCAACCAACGCAGGCTCTCCTCCGACGACGACGACGGGTTGTACTCCAGGCCGATCCATCCCTCGTACCCGAGGTCGTCGATGGCGCCCAGCACGTAGCGATAGTTGAGTTCGCCCGTCCCCGGTTCATTCCGCCCCGGCGCGTCGGCGATCTGGATATGCCCAATCTCACTCATGTACGCGCGCAAGGTGGGGACGATGTTCCCCTCCATGCGCTGCATGTGATACACATCGTACTGCAACTTGACGTTCTCCCGGCCCACGCCGCGTATGAACTCCGCCGCCTCGGCCGTGCGTGCGAGCAAATAAGGGCCGTTCTCGAAGGTATTCACCGCCTCGACCACCACGGTGACACCCGACGCGCGGGCCTGGTCGGCCGCCCAGGCCACGTTCGCGCGCGCCACCTCGAGCTGCGCCGCGCGCTCCATGTCGGGCTGTCGCAGTCCAACAAGGACATTGAGCCGACGGCAGCCCAACCGCGCCGCCAGATCGAGCGCCACCGGCACGTTGGCGCGGAACGAGGCCTGGCGTGCCGGGTCGCCCACCAACCCCCGGTCTCCCGCTGGCATATCGCCCGCGTCAAAGTTGAAAAGCGCCACCTGGAGCCCCGCGTCCCGCACGGCCTGCTCGACCCTGGACAGGTCCTCTCCGCGCGGCCACCAGAACTCGACGGCCCCGAAGCCGGCCTCGGCGGCGCGCTGAAAGCGCTCCAGGAACGGCGCGTCCTTGAACAAGATCGAGATGTTGGCGGCGAAGCGCACCCTTGCCCTCCTTAGCGAGCCCATCGGCGTGTCCCTCTCGCTCTCGTCCACGCCATGAAAACGGAAATTTATTTCGTTTAGTGGAAAGTTACCATGCGCGTCCCCGTTTGTCAACGTGCGCCAGTCGCCGAGTCGCCGAGTCGCCGAGTCGCTGGCCGCCGTGGTAGTACACCCGCCGTCAGCGGGGCGGGAGAGGTGGAGACAGCAACCCTGGACCTGGCGCGCGGTCTGTTATGCTATAGGTGATGTTTTCATTAGGTGGAAAAGGATGGTGAGGGGGCGGATGGCGGAGCCAACGACGAGGTTGGATGGAGTGTCGGAGAGTGGCGTACAGTCCGTTGAACGGGCCCTCGACCTGCTGGAACTGCTGGCGTCAGCGTCGGACTGGATGGGCATCAGCGAGTTGGGCGCGGCCACGGGACAGCCACTCGCCACGGTTCACCGCTTGCTTGCCACGTTGATCGCCCGCGGCTACGCCGTGCGCGATACGCGCACGCGTCGCTACGCGCTGGGCGGCGCGGCCACCGCGCTCGCCCACGGCGTACAGCGGGCACCAGACCTCGCCGCGCTTGCGACTCCGTATCTGCGTGAGGTGACAGCGTTGAGCGGCGAGACGGCGAACCTGGCCGTGTTGGAGCGGGACCGTGCAGTCTACGTCGCCCAGGCGCACCCGGCGCGCATCATGCGCATGTTCACCGAGCCGGGCAACAGGGTGTTTCTGCATAGCACAGGCTGCGGCAAAGTGTTGCTGGCCTACCAACCGGACGACGTGATCGCCGCTGTGATCGCGGACACTGGCCTGCCCACCCAGACCGCGCGCACCATTACCACCCCCGCGCGCCTGTGGCGGGAAGTGGAGGCAATCCGTGCGCGCGGCTACGCCCTGGACGACGAGGAGCAGGAAGAAGGCGTGCATTGCCTGGCCGTGCCGGTGCATGACATCCGGGGCGTCGTGGCCGCAGCGATGAGCGTCTCAGGTCCCACGAGCCGGCTGGACGAGGCGCACCTGGACGCCCTGGTCCCGCACCTCCAGCGTATCAGCACGGACCTGTCTGTCGCGATCGCGGGGCGGACCGACGGGCAGCCCTCTGTACGCCCGCACTACCCGCCTCAGACGCGGGTGACAAAGACACCTGCCTACCTCCTAATACCGCATGCCGCCGAGTAGGATGGGCACCCGTGTGATACCGCCTGCCGTGGGACAGCGAGAACTGCCGCTGCCCCTGTGGCGCCTCTCCAGCCACGACCGCATCGTGCGTCGCCGGACCTTGTCCCGGCGTCATGTCTGGCTACTAGTGGGTCACGCCGCATTTAAAGCGGGAATTGCCGCGAGTGTCTGTCGCCCTCAACAACCTGCGACATCACACTCCCAGGTTCGCTACGAAGACGCTTTCTGGCCGTCGCCAAAACCCGTTCTATTTGCGGCGTGACCCACTAGTGGGTCACGCCCCATTTAACTGGAGTTGGGCAAGTGCCACCCCTGGCTAGTCAACGGGCGGCACAGGGCGGGTAGCAGCCACGACGGGCCCCTGCGTTTCAATTCCATGTAGATGGGGCGTGACCCACTAGTACCTTTCGCCTGAAAACCTTCCGCATATTACGCGGCCTGGGCCTGCGTGGGTGGTGCTGGAGCGGCGGCTTGCTCCGTGGGCATGACGCGGCCGCTGTACGTCCACTTGATCGGCTTGGCG
>JAABUL010001654.1_pt1 | contig 40894 bp, 53 predicted proteins | sample 5559151 | NCBI WGS metagenome assembly JAABUL01 (sample SAMN10711876, study PRJNA513368) | rock metagenome | isolation source: Antarctica rocks | place: Antarctica: Victoria Land, Pudding Butte sud | reverse complement strand
ACAGATATTCCCCCTCTTCCCTCAACTCACCCTCTTCTCCTTCTCCTCCTTCAATACCTTCAACGCCCTAATCGTCCAAATATTACCCCTCTGCAACCACCTCTCCGGCAACATCTCCGCCACCCCCGCCTGCAACGCATGCGGCCAAAACGCACACAGCATCACCCTTCCACACCCCACCCTCTCCAACGCAGCCTTTGCCATCCGCCTCGAACTAGGAATGAAGAATCCTTGCCCGACCACATTTCACTAATGTCCTTTTTTCCACCTCAGCGATACAGTGGGTCGTATCGAACCATGTTGCCCCCCAGCCGTGGTTTGTGGGATACAGAAAATGAAGGATAGATTCGAAGGGCTGAATGAGTATCCTTCTCTTATGTCTATAAGGCCGAATAGGTATACAAAACCTAAGCTGTGTTATCCTCGACCCAGATTACTGATGACATCGTTGTTGTCAAAATCGAGAAGGAATATATAATCAATGACGTGCACGAGAAGTCTGCTATGATTTTGTTCCGGAATCAACTTACCACGGTGAATGCACACTTACTCGTGGCTGTACTTGATCCGCCAACATCCTAACTTATTCCGCCAGGACGTCAGAGTCTCTGAATGCAGTTGGAAGTGGCTAGCCAACCATAACTTGGAGATGTGCTCTGATCTCTACCGGAATTACAACGCGAAGACATGGCATCTTCGCAGTACGGGATTTATAATAGCTTGGGAGAATCGTTAACTCTGGCTTCCTTAGGGTTACTGTATTCTCTTAATCCAATGGCGATAAGAGCTATTGCAACAAAACCGGAATCATGAGGGTAATACTTCATATGTTAGCCAGGTAGGGAGATACCCTGTCGTAACCGCATCAGCAGGAATTGCGTGGGAATGAAAGAGAATCTTCTCGACCGCTTCTGTCAGAGAGTTGCATTATCGGGGAGTCCAACAATCACGGGCAAAGCAGTGATTACTCTTTCCTACGTACCCTTAACGATGATATTTCGTCTCAGCCGTCGGTTCCCATCTAATCGCGCAACTCATCCACTTCTCTCCCACCCTGAGGCCAAAAAAGCATCACTATCAAATACAGCTCGCTTGTCGTTTTAGATTTAGCCATTCTTTCGTTTTACTTCTGGAAATGGGTGCCTTCTCGCTGCTTCTTCTCTCGTGGTATTGCGCTGAACCGGAATCTCTGACTTGTGGTGGAAGAAAGAGTTTGGCTTCAGTGTTAGGGTCGCACAAGATGAGGTATATGACAGAGGTGTGGCTGGGGTTCTTCAATACTTCGTACACCTTAGATATGTTGGACGCGATAAGGATAGAAAAACCGCCGTTTTTTGATAGAACTCATTGGAAGTTGGAGAAGTTTCCTGGCTTTAGTGAGGAGTCAGAATTGCTGAAAGAGATATTTCGGGCTCGCACAGCTTGGGGTATGCCCTCTCCTTTACGGTTCTTAGTAGACTCACGGTTTGAACAATCGAACAGTATAATCATTGGATAGCCTGTTTCAAGCAACTTCCCATCCCTTCTACCTCCATCTCCATCTCTGCTGCTTCACAAATAAGTCCTTACTTCCTTGCCTTAACTGCGTTGGCGAATATATAACAGACACCCCCATCAGTCCACCAAAACCGCCGCAATACCCCCACAAAGCATCCCCAGCACTCCCAACCAAACATCCATCAAACCCCAACAAAAGTGCAGCGCATAGCCAATCATGTCGTTCCTCATCATAGTCGCCCCAGTAGGAACATTCTCCGACCTCCTCAAAGACATCCGCAAGCAGATCGAAGTCGGGTGGCTAGAAACCCGTAGCGCGCACCCGCTGCTGGTGAAGAACCCAACGCGGGAGTTGAACCGGTTGGTCGACATCTTTGAGGCTGAATTGAAGGTACGTGAGCGACTGCGTTTGGTTCCTCCCTCCAATAGAAACGAAGCAAGCTTGTAAATCTGCAACATATCCACTCCTTCCCCTAAACCCATGCCCCCCACACAAACCCTCGCCAACCCCCTCAAAACATTATCCCCTCAAAACATCATCCCCTTAGCTCACCCAACCCCCCCACCCACCCCAGATCTTCTGCCACCGCACCGCCCTGCTCTCTCTCCAGAACTCCGACTCCTGGCAAGTGGACGGGAACGTGCATGTCTTCTGCATCCAGAAAAACGACGCCGGGGGCGCCGTGTGGGCGGATCTGATCCGGGAGAGTAATGTGGATGGGAACAGACTCCTGAGGTGTGGGGAGGGCAAGCTGAAAGCCGGGAATGGTAGGGGTGGGGTTTATCTCGTGCTTTATCATAGGGAGATGAGGTAGGGATGTCTGGAGGCAGGTGTGAAGGAGAATTGGGTGTAATAATCGGTTTGAAATTATAGCTTGCGGATGGTTCTTGCTTTGCTATGACTCATATGAGAGTAAGAGATGCGGCTAGGCCGTGTGCTTTGAATGTGGTTCTCAGTTGGAGGGTACAAAGGACGTAGAGGTCATATGAGAAGGAGAAAGTAGATGGAACAAGAAAGAGGACGCATGCCTCTACTGACAAACCGAATATTTTCATACAACTCGAGTGTTCTATGCAGCAAAGTCCGCATCATGAAATCTACATTACAGAAAATCAGGCCAACTAATACACATCATCCCCCTCCTGGATCAACACGTCTATAACTCATCATGGATCGGCTCTTCTTCCGCCTCGCCCTCCTCAGTCGGCATCCCGCCACTGTACAGTTTGCTAGTGATGGGGTAAGCTACGTTACTAAGCTTCTCCTTTTGCTCCTCAAAGTCCTCGGTGGTGGCAGAGTTGGCGTTTTCCTCCATCCAGTCAGTGGCTTCTTTGACGGCTTCCATGAGCTATGTGGTCATGTTAGCCTATTGCTTCGGATTATTCCCTAAAAGTGGGATGTAGCTTACAGTCTCCTTGTCCTCTTCATCGATCTTGCCACCAAGCCCCTCGTCATCATTGACTTGATTCTTTAAATTAAAAGCGTAGTTCTCGAGCCCGTTCCTTGCCGTGATCTTTTCAGCTGTGGCCTTGTCCTCCTCCGCGTATTGTTCAGCCTCTGCTACCATACGGTCAATTTCCTCTTTGGAAAGACGACCCTTGTCACTCTTAATGGTAATGCTCTCTTTCTTGCCAGTCCCCTTATCACCAGCGCTGACCTTGAGGATTCCCTCTGCGTTCAGCTCGAAGGAGACTTCAATCTGGGGTTGACCACGGGGAGCGGGAGGGATGCCTGTTAGATCGAACTTTCCAAGGAGATTGTTGTCTTTTGTGAGAGATCGTTCACCTTCAAAGACTTGGATGAGGACAATGGGTTGGTTATCGGCGGCGGTGGAAAAGATCTGGGCCTTTCGGGTAGGGATGTTCGTGTTGCGGGGAATGAGTCTTGTCATGACACCTCCTGTGGTTTCGATTCCCAAAGTTAATGGGTTGACATCCATGAGAATGACATCCTTAAGTACCTCAGCCCCAGAAAGAATACCGGCTTGAACAGCGGCTCCAAAGGCCACAGCCTCGTCAGGGTTGACACCCTTGCTTGCTTTCTTACCCGAAAAGAAATCTTCAATGAGCTGTTGAACCTTGGGAATACGAGTGGATCCTCCTACAAGGACGATATCATGGACTTCGGATTTCTTTACCTTGCCGTCTGCGAGTACCCTCTTAACGGGTTCCATAGTCCTCTTGAAGAGGTCTAGATTGAGCTCCTCGAACTTAGCTCGGGTTAGAGTTTCAGAGAAATCTTCGCCGTTAAAGAAACTCTCGATTTCAATACGGGTGGATTGTTGGGAAGATAGAGTACGCTTGGCCTTCTCGACTTCACGCTTGAGCTTTCCAAGGGCTTTCGGGTCCTTCGAAACATCAACGTTGTTCTTCTTGTTATATTGCTTGACGAAGTGGGTAATGACTCTACAGGATTATTAGCAGATTGCCCTTCGATCCCAAATTGAGTTAAAATTCTGTAAAGTCGAGCTTACCTCTGGTCAAAGTCCTCTCCACCCAAATGTGTGTCACCAGCCGTAGCCATCACTTCGAAGACTCCGTTATCGATTGTCAGGAGCGAAACATCAAAGGTTCCACCACCGAGATCAAAGACGATGATTTGACGTTCATCCCCAGTCTTATCCAATCCATAGGCGATAGCGGCCGCGGTGGGCTCATTAACTACACGGAGGACATTCAAACCAGCTATTATACCGGCGTCTCTGGTAGCTTGTCTCTGGTTGTCGTTGAAATATGCGGGTACAGTAACCACGGCGTTCTTGACCGAAGTTCCCAGGTAGCTCTCAGCGATATCTCGCATTTTTCCTAGTATCATGGCGGAGACCTCCTCGGGACTAAACATCTTGTCTTTCCCTTGAACCTCCACGGTAACCATTGGTTTGTCGTCCTTACCCGTGACTTTGAACGGAAAGTGCTTGATATCTGCCTTAAGGGCAGCATCAGAGAACTTCCGACCAATTAGACGCCTAGAGCCCAGATATCAGTCTTCTCCATTGTTTGTAAAGGCGGGTGAACACAGGGGCTGCTCACTTGACATCGTAGACGGTTCTCTTTGGATTTTGAGCGAACCTGAAGTTATTAGCAAGCTGTTGATAGCGTGCAAGATCATAATCTTACTGGTTCTTCGCAGCATCACCGACAAGTCTTTCATCATCGGTCCATGCCACGTACGCTGCTTTGGATTAGTAGACACTCCGAAGAACGGCATTGAGGTTTCGTACAAGGTGTTATTCGGTTTCCCTGGTCGTTCACGAGTATCTCAACTTTTCCATTCTGCATCACGCTAGAAGACCGTCAGTGGAGGGTGTCTTTGGTACACTCCGGGGGCTAGGAGTGAGAGTGGGATGAGTGTTATGCACGTACCCAACGCATCTAGAAGTCACGGTCAGCAAGAGACGCTCTGGTAAATGGTCTGGATGGGTATGGCTTACGAATAAGTTGTCCCAAGATCTATCCCAATGACATGACCCAAGTCCTCTTGAAGAACTGACTGCTCATCCTGTGCATTCGCTTGTAGGAATGCAAAGGGGGCGACAAAAACTAGAAGGAGGTATAATACTGTCGTCCATGACGAGAACGACGACGAGGCCCCTTGCCTCCGTCCTGCCATCTTTGACGCTGTCGTCAAGCTGCACTAAAGAAATGGTATTCCTTGACAAAGCCGGAGCAGTGTTGATGGGTTCGTGTCGGAGTGCAGGAGACTTTGTGAAGGGGAACTCGGTAGGGAAGGAAGGATAGTGGGTAGGGAAGGAAGGAAAGTGGAGGAAGTCCGATTTCTGCAAGTGCGTCGGTGTTCTTATGACTTGGCTTCACAGATAAAGTCAATCTGGCCTTCTCAGCCCTATGTCAAAGAAAAATCAAGCGCCTTTCCCCGTGCGGAATAAGACGATTATGTCATATGGTGGCACTAACCTTATCGAGCGGGCTTACCGCGCTCCCGCCTCGTTCAGCAAAAACCTTTGATGTGTCCTTTACCCCCTACATACTTCCGTACCTAAATTCAGATTCGCCCATGAGAACTTTGTAGGAGCTCCTTCTGTTGTGCGCTGTTGTTGCCTACGCCTCCGCCTCATTGATATCTAGTGGTCCACACTATACTAGGCTACACCTGTATGGCTTCTATCTGCGGCTGGTTGATGCTATTATGGGCCCTTTGCCTCGAAATGAATGGCCGGTGATGGTTGCTACTTCTACTACTCCAACGTGCAACGTCTGGGGCTGCGCGAGACCTTATAACTCGGATGGACTGGCGGTTATTCTCTTCCTCTCCTGCAACGTGTCATCATCGATATTAACTTATAATGCGCGCACTATGCACTTGTTTTACTGATTGTATGTAGAAGCTGCTCGGTTAAAGCTGCCTGTATAGTCGTGGTGTCGGCTTTTTCTATATGCTACCAGTTTTGCTGCATAGTATCAGCGTTTGTAAGGTATCCTCTTGAGGTAAGGTATGCGGATACCACTGCATGTTGCTAGGCAATTTGCTGGCCGGTATAGTGCTGCGGTTATTTCTTTAACTTTGTTGTGCTGGCGTCTTCACTCATCATCTTTGCATTTAAGCTTTTGTGATATGTTCTCTGAAAAGTGTTGAGAATCTTTCTTATCACGCTACATGCGCAGTCCAATATCGGCAATTGAGAATTCTCTCACATGCCTTCTAAGCGGTTTTTATATGCGCTGATTAACCCCGACGTTTAAGTACTCGTGTTCAATACATGTATTCGAATTATTCGAATAGGCGCGATCTTCAGGCTGGCTGCTCAACTAAACTAGTGCCTGTCAATCGGTTGCAGCGAAATTGTAGCCATGGTACTTTTGGTGCTGTCGTTGATACTGGCATTAACACTCGACCATGCACTTGCTGCTGCGGACCTTGTCAATTATGTGGTTTATCCTAAAGATGGGACCAATCAAGATCAGGCCAGGGAGATCACGGCAGATCTTGAAGCTTTGATCCATCCTACATACACATTCGTTTCAGCAAGTAGATATCTCGGCACATTCTATTGGTGGGCTCCTATGACAGCAACTCAAGCCTTTGCGTTTCATAATACGCATAGAGACACGGTAAGATGGTACCAAAGTCCCTAATGAGACGTGCGTTGCTCTCACTTCATGATGATAGTTTTCAACATTGGATGCCTTAGCTATGACCGGCAACCGTACTGACAAACGACAGATTGAAGATATCTGGGCTGTCAGCAAAGCCGGAAACATTCAAACTCAAGAGCGAAATACTCCAGAAGATGATAAAGATGGACTTCGTGCACAGAACCTCAATGGTACTTCACATTTTTATGGGTTAGGGAATCGATCATCGACCAACTCCATTGTCCTACAAGCAAATGCCTTGGACCAACTGAAATTAATCTCACAGCCTCAGGGTGTTAATCTGAATGACAAGACCTTGAGAGGCTATTATTACGACTCTACAGCTGGACAAGAGACCACTGTCTATGTCATCGATAGTGGAGTCGAGCAAAGCCATTCGGTAGGTTTCTTGGGATTAGGATTAAATTTCTCTCATGTTAGCTTCACCATCCCAGCATTTACACCATAGATTCCAGGGTGATCTTAACTTAATTTAGAAATGTGAAGCTTTTATTGCAGGTTTAAATGTTCATGCGTACATTGTCCATCCGGATTCCTTGATGCTCTAAAGGCTTTCCGGGTGGTGGAATTTCTTTAGTTCTTCGGCAATTGAGTTTGAGTCCTTCGTTCTCACCATTGAGATGATCTTACAGACCATGACTGAAAAAATTACGGCAGGAGCTTGCAGATCTCGCCATTGACTGGCTCTGGGCTGGGCCAACCACAAGAACAGGAATTAGAGGGGATGCAAGCCTGAACGGTCATGGATCGTGTATGGTCGCCCAAATTGCTGGGAAAACAACCGGGATTGCGAAGAAAGCTAAAATCACGATGGTCAAATCAGGGGACATGTCCTGGAGTGGGGGCGTGGAAGCCTGTATCGACGCCCTGGCCAAGACTTACGATGATATCAAGGAAATGCAAACAAAAAATCGGGCAAGCAAGGCTGTTGTCAGTATGTCTTGGACATATGAGTACACCAAAGAACATGGCACTGCACCTTGGCGTAATCCTGCCATTGCTGCCATAATAGAGCTCATCCACGAATTAATTAAATTGAACGTTGTCTGTGTAACGTCAGCGGGGAACGGTAAATCTGTTAGTGGTCGTTGCGAAGTTTTTCATATGTTTGATACATGGCTAATTGTGTAGGGTGCACCCATAAGCGGTTACCCTGCGGCGCTCGGAGCCACACTACCTAACTTGATCGTTGTAGGAGGGGTTAGCAACCAAGGCGTGCAGTCTCGGCAAGCTCAGATTGCCCCGTATGTAAAGATCTCAGCTTCAGCAATAGATTATACCTGTCCTAACATTGCTTCCACGAACCCGGATCAATATCACTTGATGAACGGGACTTCGGGAGGTAATTTCTTCCCACCGAAGATATGTAACAGCGTTACTGATTGGATCTGATAGCCACGGCTGCTATAGCAGGCTTAGCTGCGTACTTTTTAACCTTGGGAACGCCAGCCTCGGATATTCCAAAACAGCTCTACTTCCTGGCTTATAGCAGGGTTGACGGTGGGCCCAAGGTTGCTTACAATGGTGTTGATTTTAGAACTACAGCTGGCGATTCGGCGGCAACCGAGCGTTAACTGCCGATACTAGTATCAGCAGAGGCTACAGTACCTTGAATTCGACGCCAGCGGTAGGGTCAGGCGCCAAAGCGAGTGCACCCACTTCTTACATAAGGTATATAATCTAAGGTAGTCTGTGCCAATTGGTGGTAGAACGTTTCCTGCCAGCTAGCGATGGTACAAGGATCAGAGCCTAACATCCACAGTCTTCCGTTAGCTACCGGTACGCTTATCAGCCACATCGCGGTCCCGTGTTTGGTCGCGGAATATGCTGTGCTCCACGAGTGGTTGAACGGGAATGCTCATCAATGTTCACCGAATTACTTTTCAGCTAAGCTACCAACGCAGTAATACAACGTAATTGATTATACTTCTTGAGCTGCCAGACCCACTTAACGGTTTCTGGAATGTTTCTGTGATTCTTGTCTACTTACGTCCTTGTTACAGCATGGTCTCGGCCTTAGCTTCAGTAATCAAGTTTCTCGGCCTTGTTACGTTGATTTCTTACGTTACTCGGGCCTGCAATTTCAAGAGTCCATTTTTCTACTGGTATATCTACTTTACTTTGGAAATTCGTTCCGTCAAGAACAGATTGGTCGAGACGCCGACTATTCACGCTATTGATTTTAAAAAGACTTTCTACATCATAACTTTCGTAATAGATGTTATTGCTCGCTCATGACAGTTTTTTGGCTTGTAAGACTCATAATCTTGAAAATCCCGTCATGTATTTATTCCATGAAGCTGCTAACCCAGGACATATTGGACAGCGGAGCTTTATTTTTACAGAAGGATTCTCTTCGTGAGCACGGGTGGTCTGTGGAGGTGGATTTGTCTGTTTCGCCTGTATTCCATTGCCGCTAAATTCACTCGCGCGTCTGTTAAAATGCCAATGTGCGCATTCTGGATCCGCAGTTGCGCTAATAGGATATGTTCGGGAATATCTAAAGATTCGTATTTCCTCCTCGACTCTTGGCGACGACTGCCCTCGCTGTGTTACAGTCTTGTTCAGCCCTTGAGATCTAGGATTCGCTATGTCCATTAGTCCTACGGGGCCAAACTTCTACGTCTGCGATCCCCATTATGGAATCAATTTGCATCCTTTGTCGTGCGTTTCGGTATTATCGAGTCTGCCATCTGGGAATTCGATATTGCCATACGCTGTGGACACGCCGGGGGCCTCCTATGCTTTGCCATGGAGCATGGCTGTCGGTCAGTAATTTATCGAGTCTAGGCCATTTTCCACTTCAGCTAAGATCAGTCATAGATGAGTGCAGGGTCTCCGTCGAGATGGCAGGCCCAGTTCAAGCTAAAACTTACATGGCCAAACCCGATGACATCCGGGGAGTGGCGGACTGGTTGCTCAGTCAATGCGTATTTACCGAAGATGGAATCGGAGGTTTTGTCACGAAGGATATTGATAACATGGTCGACTTTGTTACAGCGCCACAAACGAATATTTATGGCTCGTATCGTAAGGTTGCCCGACATGCCTGTTACTCGCCCTGAGTATTGTACTGACTGTATGACTCCGAAGCACCGAGCACCGCGTTCCTTACGGTCACCATAACCAATTCTCCCAATACCGAACCACTACCGGGTAACTTTGACCCGTCTGTTGCAGATCACCTTGGTCAGGCTGAAACAGCCGCTGAGGTCAGAGCACCACCAGGTTCTCTACTCCGCTACAATTTAGCTCTTCGAGCATATGCCTTCAACACGCAAGCTACGCACATGCACATAAGCGATAAAGTACCTTGGTGGGATATACTACAAGGGACTGAAAAGATGAGCTATGAATGTGATGCAACTCTTGGAACCCCAGCTGCCGTTGATTGCGCCCATATACAAACGCATCAGTTGGGGATTCTGAACGAGACTCTGGAGGTTGGGCCAGGGAAAACTAGGTTACTGTCCTCGAGTCAGTGACCCGAGGAATTGGTTTAGTCCGATTAGAATACAAGAGGGCTGACCAGACGTCGCAGATACTTGCCATCTTGCCATATCTACCACCGAAACTTTGATACTTACAAGGCAGCAAGTCCGAAGCGCCCTAGATACGCTAATGAGCCTGTGCGTGGTATATCCAGGACAAGGCGGCAGGGCTTATTATGGGCCTCAACCCGCATTCAGCAGCCGTGACAGAAGTAAGACGACCAACGTCACTGGTAAGCTAACGATCTGTGGCAAAGTTGGCGTACTCGACAACGCTGACCTCATTACAGATGCTTACGCTCTCCCACCTAGAGCAAACATCGCAATCTTCGCATAGCCTATAGAATCGGTTCTGGTAGGCCCGTTACTCGAATCGAAAACTTGTAGCCGGAAAGCTGTACTGAATAGGAGGATTGGACCTCTTACGGGACATCCTCATAGCTGATCTAAGGTTCGACGGATCCTCAATCTTTATAATAACTAAGAGCTAGGCTACATTCCCAGCGGGTTGAGCTACCTGACCGGATTTATACTTGCATTTGCCTACTTAGAGAAAGCCGGGTCTTTCAATCCACTACAAAAGGCTAGTCATACAGGTAGGAGGCGATAATGTAGCCATCTATGAACCCACACACGTGGTAACAGCACTCACTTACTGTACCTGAAGACCTAGTCTATAATATAATAGAATAAAAAGTTAAGAATCTTCAATCCGATTGGTTCATAAAAGTACTGACCACGTGATTTCCCGTCCCGCAGTCAGATGATCGTTTACCTCCTGTTCAGCTCTGTACACGTCTGCACGCGTCTTTTCAGTTCTTCTACCTTTGCTTATTCTTTGCTTATATGATTATACTGAACGAAGGACTGGATGAAGCATATATGAAACATTGAATGGAACACTGAATGGAACACTGAATGGAGCATTGGGTGAAGCATTGGATGGAGCACTGAATAGAGCATATATGAAGCATTGGATGGAGCACTGATTGGAGCACTGAATGAAAGGTTTACAGTGTGAAATAATACTGATATTGATTAGATGTTTTGGGGATTTCAACTCAATTCTTGACGCGCATCTCAATAAAATCTAGGTATATTCAATTACTACCTCATGCTGAGGCAATGAGGTGGCCTTTCCCCTTGTATTGGGTAAGAGAATGTAACACTAGAACACGTCACAGTCCGCTACGCTTAAGAGTATGTTCGAGAAATGTCCCAGAATTCTATTCTCTTGTGTATAACATATCTATGAGAATAACGAAGACGTTGTGCGCTATCTGACGCAACCTCTCTAGATTCAAGCGGATTACTGCTGCATGCTGATGGATTTTGCCGCAAATGAGGGGGTTGATTATGATGCACGTGACCTCGCGTTGCTACTACTGTAGCGTACCATAGAATAGCCGCTACGCGCGATGTACTTTATTAGTCCCATACTCAGTGCCTTGGTATCAAAATCCGCGATTGTTACGGCTTCTGATAACATTCAACTACCCAGTACATTGTTCCATAAGGGTTTCTGGTACTGCTTCTGCAGGCTCAAGACGAATATTGGTTCCTGCTACCTCCCACCGGAGATCCTTTCCTCGATCGCCAGATGCCTGGAGCTTCGCGATATCATAAGTAGCAGACTAGTCTGCAGAGCTCTCAACAACGCTGCATCTCCATTTCTCATAGAGCATGCTTGGATTTCATCGGATCCCCGTGACTGGGAACGGCTTACTGCCATTTCGAAGCATAAGGTTCTTAGCAAGCATGTTCGTGCTATTATCTATGACGCTAGCGTGTTCGACCCTATATTGCTAGACCGTAATGAGTATATGGCTATATTCGCAACCCCAGGACTCGTCCGCGAAGCAGGGCGGGCTGGAGTCACAGAAGTCCAATACTCGAAGGCTTCAGTGCGTCGGGGCTACGACCAGTTCGTAAAACATCACAAAGCACAACAAGCTGCCTGCGCATACCATGGGAGGCATCTCACACACTATGCAGCAGACAGTCTAGGGAATATTTCCCCGGATCTGTCATCGCTTGTGAGCAACGGCGCAGGCACTACCAAGCTTGCACAGTATTTCCCTGGCGATTTCGTATCCCTTGTCAAAGCTCTTGAATCAATGCCAAATATTCGGAGGTTCGCGATCTCGGACATGCGATGGCAATATTCCAAGTCTCATCGGTGGACACGTGCTACTAATACATCTGTCAAATATAACAGCCTTTCTTTCACAATTGAGTCTGAACACATCCGCGGCCAAAACAAGGTCATTGCTGACCCTCGACCGTGGCCTGACTCAGAAGTCGAGACGCTGCCGTTAGGCCACCGTCGCGAGTGATATCGAGGCTTCTTCGTGCTCACGCAGGCTGCCTCGATGACGAATATGGAAAAGTTGGAGCATTTCAGCATCATTGATTCCCATATAACTAGTGCTATCTCTCACCTGGTCTTCCAGATGTCGCCGTCAGAACTTGACCATACCTGTAATGCTTTCCGAAATCTTGCAGTCCTAAAATTGAAGATCAACACACACAACCAGTGCTCTGAGACAAATTGGGAGAGAACACGGGATTCTTGCAATATAGCTCATGTCTTGTCCGCCGCTCGAAGCTTGGTTAGACTGGAGTTATGGTTCGATGTTTATTGCGTAGAGATACCACGACTGGAGGTACTCTTTGGCAATGGAATATGGCCGAACCTTCGCTACTTAAATTTTGGTGGCGCAATTGTGAAAGAAGACGCCTTGGCGAATTTCTTGAACAGACACAAAGACTCTATCAGATATCTTGAGTTGGACGGCATGCTGTTATCAAAAGAAGAAATACCTGAACCTGATGTTGATCTGCCGAAGACCTGGAAAGGGATGTATCGTCAGATTAGTGACCTACTTCTAACCCATCTCACAATCTCTGCGCTTTTCGTAGACGTGGAGGTGTGGACTGTCAATCACTATTGGACTAGCTCCGATGCAGCACAGATTACTCGATTTCTGAAATCCGGAGGGAATAAGTTCTACGCGAACGACCCACGGGGTATGACAGAACAAGAGTATCTACACTGGCATGCAGAGCTACGACGGAAAGCCATGGCAAGGGACGCCGAACAAGGATTTGAAAAGATGCGAAAAGATGCTGCGGGAAGCCGAAGAAGAAGGCGAACGAGCATGGATTAACAACGAAGACTACGTGGGACTTGTCGATTAACCACGTGCATGTTTACGTCCAGACTTAGCCTTCCCTGGTTTCCAAAAAAACTTGATGTCATGTGAGGCATGACAAATGTATCAAGAGCTCCGAGCTCAATCAGTAAGAAACATGCATACACTAGCTAGCATTCCATTCAGAAGATATCGGCCCCCAAGCTAGTCTCTCCCGAATTTGCAGGGCGTTTTCCCTTATTCAACCTCCACTGCTGCTTTATCCAACTCTCCCCCAAATCCATGTGCAAGCATCGAACAGAGTCCACACCAGGACCATGCCACCCTGCCATATCCTTTGCCAACCTCTCTGCTATTGCCACACTTCGATGCATACCAGCATGACACCCTACCAACACAGCGACCTCGTCACTCAGTGGCTTGGTCCGACAGCGCCATCTTCGAATAGTATCCTTGGTGTCTGCGAGCATAAACTGATATTGTGCTTCGTGGTCTGCCGTGTTGAAGAATGTGTTGGCGAGCTCGGGATCTCGGCCTGTGAAACGCTCTTGTATTTCTTTCTCGGGAGGGGAAAGCTCCGAGACGTCAAATTTGAAGGTCGGTATAAGAAGCTGGGGTCTACCAATGTCTTTAGAGTAGGAGAGCACGTGGATCGTAAGAGGTGGGTGTTCGTGAGGCTTTGACGGGCATTCACTGGGCTGAGACGGGCCTCGAGGCAAAACGGGTTGTCCCTGAGGCTGGGGTGGTTTGTCGTGATCCTTGGGCTGTCCCCCGGAACCCAGAGGCGTTGAGCCGCGCAGCGATCCGTGAGGCTGGAGCGGAGAGCTGTCAGACTGAGATGGCTTTATAGAAAAGTGTGGGCCATGTTGTTGGGGCCCGGGAGGTAGGGGTTCTTGATGCATGGGGCGACTGGGACGTGGCTGGGGGTCGTTAGACTGGTGCAGGCCGCTGCGCAGCCGGGGTGCTTGTCCAGAAGACTGCAGGCCTATAGGCCGGTACTGCGGGTTTGGTGGGTGGGGCTGAAGCTTGCGAGGCTGATGCTCGGGATGCTGAAACTGCGGGAGCATTTGGCGCTCAAAGTGGTCAGACTGTTGCTCGATGCGGTGATCCTGTTCTCCCGTCCGGCGATCATGCTGATCCATGTGACGATGCTGCTCAAAGTCGTGATCATGCTGTTGCAAGTCGTGGTTGTTGGTGTCATCGCCACAATGATGACCTTGCGGACCCTGAGAGAGGCGCCGGTGACTATGCGACAGGCGATGTCGATCGCATGGCCGAACAATGTACTCATAAGCCTGGGACGAGGCGTCCTGGATGGATTGGGCACTCCAGGGATCCCAGGAGAGACAGCAGACAGCGTAGCTTGGATCTTGGCCCATTTCCATTTCGATGGCGTTGGGATCTATCGCTACTAGTGAGCAAGACCATAAACTTGTTCCCAAGAGAGGGTTGCTAACAAGGAGGAAAACGGGATATTAGTAAGGATATTGGTGATGGATGTTGACCCTGTCTGTTACATCGAGGGCTTGAAGCAGAATGATGGATGTATTACTGAGAGAGATGGACGAAGATCAAAGGAGAAGCTGCGTTCTTTTATAGACCTGTTACCTGATCACACGCAGCCCCTCTTGTACGACTCTCTACTCTAGTGTCACATTTCGCAGACTCCTCGGAGAATAATCCAGACCGAGTAAATCTAATATGTCATGGTGAGTCTTCTGTTTGACTTGTGAATAAGTGTCGACAGAGAACAATTGAGCGGTCACTGCACTGGTGTGAAAAATCTACTCCAAGAGGACAGAGGCACAAGAGAGAAAAGAAGGTGGTAGCGATTGACAAGACTGAGGAAGGGAACGCGTAAGCTAGATAACCCTTCAACCCTGTGAGTTGGAAAATCATAGCTCACAGAAATACCGCAACCATTGCCTCGCAATACCATATTCCTCCACGCCTCCTCGCCCCCCACCAATCCACGCTCCCTTCCATCTCCACATCTACATCACCCCCCTCCCCCAACCGCTTCCCTTGTCTTCCCTTTCATAACGACCGTACCGACCACGCCTTCCTCACCTTATAAAGCTCACTCATCGAACGCTGTTCTGGAAGAAAAGACGTGGGGACAGGGGAGATGAGAGTCAGCGTAGGGGTGCATGCAGAAGAGAATGGCAAATATAGGCAGAAGCGAAGAGGGAAAAAGGGGAAAGCGAAAAAAAGAGGGCGTGGTGGGAGATGGAGAGATACGAAATGGCGATGTAACCAATATCACAATCCAATAATCCAATTTAAACAGAACCCAAATCCCAAATCCAAGCCCCAAAGTCCAACACCACAAAGTGGAAGAACAAAATCCACACTCCCACTCTCAAAACCCTCCCCCACTCAACTCCAACAACAGCACCTACCCGCCCCCCCCAAAAAATTGTAAGGGAAGTGGGATACGACACCACACCACACACCTCAAGCACCCAAGGGCTCCTTCCACTCATGCATCAAAAGCGCTACCTCTAACGAGGTAGAAACGTCTTCAATTCCTATGCACCAAAGCATGCGAGTATAAAGGCAGCGACTTTCAATCGTTTCGAAAAATCTTTTGCTCGTGGTGTCGTGGTTGTTTTTGGGGGGGTTTGGTTGGATTTGGATTGGGGGGGGGGGGAGTGAGGGGATGGTGGATATGGATAGCGGTGGAAAGTGGGGGGGGAGAGAGGGGGGAGAGGGGGGAATGAGGAAATGGTGGATAAGAGGATGAAGGTGGATGCGGGTGCGATGGTTGTGTAGGAAGGCAAATGGTGCAAAAGCCGTTTTGGAAGGACATGGCATTTGAGAACAGTATTGGTATGGGGGGAGGGTGGGGGGCTTGGCGGGGGGGAAAGAAAAGATAATATAGATGTTTGCTCGAGGTCTATGAATGGATATATAAAAAGCGTACACTACCATTAAAAAACGACACTGGCTCGCTCGCTAGCTCGTACGTCGTGCTTGGAGGTTGTTCACTATATATGAGTAGGAAAACTTTGCTGAGATAGGTATGGAGGAGGATAACATGACGCTTGAGCGCAAATCGCAGAAGCTTGCGGTGCGATGGCGGTGACCTGATTGATGTCTGTCTTAGCTATTCCGGACCAACATCCAAGTGGACGAGCGTTTACTTGAGCGAACGCACCTCATTGCCGCTTCATGCTGGGTGGTGAGGGGTAACTACTGCCTGGGCCCTAGGAGATTGTACAGGGTTTGTTCGAAGATTTCTTCGTCTAAGACAGCGCCGAATCTGTGAGAGCATGTACGTTAGCGTTCGTGGTTGTGATCGATGTAAGATTGGTAGGAAAGGGATGATGTGCGCTAGGTTTGAAGGTGTTTGTGGTTGTTATGGAAGTGTGATCTGGGGATTGGGTGAAATGGTTGTGGTCTGTGGCGGAAAGAGTTAAGATATTCGAGTCGACCGTTCAGGGAATGAAGAACAAATTTCAAGCCATTAGGTGGTTCTTGTCCCGGGTATGACGGTATCCGAAAATGCAGACACAACGGGTCGGTATGATACAGAAAAAGAAATAACCACTTACCCCTGGCAATCAACAACCTTACTCAAGTCCCCCTTGAATCTATCAATTCCCCACCGATCCAGTCTCCCAAACCCTGGATGACTTCTGAATCGATGCCACGCCTCCACCGGCGTAATCTCCCCCTCAAGATTGATACTCGCGCTCAAATGCAACAACTCCTTGATCACACTTCCATTCGCCGTCCATGGCCACGTATCATTCGGGTTTGGCGGAGAGTTAGAGCAACAGATAAGGGGGGTGGAGGCCAGGAGCACGTGACCGGTTGGGTCGGACGAGGAGGTTTGGGAGGGGTGGGCCAGGTGGGCCATGCAGGGATGTTCGAGGGCGAGGACGAAGTCGATGGCGATTTCAGCGGTGTCGAGGGGTTTTACCAGGCCTTGAGTTTGGTGGGGAGAATTCGTGAAATCAGAGTTGAAGTCGAGTGGCGCGGAGTTGAAGTTCAGCGTCTGGAGGGAAAAGTCTCGTAAGGTTAGTTGCTAGCCTGCTCATGTGATGGAGGCAAGAATACCGTCTGGGAGGTTTGTAGGTACAGTTGGCAGAGGCTTTCCGGCACTGGAGTCACGAAAAGCCTGTTGATGTGTTTCGTTGAAACCGATGTCTTGTCCTTGGGACATGGGCCAATTCACATGCAATCTGTTATGACTCAAGTCATCCGTACGGTACGAAACAGTTGCGGGCATATCTGCTGCTGTTGGTAGATCTGTCGAGCTAAAGAGTTGATCTGTGGATGCTAGAGTTTGGTTTGCTGCGGTAGCAGAATCTTTAAAACCGGCAGGCAGAGGCACGTTGGAAAGGGTGAGGGTGGTTCTGAGGATGTTGACTTGACCTTGGAGTTTATCTCTCTCTGTCATTAGGTTTACTTCGGAGCCGCGAAGACGTACTACCTCTGATTCCAAGGTCTTGATGTAATTTTGTGTGCGTTGGCGGTGTGTACTATAAGTCCGCAATCAGTTGCCGCATCTCGTAACGCTAAGACTGAAATTTTCAAGAGTGGAATTGGTGTGATCAACTGATATGGAATACTCATGACGAAAACAATAGACATACCGTTGCGCATGCCGGACTTGCTCTCGGCGCTTAGAGGGTGCTGTTGGGCCTCCAGATGTAGGGGCATCATCTGTGCGAGATTCTTCGCCGAGGATACCATGTTAGCATAATCCCATCCATCAGAATCTGCGAAATGTGTAACCCCTCTCGGTGATAGCAACCAAGGAACAATATACGGTCGCCTTGGACACCGGCACCACGAGCCCTATGACAGGAAAATGTGGTGGGCAAGTTCGTGTGGTTGGGATGACGGATCAGGCTCGTTTACCTTGGGCTGGTCTGCTTTGGGGTTGCAAAAAAGTCAAGGAATTCGTGCCCAGAGTCTGTCTAGCGCGCTTCCACAATGAAATATTGCCTTCCCTCTTCGGCTTTCCTTGAGCCGGAGAGGCAGAACCTGGCGCGGGCGTGCCAGTAGAAGGTGAAGGTTCAAGCTCAGACATGATATTGAAGGAATGGAACAACTAGATATGGAGCAACTATCCAACACACTATATCGATCTAAAGAGAGAATGTCTTGTTTTAATGACAAAACGCTGTGGCGAACCAGCTGAAAAGCAAATGGCTATACAGGGAAAACAACGCGCTCAAAGCACAACAACGATCAGGAAAGAAAGGCCAAAGGAATATTAGCAGCAGGATGAGGAATCAGTGTAATACTTGAACCAAATACAACGCTAGATTGGGTGCTGATGAGGAATCATGCTGTGTGAGCTACTCGTCAAACTCCGTGATGCACCACGCTACTCTATATAGATTATAAAGGTCAGCGCTAGACTCGCTTGTTGTGCGCTAGTACACACCAAGCATTGAGGACAGTTTTCGAACAAATGCTGCGGCTACCAAGTAGAGAGGTATCAACCCATAAAGGTCTCAACCTTCGACTTAAGCAGACGCGTATCGTGGACATCGCATGCTGGTTTTTCTGTGATTTCTCCTTGATTTCGTCAATGTATCCTGATAGGTCGCACTGCTGTGTATGTTTGACTTCCCCGTCCTTTGGCTGACAACTGGGCCCCTGTCCTCTAGGGACACCGCTGACTATTCCACCGTTACACTGCACTTCGAAGCAGTTCAAACCTACATTTGGTCTTGAAGCCTCGGTTGCACAGCCGGCAGGTCTTGTCTGCATCTAACAGCCTCAATGTTCCCTTCCGCTCATGCTTCCCGGCTGTTCTGAGGGCTGTGAACAAGTACTTGATAGGTAGGGAATATGCTCAATCAGACGGTCTAGCTGCTTTATCGACTTAGCTTTGTCTTTGCTGTCCGTGGTGATATCTAGGATCCTAATAACACTACCGTTGTTTTCAGGTAACAACAAACGTGCAAAGGGATCCTTGTAACCGTCCGGATCAGCGTCGATATCTCATCGAATCAGCGGACGACCTCAATCGAGAGCAGAAGGCTAATATAAGGATCGCTGAAGTACGAAATGCTATTGCCAGAAGAACATGAACACAGAACAAAGAGATGTACATGTCTCAACAGATATATGCGGAAAATGGCTTATCATCTTGATATCTTCACTTAGATACGGCCCTCAAAGATCCAATCCAAGTGTTTGAAGAACGGCCGTTATGATTTTACTTCAAGGCTTCAACACATACTCTCATATTCGAATCAATTACAGAGACAATTGTGCATGAAGCGACTTGTCAATCGTCGGCATTGGCAGCTGAAGCTTCTTAAGCATTAAAATTAGAGGATGAAGAATTTCCGTAATTCCGACATGGTCCAAGAACCGCGTCTTGGGTTTGTCGATAATTAAAGGAGATCTCAGATTACCACAGAACCTACCATTTCCAAATTGCCTTGTGCGTGGTCATCGGACTTTTAGGCTACAATGTAAATAAGCAAAAAACTGCAAACATTGGACTACGATAGCAGAATCTCTCCAGTCACAACAATCTAAGACCTGTGAGAAGTAGACAAGTAAGCTGTTCATATTCTGTAGTGAAAGCTATACCTCACCCAGTTCCTATTTATGAAGGCCAGGAGCCTATTCAGAACGGGCGGGCATCACAATTCGCGGATACTACTATTTTTGATCTTCTCGTCTCTCATTCACTACAGACTTTTTTCTTCGCTTTGGGTGACATAACTGCGGAAGTTACTCATCGTGCCAGAAGATCCACTTCCTTGTTCTGTCTCCGGAGCTCATTCCCATTCACTTTCACGGGATCCGCCTTTGTCTTTTTGCCCCTCGCAAGACTGGAGGAGCACACTAAGATACAAGATACGAGGTGTAAATGTATGCGGACTAAGCTAAACGGCTTACAGCACGGTCGGATGACTTTTATATGGCCCTATCATTCATCCTGAGCAAAGGGGGCGGAGTGAATGAATTTCTCCAAGTGCCGCAGTAAGCATAGGCAATAAATGATCTCAATTCTCGTTCTCCATATTTCCAGGACTAAACTGGAATCACTAGCCTACAAATTCTCATTCTATTCTCCAGTCCCTGTTAAATTATGGCACTTTCGTACCCACAGTCTGAGCTCCTTGCTCTCATTACGGAGATCAAGGGCATGGTGGAAGCAGACATGTATCATAATACTTAAAGCTCGTGCAAACTTGGTGACCAAACTATACAAGTTGAGAGATGCAGTCGAAACTCCTCTGGAAACTTTTCTAAGAATCTATCTCCAGGTATTTGTTTCTCGAACCAAGCAACTCGTCTAGTATTGACCAAGAATCCCCTAGCCAATGAAAAATGCAGCGCTCAGAGTCGCTGTCGAGCACGAGCTCTTTGACTATCTCTTGGACAACGGAAATCCAAGCACCGAACCGATCACCGCACAACGGCTCATGGAAAGGCATGGTGATCCTACCTTACCTGAGGCAATGATCAGTAAGTCATTCGTAGATGCTATAGCTTTAGGAACCCTAAGAGGGCTGACATCTCCTTTAAGCCCGTATTATGAGAGTAATCGTCGCTATGGGCTTATGCAACGAGGACGTCAACGGCTATTTGGCAAATACAAAGACCGTAGCATTAGCTTTGCCCAGACTGAAGAGCGGGATCAAATTCGGGTCTGCTATAGCTACCTCCCAGGCCTGATGAAAACCCCATAGAAACTGACAACCCTCAGATTTGACACTCATCTTCCCATTCTGGCCAACCTAGTCCCATGTCTGTAAACCATCGGATTCAACAGCCCAGACGACTCCCGCACCATCTACGGCAGCCAAGAAAACAACGCCTTCCGTTCCCCATTGGAGCACACCTTTGGCAAACCAATGTTCGAATGGCTAGAAGCCAACCCAACCTACCTAGATCATTTTAACGCCTACATGGCCGCCCGCCGCGTCGAATTCACAAGCTGGATAGACCTCCTCCCTCCCGACCACACCCCAATCAGCGGAGCGAGCCCAGACCCCTCCGCCGCATTCATCGTCGACGTCGGCAGTGGTCGCGGCCACGACCTCACCCGACTTCTGGCAACCCATCCCAACCTCCCCGGTCGAGCGATCCTGCAAGACCTCCCACGGACAATTGCCGAAAACCGAAGGCGCGGAACCACCACCCCTTTCGAGATGATGCCCCACGATTTCTTCACCCCCCAGCCCATCAAAGGTAAACTCCCTCGTTCCCCCAGTTCACCTGCAACTCACCCCCTTCCCTTACTTCCCCCTACTCACCCCCATCCCCAGGCGCCCGCCTCTACCACCTCCACGCCATCCTCCACGACTTCGCCGACGCCTCCTGCCTGCGCATTCCTCGCCCACCTCGCCGCCGCCATGACGTCCGGCTACTCGCCTCTTGTCGTTTCCGAGATCGTGCTGCCGGAGACGGGGGCGCGCTCTTTCCGGCTCTCATGGATATGCAGATGATGGTGTTGTGCGCGGGTATGGAGCGTACGGAGATGCAGTGGCGGTTGCTGCTGGGGAAGGCGGGGTTGGGGGGTGTGAGGGTTTATGAGGGGGGGGGGTTGTTTTTGCTGTGAGGGAGGGGTGATGGGGTTGGGAGGGGGGCGGATGGGCGGCTTGATGCGTTTTCCGAGCACGATCACGCAGTTTCCGGAATTGGAAGTTCTTAGTGAGAATTGCAGAAGCTTCGAGAAGCCATGAAGCCATTTCCTTACGGAGACTGAACTTCTATTCGATCCCCCCTCCCTCATAACTCTCACTGATCAACACCCCACGGCATCGTAGCAATAACACGCCAAACTCAAACTGTAGCAAAAAGTCTCCAAATCACACCATCGAAGGATAATCCCTCAACGCCCAAACCACTCCGTCACCTACTGCCCCGAATGATAGATTGAAAACCGACATAGTCTACCGCGTCAGGAGTATTTCAACGGTGGGATTGGGTTGGTCTGGAGCAATCTCGAGGAGTGGTGTGTATTGCGTGCAATACGAAGCTTTTGTTTCTTGAGGTCTTGGAGAAGAGGGAGGTGAAGAAGAAGAAGAAGAAGAAGAAGAAGAAGAAGAAGATCAAGAACCACATCCCAACCAACATCCACACCAACATCCACACCACCTCCACCTCCACCTCCACTACCCCCAAATTCCTCCGTCGCACCCAAAACCACTTCCTAGCTTTACTGAAACGAACACAAACACCCCAAAACCACCATCTTTCCCGAGTCAATCATTGAGAAATTTCATCGCGCCTACATTACTCTAGCATGCTTTTAATAACAAGGTGCTTCATGAGGCGGATGATAACGCCGCTACCCCAGCCCTTCGAACCACCTTGTTCTGGGATTGAGCCGTTGATGCCCTCTGTCCCAACCCGTACGTCGTCGAGGATAGTTAATCCATGGCAGTGGCCGCGCTTGCGCTGGAGGATGGTGAGGTTCGATACGATGCCGTCCCTCTTCAAGGTTTTTAGACCCTCCTCCAACAACAACAACGGCTGCTGCTCTTGCAACGCTCCGGTCGCACTCCAGGGGGGTGCGAAGTTGATGGTAACGCTGCTTAGCTGATGGTGGTAGTGCGCGTAATATGCGCAGAAGAAGTGAAAGAGCGCAAGGATGGAAGACGGAAGAAGGGACGTGCAGCAGCTCCTTTGGATGGTGATGCGGCTTTTCGCTTGGAAATTGTGTGTGGTTCTATAGCCCATGAGAAGGCTCAGGGGGGGGGGGGGGGGGCGATGAGGAAGGCTACATACGCCTGGTGTTTAATAAAAATGGCACTTGACAGTTGAGAAAAGAAAGGAGGCTCCGCGTGCTTGCGGTCCAGACACAGAATTCGTGAAAGGAGGGCGTTGGGAGCACGCAAGCCATCAAGCTCTTCAATCCAGATCTGGAGGAATAATATATAGGAACAGGATCAGCCAAGTTACGTACATTCCCAAAGCCCTAAAGCGTATTAGAACGCAGAAACAGTCCCAGGATCTCCAAACATCACTAAGTAGATTCAGTCACCTTCATTGACAAACACCAATAACGTGTAATTTTCTGACTAGTTCAGCGCCCGGACAGCTATACCATAGAAGACTTCTTGGGGAAGTCTGGGAAGAACGCAACAGGTGTGGTTATCCAGCCTCAGCGAGATCGAAGTAGTAGCATAGTTCAGTGATTTATATCAAAGTCACGGCTGCGGTGAAGGCGCAAGTGTGCTGTTCCATCTGCAGCGTACACCATACTGTAAGTGGTAAGACAACCGTGGTCGCCAGAGGCGAGGCAATGAGCGCGAGCTAGCTTGGCTTGGGATTGCAATTCTTATAGAGAAGAATACTCAGGCGGTCTTTTTGTGGGTTTTGGCATCTCCAGTATGTAAATTTGGCTGGGTATATCCAGGTTTTTGGAAGTTGGTGGAGGATTGGGGTTTCCATTTGGGAATTAGATGGCTTGAATACCTTCCGTGATGTTTGGAAGGTCACTTACAATCAGATCTGTACACCAGCTCCACCGAAAGTCATGTTCTCTCCGTCTTATTTGTCATCGATCGGTTGTATGTGGTTAATGAGGATGTAGCCAGGCCACCCCGGGTCAACGAGGATGCTGTAGACTTCTGTGACAAGTGTTGATGAAAAGGGGACTGATCCTCGATGAATTGTAATTTTGGTACATCACTGCCTTTGAATGCCTTGACCCTATAAACCACTTGGAGTTTTAACCTCCCGGTGATGTTTTGGTGTGAAACACCTCTGAACGCCGACCCATATATACATCCTTAAACGGGGTTTGTAACCCCCCTAAATTGAGGATCCTCGGTAGACATCCGATCCTCGATCCATTGAACCACTTGTGCGCAGCACGACTCCACATACAGAGTCCAGAGATGCGCGAAATAGTACACGATGACAAAGAAGATGCCAATAATTACCGCGCAGCTGAAGCCGCGAACATGAGGAAGACGGCCGACCATTATGGTTCCGTCTTCCTCTTCCCACTCTGGAGCCTCCGAGTTCCAGAACAACATCCAGCAAAGAACGCTCCTTATCAGAAAGGAGTGGATTAGAAAGACGGAAAAGCTGACTTTTCCCATCCAGACAAGGAAGCGATGTGACAGTGCACGTTGTACGGCTGGCAGATACATGACTCCCAGGATGATGAACGATCCCCCAACGGAGCCCCACTTTCTCGACAACTCGGGAACATCCCGAAATAGCGTCTCCCCTAAGTTCTGGAGAAAGAATGACCACGCTGTCCAGTCGGTGTGGTCCTCTGGATACCCAGCTATCACAAGGCCCGCGGCAAGCAGTAGAGTTGGCCACAGCTTCCATGAACTCGGAGGCTCAGACTCTCTCTCTTCGGATTCTGCTTGATCGAAAAGCATTTCTGCCAGAAACATTCCAGCACTGACATTCATCGTGATTAATGCTTATGAGTATCAGCATATCGGCTGTGCCGAAAGGGTTCCAGATGCACTTACAGTCACCGCTGGTCCAGCCATACATGTAATATATCAAAATGCATATCTTTCGAGATCTCGGTGTGAGATATGTGGTCATGAGCAATAGCATGTATACCACCATAGACGCTTTCAGTAAGAAAAACAAATTCCATTGCACCTTGTCGTAGTCGTTACTTGCTTCACTCCATGTTTTGAACAAATTCTTGAACAAATCCCAGAGACCAGACGCGAGATCCGGACTTTGCCTCGGGCTGATGTCCCGGAACCAGTTGACGTCGCCCTCTCTTGCCAGCCGATACGCTCCCAATTGGCAGAGCACCCAGCTCACTGTTGTTGCTACTGTCGCCGGGAGAACGAGCCTTCCGATTCTCCGATATGCACTCTTTGCCAGACGTTGTAAAGCGGTGTTTTGGTTTCCAGCTCGTACTTGTTTGAGAAAGCCAAGGGAATTAACGAAGCCGGTGAGAAGGAAGAAGAACGAGAGGCTCGCTCGACCGGAGAAGATGAGGCGGACAATCGGTAGCTGCAGGAAGATTGGAGGTGTGTCGTCGGTCATGGAAGCTGCGCGTAGCATGGGGTTGAAGGAGGGGAAAAGATGGCTCGTGACGATGGTCGCCGCGCTGATGCCCCTGAGCCCCTACTACGCTTTAGCAACGCTCAATGATACACTGCGCCAGCGAAGAATACCTCAACCCATCTGATATCTCGAGGCCCAGTTGGCTTCATGGCGGCTCAATCGCACAACTTTAGTACCCAACCCTTCCCCCAGTATTTATGGGTTGGACTAGAATGGTCCGAAACGGCAGGAATGCGAGGGCAAGGATTGCTTTGGCGGCAGCCTGCATTAGACGACCAATCCTTCATCCATCGAGGATGATTCAAGGAGGTTGAAAGGACAGAACAAATGTAGAGATGGCTCTTCGCATTACAAGACGTCCTCGGAAAATGTATGGGCAGCGTATTTGCTAAAGAGCTTGGCAAGTGGAGTCCATGGTTCAAGAAAGGAAAGGTTGGTAAGGTAACTAAGGTTACAGGAAGAATGTAACTAGTGATCTCGTATCGGGATTTAATACAAGTAGTCGTTCACCGTATGACAGTAGTCAGTACGGTGAAGAAACCTCCGCCTTTGACCTCCAGCGCTCCCTGCTTCAGCTTCAGTACATCCGTACGTGGCTGAGTATCTATTTCGTATTGGAGTATGAGTAATCAACCATTTGTATTACCCAGACGCAAGGTTGCAGTGGGGCCACCATCTTCGAGTACATCGAGCGCAAGGGATAATGCGCTTGAATATGATTTCAGCCAGCCACAGAATTCAAGCGCCCCATCTTCGGACTTCCAGTCGCCGAATCGTCAACTCAGCTTGAGTGAAGGTCAGCACTACATATGGCTGTATTGCTCTTGTGTTAGAGTCAATCAGCCCAAGAAAATCAGCTCGTTCAGTGCCCAGTGAAAGATGAAAGTGAGAAAATCACATGATCATCTGCGTTCAATCACTTTCGGCCTACTTGGGCAATCTCAAAAGCTTCCTACTTACGAAGTAAACAGAGGCGTATTGTCAACGTGCTTGAATACCCATATCGCAAGATTTTCTTTTTTAGGTAGCGCAGAGCGGTTGAGTATGGTTGTTGAAATGGTTCTTATTTGCTCGGATCCCTGAAATATCCTACACGATCATATTAACGCACAGTTTGCCTGCTGCGCTTCCTCGCCTACTATCAGCCGGACTGATTACACGACTAGGAAATTTGGGGAAATCTACATCCGCAGAACGACCTGAATGCGAGTTCGAATAGCCGGGTGACTTTCGTCCCGCCAATCAAAGAAGTCGACTGTCGATTTAGAAACATGGTTCCTGCAGCGGATTGTGCCGCACCGCTACGACAGTACATTCTCTCTTTTGACAGGCAGCCTGCCACAGTCGAAAAATTTGAAGACAGCACTTGCATAACCATTGGCTTTGAAGCCAATGGTGTCACTGCGCTCTGGTCAATATCGACGAGGTCGATACTGGGTTTTGATCCGTGAGGCCTCACCATATCGAATACATTCATAACAACTTCAATGGACGAATAGAAAATAAGACAAGCAGTTTCGGTTTTGGCGAGTCGACGATTGATATCCTGCCTCGGAATTCTAATCTCATGCGGGACGTGTTTGAAATATCGAGATATTACTCCTTGCGGCGTTCGACTTACAGTGAACTCACAATCCCAAACAGACTCGACCTGAATCTAAGAGACGAAGCATCCAGCCCTGCAAACCTGGACACGGGACCAAATGACCGATGAATAAGTCATTAGAAAGTCCAAACTCCAAATATTTCTCCAAAAGCTCACAAGCAGCTACGCAATGCCAACAATATCACAACCCCGCTGCTCTGGGCTCTATCAATTCCAGCAGGAAATATTCGACGAATCTTTGCCAGTGTCGTTTCTTGTCACCCATCGATCTCAGAGCGATCGCTTTAGGTTATACCAAACGAATCGAAGTAGACTGGAACTTGTAAGCATCGGGGTTGACTGATACTTTGGACGAGCTGCCTTGGCCTCGGACTCGTTTGCCATTCTCCTTAAACCATCCTGCTCACACCGAAGGGAAAGAAAGCCTGTCCAACCTCTCTCAAACATTTTCTTGAGTAGTCGAAGCACATCTATCTGAACCTAAGCAATCTTATCGAGTGATTTTAACCCGGGTGTTTGGCTGGGATAGGATACCCAAAATATAACCATAGATTTTGAATACTCGCTATCTAGGTAATGTTTATGGCGGAGGGGGATTTTGTGTTTGGGGAAAGGTTCCATAATCCAAACCGCCTCACAACTCGAATCTTCTATTATTTTTGAGTCGGTATGGAATTTCCAGCCAGCAACAATCGAAGTCCCCTTGAGATTCTCGTGAGCACCGCTTTTGCGGGCCGACAACTAAATACTGGCTTGAGAGTACCTGCATCATCTTCGAAATGCCTAAAGCATCACCCTCAAACCTTATTTCTCTCTCTATCTCTCCCTTGTCGATCAACCTGTGCTTTCAGATGCCACTTCCGCGACATGGCGCCCGAGTCCTCAATGCGCTGTAGAAGCAAGATCTGTTGCTGCAAGGGCATAACATATGATTCCCCCCCCCCAATGTCAGAAGCATGATACTTTGTATTATTCTATTTGACCGCAATCCGTCCGGTGGTTCTTCTCACCAAAGCAACCCCAATCAACCAATCATCCCACCATACATACGACTTGGCGAGTCTTTTGGCACAAAATCGTAATAGAACCGCCATCGTGGCGAATATCGTGACTGGGATGCATGATGCGTAAAGGCTCCTTGTCTGGGTATCGTATGCACCTGATGGAAGCTCATCGCTTGGCGCCCCAACCGGCTTTTCTCTTCTTCTGCAGTTCAATCTCCACCACGCCGCTAGGCTGGAAAATGATTATCGTATATACACAGAAGGAAAGGATAAGAAAGGGAAAAAAAGGACAAATAGAACGACGCTGGGCAGAGATGGTGTTTTAGAGAGATCGGAACATGCATGTCATGCTGCTGCTAATGCAAGATTAAGGTCTGACTGACGATTTAGAGCATATCATAAAAATTAGTGAAAATTTTTAGACGACGCAGATCCTGACGATCTCGAAAGTACGAAGAAAGTACCACAGTTACCTTATGCGACGCTCAAAGCTACGTTTGTTTGTCATTTTGTCATTTTGTCATTTTGTATTGGTGTATTGGTGTATCATCTTCACCTACCAAGACTATTAATTACCACGAGCAGCGGAATCAATCACATTAATGCATTATCTCTACCATGTTCTAGGTAGAGTAGGAGCTAATCGAGAGAAGAAAAGATGAAAAGGGGAGGGAGGATGTTACGATTACTGTCGCAAGGGGAAAGTTCCATCACCGACAAGGATGATATGGCATGAACTGGAGCGACGGACGGAGGCTTTAACAATCGTACGGGATTATGGGATGACGTTTCCAGTTCCTTTGCTTGGTCGCCTACGGTACGGACGGTATGGATGTACCTTATGTACTACCTCTCAGCTGGGAATCCCAAGGCTGGAAATAATAACAATTGCGAATCTGCAGACATGCTGCAGCCTAAGGCAGGGAGGTACTTTCAGCCTCAAGCAAAAGCCTGCAGGTTGTGTGAATTGCGTAGGTAATGTATTGTGTATGTATGTAGGTCATACTTTGTGGATGCAGAGAGTAAGGTACATTAGGGCACGGGAGGGGAGGCACGGGAACGGCCTACCTAAGGTACGGTACGCCACGATTATAAGGTACCTCAAGGTAGATGAGGCATAAAGTAGCGTGATACCTTGACGATACCTTACTTACCGAAGGCAGAGTACTCTCGAGCATGTTCTTGCTATGTATTGCGCCAGCGGCCAGTAGAAATCCGTGTCTTTACCTAAGATGCCTAGGTAAGGTACCTACCTTAGCTATGTCCAGTAGCTGCTCGCTCCAAGGTACCGACCGACCTTGGGGTAACAGGTTTTTCAACCCTCAAAGCCGATGAATGATGAATCAACACACTACATACTCCTATCGACGCAATGGAATACAAAAAGGCAACTGTTGTTCTTAGCCCAGCAGCTTATTATCCCCAATGCTTTCATGTTTCCCCTTTCGAGACATGTGCTACATAAGGTAGTAATACGCTATCCCTCTACAGTAAGACATGTTCTTATGTCGAGCACTGATGGCTCACTAAGGGACTGTTATGTACTGCGGTACACGCGCTTCGAAGGCGGACAAAGATGATTGATGACTTTACCTTGATTTCTTATATCCTCGGCTTTGAGGTGAGGATCCCGAAACGTCCAACAGAACCTGTGCCCCAGCTATGTATGTCCCCACCAGGGGCGAAGCTTACCCGGCAGTCGACAGTATCTCGCGATGACGCTGTGCCTCGGGACTACGAACGCTAGACTCTGATAAGTATTGTTATTTATTCTTCAACTGGTGAATCTCTCTGTCTGTTGCTTATCATCCCCTCCTTAACGCCCCGTCGTTCTCAAGCCCTGAGAATACAGGTTTTGTAGAAACGAACGCACATTATAATTTCACAAGTCCATCGTTCAACACACAGCTGTCGCCCCTGGATCAAGCGGCAGTGTACAACTGGTCATGTAGAATCCTAGTCTTCTCCCTTCCACCAGGGAGCAACAATGAAGAGATTGTGCCGATCCTCCGGGAGGGCTTGCAAGAGACGGTCAACCAGTCTCCCGACCTAGCCGGCAGCTGTACGCAGCCTCCACAACTGCGGAATGGAGAAAAGTAAGGCAGTCTGCGATACCATGACAAAGGCGAAGCCCACCTGAGAGTCAGAGATCTTTCGGCAACGTGTGACATCGAGGAACTGCGAAAGAGTCAGTTCAGCCAGGAGAAATTGCTGCCCGAAGATCTCTGCCCCACACCGGCCTGGGACCACCCAGCCATGCGTCCACTGGAAATCTTCAGTGTGCAGGCAAACTTCATCAAATCCGGGCTCCTCCTCGTCATCTGCATCTACCACAGCATCGGCGACGGCGTGGGCCAGTTCCACATTACCGAAATGCTAGCAAATCAATGCCGGGCGATCGGTCAACGCAAGACCACGCCCCCCACCACCTCCTCGAACCTCAAACTCTCCTTTTCCCCTCAGCAATTCGACCGTTCCCGCCTCTTCCACGGCGTCCCCAAGGCCGATATGGCCACTCTCTCCTCCTACAGTGTCCTCCCCGAACCCTCCCCGAACCCTTGAGGGGCTATGCCCGACGGCAAACCCCTGGCAAGTGCCACCTTCTTAATCCGCAAATCTGCGCTCGCGGACCTCAAAGCCCTCGCCACCAGCCAAAAACCCTTCATGTCCACCACCGAACCCTACATCTCAACCCACGATGCCGTCTGCGCCCTCATCTGGCGGACCGTCATGGCCGCCCGCTTGAAGCTTGGTGCTATCGCACCATCCGACACCACGACTTTTGGCATGCCGATCGATGGCCGCACGCAGCTTTCTCCGCCACTACCCGCCGACTTCCTAGGTAATTTGGCCGTCTGCTTCAAGATTGGCGAGTCTGTTCAAAATCTCGTTGCACCCGAACGCCTCGGGGCAGCGGCTTTCCAGATCCACGCGGGCGTCAAAAGCGTAGACGACACGTACCTGAAAAATTTCATCGCGCTCCTACAGCAGGTGCCGGATGTTGGGCAGGTGTTCATCGACTGTCTGGAGAACATCAAGACGACGGGACTGTTCCTGACGTCATGGACGAAGTTTGACTATGCGGCGCTGAAATGGGGGGACAGGTTTGGCGATTGCGAGGTTTCCAAATGGTGGGTATATGAATGGCATTGCCATTGTTTCCCTCCTGTTGAGATATGGGGACTAGGAGGTTTCATTGACGCTGGAGGAAACAGCGATGGAAGCTTTCAAGGAGGATGAGACTTGGAAACGGCTTGCAAGTGTAGATTAAGTGGAATGAAAACGATATGGGAGGGAAGGGGGGCTGTAACGATGCTTAAATGCTCAGGGTTTGGGCTGATGATCAACGAAAAGTTGGGGGCCCATAAAACAGTGCGAAGATAAAAAGATGTTGCAAGTGTTAAGATTGTCTATACTTTAGGCAGAGAAAAAATTGCATTAGAATTAGATACTTCGTGTTTCTTGCAATCATGCATGAAAGGGGTTGATGTTACTGCGGAATACCGTACCACGTCGGTAGTTCTAGGGCTAAATTGAGCCTCGGCATCGCGTTCGCGACAACCTCCTACTGCAGATGAAATCGGCACGCCCTCAACTCTATTCATTCCAACTCTCTCCAATTGCTTAGAAGCTGCCACCATGGCTGTTGGGCGCTCTACGAACGCAATGCAGAATATCTATAAACAAGCTCGATCGCAAATGCCCTCCGTCATCTCAATCCCTCCGACATGGCTGAGATCCTATGAAGACTTCGTCACCAAGAACGCGAGCCAAGTCTCCCAGATAGAATCCGCTCTCCGGTCTTTGACGTACATAATACCCGGTTGGTCTCCTCGTCTGCCTAGGCCAGTCGATTTGACTTCCTTTCGCAACTGGAACCACTCAAGCATTCACAGCTAACCCCCAACCAGGCCGTTTCCGCGAATCAGAACTCGCCTCCGAATCCCGTACGTCCCCTCCCTCCTCACGTTTCCCTCCAACTAACCAATCTTTCAGTCCACACCACCATCCAACTTCTCTCCCTCTACCACACCTCCCTCCTCCGCCAGCCCACACCCTTCCCATCCCCACACACGCGCTACACCTCCCACTACACCAGCACCTCCCGCCCCTACGCCCGCTCCGCCCTCCTCCTTCAAACAGTCCAGTACACCGAGCTGCTATGCGAAATGTTCGCCAAGCGGCGCGGCGGCGAGAAACTGCGCTGGCGGCTCGTCGTGATGCTGGAATGCCTAAAAGCAATCTGCCGGATCGTGATGCTGCGCGTAACAGGCATGCGAATGCTCGTCACCCCTCCATTACCAGAGCGTGGACCCCTCCCCCCCGATGAGAACGACGAGGCTCCAGACTCGCCAGACCAAGAGTGGAAGATGCCGCGGACCGGCTCCCCCCTCCCCCCCCTCCCCCCCACAAACTCCATCCCCACCTTCCTCAACACCCGCGTCCTCAGCGCTTCCGACATCAAACCCCCCGCCTCCCTCCTCCGGCGCCTCGCAACCCCGCGCGCCCAGCTCGCCGAATACCTCTACATCCTGCGCCCCATCATCTACGCCCTCGCCCTGCAGCGCTTCCAACACAACAAGCGGGATTGGAAACCTTGGGCGCTAGGGCTGGCAATCGAAGTCGGCGCGCGACAGCTGCAGAAGCGGGAGATGCAACGCCAGCCGTGGGCGGTGACGAGCTTAGAGCGGGAGGAGATGGCGCGGAGGCGGTGGGGGGCCGGGTGGTGGGCGATGAGGGGGGTGTTTTATGAGGATGTGACGAGGGGGTGGGTTTCGAGCGTGGCGGATCGGATGAGGGGCCGGTGGGGGCTGGATATGGTCGGGGCGGTGGTGGAGGATTATGCGTTTTTGTGGGATGAGTACTATTTCGCCACGACGTCCATGTAGGCGGTGGGGGGGTGGCAAGGGTATCAGTCCTATATTTCCAGCAATTTCGTCGTCGGTTTTACATATACATTTTCTCTTCAGAAGAAGTACCCTTCTTTCACTCCGCCCTTCCAACCACCACCACCAAGCCCCTCAACTACAACCACATCCCACCCCTTCCATGCCCATCACCCCTTCTACTACCCTTACTCCTCTACTCCCACTCCCACTCTACTCTACCCCTACCACCACTTCTATCTATATCTACTCCTACTCCTACTCCCCCCTCCCCCTTAACCCAAAATAAGGCGATAGAACCTCTCTCTCTCTCCACCGAAACAAAGCAGTAGAAATAAACCGATGAGAGGGCGTCGATACATAAATCGGTAATGCGCGTTCCTTTTTTTTTTTCTTTCCTTTTTTCCCGGGGGCAGAAATCTTCGTTTTATATTATTAATGATAATAGTAGCGGGGTTTGTTTGTTTGTTTGTTTGTTTGGGAGTGGCAGTGGTGGTGGTGGTTGGGTCTGAGCAGCTGGTGTGCTTGTGAGGTTCTTTTTTTAGTGCGTGTGAAAGAGGGTTGTTTGCGGCGCGAGGCGTTGCTCGTAGGCGATTCTTGTTGTTAGGGGTCGCGATTTGGAAGAATTGCTTGTTTGCTACCATTACCGTTCCTGCGGGGTTTTGTTGACGTCTCGGAAACTGAGATCATCACTGCGAAGGGCCATGTAGTGTGTATGGATGCCGAAAGTAAGATTTGTCGAGTGGAAGACCAATCAGTGACGAATAAGTAGCACCGTTGACTGACAACCATCTGGATGTGTTCAATGGTCGACGACCTGATTGTTAGCCTTTCGCATCCCATAGTGGTCAGACCTTTTGGTGGATGATACTGTGATATAGTAAAGTCGTAATCGCATATGTTTCAATGTCGCGAATCTTTTCCGAGTTTACCTGACCGACCTGTCGATGTCTCTGTGACTACGTACAGCCTAATTTGGGAACCCAACACATTCCTGTCTGCACATCGATATATCAGTCCTAGAAATCGATTGTTATAAGGTATATGAGTCAAATAAGATGCTCAATATTGATCGAGGATGAAAATGGCAAAGTGGACGTCGTTATCCTTAGATAATCCCCCTGTCTTTGACTTGGGCTGCTTGGGCATGTTTTCCGACCTTGATTTTTGTATCACTTGTTGAAATATTTCAAGTTCGATTTCTACAGGTGCTGACCAGCTGCGTTTTCGACAAATTGCTGGGAACGCAACCTCTAATAGCTAAATCTCGCTATGGAAGGAGTTTTCCCCTTCATGATGGGGGTCATAGCCGCCAAGCGCTTTAAGGATAGGGACTTTGAGGTTTCCCCAACTATCTCGAGGTTTGATGCTCTCGGGATCAATCAGCGCCGTACTGTAGATCGCTCTAACCGAATCGATGGATGAGAACCATCAGTCAGCAGGAGTGTAAACATTATTCTTGAAGTCGTAATCGACGTAAGCTACCGGTATAGACGAGATAGACGGCGAAGAGCGAAGACTTGGAATTCGAAGACTCGCTTGACCTTCAAATGACGACAACATTCAGAGTAGAATCAGCAAAAGCTTGGAAAGATTAAACGACTTCAGCCTCAGCAGAATAACGAATGTAGAGTCAATGACTCGACTGTCGAGAAGTTGCTCGAGCGTGACAATCTCAGCGTCTCTTTCAATCGCCCATGCTGCAATAGCTTTCATTAAGCGCCCAGCAGTCAAAGCAAAGAGTATGAGGAAGATGATAGGTCTCTAAGTAAGCTAGTCAGGCCTTGCTATATCAACTTGTCTGAAGAAATTTCATGATGCCTGTTGTTAATGTATTTACAAAGCGCGATGCAGAAAGCAGTCCTTCAGTGTAGGGTACTGATTCGACAGACTTGCCATCTGCCAACCGGGCAAGTATCCCAAGAAGAAAGAAAGAAATCGCTAGAATGGCAAGTGTGAGGTCGAAAGGTGATCAAGTATTGTCCACGAATCGCTTAGGGCACGTATGTATGTTGGAGATGTTGGCCAATTGATCCTGTTTCTGGTCCCGCACTCCTGAATCCTTATCGTCAGGCTGTAGCATTGGCTCAACTAGCTCGGGTGGAGAAGTCAAAGTGTCTGGAGGCATCCTTCCGCTTCAACTCACATACTCGCACGCTCTGGAGTGTCGAAACTCAATATTACAGTAGAAATAGCACAACAAGAACTGCCAAAGATCATTCTCAAGCGCCCAGCTTCCAGCGCCTCCCAACAACCTGTAACACGGAGCTGCAGGCGCTGCACTGCGCCGCATGATAGTTATGTAGATGGACAGGGGATAAAAGATTCAAAGGATGCTGCCCACGCCTTACCACTATTGCCATTGTTTGTTGCTGACCACGATGCTTTCACCATTATCGAGTACCCAACGATACTTTTACTACCTGTTTGGATCTTGGCAGATAATGCGCCATTGTTGTCTGCAGGTACCCGATGTGACATGTCGTGCTACAGTTTGTCCTTGTCAACCTGAAAGAATCGAAGGAGTAAGCGAGGGACTTCTTCGTCACCAAAATTTGACGGCATCACCTCTGCATATCAACATTTTACCTATTTTCGAGTAATTTACTTTGTGGCTGAGAGTCAGCAAGATGCTTTCCACGAATGTTGAATATTCGCGGTAAGACAATGGATTATTTGGACGAGAATAATAAACTTTGCGTTTGACATGCCCCATCAATATCTATGAATATAGATGCTGACCGCTCGAAAGATAATAGTATAATTGTTGATAAGTACAATTAATCAAAGGCAACCAATTCTAAGTTACACTTTCACAGATACAAAGCCTGCTATTTTATTACTACGCAGACGATCCGACACTGAATCTTCCATCGTCTTCCAACGCTCACATGTACAACCATCTCAACCCTCATATACCATGCGTAGTGCTCTCGAGTCCATCAAGATCCTCCAACGATGCGAATCAATTCCAGCCATGATGTTACCCCAAGGATGATGGAGCATGTCTAGCGGCACATATTTGTTCTGCGTTCTTCATCACGAACTAGCTCTCTGTACTCTGTTCGGGAAAATCTCTCTAGCCTAGAGGGCTGTTGATGCTTCTGAGAGACTCGCTAGTATAGGGAGAAGCTAGAATCTCGGTCATTAAGTCGGCTTCGGATATTTTCAACTGTAGAGTTGAATATGTTTCGCATGACATTGGCGCTGTAGGCGATTTTCGCCTCTGACATATCAGCACCGCCATGACTTCCCGGCGACCTCGGGTGGATGAAGAAGGCGCCGAATCCCCCCGCAATAGGTATTGAAAGTTGGCGGGGGCTCCCTCTCTAAAAAACGCCCTCAGCAGCTGGTCTCCCAAACCAACTCGCGAGCTCGCTTGTCTCCTTATTGTCACCACCATTCGGTGCGCTTGAGAAAAAGTCCGTTACCCTCATCCCCTGCTCATCATCATCCAGCATCGGCCAATCGACCTTAATGCTACTCCCCTTGGCCTCAAGCAGATCTCTCGCGGTACCCCAGCTAAAGCGGCACTCATTGCCCCAGCCAAACACAGGGTTCATATGCCCTTTCAGCCAAGTAGTACACTTTGCATCAGAAGGATACCCAGAGCCCCAGCCTCGCGCGGAAACTTTGGGTTGTTCCTCGATTTGAGTGGGGGATGCAATGTAGGACTGATAGCAAACTTCTAGCGCAGCATCTCGTGTGACTTTGGCACAGACAGATGCCGCTGAAACGCAAGGATAGAGGGAGTCGGCCTTTTTAGCGACGGTGATGTGGGTTGTGGGGAAGATACGTTCTAATCTCTTCTGATAGACCGAGGGGCTGCCTATAGTATCAATATAGATCTCCTTGACGTTTATGCCTTTTGCGAAGACATCCTTGACTAGATCAATGGTAGCGTCCATGGCTTGAGCGTTCAGATTGTACGTCCCAGCTGACTTGAGCATGCCGGAGGAAATGTCTCGAGCTGACATTACGCGGGTTGCCCAGCCGCAGTTTTGATACAGGTCTGTGCCAGACGTGCAGAGCTTTTGCATAAGGGATGAGCGGACTGCGGGGGTTAGGACTTTGGAGTCGTCGAAGTGGTGCGTTTCTGCAAGTAGAGATCGGTGAAGCGATAGAGGTAGGTAGAGTAGGCCGTATACCATTGGGCCTGGCGGTTGATTAGCGTTCTTTCCAATGAATATCCGAGACAAAGTTACAAACCTAGTACAGGGCCTCTCCCGGCCTCGTCGACGCCTAATACACATTCTGTAGATAGGTCTTTTGCAATCTCTTCAGGCACAGCGGTATGATGGGTATAGGATGTTCCGGCGAACATTTCCTGTTTGTATATTGAGGGCGCAATGAAAACATCTTCAGCAGGAGTTTCATGGGCAATCTCTTGGGAATCAATTCCATCCATACTTGAACTGTAGTACAATAGACGGCAATGGTAAGCCAAAGATAGTGTACCTACTCGTGGAGGATCACAACTTTAATACAAAGAGCAAAATGAGGGAGGATGCCTCATGGTGGTTGTGCAATGGGTGAGGGCCAACATAGGTCATCTGGTGGTGGTGGTGGTAGGACTATATTCAATAGATGCAAGTTACTCAGGAACGGTTTTTAGGGAGACGCGCCTTTGGCGCGTTGCTGTTTTGCCAAGGTATCAAACTCCTAGCGTCAATGTTACGCTTTAGCCCTTTTTGGTTCCCTTGTTTTTGTCCATCAGTCCCGCAAGTCGCATTACAACATCGACGCGACAATATTTGGAAACAGTGGCCAACACCAGTAAGTATCCCAGAAGCCCAGGGACAGTGTTGGCATCTCTCACTTTGTTATACTGAGATCCACTCTCCTGGATTCAAAGCCCCCATCGCGCCTCTACGATTGTACACATGGCGTCTTCGAGAACGCCCCGCGTGAAGAAGAAGGAAGGGGATTTCTCGAACGTTGGAAAAGTGGGAAGGTGAGTACTGACTTGATTACAGCAAACTTCTTAAAATCATTGGATTGGGCCTGTGGTTCTTTGCTGACAATGTACAGGAAAACTGGGGCCATACTGAAGGATACTGGAATACGCGACGAATTTGGCTTAGAACCAATCGATGGCATATTCTCATCTCCGGAAAAGTCTCCCTTGAAGAGAAATGGCATACCGCATGATTCTACAGTCACAGCGGATGAGACCATGGATTTTGGAGAAAGTAATGAAGCCTGAGAGCTGGCAACGACTTATTCCGTGAAAGAATCAATCGCTAACGCTATTTCTACTACTGCAGGTACTATACCAGAACCTACCGAAGTCTTAAATGGACACCGAAACGTCAGGAGAGCCCTTCCCCCTCCGCGCTCTCGTTCACCCATAAAGACCCATCTCAATTCAGCCCCACGAAGATCATTAGGGCCAATGTCGTCGCCTTCTAAGCCCATGAACAACGAAACTCCAACTCGTGCTGCATCTCATCCACCTAACAAGAAATTGCTCTTTGGTTCGAATAATCTACAGCCGAGTGTGGAGAGATCACCGCTGAAAGGTGGGTTGAAAAGAGTAAGCTTGGGCTCGGCGAAAAACAGAAGGAAGAGGCCGTTCGATTTAAGCTTGGAGGATGACGAAGAGGATGAGATCTTCAGTGTTGTGAACGGGGCAGAGACAACAAATGGCCAAATGTATGACGATACAGCTCCACCAGGCATTGAAGACGAGTCTCTTCAGATGACGCAAGCAGATGACGACCAGGAAGCAGCAGAAAATGACTACTTTGCGGAAGAGCAGGAGCAAGACCAAAGCGCTTCCATTGAGCCTGAGCCTGAGCCCGCGCCAGAGCCTGTTGCAAAATCCAAGAAACGAAGGGACCGCCCTTCAAAAGTGGAGAAACTTGACATTGATGAATCTCAGCTCTCTGTTGCTCCAGAGAAACCAGTCCGGCGAAAAGGCCGACCACCAAAAAAGGCCAAGACTGAAGTGTATCAAGACGAAGAGGGTCAGGGTCAGCCAGAATCATCACGAGTAATGGAGCAAGCTACTCCTGTTAAAAAAGCAAAAGCCGCAAAGCCCGCTCCCTCTATGCGAGACCCGAACGCCAAGATGAAGGCTGCTCCGCGGACTAAAGAGAAACAACCACCAGTGAAGCCTATGCCACCACCGCCTCAGCGTGACGGGCGACCTCAACCACGAAGTCTACAAATTCTACGTAGCGAGACACCAGCGGATGATGAAGGTTCTCGTACAACACGGTTTGGACGGCACTCTGTAAAACCCTTGGCATTCTGGCGTGGCGAAAGATTCGTATATGGTGAAGGCCATATAGAAGGAAAAGAATTAACATTGCCTGCCATCAAGGAGATTATAAGGACTGAAGAGGTGGTTGTGCCAAGACCAAAACGGCCAGCTTATAGACGGCCCGGGCATCCACAAAGGCGGCAACTTGAAGATCTGGAAGAGGATGATGAAGAGCGAGAACCTTGGGAGACAGAAACAGGTATTGTTCGCGCACAAGTAATGCAATGGGATCCTACAACCGGTAGAGGAGACGAAGAAAGAATAGAAGAAGCTGGTACGTTTTCCTTCCCAGAATTCCCAATCCACCTAATTAATATTTTTCAGACGTCGCCTACGCCTCCGAAGCAATAGAAATGCGCGACATTAACGGCGCAGATTTCCGTTTCGCAAAGACGTTGACTCTCCCCTTTTTCGGCTCCGGTATAGTCGATCTACCGCCTGGAGGCGTCAAGAGAGTCAAGAATTCGAGGAAAATGCAAATGGTATTTTTTGTGTTTTATGGTAGGGTCACGGTGGATTTGGGGTCGCCAATGCAAGATTTTAGTATCGGAAAGGGGGGGATGTGGCAGGTTCCGAGGGGTAAGTCTGTGCGTTTTCTTTACTCGAGTCGTCATCTTTCAGTGCGCTACGTCTATGCCCTATCATTGACCTGTCGATTCTGTCTTCTGCCACACTTAATCTCTGAACTACGAAACAACCCTCCCACTCCCCCACACCACCCTCTCCGACTTCCGACTCGCCCCCTTTTCTTCTCTACTAAACTACAAAACTGACACACCCCTTCGCTTGACCTTACAGGAAACTTCTACTCCATCTCCAACAACTCCAAAACCAATCCCGCACGTATCTTCTTCGCCCAAGGATGCGAGGTCGCCGCTGAGCCTAGCGCTGATGAGAGTGCTGTTGCTTGAGGCGGAATGGTTGGATGGGGGGGAGGGGAAATGGAGGGGGAAGGGGTGAGGATGGGAAACGGGGGATAGCGATGGTAGGGAAAGGGGACGGGAATGAGAGAGATGGTGTTGAGGTTGAGACCGTGTGATTGGAGTGAAGGGGCGTAAACGTCCCTTGGCTTGATCAGGAAAATTCGATGCTTAAGGTGCTATCTTCGTGAATAATGACATTAGCACAGGTACAATCGTCAATGCTTGGTGCTAAAAGTTTCTTTTATTCCAGCGAGTAAGGGGCGGGAGTATTTGCTTTCGAACCTCGACGTAGGAATAGCAGCAGCAGCTTTGGTCTCGATAATTCACTCGCCTTTCGCCTCCAGTATTGAAACCACAGTGCTTGAACGTCACCTGCTCTCTGTTCTACCAACCCTGCTACAATCTCGTTAGAATACATGGTGTCAGTAATTGAGATTTGAGTCTCTTAAGCATAAGATGTAAAGATATTTCACATCTTTGCATCTTGATTTTTAATGACATGCGCTACCCCCGAAATCCCACCAAACAAAAAGCTGAGAAAATAAAGGAGCTATTTCAAACTATGATTAGACTTCTTAAAAGGTCCTTGGGAGGAGGGGGGGGGGTTAACCCTAAGCAACATCGACACACAATGGGACGGACCTCACATTTTAGCGGGTTATGAATGTGAAGGGATGTGATGGCATGGGGGTTGATGTCAATCCCCTCTCCCCTCCCACCCCCCCCCCCAAACTTTCTCAATCAGAACAAGGCGATAGAACCAACCATCTCTCTCTCTCTCTCTCTCTCTCTCTCTCTCTCTCCACCGAAACAACGCAGTAGAAATAAACCGATGAGCGAGCGGGCGTCGATACATAAACCGGTAATGCCGCGTTCCTTTTTTTCTTCTTCTTTCCCGGGGGGCAGAAAATCTTTCGTTTTATATTATTTACTTAATCTATGTCGTGGCTAAAACGACGCCGGA
>JAABUL010001653.1_pt1 | contig 40903 bp, 46 predicted proteins | sample 5559151 | NCBI WGS metagenome assembly JAABUL01 (sample SAMN10711876, study PRJNA513368) | rock metagenome | isolation source: Antarctica rocks | place: Antarctica: Victoria Land, Pudding Butte sud | reverse complement strand
ACATGAACGCAATCGGTCATACCGCAATTGCCGGAGCAGCAATGCTTAAGGCCACCAGACAGCCCAATAAGCGGTACTTGGCCATAAACGAAAACAGAACGCCTCCTCTCCGTTGACTTGGCTATCAACGTGCGCGATGCATGTGGAAGCGAAACACCTCTCGCATATGTTTTGTGACCCTCGACAAGCCAATGAATGGTCAGCGCATAGTCGCGATGAGCAAGTTGCCTTGAGAATCAAAGTTTGACTCTATACGAAACATAGCCCGATTAGGCACGAGCATGAGAGGTCTGACTGCTTTTTTTAGATTTAAACTGATCCAGTAACTCGCTACCATGAATGCACTGATTTTGCAATCTGCAAAGCCAAGAAAACTGCCTGGATCATACATGTCACACTCACTGCAGTAACTATTTATAAACGTGCATGCATTCCGAACGCACAGTTGACATTCAACTGAGCACTGTGTCAGGCTATAGCGCTGCATAATCTAAGGACATGCACCATAGAGGCTTGTCTTACACACGCTGCGAGTGGATGCGCTGGCGTTGCAAGGTGTCAGTCACAGAGACTGAGTGTTTTGTCAAAGCTGGTCATCAGCGTAAGAACAATAGTGCATGTAAGCTGAAGTTGGAGGTCAACCCCTTTCGACAAGGTCAAGAACAGAAGACTGCTGTGGAGACACCATTGGCTAGTTGTGCGGCATTGCTCGCTTGAACCTGCAATACTCATGTTGCAATGGGACAGCTCTAGTCATCAAACTTGTAATATCCACAGGTACTAGTACTACACATTCGTGTCATGAGCAAATGATGGTGTTTGAGCCAGCAACAAGCAGCTAGTGGGACTGCTCCCGCTTCCACACAATCACTGCTCCATCACAGTCACAAGAAGCTAGCAACATCTCATTGTAACTCCATGAAACATCCACCACAGGAGCCATGTGACCCTGCACAAGGATCATTATGTGTTTGCTTACAATGCATCTGTCAGGATGTAAGTGTTGGCAATGAGATTTAATAGAGTGATGAAAACACAACGGCACTGGTGCAACTTGCCTGGCTGTACAGACCATCGGGTTGATGCACCTGTGCAAACTGTCAGCTCCAGCTGACCTGCACCTTGGGAAGGTCACATCCTATACCCAAGCGATACACGAAAGGGAGGTGTGCTGAGCCCAAAAGCACATGCTGTCACCAGCCCAGCACTTACCTGGAGCTGATTGACCACCAAAGGGCCCTGTGAAGGCTTGGAGATGTCATAGATGTACACACTGGTGTCTTCCCCACCCATGACGATATACTCTGGTTCTGTGATGTGCACCTTTGGACAAAACGTTGCGCGTATCTTGCGAGCAGCTCTGGGCACCTCACAGTTGCTGACTAATTCCAACCTTCCAGCCTGCATTCTGCTGAATATTGTCAATATGTCATGTGTTGTGCATTGAAATGTGTTTGGTGTGTTTCTTGTGCACCCGCCTCAGCATGCAGTCCAGCAGCATTTACACAACAGTCACAGCATTGACCCACAACAACATACCTCATCTAGCTGCAGCTGATAGCCATGTACAACTCATACTCTGGCGACCATCACAGCAATGCCACAGATAACACTCCTTTCAGACAGCATTGTTTTCTTTGTGACATTAAGACTATGCAGGATCTGTGCTATGCAACAAATAAAGAATGTCACGGACTTACGGCGGCATCTGCCAGCTTGAATAAGGAGACGGAACCGTCCAGACTAGACATCAACAGGGCTTGGCCACGCGCTGTGCTGGAGTAAGGGGAATACACCAAGCTGGCTGTCTCTGACAGCTTGCCACTTGGTGCTGGTGTGCATGTGAGTAGGACCAAGGACTGCATGTCACCTAGGTGTGTGTTTGCAAAGTGACCAATCACATGCATGCTGCTCAGAACAGGAAACAGGCTACAAAGCGATGGCGACAACTGGGCGCTTGCTCTGTCTGCGACATGTTACACCTCTGCACATCACCGGCTTGCTTCACTGCCAAGCAGCAGGACTCCAGTACAGGCAATAAGCTGAGTGCAGGTTCAAGCTTTCAGGAGAGCTCTGGTCAGTGGCAAGGACACCAAGACGGTGTAAGGGGCGCAAGAGTCACCTGAAGCATGCCATTCTTGATGTCGCAGCGCAAAGTGTATATGCAGCCTCTGTTGTCAGCAACATATAAGAGGTTGTTGCTGCCTGCCATGGCTGAACAGCTCAAACCAGATACCTTGCCTGACCCTGTAAGAGCTTGAGTCAATGCCAATTTGCCTGCAGGTCAAACCACCAAGTCAGATGGTGTGCAGCAACATCAAACAATGCTTGACACGCGTGTCACATTGAGTTGGCATGCCCATACTGTGTACCATCTGACACTGACCAATTGCAACATTCCTGCAAGGTGACCCTGAGTTTGAAGTGGTGAAGTGAATCGGTCATGAGAGGAGCAGGCACAAGAGGGATGGGGACACACAAATATGCCTTTGCATACTGACAACCATGTGTTCCCAACACGGCGTGCATACCTGTGCTGCAGTTGAACACCTGAAGAACACCAGACTCTGTTCCAGATATGATCAGATTCTGATTCACCAAGTGAAATTTGGCACAACAGGCTGGGGAAGTTGTCAGGAAGATACGCAGCAGCTGCCCGGTAGCTGCCATCCACATGGTCACGCTCCCTTCCAATCCAGCAGACAGCAGGAATGTGTTGTCAAGAGACCAGTCCAAGTCGCTGATGGCTCGCTGGTGCTGCTTCAGAACCTATGTGGCCAACAGAGTGTCACATACTGTCTGTTGGCAATAAGTCGTGCTGGTGCAATGCAAGGCAAACAGTATGCAGTAAGGCTTGCAAGCATTGCTTATCAAGGACCAACGCACATGTCTTATGTGGAGTCAATCTCAAGTAGCATTGTCTAATCTGAGCTGCATGCAAACTGCCTCTGAGTGTGGGATTTACGTAGCTGATATATGCAGCTCAACACCACAGAGCCATGAGCTGACTCACATGATGCACTGTACATGTTTGACCAAGCCCAACAACTCTGACAACACCATCTTGGCTGCCATATGCCAGCAGATCTGAGCTCAGGTGCCCAAATTTGAGCACGGTCACCCGCACCTCATTGTCCTCCAATATGTGTTGCATACCTGCACTGCAGCACCCTTACATCAAGCTTGCTCAGCAGGCACTCTGTCCTTGCACAGTGCAGATTATGGCAACCTGACAGCACTGCTTTACACAACGAAAATAGAAGCAGGACATGCAAGGAGTTGATGCATGACTACAATCCATATAGCAAATTGTAACAGGCCTGCGTGCATCAGTCTAAGTAGCTGCTTCAAACAAGGCCTCGCTTTGCACCTTGCTTTGGCTAGATGAAGTGAAGATTGCAAGCATGCTGCATGACTACGCATGACACATACCTGCAAATGAGTAGGCTGTTGGGACCTGACTCATCAAGCTGGCCATGGATGAAACTGAGTACTGCACAAATTAGATATATTGTTCACAGAGAGAGATAGAGTGGTAGCAGCGACAGCCATCGTGAACCGTCTAGACTGACAATCTGTCTTGGCATTCAAAAGCACCTCAGAAGCAGCAACACTAGGCCCTCCAGCACTGGATGGTCGCCTCTGCACTTGCAGTACCTGCTGCTCTGCAAATCCGTGCTCTTTGCAGTTGCTACAAGGTAATGTAGAGTCAATAAGGCTACTGTGGACTTCAAGAGACTATTTTTGTCTTGCCAAAAGCCTCACCTGACATAGTCTCGGTATCCATGATAGGTCGAGTTGTTGAGAGTCCAGAACTGCAGAAGTGTGTTAGCTTTTAGTGCATAATTCTGGGATCACTGCCACAAGCCTTCGAGACAGCATGATATCACAAGTCACCTCACGTGCAATTTGCTCTTCAGTTGACTTCTGATGCCATATGTAGGCTCTAAGGCCTACGTTGACCATCACCAAAGCCCAGAACAGAAAGAGCGTCCTTGGCTATGTGGAGGCATTGCTCAGTGGCGGTTAATGCCGTGAAGGATACGTATCAGAGTGTTAAGGCGGAAGATCATGATCACTACGTAGAGCGCAGATCAACCAACTCTGTGACCTGATTCTGCAAATGTCGCCCGAGCTCAATTTACAGGACCACATACAACATGACTCATGCCTTCTTCCGGTATTTATTACCCGAAATCACACGCTTGAACCGAGACATCGCGAGGTCAGTCTGCGGCGAAGGGCGCCCGTGCCACAGGACAATCGTATGCCTTCGGTAACATCTAGTGTTGCCAAGTTGTGCAGCAGCCGATACCGTACTTCCGGTCTAAACTTGGAGCGGGGCAGTGCGGTGTACTGAATACGCTGGTTGTGTCAGAACAATAAGAGCACCGCTCAGAGTTTGCCCTCCGGGGTTGACTCGGCGGCCAGCCACGTTTCGATGTCAGCTTGGCTCGTTGCCTGCTGAGCTGGAGAGGGACAAAGTGTATGGACTTACATAGCAGAGGGTTCAGAGCCTTACAAGCAGTTCTGCTTTTGCTCTTGGCGGTTGTACATGTCAATTCACAGGTAAGGTGTTGTCACCAATTTAGCTGCGAAAGGTTGGTCTTGAGCCCCGTACAAGGCTTTATGCAAATTTGTGTTACCATCATGACTAAGGGGAGATGTTCAATAGCATCTGTATTGCTCAGGAAGCTGCAGGATGCAATGTCACAGTTGGCATATATGCACTCTACGGACCACAAGCAGCATACAAGGCTTGGAATGCCACTTTTGAGCAGTATCTCGCCACTGAGCTGTACCCTCAGTTCAACTGTACAATCACAATAATACCGCTGTTATCTGAGACTGCGGTATACGACGCGGTTGGGAATGCAACAATAGATCTCATCTATTCCAACTCAGGGATGCATGTTTGCTTGGAGGTCAGCCTCACTTACCTCCTGTACCAAGGTTACAGTGCTTGCCTCCAGCAACACCTGCAACGCCCTGCATGATGCAAGATGGCATTCAACAATGCTTGATTGACCTGCTGCATCCTGCAGCAGCTTGCTGTTTGTTTTTTTCCGCATGGCATGTATATGCATAGTTCTAGCATGCCACGGTCTTGCTGCCATTTTGCCGGGAAACACCATGAGCTGCAGGGCTGCAAAGCTGTCATCTGCATGTCTCAGGAACAATATCAGGTTGCCTCTATGGCCTCTCTGATCAGCTGGCAGGCCAATGCAGATGCAGTTTCATATGGAGCCGCCATTGTAACACTGGCCAACAGGACAGACATCAATACCCTTCAAGATGTTGTTGGCAAAACAGTGAGCCAATTCTTGCAAGCTGGCAGTCTTGCCTGCAACAGATTATCAGATTATGAAGCAGCTTTGCTGTATGCATGCACTCAGCTCTGAACACACATGATCCTAGCACATGAGGCTCAATGCTTGCTCACAAAGTTCGACATCAAGCTCCTGCTGCATGCTGCATGATGGCTTTTTTCAATGTTCAGTTGCTGCTGCAACTGCGTTTCTTAGCATGAGCATGCCATACAGGGCGTCAGAGCATCCTGGCGGACAAGTTGTCTTAAGCTCAATGGCATGTTCATCACACGCATGCTAGTACACAGCTGGAGATGTGAGCATTAGCACAACATGCTCAGAAACACACACATCCGTGAAGACATGACTGCGTGATTGTAGGTGGAGATTGGATCATTGTCCTTGGTCGCCGCAGGGGAGGCTCAGGTGTATGCACTGCAAAGTGCTGGGATTGATTTGTTTGTGTCAGCTAAGCAGGCAAGCATGCACAATCCTGTACAGACTTGCGGCCCTGAATGCCCCTCAGTGTACTTTTCCCACACAGCTGTGATGCTCAATGTAACCTTTTCCAAATGCAGTTCTAAAGACCTCACTGCAAGCATTCAAAGTCAATTTGCTGCAGGTGTACTATCTGCCAAACATTGAGCAAGGCGTTGATGACCTGCTTGACGGTTTAGCAGATATCATCTTCATAAGAGCTGACTTGCTGGAGAATATGCAAACCCAAGGGCTTGTGACAGTTTCGTCGTTCAAAGTTTTGGCACAGGTGCAACAGTCTGTCATTGTTGCGCTGCACAATAGATGTTATTGCATTCATCACTCCACTGGCCATCTCATGCAGGTAGATGCATGTCACTTTGCACTGTGATGTAGGTCTTGCATGCTTTGAGGTACACCTGCAATGTGATTGGTCCATGCAAGTCTTGACGAAAATGCTCTCGACAAGCGTCCACTACCAAACTCGACTGCATATGGCGACCTGTGTCAGTTCATCATTGAAGATACACAGCTTCACATTCTGTTAGCACCAGACAATGCAGCAGTCAATATGCTTGCCGTCAACACATCTCTTTCAGTCTGCATTGATGCCATACCAGTATTTATTTGTGCTTAATTTTGAGGTGCCAAATTCCAACTGACAAAGAAGCATATGATACAGACCTATATAGCAGGGTACCCTTGGCCTGTCACAGCCCCTCTGGGCCTCTTCCCTGAGTACTCAATTGACTGCCTTCCGCACGTGGACTATGGACTGCGCAAAGCAATCACAGAAGCCCTGTTCAGGTTTGCCTGCTGCTGACGCTTACTGCATCTGATTGCAATGGTGGACATCAGAATGTTGCACAGTTGACCAGGATGTTGTCGTCATGTACATACGCTGTTGAAGACATTTGGAGCGCTTCTGATGTTCTGCTGCCTGTGTTATATGCGCTGGGTGCAGCTTTCCTACTGTGTGTGTTCAAGATGGATGTTGATGTCTGTGTCATGTGCGTCTGGTAGGAGCGACAGAGGCAAGCACACAATGAGGTGCTGCCTTTTGCTTCTGTGGTGGAATGCGGTAGACACCGTAATATGGCAGCAGCATTGCCCTCATTGGCGGCCACTGCTGCTGTTGCAGGATTGACAGGAGTGACTACGCAGCTCAGGCAGGTGGGTACGCAGGCTGGACAACTCCCTACTCTTACAACATAGTCAGGACGCTACAGCAAGACATTGGCTTGCTGAAGAATGGCAGCTGCCTGAGGTCCAATGAAATAGAGGATCTGATCACATGTGCGGCAGGGCAGATCAAGCTGCCCTTGGACCAGCTCAGGATGCAGTGCGCTCGTGAAGGCTTGCATTGCCCCGAGGTGAGCAACCCCCAAATTGCACTGCCTGTTCAGCCTGCGCCTGAGACTCACAGAAGGAGTGGTGATGTGGCCCTTTGGTGGCGTAAAGCAGTACAGGGTTTTGACTGTGGCAGCCCCGAGCTGAGCCGGTGAGGGCTGCCTGCATGCTACCATGTGATGGAAGTAATCACTGCCGCTTGTGTGCTGTTTCTTGCCACATCTCAGCTTGCCTTGTACGGTACAACACTGCACTTGCAAGCTGCGCATGCTCTGCCATGGTACAGCCCTGCAGTGACATGAGACCTGCCTTTTTGGTAGTAGCCCTTCTTCTATCTGCAACTGACAGGACACACAGAAGAAAGCTTTGTACAAGCTTGAGCTGTTGGCTTCAGGTCAAGCTATGACAGTTGCAAACAAACTTGTATGTTGAGTGCTGCACAATAGCCGTGAACTCTGAATGTAAGAACCATCTGTGTGTGACTGCACCTGTAGTGTACAGTCTGCTTTGTCTGGTTGAACAGCACATGCTCAATGAGCAACTCTCTGACTAGACAGCCTGGTACACATCCAACCTCAACATAACAATGGGCGCATTGTGCAAGGCCTCACAACATTTAGCTAGGTCATATTTGCAGGATGCCTAATGATATATTGCCTAAGAAGCTTTTGTTTGGTGAAGTCAAGGGGCTTCGTCCACCTGGCCGCCCTAGGTCTAGTCTCAATGATGGTGCATTGTGTGACTGTCAACATTATCTTATTAGTAGGCCTTGCAGGGACGCACAAGACAGGCTGCTCTGGAGAGACAAGACCTGTCCTGCACGTGCCTAGCTCATCATGAGCCGGAAAGCATTATTATCATTATTGTTGTTATTATCATTCGCAATGTTTGCAAAAGCTCATCTGGGCAGCTGCACTGCAGGGCTACGGCTGCTTCTGCAGTCCATGTATACCACAGCCACCATCAGCGGCAGCCTCTGCTTTTGGGGGCCTCAGGGTCAGCGGCTTTGCAGTCATCATGACTGTCATCCCGAGTCTCATGGTGGTTGCCATCCTGCTGGTCTGCTTCTACACCATCAGGAAGCACAGACTCAACTCCAGCATACCCAACGCAATCGCCTACTCTGAGCTGCACATTGGCACTCACTCGGAGGTGCTTGGCGATGGAGCACATGGCTTGATCCTTAAGGGCACCTTCTGTGGCGTGCCTGTGTCTGTGAAACGCCTGCTGGCCCCTAGCAACCCTGCTTACCCTTCGGCGTTTGACTTTGAGGTGAACTTGAAGAAGAGTCTGGACTTTGGGGCCGGAGCCGCGTATCTTGCAAGGACCAGGAGCAGCACCTTCCAGATCCAGGCCTCGCCCTCGCCAAACAATACTCAGCGCAGGAGGAACAGCTTTCTTGAGCTGGTTTCCGACAACTTGCAGGTACTGCTCTTGGTCAGAGTTCGTATGCTGTGAAGACAACTGTGAACAACGCCGTCTTTGCAGACTGCATTGCTGCCACCAGCGACACAGCTTGCCATGCATGCATCATAGATTGACATGTGTCCATTTCTCTTGCTTGGCACTGAAGGACCTCCCATCATCATGTCACCAATGCCATCCAGGTTTTCTCATCATGAGCAAGCCTCTGAGGTTGGTCAAGCTCGCAAACACTGTGGCGCCTCATGCCTGCTGAGCATGTTTTGTGCAACAGGTGTGGTCTGGCAAGGTGCCTGGATCAGCTCAGGCGACCATCAGGCCCACTGCAAGCAGGGCGCATGCGGGGGCCAGAAGTCGGCTGAGGACAGCTTGGGCTCAACTGCAATGTTTCCTGAGCAACAACCTGCCTTGGGGAGATGCTGCTACCTTACGAGATGCCAGGCGCAGGGTCAGTTGCAATGTCATGCCATCTCCTGTATGCTGTGTGGGTCCATCCTTGCTCTTGTTGCTGACATCTTCAACAGCACAATGGTTGTGCATGCTGGTCCTGTCCTGGCTTGTGTGCATGCTGCTTGTGAGCAGCATACAAGCTAGCAGCATATGGTGCATGCTTTTACTGCTATGCACACACTATTGCTTTACATGACACGTACCAGAAAACATGCAGATCAGCTGCTGAGCTTGGTTGGACTGTCAAATCCTGTGACCGTGCAGGCAATGAATGAGGTTGCTCAGAGGATGCAGCTCAGGCATCCCAACATTGCCGCCGTCATGGGGGTGGCTACAGAGCCTGTCACCGAGGACCCTCTCATGGTAATTCGTTGTATACAAGGTTATGCTGAGCGCCTTAAAGCACAATTACCCTGCTCATGAAAACATGCATGCAATGTTCAAGCAAAGCAACACTCACAGCGCCATGCATTCTGAGACAACCAGGCGGGTCCAATGGCAATGCATTTGCATAAGCACTCTCCCTTGTTCACATCGCTCTGCCTTACAACATGTGGTCTGCCAACTGGTACAGCAGGGACTGCAGCTTGAGCTGGGGTACGTTTTGAGCCCAAGCTATACGGTACAAGCTGATGTACCAACCAGCGAAGGCCAAATGCAAATGCACAACGCTCCTTTCAGGTGATGGTGTGTCCAGAGAGGGGTGCCTTGAGCAGCGTCATCCACAATGAGACTGTAGAGATGGACAATGAAATGGTGGTTACCATCCTGAAGGACGTGGCAATGGGCATGAAGTTCCTGCACTTCTCCAAGACTCCCACTCAGGATGAGGAGCTCACGCCCAACAGAATCCTGCTGGACTCCAACTACCGGGCTCAGCTCATGCACTTCCAGCTGCAAGCAGTAAGCAGTGCTCCTCCCATGCAGCACTGGTTGTGTCGTTCATTGTGATGGCTCAGACCTGCTTGATTGCAAATGTAGCCAGCCATGGTGTAAAATGCCAGAAGCAGCGAAGGGTGAATTTTCTGATGTTCTTTGAATCATACCCTTCTACTTCATTGGGTTCAGAGTCCTGATACTTGTGTAACATGCCAATGTGACTTGAGTTGTCCTGTGGGTGCTGCAGGGGCAAGAAGAGACAGACATGCTGCTATATAGGAGGGGGTACAAGGCCCCCTACTGGAGGGCCCCAGAGCTGCACAGGGGGGAGCCCCCCAGCAAAGCCACAGACGTGTATGCCTATGGCATGCTCATGTATGAGGTGCTGTACAGAAGGGAGCCTTTTGAAAAGGAGAACAGAGAGGTGAGGTCCTCATCAGCTTTGTGACAACTTACAAATACACGCAACAGGTTGCACTGCTGTCGTGATGTTCACGTTGTGCTTGCCCTTTGTGTTCACAAGCTTCTTGTGTTGTTTCTGTCCCTACTTGCCTGGGGGCTCAGCATTGGGTGATGACATCAGATGCAGGTAGCATCACTGAATGCATGATGCCAGCACGACATGATGACATTGGTGTAACGCATATGCATTATCCATGTGTCTGCTGCGTGATGACACCAATGCAAATTGCTGTGCAAGGATGCATCATGGATATGCTGATCCTGTGCCTGCTGCAATGCTGCAGGAGGTGTTGCATGCAATAGCAGACAAGCATCGCAAGCAGGCCAAGAGGCCCCAGCTGATTGGGCTGCATGGCAGGGTACCCAACCCCCAGCTGGTCGCCCTCATGAAGGACTGCTGGCATCCGGTGAGATTCTGCTGTTTTTGGCAATTGTCAATGTTGTGCTGAGTTAGCAGGGTTGCAACAACAGGTCTGATGTATGCATCTATCGCCCTGTGACACGTGACCTTGGCTTAGTTGTGGCAACTATGCTCACTTGATCTGCAGCTTCACTCAGCCTCAGTTAGTTAGTGTATCATTTGCCTTGAGTCTCAGCCTACCTGCCTGCTCTTTGCTCCTGTCCTGGCCCTTCCCTCAATGCAATCACCTTTCCCATGACCTTCCTGTTCCTACTGCCTCACGCTGTTCCCTTTCAGACCAACTCAGCTCCCTGCTGCCTCACCCCATCCCCTTTCAGGCCAACTCAGCCCCCTGCTTCCTCACCCTTTCCCCTTTCAGACCAACTCTACCCCCTGCTGTCTCACCCTATCCCCTTTCAGACCAACTCTGCCCCCTGCTGCTTCACCCTATCCCCTTTCAGCCCCAACTCTGCCCCCTGCTGCCTCACCCTATCCCCTTTCAGACCAACTCTGCCCTTCTCTTGTGAACAGCTCAGTGTGTTATGCTACGTGAAATGCAGCTTGTCATGCCATGTCCAGAGCCACTGTGCCCTTGCCTGTTCATATCCATACACTCTTTGAAAATTTCCAATATTTACTTACAACACACAGAAAACTTGTACAATCCCTCTTTCATGGCCACTTTCTTGCTCTCTGGCCTGCAATGTGAATCAGCAGCTTGTCTGCAAAACTTGCTGGATGCTGCAGGATGCCGCACAGAGGCCAGACTTCCCCACCATCCAGCAAAGACTGGCTCGCTTTGCTTCAGAGACCTTCCAGTGCTCCGCAGATGATGCACTGCGTGCCAAGCATTTGAAGGAGCGCGCTCTGCTGGATCAGATATTGCCACCCAAAGTATATTTTTATGCCCTTTCTCACCACACCTTGACTATGTGTTGTCATTGACAAACTCTGGACTTGTGCACCAAGCAGGCTTTGCACTTCTGTGACACAGGTGCACTCATCAATGCTGCAAAGTGCAGCTGCATGCTTTGACATATTTCACCCTGTCATTGCTGACACAGATCTGTCCGTCTTGCATCAATCTCATGAAGTCAGTCCAAGCATGCAGTCATCAGCGCAGACAAAGACTCTCCAGGGTCTTCATCTCGACGCTGTAACCAGTAGCTGCTACTGCCTTAGCTTGTTCCTTGTGTCCTTGCCAAAAGGGCCCACTCAGCACCTCTCACAACACCCTTCACAGCCAGCGTTATGCACACACTAGTGGACAACATCCGTCTGTCATGTTGACTGTGGGTGGCAGGTGTCAGCAGCACTGAGAGAGGGGCGGCCGGTGGAGCCAGAGTCTTATGACTGTGTCACCATCTTCTTCAGTGACATTGTGGGCTTTACCTCCCTGTCCAGTCAGATGCAGCCGCAGCAGGTAATCCTCTTTTGGCAGAAGCATCTTGGCACATGCTGCCAGTCATGGTTTGCTGGTGGCTGCATGTTCAACCGAAGTCTTCCCTGTCGCATGTCTGGTTGCATTGAAACACACCAAGTAGGCTCGAAGCCCTGCATATCTGGAAACAGAGTGATATGACGGCATGTCCAAACAAATGCTTGCCCTGCTCAACATATTGACACAGCAATCTCAGCACATTTGGGTGCATGTACTGGCTTTCTGCCAATCAACACCGCCTAGTCCTGACTGCTCACCAACATCAAACTCAGCATGATCAATGCAGCATGATACATGCCAGACAAACAAATGAAACAGGCTTTGTTACGTCGTGCCTTCTCTTTGTGCATCGGAGTTGTATGATGTGCATGGTTTGCTGACGCTGGTTGCTTGGTCCAGACGTGCTGTTGTTGCAGGTGATGGTCATGTTGGATCGCCTGTACTGTGCCTTGGATAGCCTGACATCCAAGTACAACCTGTTCAAGGTGGAGACAATAGGCGACGCTTACATGGTTGTAGGGAACTTGCGACATCCCCAGCATGATCATGCCGCTCAGGTAGCCAGATTTGCCATGGAAGCCGTCCAAGCTGCCACAAGCATTCGTGCCAATGAGGACAACCTTGAGATGGGGTGAGTGCCCCTGTCATTTCTGTGCTTGCTGGAGTCTATCAGCATTTGCAGTATCAGATACATATATATATGCTGTGCAGTAGGCAGGGCAAATAGTCTGTCCTTTCTGCTCTCACACACTGATGTGATTTGGTGATTCACAAACTGCAGCTTCTAGATCCTTTGTGTGAGGCAGACTGAGATTCTGAACTCGTGAGTGGTTTCCTGCAGGTATCTTAGCATACGTGCAGGCTTTCACTCGGGGCCTGTCATAGCCTCAGTTGTCGGCAGCACCAACCCGCGATATTGTCTATTTGGGGAGACTGTCAACGTTGCCTCCCGCATGGAGAGCAGCAGCATTGCTAACCGCATTCAGATGACGCACAAGGCTGCAGAGCTAGTTTTGCAGCAAGCACCAGAGCTGAAGCCGCATATTGCAGCTCGACGGCGGCAGGAGACAACCGCAGCCGGAGTGTCAGGAACCGTACGGACCTACTGGCTGGACGTCTATCCGGTGAGCTACTCCATAGCATCTCTGCTGTATGAGAGCGTGCTCGTCGCCTGATTGCCGCAACCTGCCTGGTGTGACCTGCCTGATGTGACGTTTTGCCGCAATCTGCTTGGTCTGAGCCGTCGTTTCGCTGATGTAGCAAGAACAGCCGTTGGACAGTCCCTTAGGGACATCGATTAAGACAAGCCCCAAGATGTCGAGAAGGTCCAGTGCGCAACCTCAAGAGGTTCGTGAGGCAGAGACCAACAACACCCAAGTATCCAACGGTGGGGCAACCACACCAAGTCGTTTGAGCATCTGTTCTAATAAGTCTGAGGTTTTGGGTACTGACACTTTCAGCATGGAGATGCCTCCTGATGAACAATCCTCAGAGGTGGCACAAGCGTTTAGTCCCTCCTGATCTTGACCGGCATCATCAGAGCAGACATGCTCCTGAGTCAAGGTTTGTGAAGTTTGTCACCTGTAAGTTCTTAGCTGGCATCAAAACCCAAATGGGGAGTCACAGGGTGACACTGTTTAGAGTCCATGTCATGCCAGGCACAAGGCCAGTGTATGCCTTCACGTGTACTCTTCGCATGTATTACACCCTGTTCAGCAGTCACATATTGTAGGAGCCATGAAAGGCCTGCTTGCTCCATTCCAATTTGCTTCTGTCTAAGATAACTTTTTTAGAGTCTTTCCCATCAGTATTTTTTCAATTCCTTCTGTGTTTGCTGCTTCCAGACCTTGATGTTCTGATTGCATATGTATGAAGGCAAAAGGTGTAGCGTCAGCTGCAGCTTGAAGGCAAACATAACTTTTCCTGATCTTGACAAATTGGTACATTGTGCACAGCCACTCGACATCCTCATCAAGGTTCTGCTCCAACCTTCTCAAATCTGTCCAGCATGTTTAGTGCCTTTTAGGCGAGCATTACTCAGGGGTGTGGCTGTTTGTGATGTCCTGTAAATGTTGTCACGGGATCTTGGAACCATGAGCGCCGTACAGGTCTGGATTGGGGAAAGCGCACGTCATACAGAACCACATCGTTGCCATTGCCTACTGCATTCAAATAACGTGGTATTGCACACTTGCGCAGCTGCTGATGGTTTGCAGCACAAGTAATCAGAGACAAGCTGCAGCAAGTGGCTTGCAAAGCAATACCCTTGATTGGACAAAAGCAAAAATTTGGACAGCTGTACGCAGCTGCAAGGTTGTCATCGGTGTCTTCTCGAGCGCTTGCTTGACTTTGTGGGTCTACAGGTCTCTCCATCACTGTCCTCCTCTTCAGACAGACCCTTCAATCAGCACTTGTCACAAGTCAGTAGCAAAACACTGAAACAACGCAGAACTGCTATCTGTGATGAGCAACTGGTAACATCTGATATGATCAGAGTGCACAAGCAAAATGCCAAGGGTATGACTCAGCTGCAATATGCTGTAATACAAAATAGCACCCGCATTTGCCTAAAAGACACTGTGTCCTCTGCTGTCAAACACGAAAGCACCAGGACAGGCCAACCATTAAGATACCACATTTGGCATGAACAACAGCTCAACCGATATATGCACGCAGCAGGTGCTTTGTAGATGCAATTTACGTAACAGCTCACAGTACCTGAAGCGCCTCCCCATCATCTTCCTCCTCTTCCTGCATTGCAGCTCTGTTGCCTTTGTTGTTCTTTCTCTTGCCTTTGACTGCACTGGGCGGCTCAGCTTCTTCATCATCTTCCTGCTCTTCTTGCTCTGCCCCCAAGGTTTTGTCATTGGCAGAAGGACGCGCAGCTACTTGACCTGAAGGCAGCGCGGCGTCAAAAGCCAACATTGATAGACTTGAGGGTATGTGTACCAAAAGCCATTTGGCCTTGGCTGACTTTTGCCATTCTTTGTCACCTTCCACACACACCAACAAATGGACATTTACCATTATAGCCAACCTGTACAGACCATGTCCAAAACAGTTGTTACAGCCTTGCAACAAGCAACCACTTGACTGACTACCTCTTGCTGCCACAATGTCATTGGCTGAAGAGAAAGCAGGTGCTGCAGGTGCTGAACTTGTACACAGTCAAATCTGCAAAATCATACTGTGAGAGGCCAGAAGGACTAAACACCGCAGGCTCAAGAGCTAAGCTGCTTTACTGTCAAGATGCAGATCTGTGCTGTACATCTGAATGCATGCTCGCAGCCATGCACATGAAAACTGTTGTCTGCAGCTGTGGTAACATCAAAGCTGGGTACTGTAAAATGTGCTGCACTGGAGCTGCACTCACACATGATTGTCTATCCCTAGCACATAACTTACTGTTGTACATGTCGCCAGTCCTGTGCTCCATAAGGCACTGGTGAGGCTCTATGTAGTCCTTCCAGCTTTCCCAGTCATCCATGCCATAGCTCTGCATGGACTGTACCCTCTCCTTGGCGTCGTCGGTCCCTTTGTCTGTCTTGGGGTTGTGCGCATGTACTAACATGCCCAGCTCCTTGTCTGGCACGAAGGACACCTTGGAGTCTCGCACCTGCATCACAAGGCAACCTGGCATGTTCAATGGTGTGTTCACGAAACTTTTGGGTATTGTAAGTGCAAAGTTCCAGAAGTGTGTGCATGCAATGATGGAATGGCCTGTGTTACATAAATCAAAGCATTTCATGCGTTTTGCACACCAAACTCACTTCAGGATAGCAGATTTTACCCTGCTGTTGTGGCATACTAATGTTTTGAATCAAGCAGCTTGCTGCTTCCGGTTGGTCTCAGAACAGGAGTGCACATGGCTGTTGCTGCATGTATGCAACCCTTACCAGGAAGGAGAGGGTGAAAATGTTCTCCACTGTCTGTGAGAAGGAGTTGTGGTTCATGACCAGCTCTAGCCAGCCCACAGGCGTGTGGGCAGCAATGACATCAAACATGTCCTCCATGACACGATCTGTCTCCTGCATACATGAAGATTGCAATGAGAACTACATTGCTTGACTTCAGATCTATCTTGACGGACGCATTCGGTACAGCGCAGCACCTATTTGAGAGCATGAAAGGAAGCAGCGCCGACTATAAAAGCCTGTGTGGTGCAGCAGACATATCAAGCAGGATGGCGTGGGTCTTCTGTAGACTCGATGTCGTATGCCTCATGAGCGTAGTGTAAAGTTGCGAAGTTGCATGCAGACCTCTGTCTTGCTGAGCACTTATCTACACAGTTTATCTTTTGAACTCAACAGGTAGCAATTGAGACTCATCAAACAGCAATTGAGCTCAGTTGAGACTCAATAGAAAGCAATTGAGGTACAAAAACTAATAAGCTAGCTCATTTTAGTGATTGCACCAACTGAGGGTAGCTGCATAGACAGAGGGCTTGCATTTGGCCATTGCTGTGGATGCATGAGCACATGAAAACACAAAAATCAGGCTAGCTGTATGTAATTGCCATTGACTAGGACCAGACTCTGAGAGCGACCGGGATTCAAGTGGTCCAAGCTGATGTGCAGAGGGGTCAAAGCGTCTGCAGCCCTCATCAGCAGCTCCAGATGCACAGTAGTCTGACTGCCTACACAGGGAGCAGTCCGCCTTGCATGCACCAACCCTGTAGGAAACCGGTTGCGCACCTGCTTGTCCTCTGTTCTGACGTTCTGAATCTCCTTGGGTTTCTCAAGGACGCCGAGCTTGGTCTTCTGTTGGCGCTGCGCAACCTTGCGCACCTTGGGCTGTGCTGCCATTGCTCCCAGCATGCACCCCACCCCTGCATTCAACCATTCATTCCATGAATCCTTCATGCATGCATTCATTTGACCATTTGTGCGATCGTCATTCAACACACAGCTTCCCCTAGGGTCAGGTATGTACAGTCCTGAATAGCTCCCTGTACGAGGTCCTGCTTTGGCGATCAGCCTGGCAACATTGACGTATGTCTCTGTGTTTCAAATCAGACTAAACAACTTCATGCCAACTTTTGCGACTGTGACGTCTTTTGCCTTCAACTTGACAGAAGAAAAGCTTCTTAGCCCCTGCATTCAGCTTGCCTATCAAACAAGCCTGTGCTACAGCTGTGCTGGTGAGTCAATGAGCACAGCCCATGCGCCAGCAGTAAGTGACATGTACTTGACTGCCTGGTGTCTTGGCCTTGTCTAGCTGCATACGTCAACAGAAGATAGGGACAGAAGAAGCTTGAAGACACTGGACACAAGGATGTACGTAACAGAGCGCAGTTGGTGCTTTGAAGGAATGCCTGCCAAAGGATACAGCATCATGATGAGGCAATGATGAGCTAGGGGCCATGGATTGAGGTTTGAGCAGCAGCCACATTATTGCAGTGCGCTCACCAACAGCACACCCAAACAGGTGCAAGCAATGGTCCCCTGCAGCCACCCAGTCATATGCTGTGGGGTCCTCCTCTACGTCTGCCTGTGCGTCTGAGGCAAAGCGGAATTTGAGCCGGCGTATGACATCTTTGGCTGTCCTTGACTACAGGCAGCATAACAACACTGCCAAGGTATTTAACACCACAGGTTGGAAGGAGCTCCCATTATCATGGGAACATGTGTAAATGCACACTGGGGCTATGCATGAACAGGTGCAGATGGAAAGTTGAGCCATATATTTGCTCAGGAGCATGCAAAATTGCGTGCCATTGTTACAATGTGCATGCAGAAATGAAGTGCTGCAGGATTCACAGCAAACAACACCTTTGCTCCGGCTGCCAGCTTCTTTGCCTGCTCAACTCCACTAGCTGCTAGTGTGCAAAACACCTCAGAATCTTTTGCCTGTTCTCTTGGCCTATTGACTGCAGTGCACAGTGGTTGGTGGGTCAAGCAACCAAGCTACCAAGGTGGTAGCTTTTGGGACCCGACACAAATTGGCATTCTTGCAGAAACAATAGCCAATAGCAGTAGTGACTAGCAAAAATAGCGCTAAGGCTCACCTCTCTCATGCAACAAGTTTGCATTGCCCAGTGCCTCCTGCAGGCTGTCCTTTGAAAAGTCACCCAAGTCATCTTTGCTCCCTGCAGTGACACAAACAAAGCTGATAACAGTCAGCAGAGCCAGCAGTGGTTTAGAATCTTTCTGGAAGGTTGCAGGCTCACGTTGAATGGATTGCTGAAGGTCTCGGTAGCCTTTCCGAAGCTCACGATTACTTTCTATCTGCATCAGATGGACTTTGCTGTTTTCGTGTCCTGAATTGACCGCACAGAGCGTTCTGCACCCGCACCTGTGACTTATCCTGCGACAATTCCTGCGTTGGGTTGGCCCCTCTCGCCATGAGGCACGAGCAGCTCAATATCGATCACGCGTCATATAATGATCTGTTCTTGACACGCTGTGTGTGTATCTAACCGTTGACAGGCTTGCGATTTTTTGCCAAACTGATCTGCAGGTATTTTCCCACTCAACACGCTGCAGGATACGCCTTATGCTGTCGACCTGCAAAAGCCTGGCGACGAAGTCCGAAGCAGCAAGCACTCTGACAGTCGGGAGTTCCAGGGGTCGGTTGATCTGCAGATACAAAGCATGATACAAAGCATGATACAAAGGCTTGCACTCAGCTTGCAGGGCACTGGTTTGAACCGCCTTGCAGCAAGCGCCCCAAGCAGCAAAAGGCCCCTACCAAAATCAGCTGATCAGCCTTTGACCCAAAGCGCCCAGTTGTGCTGCTACAGCTACGCACGATGCAGGTACCCAGACTCGCCAGACCGTAAAGTGTCTTGGCTGTCAGGACTTCACTCTTGTAAGTTGCTCGGATGGAGACAAGGGTAACAACGTTTCACCGGCGTATATATGGCAACAAGGTATTGCGCAAGACGTCTGATCTGCCTGACGACCTCACAAACGCTTCTGCAGCCATTCGTCGTGTGTTTGAGCCGGCGGCACAGCAGTCGAAACAGCCAGCAAAAGATAAAAGGTCAGTCTTTTATCCTGCGAGACATGCTGTAATTGCACGTGCAGCCCTTAACAACAGAGTTTGAGGCATGCATGTGTGAGATCGATTGCGCATCAGATCTTGAACCACGCAGCTGAACTTCCTGTAAAATTTTGCTGCAGTAAGCGGCCCAAGAAGGTGGTGCACAAGCGCATCAGCAGCAGCGGGGATGAGTTGCAGAACCAAGTCGATTCTGGCTGGGTCAATGTGAGTTGTAGGTCTGGGCAGGCTCATGAGCAGTTCTTGCAATATATGTGCTTTGCCAACAATTCAACTGTTCACAGGTGAACCTGTCCCTGATGGCAGTGACAGACCTGTTACAACTCGCAAAGAAGCTGATGAAAGGGGTGGATGGGTTGCGTACACTCAAGTTAGAATGCTTCCCCAAGTAAGCATCTGCTCTGCTCTTTTGCACTGCTGCAGTCAGCAGCTACAGCACTTGCTTATTTTGTGTGGTCAGTTGGGTTCTGTTTTTTGGCTGTAACTTCATTCCTTAAGTTGCGCATAGCAGCTTCCAGTTCAACAGAAATGCGAGACTGTGAAGTTTTGCAACGATATGCACAAATCCTGCAGGATTGTTGCAAGGTAATTGTGTCATCACTACATCTGAATCTAATTACCTGCAGCAGTCTAGCACTTCTGGGCGTGTTTGCAGAGAGTACGACAGGCTGGAAGCCGATGCAGTCAAGCTGCATAGCAAGCCCAAGTATTCCCTAGCCAGCACAGACCATGAAACCTTGGTGAAGAGTACAGTGGACCTGGCGTGCAACCCCAAGCTGAAAGGCAAGGTGCCTTCTGCCATCAAGGAGGTGCTTGCCCATGGGGCTGCCCTTGAGGAGCTCACAATTGGCATGGCAAGTCCCTATAAAGCGGCACCTGGCATTGAGTGGGTCATGCAAGCATCATGACAACATGCTTCAGACAGGCCCTGAAATGTTATGGGCAAAGCCTGTGCACCTAAGTGTGGATACCGGGACAATGTCTGGGCATGTGTGCAAGATGCCATGTGTTTTGCCATCTGACATCTGTATGGCCGCCAATGTTGCTCAACACCATCAAGCTTTTCGAAATGCTGTTCAAGATGCACTCAAAGGGGAGCAAACCTTCCTTTGATGCTGTCAGTCCTGGTGTTACCTCCGTATGCTCTCGCATTCAACTGCAAATCAAGGCAACATGCCCTGTTGCTGGTGACACAGTCTGTCTTACACAGCAACCAATTGTCAAGCATATGTTTTTTCGATAGCCAGGGTTTTAAAATGCTTGTGGAATCGCAGAGCTTGCCTGCAGCCATTTGGAAGGCGCTTTGCAGCAGCTTGGGGGCTCATCAAAATCTGCAGACCCTGTCCCTCGCAGGTAGCGCCATTGGGGATGCAACTCTGCAGGTGAGCTACCCAGGGTCAACAAAGTGTGTCAGTGCACATCGATACTGAGCAGTTGCACCAGTCATTGTAAAGGCTGCTGCCCAAAGTACGCTGTGCCTTTACAGCTTGAAGCGTGTGTGCACCTGCTGCATCTGCTTATTGCTTGATTCTAGGTCGAACGCATTTACATATTATGGGGCCAACAAGCTACAAATCGCAACAAAAACCCAGAAATTAAGCCAAATGCAGGCACTAGTTGACAGCCAATGTGGACAGCCAGTATTGTGAACCATTGTCAATGCCAAAAACACCAAAAGAATTGATCCGGACGTGATTTGAACACGCAACCTTTCGATGTCACCATTTCGCAATGCTGGAGTCGAATGCTCTACCGTTGAGCCACCAGACCTGGATTAAACCAGCTGAGTCCGCTTGTGTGTTGATGGTAAATTTAGGTACATATAAATCTTGTTTTAACGGTGGAGTGTGATGATAGTGTCAGACAAGCCATGGCAGATCTGACGGCCGTCTTCGCCATACACATTTCCAGTCAGCTGCCATAGCAGGGCTGGTTCAGGGCTGCTTGAACTTGGCTGGCGCTGCAGGTGCTGAGTGATGGCTTGCGCACCAACCAGACCATTGCAGAGCTGAATCTTTCCGGGTGCAAGATCAGTGATGAGGGTGTCAAGGTTCTGGCAGGCATCATCAAGGTATGAATATGCCTGCAGTGTGCTATGCTTCCTGCTCCATGCTGAAGAGAAATCAAGCAATCAAAGAGGCAGCTGTCACTGCATTGCCATGCTGTCCATTGTGTGTACTCTGAGCATCTGCCAAGTAGATCTACTATCTGTAGAGGGTTCCCATGTTTGTGTCTGGAAGGACTAGCCTGTCTGTATGTGAGAGTGTGCATCTGTATCAGCACTCATTGAGGGTGAGAAAATCCACCCCCTATTGAGGGTGAGAACAGTCAACCCCAGGGTGCAAGGAGTCCCGCCCATCCATGGTTGGGAACTGCAGGCAAATGCAGCTGAGGCAGATGTTCAGGAGTGGCATGAGGGATTGAGGGAGTACCCAGACCTCAGCTTGGCACCCCACCTCAGGCGGCAGCAGTTCAGGGCCAGGAGTCGTGAGATCAGAGGCCGGGTGCAGGCTCGCTGTGGAGGTCTGCAGATACTCCACCTGGCAGAGAACAAAGTGAGGGCAGGATTTGGAGTATACCAGATCTTTGTGTAGTTGTGCAGTGAGTCTTGAATGCATGCAAGCCAATAGGGGCCACGATGCATTGAGTAAGCATTGTCTGACATTAACGCAGTTGCTGTTGTCCTTGATGAAGTCGCTCTAGCATGGTAAAGCACTGGTCAGTTTGCTGATCTGACTCAGCATCCAGCTTCTTTGCTCAGGTCTCTACACATAGTGATGTGCTAATGTGTCTGTTGCCTCATCTGTTGGGTGCTTCTAGTCAAGCTGCACAACCTGCCCAGATGCTCAGACTCTGCTTGCAAAGGAACCTCATACCCAAGAGCAGAGTCGCATTGCTCAGCACAGTGTGACCTGGGCTTGCTGTTGGTGCAGATCAGTGATGCTGGTGCTGATGTTGTGCTGGATGCCTTAGCCATGGACCGCAGCATGGTCCTGCTTGACTTGTCTGCCAACCAGCTCACCATGAAGAGGTGCGGTTTGTATCCCTGGCATTTGGCAAGCTGCCTCTGCTTTCTGGGCATGACCATGGAAGGCTTGTGAAACTCTGTTTGCACAGCCTCTTGTTTGATGCCTATGTTGCTGAATGCATACTGAGAGAGCTGTGACAGTTGGCATGAAGTTGCATGCACTTACTGCACATCAGCGGTGTCAAAGTCAATGCAGTCTACTCCAGACGCATACTCAAGCAGCCTTCTGATGCATGTACATACAATCACATCTGACAGACAAGGCTCTTGAGATACAACAAAGTCAAGCCTTTCCCGTGGACTTTCATTTCTGAAGGCGCTGCTGCATGTGCAGTGGCAAGAGATTCAGCAAGCTGATGAGGAAGCACAAGGGGCTGCTGCATGTGGACCTGCGCAGCAATGCAGAGGGGCTATCAGGGGTGCTTCAAATGATGCCAAAGGGCAGCGCTCACTCAGCGCTCAAACCAGATCCCTCTCAAGTCTCAGACCATGCAAGTTTGGCTCTGCTGGGTGATGCACAGACCACAGCCAATTCCCAGCAAGGGCAGGACAGAGGGCATTCCCAGCGTCAACAGGGGCTGTTGACAGGCGGGGGCATCCAAGGTGAATATGGTAGCCAGCATCAGTTGCGGTCAGAGGGTATGAGCAGGAGTATGGGTCGTGAAACGTCACAAAAAAGCACGCTTGCTGCATCCAGCCGCAAGGGCCTGGTGCCCAAGTTCACTGCTGACAGTCAGCATGTCAGACAGCAGGCGGACAAGGAGAACAGCAACTTTGATGGCGCTCAGGGTGTCAGCAAACAGAGCAGCCGAGCAGCAGGACCGAAAGCTTCAGCTAGGCCGGTCAGCGCCAAGCCAAAAGCTGTTGGTTCCGCAAAGGCTGTCAGGCGGCCCAGCACAGCACACCCAGCAGCACAGACTTTTGACTTTGACTCCAGATCATGGCTACAGTCACAGCCAACTGCAAACATGAGCCAGTTTGCAGCTGCTACAGGAGCTGCCAGGCCTGGCATGCTGGAGGATGGTGACTTTGCCACTGCCAGCTTCAGTGGTGGCTATCTTACAGACACGTCAGTCCACAATGCACATCAGTTGCTTGACAATGCTGCTGTTGGTTCAGGTTCCTTTGATGAGTGGGCAGATCCTGCGTCTCATCAGCGTCAGCGTGCTCAGACAGGCAGTTTGTACACAGAGCACATGCTTGCCTCAGATCAGTCTGAACGGCACAACACAGCAGGCGCAGCTTGCCCAACGCGCAGGACGGTGTCTTTCCAGGAACATCAAGCACAGTTGGCTGCAGACCAGCACAATTGTCAGCAGCAAGCAGCAGCTGCCATGGCAGACGGTGCAGCAGCTGATTTGGCAGCTGACAATGTATATTTGCATGGTGTTTCAGAGGCATTCAGGGAAGTTCAGGAGGCAGAAGAAGAAGGGAGATCTAGAGCAGCTGCAGATCATGCAGTCTGGAGTCAGGCTGCTGCTGGACATGAAACTGACTGTGTACCTGATGAGCTGCTGCCTCAGGTTCAATGCAGTGCAGCAGCATCTTTCAGGGAGCGCAGCTCAGGCATGACAGGACCAAACTCTGCTCAGCCTGTCAGGACTCAGCAAGTCACGTCCAGTCAGCAGGCACAACAGCAAGCCAGGGCTGGTGCAAAGGCTATTCCCAGACAAGCCCTGGCTGCTGATCAGGCAATGCTTAGATCCTCTGGGCATCCTGGTGGGGCCGACAGATCAGGTGCAACTGTGCAAGTTGCAAGCAGAGCAGCTGACCCTGAAGGTGACGCTGAAAGCAGGATGCCAGATCAGGCATTGTCAGTGGCAGCTGCCATGGAAGCTGCCAAGCTGAATGTGTGGAAGGCTGAAGTCATGTGTGAGATTGAGGGATTGAAAAGCAGCCTTGAAGGGCAGGCTGTTGAACGACAAAGGTATGCATCATGTCCCGTCAAAAGCTTGGTTTTTTACAATCATTTCATCATTTAATGCCTGCTGCTCAGAACAATTCGCACGCTGCATGACAGACAACGCATGATGGTTGCATGCAATCACAGGCTGATGCTACTGGCAGCCACCATGTTTGTACTGCTGACAAGATTGCGATTTTGGATTCTTTGATGTCATGTATGCTTTGCTCATTGTGACATTTTGCTCAGACAGCAGTGACCAGCAGTCACAATTCTAGCCATGTCATTGCAGCATTGCTCTGCTTCTCATGGTGGGGCTGGTCTTGTCATGGTATGAATCAGCATGTTGCACTGTGGCAAACTGCCAGCAGCACCTGACCTTGCTTTGAAGGTGTTAGTCTTTGATAGACACCCCAAATGAGGCGACGTGCTATATGTAACAGTGTGTAAGTTAGCTTGAGCCATTCTGAAGAAGCAAAACTGGCCTCACACTCAGTGAGATTAGCGCACATTGCAAAGCTACAATGCATTTCTTTGGTAAGTGTGTATCATCTTTCTGGGCTGGCTGCAGGGCTGAGGCAAGGGTGGCAGAGCTGCAGCAGGAGAATCTGAAGCTGGCTTCCAGGACACCCCTCCCTGCTGACCCCCCCAAACCTGCAGTAGCCCGTCAGAAGCCCACCACAGCGTCAGGTAGGCCCTGCATCCCATCCACTGTTCACCATACCTTTCATGCAGTGCATGTTGCTCATTGCACACTGGAAGCTGCCCTTTGTGCAGGAAACTGCATCACTTGCATCACAAGGCTCAGCCTGAGCAGTTTGCCGCCCTATGGGGTGTGCATGCATAGTCATGCGCCACAGTCCTGACTTTGATTTGATGACCATGCATTGATAATGCCAGCATTTGCAATGTTCCTGAGGTCAAATCTGCTGTCTTTCAAGCAATATTGTGCTCTGTATGGATTCAGGATGCAGTCACTGGTGCCAAGTGTCAGACTTGATTGTATGCTGCAGCCAACACTCACTGCATGGTAAGCAGCTTGACAGCATGCTGCAGGCAAGAAGAGCCATGGACTAGCGACAAAGCAGACGGCAAGTAAGCAAAAGAGGAAGCCAAAGCGTGCCGGTGCAGTCCTGTTGCAAGATGATTTGAATCGTGAGGTGTTGCGAGGGCAGCAGCAGGTCATGGGTGATCTATCTCAGGTGACATTTGCTGTCTGCACACCAAATCCCGTGCTGCCAAACAGCTGCTATGTCTGATCACTGCCAATCATGTAGCAGGCTGATCTTATGGTGTAGCTGAAAGCGCTGATTGCTGAGTATAGGTCATCAGGAGCTTGGATGAGCTTGTCAGTGACATTGAGGACACTCAAGCACATCCAATTGACGATCAGTCACAAATGTATAAGCCATCCCATGGAGGTACACAGATTGTGTATGGGCTGCATCCAGATACAACAACACAGTCACACAGCTGTATCAATGACGTTTTGGAAGATGTGACAAGGCAGCTGAGTAAGAAATTTGACCTGCATGACACCTGTTGTTTGAAATGAGAAGAACAGTCTTAAAAGCAGTTGACTCTCAAGTCAAAACATTGTCAAGATATAGTGGCAGCTGTCTCAGTGTTGAGATGAGTTTGCGCGTGTGCCAAGCTTGCTGTTTGTCTACAAAGCGCTTTGTATGTGCTTTAACAAACACTATCAAGACCTGGTGGCGCCACTTGCTTGTGCCAGGCTGACCCACATATGACTGGCTTTTATGAAGTGCCACGGTGGCCCATGAGAAGCCAGTACTGTTCGTGTCTGTCAGCATCAACCATTCTATCTGCATCTTTGTGCCAATGATAGTCAAGCCAATGCTCATGGATGCTGATCAATCACAGCAGAAAGTTGGTGTCCGTTCAACAGGGCAGTACCAGCAGTACACAAACATTTCCTTTTTGAACAGTCAAACTCTGGTTGAGGTTTGTGCCTTCGATAAATGCATAGGGAGTATCAGGGCCTGCAAGCCCCAAAATGGGTCCCAACCTCCCTGATTTCTCCAACAGGTGTGTCGACAAACGATGTGCAACTGAAACAAAACGGAGTCGCAGTTGATGTGCAAGGCTTCACACTTTGGACAGCATTGTGCATGCACTGTTGTTCAGGCATCTGTGTTGCATGGACTCTCAAAATGCTGTTATACGTGATGCGCTCTGTCAGACAGTGAGTCCTACGAGAACATGCTTGATTTTGTGGTGACATCGCACATGACTTACTCTGTGACTACAAGCCGTCAGCACGCATTTGTCCTGTCAGGTTACAGCTGTCGCAATGGTCGCTGTTAAGTCAGATATTCCAAATCGAGAGAAAACCAGACCAACCAAGACAGTGCGTGCTGACGGCTGCAGGGCAGAGGACAAAAGCAGCAAAGATGCTGCAGAATTCGTGACCTCCAGTGCGCGCCATCACTGCGCAGGCATGGCGCCATGGAGCCCTCAAAACCTGCACACCATCTGGTTTCGGAGCAACATTGATTCAATTTCTCTCTGTCAATCCACCTGCACCTGTTGGTGATTTTCATAGGAACTCTCTGTTTCCGCGACGTGTCAAGGCCAGTAAAATCAAATGCAGCCAACAAGGGGTCCGTCTTGCGCAGTAAGCGCGCGTGTTCATATCAGGTGCTCAGCTTGAATTCAAGTCTGCCTGCGGTTGGCTGGGACCTGTCTACACTTGCTCACCGTGACCTGAGTGTCTGTGTACAGGCAGACCTCGACGTGCCCATTCAGCGTGGCACATTTTCAACCGCACCGATGTGTCCTCCACAGACAGTCATCACGCACCCTCGGAGAGTCCAGAACACCGGGTAGGAATATGGCTAGACAAGTAGTCATATGCTTAAATCTAATCTAGCTTTATCTCTCCTTTTAAAGCAGCTTTGTCTGTGCACCAGGAAATCGAAGAGTATGCGCCTGCTTGCAAACAAAGCAAGAGCCTTCATTGCTGGCGGAGAGACCAGACATAAGCTTGCTGAAGCCAGAAATTTTAAAGCAGTGGCATCATGCCAAAAATCAGCACTTAGGGAACATCCTCATTCAGCCCAACAGCAGTTTGAGGGTATGGTGGATATGCGACCAATGTCCTTGTGGAGTGCCACATGAGTGGCAGGCCCATGTCCACCATAGGCAGTACATGGACTATCAATGCCCAAGCTGTTGCAGCCGCAAGCTCTGCAAACACAATTCACTCTCGGTTATGGCACCCTGTGTGGCTGTTTACTGGGACAGCATCAGGAATGTACAGACAGCGGATGAGGTCCTGGCACACAGCCACAACAAAGGCCATTGGATGTGTCCAGGTTGCAGCTGGCGTTGGGAAGCCATCATAGCAAAAAAGGTTGCGACCAACAGCGGCTGCCCAAAGTGTTCCAAGAAGAACATGCGACACACCAAGCAGCCAACCTTGTCAGACAGCGGCCATCCTATCATGGCTGAATTCGACTTCAAGAAGAATCAGGAGGCAGGTCTTGATCCAAAGAAGCTTACCCTTGGGAGCAACAAAAAGGTGCATTGGGTTTGTCACAAATGCCCCAAAGGGCAACTGCATCTGTTTGAGTCATCCATTGCAAAGCGATTTGGAAGGAAGCAGGGCTGCCCTTACTGCAGGTATCAGAAGGCTTGCATTTGCAACTCATTCAAGTCGCTTCATCCTGTACTGGCGCAGGAATGGGATACTGCAATGAACAATCTTTCGCCTGACCAGGTTCTACCACAGTCTACACAATTAATCTACTGGAAGAATGCAGCTGGACACACTTGGCAGCAGACTCCTTGTGCTCGCGTCAATTTTCTCCATAAACGGGTCAAAAAGGCAGCCACCATGTCAAAGCTTGAAAGCCGAGACAAAATTTGAAAAATACACATTTTGCTGCACAGTGATTAGTCCATTCATGTATTCTGTGCCAAGTGAAAGATGTCAAGCCAGTGCGGCCGCACGTACAGTCCAGCTTGCAGTCCTGCTATGTTTTGCAGCAAAGGGTTTTTGTGACAAGTATCTGGGCTGGTGCCACATGGCCGTTGCTGACATGGACTGTGTGTTATTTTGGACACTCTGATTAACTTGATTAGCATAGCTTTCAAAGCAAATGCAGGGAGCATCTTGACCAAGCCCAAAGTTGCAACAAACTTGTTCATTGATTTCATCAATTATCACTGGCGTGTGATGTGCATTGATGGCATGTACTGTCACACTGTGCGTACATAGTAACAGCTTGCTTGTGTGATGTTGAAGTGTGAAGCGAACAACTTGGTAGAGAGTAATCTATTGAGATGCACTGGGCAGTCGGCGGGCTTGCATAACAGGACCGTGTTTTACATGGTGTGTGTACTGTGTAGCTACTGACAACAGCTCTCCAGTGCTCACACTTTCAACATAATCTCACATCCAGAACGATGCGCAACAAACGAGCTTGATTCTGTCTCTTCATGCAAGTGCGTCATTCTTTATATGCTGCGCTCAGATCCTTTGTACAGACGCTGCGTACAGTAGAGGCGCTGCAGTGAAGGTGCTGCAAGACGTACACGTGACAATATGGACGCAAGGAAGCAAAGAATGCTGTGCCAACAGGACATTGCACTAGGACAAATCCTGGAATCCCAGTTGTTCATGAACAAGCCTCCGCTGATAATGATGCTGACAATCACTGCATGTGCTGACATGTTTCAAACATTATGTTTGACATCCCCCGTGGCTACCGTAGTGCTTTTAATGTTGGTCGATCAAATAAATAATCCAAAAAACGGCGACCCCCTTTAAAAAACATAAATGTAATTATTCATGCCCTCGTCCCCTATATAAAATAATGGATAACGGAACAAAATTGACGCTTTGAGCGCGAAAAGTGCTAACGATCTAGCTTGTTGCGCACGCACAGCCAGTGTTGCCAGCAGTGATGAAGCAGCAATTGCCAAGGAGATTGGCACTACACTACGCGCACGCACAATTCTCATAGGGTTCGTTTCGTATTTGCAGTTCTCTACCGGTGCGTTAGCAGTTCGCAGAACGACTTGAGAATTCTCATAGACTTCGTAACGGATTTCGCAAGTCGAACGGCAGGCGGGATGCTAAAAACATATTCTCATATTCTTCGTAAGACGCAGCTGTGAAGAACTGAGGCTCCACAGGACAGCTTCTTCGAATCGCTGGCTGCAACAGGGTCAGATTAAAGCAGAGGCATGGCTTGCATGCTGTAAAGAAGCATTTTGTTCACAGAGCACCCTTCTCACAGCAGCTAGCAGAATACAAGGCCTGGTGCGCTAAAACCCCATCCAGCTTGACAGGCCAGGCTGTGCGCACAGCTCATGTACATGGCAGAACTCTGAGAAGCATATCTTTTGTTGCTTGGGCACTGCCATCATTATCATCAAGTGTCAGTGCCCACGATGCAGCTATTCCTCTCCATGCTTTATCTGGCATTATGTGAGCTTTCACATAGCTGCTAAACAAAGCCACTTCACCATCAGACACATTTTGATGTGCGCCAAGCATGAGTTGAGATGGTGGCAAATCAAGCCTGGATGCAAGCATCCCAGTTTGGTGGAGTGTCTTCGGTGGCTGCAAACACTGAATGAACATGTGCCGCTGCTGCTGCTGCTGCTGCTGATGCTGTTTGGTACTTCTCACTTGTTGAGCTGGTGCACATCATTGACACAGCATGGAAATATGCTGAGCCGGATCTGCAGCAATAAGGTGTCACCGTGCAGACCAGCAGACAGTTGCATGATGCAGCCTTGGGTAGCGTGACGTTCTGGCACCTGCCTCCTGTCAGATTGTCATGCATCAGGGGCTTGGTTGCTCCCAGTCATAAAGGGCCTTGCTTGCATCTTGATTGCAGGCTGCCTGGTTGTGATGGCAACAGGCTGTACATCGTCACCTTGTCGCCCTTGCTCATGCGCATCAACCTGCCTCAACACAAGAATGCATGCAAGTGGGATCAGGCTTCCATTGTGTTTGATTTGCCAGCTTAGCTGGCTGAGCTGCTGTACACCCACCTAGGAGAGCCACACAGGGCTCTGCTTGACCACCACTTGTTGATTGACCATATGGACCAAAGCTGTCCATATGTGTTCATGTACATGCATGGAAGGGGCTTTGCTGGTGCGGTGTTGACCTTGTATTGGCAAAAATGGTCGGTTGTGCAAGGAGGTGTCAGAGTGAATTTAAGCATGTGTAGGCAAGTGTTTGTTCATGAGACGTGAGAGAGCATCCAACACTGCTGTAGCTGGTCCATCAATTAAGGAGCTGCTGTGCTGATGGGAGCGAGCAGCAATGGCGCAAGTGGTGTGACATGCAGTTCCACCAGTCAACAGCATGCAGCTTTGGAGGACTGCAATGCTGCAGATCAGGTCAGATGCACCTGCTGCTGCAGCAGAGCTTAGCTTGAGCGCACCCCCACATTGTGGGCACGTCATTGTGTCAGATTCTGAGTCAGACTGTGAGGAGTACCAGTCATGCAAGTCTGACAGCATGGGGGACAATGACATAGAGCTGGATCAGCAATCTGATGATGATGTTGAGCTGGACCTGTAGTGACTTGGGTCAATTATACTGAAGTAGGCAGCTTGGCTGTGCAGAATGTGGCGTCACCCTGCTGAAATGCTTGTTGGCATCACATTTTCTTTTGTTTGTGAACCCTATGCATGTACAATGAACAGTGATGCCATCTGGACAGAATTTGTTAGCTCCTAGCGGCACCTGTTGGTGTCATGTAGGGGCCACAGATTTGAGATGGTCACAAATCTGAGATGTTGCGCACATGCCTATATGGAACCACAAGGCTTTGAGTAGGCAGTCCAGCAGTGTTGGTCACATACAGCTTCATTTGCATCTTTCTCTCACATTGCAGGCTGCCCAGAATATGACCAGCACCTGACAGCCCCCACTTGGGTCACTTAAGCCTGGTCCTGATGGCGCACATTATTAGTATAAATGGTCATCCCCTTTCACTGTCCTTGCATGGCTGATGTTGCTGTTCATGTGCAAGCATTGCGTTCAATCAGCACAACATGCAGCCCAGGACGATGCACTGCTGTTGACAGCACCATGTAAGCATGATGCAGATTCCTCACATCGTTGTATATATTTTAGTATTGAGACAGTGCTTTGAGTCATAATGCAGTCAAGATCATCATGGACATAAAGGGAATATCGTCACTACGGGTTTTGCCACGCCAAATCACATCATCATGCACAAAGTCGCAGCTTTCATGATTGTGCGTGTGAAATCTGTATGCAATAGGAGCGCAGACTGCTGTGTATCATGATCACAAAGACTGTGTGCATGGCCGGGGATGATCATAGCTATGTGGAAGTTGCGCACTGAAATGAAATTTTGGTTTTCCTGTTGTCACCCTGCAGTTGAGGTGCTTGCTTCTGCAGCACAAATGCTCCCCAGAGCTTGCGAGCATGCAGTGCGCAACATCATTGCACAGGTGTATGAAAATATAGCATAAGGTTTCCAAGAAGTGTGTGCTGAGAAGCACACCAGGTTGGGCAGATGTTGCATAGCTGCTGCACAGGCTGCAGCAGCTTGTTTGCTGTTCAAGCACCCTCTCACAAAACTGACTATGATGCTGTAACAAGGTTCTAACTGTCTATTCTTGCTTGTCTGCTGCCCAGATCAAGTGCCAAGATGCTTAGGCTGAATGACTTCATGCAGCCGCTCAGGACAGAGTTACAAAGCGATCGAAATTTCTGCAGGATTGGTGGAGCATTGCAATGGAAAAGGCAACGTGCGAGGACTGTTGGCAACGTATGCGATAGGGGAAAGCTGTCTGCGCTAAGGGACCTGCAGGCATTGGGCTCTCGGGACGGGCCTGGCAACGCAGTCAAACTTGCCCGACAGGTGCCTAGTTTCACTTGGATGCTTGCCTGGCTAAGCCTAGGAGACTCGCTCTAAGCTCCGAGTCTGGTTCAGCAGTCAACAATGCACAGGCAGACTCACCTGACAGGGAGCCGCTCAAGGCCTCGGAGGAGCGTGGTACAACCGTATGGACCACAAAAGCCTATAGGAGAACTCACTGGGTACATTTTATGCCTTGACCGTGCAATATTGACGGCAACAATATCAAGGCAGCCTGTAACGGCTTGCACGCGCCACGGACTGACTCACGGAAGCACTCCGTGGCGTGCGGACAGTCAAGATGCTCTTGAGTCAAAAAAGCGTTCTGACGGCCAATCTGGCAAACCGTTTTCATCACAAGTTCATTTACTCTCTGTATTGTCGTAGACTGCAGGCGGTCTCTTCAAGACAGCGCAGGCGCCGGCTTTTGGCCTCATGTGCATGCATGCCTTTCTGACCATTGCTGACCGCTTTGGGGTATCTTGGCTCAGCTGCATCGGACTGTTCACATCGGACATGATACAGCTCATGTTCTTGTTGTCTAACCTTTGGTTGCGTGCCAAACGTGACCCATCGTACCGGCGAACTCAACAGCTCCAGAGATCTCTGAATTTCCGACAGCTAGATGTCTGTACAGGTCTTCAGCCCCGTCCCAAGGCCTGCGACTTCATCCCGTAGCTTTGCTTCCTATCAATTTGCTGGCTTGACCCACACCACTGAGAAGGATCTAGCTGTTTTGGAGCATGGCATGATCTGGACAGGTGTGACTAATTCAGGCTATGTCACATCACAGAACATGCTCATGACATCTTGCAGTGTATGCTGGTTGGTTGCATGGCTGCATCATTCAATGCTGTCCAAGCTGTGGTTTGCAACAGCTTTTGGCACATGAGTAAGTCCCGCTGTTTATCCTTTTGAAGCATGTCGCAGGATCTGGAATGCCTCGCTTCCCTCTGGCCAGTACAGCTACAATTGCTATTGGCATGCTGTAAGATTTTATTGTAATTTGCAGGAGCATCAAAGGAGACAACGATCTTCCAATACCCCTGACTGCGAAGCCATTTTTGCTGCGTCACTTAAAGCTCAATCATCAGTGTAATGCCCAGGATGAAGAATGTGCTGCAGCACCTGCACCAAGCTCTTCAAAGTCTGACCCACTTCCAGCAGAGCCTGCAGCTACAACAAGAGTGCAAGGAGAACAGGTACATGTACTATCAACTTTGCAGGTCATACTGCTATTGGTAGCATCACAATGCATATGTTAAAATATCTCTAGAATTGCAATGTGCTCAACCATGCAAAGCAATCATGCATTCATTGCTTGCTCATGATTGCAAGAGATGTTACAGTTTGGTCAGCTGAGAAATTGTTATCCTGCAGGCTGTTCAGCACGATGTTGCCAGTGGCCACAAGCCTGGGACAGACAAGCTAGCTGCAGCAATCCAAAAGCCAGCTGCCAAGAAGCAGTCAGCTCAGTCAGTCATGGCAGCTCAGTCAAGCAGCAAAGACACAGGTGGCTGTGGTGCTGCAGCTGGGGGGGATGGCAACCATAGTGCAGCAAACAGGGGCAGGGGCAGAGGCAGGAGTGCCAAGATTTGTGCAGCAGCTGCTCCAATTGCAAGAAGTTTGAGATCTAGAAACAACAAAGCAGTAGATGGTCCAGATCTGGATTAATCGAGCTAGCACTGATATGATTGGAAGTAGTCTAGCTCAGCCTGTGTGCAGCACATGATTGAGTTTGCTTGGCTGTCGTGCCTGCTTGATGACTGCTGCAATGCAGCAATTCTAGCAGCCTGTATGACACAATGAATGAATTGTTGAGTAATGCTAATCGTAAATACGTGGTACGTGCTGACGAACCGGTTGAGAACAGTGCGTCATTCGTATTCCGTTCTTGCAGCATTTGCATTTCGTTCTTTCTCTCTTCTCAAGCAGCGCACAATTTGAGAATTCGTCATCGGTTCTTGAACATAAGCGAACTGCTTGAGAACGCGAATTCTTCACGCAGTCGCACTTGCCAAGCAGCTTTGCGAAGCATATACGAAACGAACGGGATGGTCGTTACGATCGGGTTCGCTTTTCTTTCGCAACCCGTTCTTAAGATGTTCGTAAAGAGTTCACAGGATTGTGCAGAAGCTGCAATATGTACGAAAGTCTAGAGAACCGCATAAGAATTTTTTTGTTATCCTAGTGCTGATGAGGGAGAGACATACAGCTCAGTGTCTGAGGTCACAAGTGAAAGTGACAACTTTCCGGAGGGCAGCAGCAATGATGATGAGTGAATTAGCGGACTCTGCTGAGTTATCATAGCATGGTTTGTTCATTGTTTTGGTGTCTGCACTTGCAATGCAGCTAATTGTAATTTTTTGCAACCTTCAACAGCAGCAGACCTGTATTAAAAACATCAAAAGTATTTATCTGCTGTGCCGACCCCCGTTGAAAATATTCGATTAAACTTTTAATCATCAAACTGCGCAGAAGGTCTGTTGCAATATTCCGGAGGGTCGCGACCCTACATAAAATCCGACCAACATTAAAAGCACCACGGTACAGATCATTTGTCCATTTGATGTATTCTGCAATGCTTCTTGTGTAAGTTATCAAATGGTCAAAGTCAAACATTGCGCAGTAGCATGCAAGTCCACGCAATACCTGGCCTGCAGAGCAGACCGCGCAGGATTATAATATCTGTTGGCCGAGTTCCGCAGCTTTTGCTTCGTCTAGGCGTCCGCCAGCTTATGTCCTTGCGCACTTGTCAGCCAGTTGCTCGGCCGTGGAGTTGCAAGGTGTGACTATGGCATGCAGGACGCTTGGAAGCTGCACGCTTGAGCTTCTCACTGCCACATTGAGTGGCGTGTCATAGCTTGCTGTGCCTTTCAGGCCCCCTTCAGTTCCCCAAGCAGCAGCTGTGTCCATTATTCGAGAGCGCCTGTTTTGCTAAAGCGATCAAGCAACACAAGAGAAAGGTTCACCAGCAACGGACGTCGTTGGTCTGCAGCACTCGAAAATAAGTAACTATCAAGGCGCTTGAAATAACATCCCACACAGGAGCTGTTTGTTGTATCTTGAGATCAAGTTTGGCGTGTTTCGTGCTATTTGCAGTGCTCAGGTAGATGTCAGTGTACCTCTCGAAACTGCTTGGGACCTGTGGCGAGACAAGACACAAATAATCAAATGGATGCCGTGGATTAACCGGATAGAAATACTCCCTGACGATCCAAAACAAAGCAAATGGGTTTTGTGCACTAACCAGTTTGGACGAAACTGGGAGCTGTCTTGGCGAGCTCTTGACCTGACGCCTATCAAGCATCAAAAGGTAAAGAGGCTGCTGTGTGCGACTCACAAGAGTCACACATAAGCATGCAGCTGAGCAGTATGTTGTTGCAAAGCTGCACCCAATCTATGCAAGCTTGTAAGTCTTTCCTTGACCTGCAGATCCATTGGAGGTCACTGCCAGGATCCAACTCCAGTGGCATAGAAGTCCCAAACAGGTGACATGTGGCTGGCACCTCATGCAGAGTATTGTCTTGGCTCACTGGCATCAGCCACTGCAGATCTGATGTTGTCCACTGTGGTGGCATGCTGCTTTCTAGATGAACAGGTGCAAGGGATCGCTGTCATGCAGGGGCCAAGTCAGATTCTACAAGAAAGGTCCAAATGCATGTACAGTCAAGTTGACAATAACGTATGAAGTGCCAGGACCACTGACTCCTTTCGCTAGTGTAAGTTGTCAAGGAGGGAAAGTATGCATTCTCAGCAGGTACTGAAATCAAAGCTGTGCCTGCACAAACCTCGTGTCTGCTTGTGACTGCAGGCTATTACACCGCTGGTGGAGCGCATCTTACAGACAGACATGAATAGATTTAGAACTTATGCAACATCACAGCAGCAGTGAGAACAAATTACTGACATACATGTTGAGTAGTTATGCCACTTGTTGCTATACAATGATGAGGTTTGTAGTAGTTTGATGCTGCTGACTGCTTATTGCTTCCATTTGAGTTTTCATTGCATTACAATTGCATTGCTAGATTGGTTGCCTTTTTTATTGTGAAACGAGATGATCCTGCCTAATGCTGATGCTTTGTAATAAACCAGCTTGACATCACTACCTCAGCAAATATGTACCATTGGAAACTGAGATCCAATTTATCAGGGGGGTTTAAGTACCATTGAACTCGAGCTTGGTGCATCCAGCAGGAACCATAGTCAAAACACAGATCGACACACACAAGAAACCCTATCAACACATGTTCAGTAAATGAATGTAGTACTCAGCTAACACAAACACCAGAGACCTAGTACACAGCCAACAAAAGACACCACACACCGAGTCCAGCAAGCAAATGCCAATTTTGTAGTAAGTGTTATCACAACCCAGGCATGGGGAAGTCAGTTGCAAAGGCCTCAACCTCTTCTCGCAACTTCTGAATGTCACTCCTGTCAGCATTAGCCTTCAGATGCCGGTGGAAAGCGCGCAGCTTGCCATCCTCAGGTGTGCTGTTCTTCAGGTCGATGGCAATCTTGATTCCCCTGCACCATGCAGCAACGCCTCTTGTATACCAGCTGCTTAGCAAGATATGCCAATTCGTACGTCATGCTGTCGTTGTATTAGCAAAGCTGCCAAACAGGTAGCAAAGTGACGTGTATTCTGGCTTATGGCTGATCACGGCACAATCTTTGATCATCAAAGCAGGGCAAACTTGCATGCAAGATTGACGCTGCTACAAGCAGTGACACAACAAAGTCATGCAGTAAGCTTACATAGTCTGGCACAAGAATGCAGTGCAGCAGAACAGCAAAAAGCCCCCACCTGTCCAAGAAGTCAGCAATCCTGACGAAGTCATCCTGCTTGAAACCCCTGGTGGTCAGAGCTGGCGTGCCAATGCGCACTCCACCAGGAATGATGGCAGACTTGTCTCCTGGCACACTGTTCTTGTTGAGGGTAATGGATGCCAGATCCAGGACGCTCTGCGCTCTAGCACCGTCCACACCTGATGGCTTGAGATCCACCAGTATCAGGTGGTTATCTGTGCCACCACTGACCAGGGTGTAGCCTAGCGCCATCAACCTGTGTTTGAGCATCCACTGTAACAGCTTTTCATCTGCTGTGACCATGATATGGACAACCTTCATGTCTACAAAGCTTTGAGGGCTAGCACGCATATATTCAGGCCAGTCTGATGTGACCTTGCATGCTACGACTGAAAAGAGTGTGTAAAGCTAGACACATTGACACACTTGGATACTTGCGAATGTTCTGGGTCATTGTCAGAACACATCAGCCGCATACAATTTGAGGAACTATCACTTATGCTGTTTTGTTCATGCAGTGGAGGGACCATCACTTCATGCGGTTTTCTCATTGCATGCAGTTGAGGTCCACCAAGCTGAAACGTCATTAGCCACTTTCAGAACTATGCCACTATGGTTGGATTCACCACAACTTAATCCAGCATGAAATGATGGGCATGTATCACATGAGTAGCATTGCTGGTGAGGCCCTGATCATCACCCTTCCAGACCTCCAGTGGTAAATGACAGACAATGCTTGAGTGCAGTGAGTCCACAGGGTGTGTGATGACCCACAGTTCTGGTGACATGTGTATGATCAGGTAAAAGGTAACTGAGTTGCGGAAATGTCCAGGCAAAGGTATAGTCATATGCACAGTCGCAGGTATGTATAGATTGCTGTGTATGTAGAGAGTGCACACCTGTCAGCAAGCGCTCTGCAGTTGTCCACAATCTGCTGCTGGTAGGCTTTGAACGCAGAGCTCTGGGCCATCTTGAGGGCAACAGCAATGCCTGAGATGGTGTGATTGTGGGGGCCGCCCTGCAGGCCTGGGAAGACTGACTGGTTGATGGCCTCCTCCAAGTCCTTACGGTAGAAGATCATGCCTGGGCAGACCCACACACACGCATTCAGTGCAAGCAACATGTGGGGTGTTGGTGCTGGCAAACTGTGCAGGCAAATTGACTGGTTGATTGCCTCCTGCGACTCTGCGTGGGAGGATCATGCCTGCACACCGTTGCATCTTATTTGATGCATGATAATCAAAGCACAATTTATGCCTGCATGTTGTCACAGACAGACAGACAACTTGTCAACAGCTTCCTTGATAAATTGCTCTGCATTACTGTACTCTCACAAGAGCAGAAGCATGCTACCAGCATCACTGTCACTTCTGAACTTCCTTCACAGCCTTACACATGACATGATGACCTTGGCAGTACTACACAGCACACTGGTTTTGAACATGCAGCACAGCAACATGTGGCCAGGCCGAAGCCCAACGCAAGACCCTCTCTGAAACGTATATGTTAGGTCATGGTGCACAGCATTGCACAGCAGACTGCAGCATACACTGTACAACTTGAACAGGTCAGGCCATAGTTCAAACCTCCACGAGGTCCCCTGAGAGACTTGTGGGTGGTGGTGGTCACAACATGGGAATGCTCAAAGGGGTCGGCAACCACCCCAGCAGCCACAAGGCCGGATGTGTGCGCCATGTCTGTCATGAGGTACGCGCCCACATTGTCTGCAGCCTTCCTCATGCGGGCGTAGTTGTAGTCACGCGCATACGCTGACGCACCTACACACGGACGGCTGCTGTCAGCTGTTTGGGGGCGGACCTGTACTGGGGACGAACCTGTACTGTTTGGCCTGAGCTACTCATGCAAACAGGGATGCTGTCAAGTGGTGAGCAAAACCTGTTTGTAGCTTATGCTGTAACAGAGAGCCTACAGCAACTGAACTGAGTCGTGTCCGCTCATTGACCAAAAGACATTCTTGACTTTGGCAATGCTGCGAGGGTTGACAGTAGCTGGTTATAGCTTGTATTGTGCAGGAGGTGTCTGAGCATACCAGCAATGATAAGGCGAGGACGGAACAGAGTGGAGGTCTGGTCTAGAGTGTCATAATCTACTAGGCCGGTGCTCTCATCCAGTCTGTAAGGCATTGACTCAAAGTAAACCGATGTAGCAGATATCCTGCGCTTGGGAGTCATGAAGCCATGCGTCAGGTGACCACCTGCGCAAAGTGATTTGTTCACACTCCCCATCTTGTTTTGCAATAGTGCTTCTGAATGCACTTGTGTCATGCGCACAGGCACATTTGTTTTGATCATTGACAATCACATGTCATGTAATATGATGTGCTCACAGATTTGTAATGCATGGATACTTGCATGCAATGCAGACAGCTTGAAGCAACATCATGATTGAACAGGGAGCTTGCATGTACTGTGAGGCATGTGTTACCATGCGGCAGATCTAGGCCCATGATGCGGTCATGAGGCTTCAGAAGGGCTGAGTAGACTGCAAAGTTGGCAGGAGAGCCTGAGTGCGGCTGCACATTGACACCCCACTCCTCAGGGTTCAGTCTGAACACATCCAGGGCGCGCTCCTGCATTGCATTAAGCAATCTAAGCATGCAACAGAATGGTGCCAACATCCATGTGCAGCTTCGCTTGTAACAGTGACAAGTGAACAGTGTCTTGACATCTCGTGTGCATGATGCCACGCATAAGTTACACATTGTGTGTATATGGTGATATTGGTGTGATGTGTACCCAAGCTCCAGCCTTGCGTCATGCACTTGCCGTACTACACAACTTCCTGATTCAAGAGTAGTGCATCGATGTGTAAAGTGCAAGACACATGCTGCAAAACTCCTGACACATGCTACAGATTACTTTACTTGAACAGATCCCATCAGACAATCAGGAAGCGGACTAGCTATATCATGACTATTTTCAAGGCCCAAGTGTGTATGTCACTATTGCTATTGTTGAGACAGGAACCAGCAGCAGGACTGACCTGGCAAAGACGCTCCATCTTGTCGATATGCTCATTACCACCGTAGTACCTGGCGCCTGGTAAGCCCTCTGAGTATTTGTTGGTCATGCATGAACCCACTGCTTGCATGACCTACACACCAGCAGGCCAGGTCATCAAACGCACTGTAGCTTCTGATATGGCCAATTGGTATGCTGGAAATGTGCATGGTGTCAAATATATGTGCGCTGGATGTGCTTAGAGCATGCTGCTCGGGTTACTTGCTTACCGCCCTTGAGGTAAAATTCTCTGAAGCTATGAGCTCAAGTCCATGCACCTGTAGCAAGCAGTCCAGGAAGTGGCAATTTCTGCTGTGTGTGTCTTTAATCTGGTACATACGCAAGCAGCACAGGAGGGTTTTCTGGTGTCCCCTTCACCTGGCGGCCCTTTTCTTGCTTGATGATCTTGTGTACCTCCTCATCTACTTCCTCCAGGGCACCATCATGCTGGAACACTTGCTTGTCTGCAACTCGCAAAACTAGTCAGACTCCTGTACAAGCTGTGGTGGCACAACAAGCTGACATTTTGAGAAGTCTAGCTCAGCTGACCAGGACCTTGCTTAGATGGGCTGGCTGTCACAGCAGCTGAGCAGACTGGAGGTGTAGTCAATCGCTGACGCTTGACTGAAAACAGTTTCCGGCAGACAATTTGCCTGGCTGCTGGTTGAGAGGTTGCTGAGCACGGCAGTACGCAAGGCCTGTTGCTGAAAAGAGACGTCATCTACTACAAAGTGCGGGCAGACACTGCAACAGGTCAGGTGCACAGATGAGGTGGCAGCTCGAGGTCAATGGATGCTGGTGTATTGCGTCAAACGGTCCGGATCGTGGCTTCAGGAACAACTGGCTCCCGAAACAATTTTACGTGAAGTCTTCACGTTGCTTGTCGTAGAATACGCCCTCAATGCAAGGCGCCGCATTCAGGGCTAAAATTTCAAATGCCGTAACGACAGGGGCGGAGCCATTGCGGAGCAGTGCGGAGCACATTCGAGAACCGACTGTCCGCGCCGGGTGCCGTTATTGTTCGGATGCAGCCCCATAGCAAATTGGGGACCCTGTGACAGGGCG
>JAABUL010001652.1_pt1 | contig 40948 bp, 60 predicted proteins | sample 5559151 | NCBI WGS metagenome assembly JAABUL01 (sample SAMN10711876, study PRJNA513368) | rock metagenome | isolation source: Antarctica rocks | place: Antarctica: Victoria Land, Pudding Butte sud | reverse complement strand
CTCGGCGAGTATGGTTTGCTGATTGGTGATATCCTGGACAACACACGTCGGAGGAGTATCATCGATGATCTCGACCTGACCCCTTCTGCCTCACTATACCCCAGAATCGAGCCAGGCTGAGGCGCTCCCCACGTTATCGAGGCCGAGGTTTCCGCGCCCATAGATAACTGGATGGTCCGCTTCGTACGTTCCGAGAGTTCACACCGCCGGAATCAGTCAGTCCCAATCGACGACATGCCCAGGCTCGAAGAACAAGTGTCAAGCTCGGACGCCGGTACACTGCATCCCGTCACTCCCATCCTCCCAGCTTCTCAATATCAAGCGCAAATTCCATCTCGACCACCATGAACACCCGGCACCTCCGTCTCAACCTCCCGGACAAACGCGTCGTACCATTCTGCCTTGGAGGAGATGGAACGGGACTCGGAGTCGCCGATGTCGACAAACGAGGAGAGGTGAGTGCTCGTGCTTCATTGTTAAAGCTGATGAGGGCGTAGCGGTGGAAAGGGCGATCAAGGTTGCTACCGCTGGAGAGACGGGGACTATGGCGAGTTATATCTCGTTGACGGATCTGAGGGGGACCGTCAGCTAGGAGGGCTACGATGCATCTTCTTACGGCTCTCGATGCTTGAAATCGGAAAAGCTCGTCTTTCTCTGACGACCTCGCGAATGTCAAATACAAGACATGAGGTACATGATGTAATCTGAACTATAGACACAAGACGCTAAGACCCATGAACATACTGCGGCGCTACTACTACCAGTTTTCAATCACGACGTGCCCTTCTGACACTCCCCTCGACCATCTTCAACAACACGGCATCCTGGTCTCCTGAGAATGCCTCGTCGAGTTCACCCGTGACAATCACGTCGACTCCCTCGGGAGATCGTAGAAGGCGTATAGCTTGACACAGCTCGCCAGTCTTAGTTCCTAGCATTGAGGTCAGCCACAAAGACTCGTGCTGTCGTCCAAGACATACGGAGGTCTCCCGGAGTGGTACACCTCTGAACGATGACTGAAGTGAGATCAGCGATGCCTGAATGTTTTCAGAAAGACTAACGGCTTTCGAGATCTCTGCCGATGTCCTTCAGAAGCGCTTTCCTGTTTTCGTCAGCGAGACACGGTAAGCACAGCCTGCATACAACTCACCTCAGGTCGCCATCTTCCTTTCTGCTCCAAAAGGTCCAAACTTGGTCCGCCATCTCGCCCTCCCGGAATGACTTCTTGAGGTTGTCACGTATCCTCGACAATGCCGCCTTCCTGTCGGGACCCTTAGGACCCATTAATCGAGAGTACTACGGAGTATAATAAACGAGACTTACGGTGATTGCGCCCACACGTATCTTCTCCCGCTCCTTGAGGAACGGGGTCCTGAAGGGTGTCCTAAATTGGGATCGCGGTTGTGACGCCCTTGTCACGCGCAACAATGGAGATCGACCAGTACCTGTGGGGAGATCATCAGCGTTCTCAAGTCTTTGGGGACACCCATCGGTGTTTCGCGACGCCCGCTGGACATACCGGCGTCATTGGTGTTGTAATATCCAAATGGTCCTTCTCCATACACCGGCTGCACACTCCGGAAGACGTCTTCCTGTCGTTGACGCTTCTTCGGATCACGAGGCATGGCACCCACTACCGCATAAGTTCCTCCGTCCGCGAGATCATCATGGGTCCTCGATGGTCCCGCACTGGCGTTGCGCTGAACTTCGTGGCTAGGAGTAGCAGCAGCGCTTGCCAGTGCTGCCCTGGACCCGATACCCAGTCGTTGAGCGGGCGAGAAGGACTGAGACGACTCTTGTGCTTGTGGCGCCGGGAACACTGTATCTGCGAGGCATCGGCCACGATTCGAGCTTGTTCTGGACGGTTGCTTATTCCTCTCGTTGCTCATGGGCGGTGTCACCACGGAGTTTGCCGAAGTACGGACTCGAGAAGGAGGCCATTGCTGTGGAGGTACCTGACGCATAAGTTCGGGCGGATCGCTCGAGATCGCAGAAACAGGAGCGTCCGATCCGTGCAGTCGGGAGAGCGAGTTGCTAGCGGGACCGTCAGACAGTAACACAGGCGGCGCCACGCGGACAAGCTCCGCAATTTTGACGGGCTGAGACGCGACATCGACATCTCCCGAGATATTCGTAGCGCGACGCCGAACAGCGGGGAGGTTGGCACAAGCCTAGCGGGTCAAGCTCGTCAAGCCTCTTCAAATGCTTGCGTTCGTTCGGACAGCTCACATCGCACATTTGCCCGCAGTATGCCTGGAGAATATCTGCTTGCCTCTCGTCCATCTTCTCGCCGAAATATCGGCAAATCGCGATGTGCCGGCATGTTTCCGTTGCCTCAGCGTACAACTGAAGCTGAGGCCGAACAGTCGTTGGCGCAATATTGCTTCAGTTCTTTTTGCTTACCCATTTGAAGCTGTCGATGCACCGTCTTTTTGCCTGGTTGACTTCTGCGGGGCGCAATTTGTCGGAGTTCGCCTGGTCTGCTTCCGCTTGAATGAGACCTCGAAGACGGAAGGCGTCTTCCCGTGCTGATGATTGCTCAGCCTGTGCCATGTGGGAGGGGGCGAACTCACAATAGTACAGTAAGCATCGAGATGCCTTAAATGCGACCTATGAGTGTACGCGGCGATCCGAAATAAAGTACTCACATGGCCATCTCTCCCGGCACGTCCAGTCTCCTGATAGTAGCCTGCGGGTGTGAGCTTATGCAAACCGATCAGACCTACCTTCGAAACTTTTCGGCATGTCATAGTGCACGACGTATCGTACATGCGCCTGATCGACGCCCTGCATGAGAAACCAAGTCAGCCTGGGGGACAGAATTTCAGAACACATACCATGCCAAACGCGATCGTAGCCACGATGCACTCGATCTTGCCATTCTTCCAGTCCTCGAGAAGATTGTTTCGGACCACCCTCTTCAACTGGGCATGAAATGCCTTCGAGCGGATACCGCGTCGGGTGAGAGCGTCTGCGACGTCTTCGCACTGGCAAGGGCATCAGAGGAGCGGCAGCCACAGAGAGAATCGTCTTACTGCCAGTCGGGACCGGCAGTACACCAGACCCGAAACGCATTCCGTCCTGACGCCGTTCTCCAGATTCCGGACTCTCGCTTCAGGACGGTAGCTGATGACGAAGTCGGCGATGTCCTGCGCTTTGTCCTTGTGCTCAATGACCTTGCCCCGGTACCGGACCTGTTGACTCGTCAATGCACAATCAAGTCAGTCATTGTTGCAACGCACTTCGTAGAATAGATTTTTCCGGTTGAAAGGCTCGACCCATTGCGCCAGGCGCTCCTTCTTGATCCCAAGGATTGCGGTGATGTCACTCCGAACTTCCTCGGTAGCCGATGCGGTCAAGGCCTTTCAGCCGAAAGTCAATCAGCTCAGCATCGACGACTGTGAAAAACGCTTACAGTGATGGGGACATCCGGGAACTCTCGACGGAAATTGCCTAGCTCTCGGTATTTCTGGACACCCGATCAGCTTTAAGCTTTTACACTGCCGCACGACCTACAGTCCTGAAAGTCATGCCCCATTCCTAGGCATCTAACATCAGCTTGGCAATTGATCAAGCGCTTTGATTTACATCGATGATATGGGCCTAGGCGAATCATCAGCCTGAAGTTCATGGCCATGACTCCGAGAGCGTACCTCATCGACGACAAGCCGCTTTATTTGCTTTTGCCTGTATGCCTTCACCAACGCGTCTTTGTATTTCTTCGAAAACAGCGTCTCGGGCGTGAGGTATAGGAGGCGGATCTCAGGATGCCCCATTGAGAGCTGTCTCTTAATCTGAGAAAGGCAGCAGTGATAACGCCATCCGAGACGTGCTGGCTCACCTCCTTGACTTCCTCAGCATCGGTCTCATCACACAACATTGCGGCTTTGATGCCCTTCTGCTGTAGGCCCGAAACCTGGTCCTTCATCAGTGCTGATATTAGCACAATCAGTCACTGGGATGATATGGAGCTCAAATTGACTCACCCAGTAGAGGTGACGCTACGAGGGTAACTCCGTACTCCAGCGTGATAGCTGGGACTTGAAAGCATATCCTTTGACGAGGCATGGTGAGCACGTATGACTGGAAGGGACTGTAGGTACTGCTCACGACTTCCCAAGACCGGTAGGCGCTACGACAAGCACATCCCAGCCTTTCATCACCCCTTTACAGATGTCCAGCTGAGGTCCGCGGAACGACTCATGACCCCAGTCTGCTCATCAGATAACGTCAGGTCCGATCACTATTGCAGGACTAGCCTTTTTATGACCACTCACATTCGTTAAGGATCTTCTTCAAGGCGAACTCGTTCTCCTGAGCTGATGGCACTCTCACGAATGCTCGTTTCCTCGGCTTGAAGTTGTTCCTCTCGAACTGGTCCAATGAGCGTAGAAGAGAGGATGGGTCAAGAGCTTAGCTCACTTGAGTGGAATGGACGAGGTTTGGATATGGTACAACCGCCGGCGTCGATACCGGCAATGCGAAGGCGTTCGGCAAGATCTCGTCTAGCATAGCGACAGCTGCTCACCGTCGGTACGGAAACGGGATTGATGTAAGATCACACCATGATGCAACGTCGTGGATGAAAACCCATTGCTCGAAAACCAGGCGCGAACCGGTCTAGTCACCTTTTGCTTCCGGTGTTCTGCTCTACCGATATGTGTGCCTCGTAAAAGCTTCTCAAAAGATTAAAGCTTTGAATGCATCCCATCAAAACCGTACTGCTGAGTCTGAAGTTCTCAACCCGCTCATATCGCCTCGCTTGAAGTACAATAGGGCAGCGGGCCTTCCCTCGACCCGACTATCAAAGTAAACCGGCTGCTCTTCCGAGCTCGTCATACGGATCAGAGACCTCTCGGACAGCACCAGCTTTTAGGGAGTCGACCAGAACTGATCATCCCGACAATTTACCTTCCCGCCAGAACACTCAGCTACTCCAGCATGTCCAGCGAAGCACCTCCGCCAGCGGCCCCAGTTGCCCGACAACTCCCAATAAACCTCTTCACCCGTTCCCCAACCCACGCCATCCCCCAATCAACCTACCTAATCCCCTCCTCATGGCGTCGCTACCAGCTCTCAGAGCTCATCAACAAGGTCCTCGCCCATCCCCAGCCCATACCTTTCGATTTTCTCGTCCAAGGTGAAGTGTTGCGGGGAAGCTTGGATGCTTGGGTCAAGAAGAATCGCGGCGGGGATGAGGAAGGGACGCTGGATATGGAGTATGTGAGGAGTCTGATGCCCCCTGAGGAAGCTGGGAGGGTGGAGATGGAGGATTGGGTGTCGGGATTGAGTATCGGTCGGCCAGGGTAAGCAGATGGCCTTCCCTGATTTGCCTGACTAATGAAGGCGACCAGGCATATTTTGGTCTCGTCGTACCTCTCACATGTCCAAGTACTCCCGCTGTCACTGGCCTCAACATCAGCCTCGTCATCATCATCCGCTCTATACACTCTCCCATTACCAACATCGCTCGGTGCAACATGCTGCACCTGGCTGTCTCCATCCTCAACGAGCGATGACATCCTCTTTGCGGCTGGAGGAGTGGACCGAGCCGTCCACGTATTCTCCATTCCCTCGCTCGAGCCAGACATCGCCGCGTCCGAAGCGGGACGTGGTCGAGAACTGTACACCCTTCTTGGTCATACCGGTCCCATCTCCAGCGTCACGTCCAGCATATCCGGCCGAGAAATGGTATCGAGCAGCTGGGACGGGAACCTGAACCTCTACGCCATCCCGTCCGAGGAAGTGCCAGAACATCAGCTGCCCGCCGACCCGACGTCCTATCTACCCGGTCAGAAGAAGCGTCGGAAACTCAATGAGGTACGGCCGCCTATCGAGGGTCTGACAGACGGTGAGGCAAGCGGTGAAGGCGGATGGAGGAGAGCGCCGGATGGGATCATGAGGGGACATAACGGGAGAGTCGGAGGGGTGACGTGGGATAAGGCGGAAGAGGGTAGAATTTGGAGTGCTGGTTGGGATGGTAGTGTGAGGGGATGGGATGTTGAGACTGGCGCTGGAGTTGTCGTACGGGTGAGTACAGTTTCTGATGATGAAATGTTGCTGAAGTAATGCCTCGACTTCAGCAAGGACCGATGGATAAATCAGCTCTCTGCATCGATCAATTCGCTGCGAATGGCACGCTCGCCACCGGAAGTATGGACCGAACCATCTCTCTCTGGGACACGCGAGAAGGTTTGTCTATGTCTCGAAGTTCCGCTATATCGCTGTTGATCTCCTCAGCAACCTCACTCATCTCCCTCACCCTCCCCAGTAGCTCTTCCATCCCCTCACTCAGATGCCATTCTACTTCACCATTCACCCTCGCGAATGCAACTCACTCAGGCAGCGTCCAGATCTGGGATGTACGGTCGCCGAAACACCCGTTGTTTTCCGTATCGAAGACGCCAACAGCGGGTCAGGAGGGTAGGAAGGTTACTAAGGGAATGAAGGTTCTGGGCGAGAGGTTGTTGGCGGTGGATTGGGATGGGGAGGTGATTGTTGCTGGAGGAGAGGATGGGGAGGTTGGGATTTGGAGAGGTAAAGGGGAATGAGATGTGCTCGATGCACCCTGATAGTCCGGGAGTTTGGCGCAATGGTTCTCTTGAGCCGCAAGTGCGCCTCTCTGACGTCGGTCTGAGAAGCCGAAGCATACACAGATCGCTCAACTTTTGCTACGATCTGCATCGCCTGTAGCAGATGTCATCCAGCATCCAGTGCCTCGGTAGCGGTGGAAACATGCATGATGTAGGCTGATGTGAAGTGGACGATTCAAGACCTGACGACTAACGGTTCCGGTAAAGGACCGCCTTTTATTCATAGGACGAGACTAGTTAGCCTGTCGAATCTGACCTGTTTTCAAATGTGTTTTCTCTCATAGATTCGTCCTCTGTTTGACTATGGGAGAGAGAGCATAGTCGCTGTCGACCTCGGACAACCTCGACTCCGGGTGAGGTCCAGTCTCTTCTTGTTGTGCACGCCCATTCAACGCAAATCACCGCTTTACCTCCGACTGGTCCGCGAGTACTACAGCTATTTGCGACAACTACGCGCTAGTCGAAGCTCATCCGAACGACTCGCTCCGTTCCTTTGCACCTCGGTCACGGTCACTCGTGTCTCGATTCGCCATGCCAGGGACTCCCGAGGAGGCGGTCCACAGCCTACCCCCTTTCCCACCAGCCGGCGTCTCTCCCGACGACCGGAATCAACCTCCACCTCACCCCAATGCCGAAGCCCTCTTCAATGCCACAGCCCAGCATGTCTTTCCCGAGAAGCCAGCGCCTCGTGAGGACGAAGGTGGCAAGAAGGGTGTCATCCGAGATGGGTTGGACGGCGATGGTGATCTTGATGAAGAGGGGGAAGAACGGGAGGAGGAACCTATCATGAGGGGGACACCGTTGGAGCAGATGGAGACGCGTATGCTGGAACGGAGGAGTCTTCTGGCCGAATACAAGACCAGAGGCAGGAACGAGTCTGGTGCGCAGAATGGAGGAGCGCCGCTTGTCAAGGTGCCGGAGGACGAAGAGGTAGAGGGACTTACCCCTGTGAGGTCTACGGGGCCGGGTGCTGGGAAACCTGGATTCGGGTTGATGCGGGATATGGGCTCCGTGAGTGAAGGTCTATAGCCGCCCACAAATGTCTCCTTTGACACCCCGTGATACCCGTCACCGCTTCCTTTGACCCTTCTCGGCATCGGCGCGTTACAAGGAGGTCGTCTCGTCCCTCGCTTGACTTTTCCTCTCCGGCGCCTCGTTATCATGCCACGACTGACTCGTGCCCGACAAAAGGTCCGGATGGGCGCATCAGCGCTGATGTCCGCGCTCAATGCTCTACCTTGGGACGACGAGGAAGAAAGCTCGAGTGGCGGCGAGGACGGCCGACATCGTCGGAAGATGAGGGGATCTGTCATGCCAGAGAAGGTCCAGGGGCCGAAGGGCAAGTCTATGCCAACGTACTCTTCGTACTTCCCTGACAGTATGAAAGTGTCGCGGCTACACTCATCTCTTCACACTATCCGACCCATGGCTGCCTCCACCAACCTCGATCCGAATGATGTCGTCGAAGTCGCAGGCTCGACACCTCGGGGTTCTGACCATCCAAACAATCTCCATTTCCCATTCAGAGCGAATACCATCGCCCGACGAGCTCGCTCACCCGGTCAGAGCGAGCTGAACTACCAGTTCGCCGAAGCTCTTCGTCGGCGACAAGCTAGCGAAGCTAACGGAGGAGCCCCGGGAAAGGTGCCTATGCCTCGGGGCTTTGATGTGGATCGACGACGGTCAAGCAACGGGAGTGACGGTGGCCTGTCGATCGGCGGCGGTGCGCGGAAGCTCGTGGATGAGCAGATACACCGTGAGGAGGATATCGGAGAAGAGGAGGAGGAAGAGGAGATGGAGCGAGCTGCTGAGGAGGACCGCGAGGCCTCCAATGTACAGCTCGCCCCTCCGATCGACGAGGATCTACCAAATCAGGGGAATGTGGGCGCGTCATTGCGCGAGGGCCCGCAGGAGGAGATCTTGGAGGATCACATGGAGGACGAGAACGCGACGGAGAGGAAGCGGGTGAGGAAGGAGAAGCTGTCCGAGCGGTTGATGGAGGTGTTTGGGCTGGAGGAGAGGGAAGAGGTCATTGATGAGATGCGATGTTGGCTGTTGCGCAGCGTCAGTGAGTGAAGTTATCTGGAAATCTGGCATGGATCTGACAGCGCTTAGTGCTGAAAGGCTATATGTACCTCACAAGACGGCAGATATGCTTCTTCGCCCAGATGCCTAGCCGGGAGGTAAGTGACTTGATTCTACGGCTTTGCAAGCTGATCGGTCTCCAGAATCTTGTTGTGAAGACCGGTGCATTGCACAAAAAATCAGCCCGGACGAAGATGAGCACCAAGTTCTGGGTCACACTGAAGAATGAAGTACTCAGCTGGTATGAGAGTACGGCGGTGCGTCCAGTTCCGCCTTCAAAAGCATCTAAGCTGATACGGCGCAGGACCCCTACTTCCCCAAAGGCAACATATCCCTCCAGTACGCTTCGAGCTGCGACGCCATAGACGACACGCGGTTCAAGCTGCGGACTTCCGAGCGGAACTATACCTTCACTGCTGAAAGTGAGGCTAGCCGGGACGAATGGATCAAGGCTATTCAGAAGGTCATGTTCAAGACGCAACATGAGGGAGAAAGTGTCAAGGTAGGTGTGACCGGGAGGGTGGCACTAATTATAGCTCATCATCCCTCTTGAAGCGGTGCTGGAGGTTGAGAAGAGTCCTACACTAGAGTTTGCTGAGACCATCGAGGTGAGGCAGCTTCCAGGGTACTGGCATCACTGCTGACATCTCAGATCAAATGCGTCGATCCCGAGGATCAGATGTCGGTGGACAGCTACTTCTTCGCATCATTCCAGGACAATGAACTTGCCTTTGCCGCAATACAGCAACGTCTAGACGAGCGCCCTTCCTCCGATCTTCCGCGAGTCACATCCAGCCTCTCCCTGCCCACCGCGCCGACAAACGAGTCGAATACCACTTCCATCCTCAGAAACCACTCATCATCAGGACCTTTAGGCATCAAGAAGATCGGATCAGTCCTCAAGCCATTCATCTCGCGTGGCAATGACAAGGTCGATGATTCTGATTCTTCCGACGGAAAGTCAGGCTTCTCGATACCTTTCAGAAGCAAATCGCACAAGCCATCACATGACAGCCTGGAGACGCTGCGGACTGGGTCTATCGATCCGTTAGATGAGGGGAGTGATGGATATCCACCCAGGCAAAGCGGACCTCCTCCAAGAGGAATGCATGAGGAAGGTGGGAAAGGATGGAGCGGCTGGATCAAGAAGCCTGCAACAAAGATCTTCGGAACTTCGCCGAGCCAATCCTCTCTGCCACGCCGACCTTCGCCGGATGGTCAATTAGGGGCTGGGCTCACGGACACGGCATCCACGGCAAGTACGTCTCGTAAAGGCGGCCTCAAGCGGTCATCGGTCACGGAAGTAACCGAACCAGCAGTACCGAACGGAGCAGACAGCGAGAGCGAAGAAGAATACCGGCCACGCCGCAAAACTCGGACTGGTTCGAGTCGGAAGCCGAGGGTTGTATCATTCGCCTCGCAATCTTCGAGCGGTAGTCAGATGGCACATAACCGGTCTGACTATTCGATGATGGAGCAATCGGAATCGGGACATCAGGAGGACTTAGAGACAGCCAAGAAGTTCAGGAATGTCTTCTCCCTGAGCGAGAAGGAGGAACTCATTGACCGTGAGTCACGCTCAGGTTCTTGCCAAGCTGACAGACGCAGACTTCCCGGGATACCTGTACCGCGTATTGCCCGTGTCCGGACGATTCTTCGTCTCGACAAATTACTTCTGCTTTCGGTCATCACAGCTGCTGTACAAGACTAGGGTGCATCGCTCACATGATAGCCATCTATACAGCGCTGACCCACGTAGATGATCATCCCCATCCGTGAGCTTTACGGCTTGAAAGGCCAAAAGGCCTTCCGATTCGGTCATTCCGGCCTGATCGTCGTGATCAAGGGACACGAAGAGCTCTTCCTCGAGTTCTCCTCTTGGAAGCGTCGAAAAGCCTGCATTGCGCTGCTCGAAGAGCGCATGGAGGAGACCCGACTGCGAGCGGAAAGCGGCATCAGCCAGGAACCGGACAAACACAAGATTGAGATGCGGATCATGGAGGATCTCGATGAGTCCACCGATATCGAGCCTCGCTCCACTGGAACGCCTGTTGAGCCGAGCCCGATGTTCGGGTCCACAGCGAGCACGTTCTTGGAGTTCAAGCCTGAACCGATGAGGGTCACTTGCTTGACCATCGGGAGTCGAGGGGATGTGCAGCCGTATATCGCGCTTTGTAAGGGGTTGCAAGCGGAGGGACATACCGCTAGGATCGCGACGCACGGCGAATACAAGGATTGGGTTGAGGGGGTAAGTGGACCCAACCCCTGCCGTTTCGGGGCTTCTAGGCTGATGAGTTTAGCATGGGATTGAATTCGCAAGTGTCGGCGGTGACCCGGCAGAACTCATGCAGATGTGTGTCGATAATGGCATGTTCACCGTTGCCTTTCTCAAAGAGGGACTGCAAAAGGTACGTTGACCTTTTGATCCTGGATCGAAGCTGATCTTTGCAGTTCCGAGGCTGGCTGGACGACCTGCTCAACTCGTCGTGGAACGCTTGTCAGGGTTCGGAACTGCTAATCGAGTCGCCTAGCGCAATGGGAGGAATTCATATTGCCGAGGCTCTCCGAATACCTTACTTCAGAGCTTTCACCGTGCGTCTGTCCGTCATTCCCTGATTGTTGTGCTGATGTCGGCCAGATGCCATGGACTCGTACACGTGCATATCCAGTGAGCATCTTCACTGTCTCATGAAACGAAATCCTGATGACGTTGCAGCACGCCTTCGCGGTACCTGAACACAAGCGAGGCGGCGCGTACAATTACATGACCTACACGATGTTTGACCAAGTATTCTGGCGGGCTATATCGGGACAGGTGAATCGATGGAGGAAGCATGTTCTGGGTATCGATTTGACAACGTTTGATCGGCTCGAGCAGCATAAGGGTGAGGATGATCGAAGCCGGATAGTCCAGTTCCTGTAGCTGACCCAGGCCAGTGCCTTTTTTGTATAATTTCTCTCCGAGCGTCGTTCCTCCCCCGCTAGACTGGACGGAATGGATACACGTCACTGGTGAGTGTCTCGCTGATAGCAGCTCAGCTTGGTATCTGACTATGATATAGGTTATTGGTTCCTCGAGAATGCCGACGAGAGTGCCGCGACGAAAAGGTGGTCCCCGCCAGAAGGATTGCTCGACTTTGTTGACGGAGCACACGCCAAGGGCAAGAAGGTCGTCTACATGTTTGTCCTCTCCCCAAGCCCAAGGTTGGCTCTTGCTAATTGAAGGCTCAGTGGTTTCGGTTCGATTGTCGTTTCTGATCCTGAGGAGATGACCCGCTGTGTCGTCGATGCCGTCGTGGAGAGCGGCGTATGTGCTATTTTGTCGAAGGGATGGTCGGACCGAGGAAGCAAAGCCAAGGGGGATAGCGCGGGCGATGCGGAGGGTGCAGACGGGGTCAAGTACCCTGATGAGATCTTGTGACTCCACTTTTGACTTCCTATTTATCAGTTCTAATGCATGTTCAGCTCGATTGACTCGATCGACCACTCGTGGCTTTTCCCTCGGATCGATGCGGCTTGTCATCATGGTGGAGCAGGGACCAGTGGTGCTAGTCTACGAGCAGGGATCGTAAGTTGACCTTGAATTTCGCTGCTGCAGATCTCGCTCATTTCTATTAGCCGACCATCATCAAGCCGTTCTTCGGCGACCAAGCATTCTGGTCCGAGCGCGTCGAATCGCTGAATGTCGGTTCGGCCGTCCGCAAGCTCACTTCCGAGTCTCTGGCGGAAGCTCTGCGGAAAGCCACGACGGATGAGAAGCAGATTGCGAAGGCGAAGATTGTCGGAGAGACGATCCGGACTGTGAGCCAGAACTTGCGTTTCCATTAGGCGCAAAGCTCACGGTAAGTAGGAGAACGGAGTAGCCAAAGCCATCGAGTCGATCTACCGGGACCTGGTAGGGCCCTCTGGCTACATCCATCGTCGCTGACTCTCGCGCAGGAATATGCGAAGTCCATGATCAAGCCATTGCCCGAGGCACCCGAAAGCAGTTCCCTAGACAAAGTCACATCGACCCTGCTCCATCCCCTTACATCGCACTCCGACATCGCCCAATTCGCTCGAGCGAGATCACGATCTTCACGGCAGAAGACTCCACCTAGAACGCTGTCCGGAGATCGAGAGAAGGACGGAGAGAAGGAACATCTGAGTGATGGGAGTTGGTCCGTAGTCAGTGATTCCGGCAACGGGGAGGTTCCAGCCTTGAGCGCAGAGATAGAGGCGAAGAGCAGATGATCTGTATTCTTATCCTGTCCTTTCATCTCTGGAGGGATGTAGGGCTCGTTTGTATTGTAGTCGTGCTGTACACATACATAGGGGATCATTCTTCCAGCGATTCGGCCGCTTCCTTCTTTTGTCGGGCGAGCTGCTTGGTCCGGCGAATGAAGCTGGGGTAGTCAGGTGGACAGTTGGCGTCGGATAAGGAATTGGGTAGGAGTAGCGAGCGGACGAGACAAGCAGGGAGTCGGAGAGAAAGAGCGCGTCGAGGTCAGCTGAGCGCCTCATTGGGGACATGAAGCGTACTCGTCATATTGACACCTATGAATCAAGCCAATCAGACGGGCAAGGAGCGAGAATGAGGCAACTGACCGCTCATAAGAATGTCGCTCGTCCTCGCACTTCCAGGGTAGGTACAGCTCCTTATGTCGACACTTGTTCAGGGGGATGAGGAGGCTACGTCACGTCTAGCGCATCAGAGGGGTTCGGACAGAGTAGAAAGGCGGGGGAGACGTACGCGGAGCATTGATCTCGCCATTGAAGAGGCAACCTAGCCGCGTTCATCTCTGACTGTGAGGCGGTGGTTGAGGATGCCATGGTCCTTTGTGGACTGTGAGCGGTCAGCGGTGGTTGCTGTACTGTTTTGAAAGGAGGATTGAACGACGGTTCCTGAGCATGGGAAACGGTTCGGGCCGGAGATAACCGGGGATAAGCGGGTGGCTGTGTAGGATGGGATAGACTAGGCTTCCTGATCGCCTTTTGTTCTCCCTTCCGATTTCACTGATGAACTCTTTTCAGCCGTGATGGCCGGTGATTCCTCGAGCTGTGCCCAACGACCTGACCTGACTGATCGGCATCATGGTGTTACCCCTGACCGCTGAAGCGGTGTTTGCGGTCCGAGAGGGCTGATGCCATGGGATTGCTTGATGGAAAGCGGTGAGGCGATACTGATATAAGTCGTCTGAGATCTTACTCACTTGACTTACCCATCTTACCGATCCGAGAGTACCTTCGTCATACTGGCAAGCAATTGCTTCCACCAGAACAAATCTCGAGACAAGCACCATTACACCATGTATCAGAAAGCTCTCCTCACTCTTCTCCCGGTCCTAGCCCTTCTCAGCGCCTTCACTTCAGCTGCACCCCTCACCGCCGAACCACTCCACAAGCTTCAAGTGCGCAAGATCCCATTCGTGAGGGATGGCGAAGTAGGTCCTGTGCCTCCCTCCCTCTCCTCCCCATCGCTACTGTCATGTCCTCTTGTTCATATATGCTCAGCACCCACACATGGCTTTCACCAGACACCAAAACGCCGCTGTCAAGAGAGCTCACCGCCTCGGTCAGTCTTCATTCCACATCCACGTGGATCATCGTTTGACAAAGAGTCTCAGCGCGAAGCACCCCTCCAGACGACTCAGTCTTCAGGGAAAGAACCCTCCGCTGCGTAAGCCCCTGGTCGTGGTTATACGAGATTTGCTGAGAGAAACAGCGTCGATCGCTCGAAAAGTTTGGCCAGCTCGACAAGCGACCCTCGTTGCCTCTACCTGCCAATGAGAAAGAGTCGGATGGGGCCACACCGACAACTCCTGCGTCAGCGAATGGATATGCTGCGGCTCCTTCGCCTACTGTCACCATCTACGGTATGTCTACCACTGCTCATACGGGGATCAGGCTGATCAATGCAGAGTCGGGCAACAACGCGGACGGTTACTCATTGGCGGAATGGGAGGCGTTCCACAACCGAAATGTCACACTTTCTTCCAGCGAGTCGACCATAGGAGGATTGCATCTCGATATCACGGCCGGTGATGAGGGTGCGGCTACATTGTGCTCTTTCCTGAATTGTCCTCATATTGTGTCGGACAGGTTACCTTGCCGAAATCAGCATTGGGACGCCATCTCAGATTTTTACGGTGTTGATCGACTCGGGTAGTGCAGATACTTGGGTACCATCGACGTGCGTGCCCTCTATTTATCTCCAAGCGTAGTTGTGCTGACTGACAGGCTGTAGGGCGTGTACTCAGGAGAAGTGCGGAATTTCCAAGAGGCTCGGCGGCGATGTTAGCAGCACTTTCGGTGAGCCTATTGATAATGGCAAGTGCCATCGGCTGACAACGGTGGCAGCGGATCTGAATACGCCATGGGTACTTGGTTATCTCGATAGCAACGTCTCAGGGACGTTGTGCCAAGACACAATGACGATCGCTGGCTTCACACTCGTCGACCAAGTTTTTGGCGTCGCCACTCAGGTATCTAGCCTGTCCCGTCAATGGAGTCTTGACGGGCTGACTGGTACTTAGCAATCGCCGGTGTTCACGCAAAATTCAATCGATGGCATCATGGGTCTGGGGTTCAGCGTTGGTTTTCGAGTCTCTCCGTTCCGGTCTGGTTGTTCATATCCTCTTAGTCGGATTCAAAACAAAATACTCCGACCCCGATCGACTCGCTTGCGAACGCCCACCTGGTGAAGCAATCCATCATGGGCTACGCCCTGGGCCGGTTTGGTAAGTCTGTGCAAGTTCTTGGCCCTCTTGTTCTAATCTCCTGCAGCGGACGGCAATCACAACGGCGAGGTTACCTTTGGCCAAGCCGATTGCAGCAAACTCGACCCAACCACCACCCAGGTCAGTCTTTTGCTATTCTTCGGATCGAATGGAAAGCTAAGAGTACCCGTGTCTTAGACTCTTCCAGTTATTGGCGACATGGAACTTTGGAAGGTCAACATGGGTGTGGTGACGATCAATGGGGAGGAAGTGGTGTCGAGCGGCCAAGTCTACCTTGATACTGGTATGGACCATCTGTCCTCGAATCAGGGTCAAACTAACGTGGATTAGGGACTTCCACCATCATTGGTCCCACTGCGGAGTAAGGACCCGTTGATGTGAAGGATCTGGATGATAAGCTGAATTATGCCTAGCGTTGAAGCGATCCATGCTCAGATCGAGGGATCTAAACCGTTCGTCCGAACCTCCCTTGCTCTGTTGCCACGGGGCTGATCTAGCGCAGGTACCTGGACGGTACCGTGAGACCATCGAGCTTGTTCAAGAGACAGACATAATGCTAAGTGTAACTCTCTAGGGCTCATACACGATCCCGTGCACCACCGATGCCGTAGTGACCATGGCATTTGGCAACGCCGCTTTCCAGTGAGTCGTCGACGCTCTCATTCCTTCTGGCCCCACTGACTTGGGCAGAATTGACGCGCGTGATCTCATTTATTACAATGCCACCGATTCATTGACTGGCGACTGCTTTTCATCAATCGTCGGGGAGGATCTGAATGGCGTGGATGTTGGAACCTGGGTTCTCGGAGGTCAGTGCTGTATAGCCAGCCAACTCTCGATCTCGAGCTGATGGTGGCGCATTCGCAGATGCATTCTTGAAGAACGTCTACATGACTACAAACATTCCGGAGCGGACAGTACAGCTGTCGGGCAGGACCGATCTCTCACTCTCGTCGACGTTCTCTCCGAACAGATGGTAGCCGCGGACATTGGGCATACGGACTTTTGTAAATAAGCCGACTGTATGATGCTCCGACAGACACCCGGTGCAGCGTCGACGAGATATGATACATGATCATCGCGCCTCAAGACGTGAAGGAATATCCCGACCGCTCCATCGCCCCTCCCCTCCTGTCAGGATCTGAGTAGTGGGTCAAGAGGGTTCCAGAGGCCTCGGGACGAGTTCGGTCATTCTGGTCTTGGAATAGGTCAATGAGAGGACAAGAGATTCATTCCTTGAGGAAAGGGCCTATTCGGTAGACTAGTTCTTACATGCGTGTGATGAATCAAGGGTCGTACTCCGAGTCCACAGATTCGAGTACCCCATTTCCTTCTAGCCTTCCCGAGCCATACTAACGTATTCCTGACACCTCCCCTTCCCCGGAAGACCGACAAGGTGTGGAGGTGAGCAAACGCGGAACGTTGATCTCGCCATTGCCTAAGCAGACGCGCCGCTTTCGTCTCGGATTGCGAGGCGGTGGTTGAATATGTCAGGGTCCTTGTGAGTGGTGAGCGGTGAGCGAGTCGGTGTACAGCCTCGTATGTTTGATTGGCCAAGCCTTGGTGTCACACGCCACTCCCGACTCCAGCTCCCATGAGCTGTGCGAGTCTGAATGAACATCATGTGCCCCTGACCGCGATGCCCGATAGCTGAAGCGGTGCAGCGGTAGGCGATGCCATCGCTTTTACTTGCTAGGCTATGTACTTATATAACTCGACTATAACGTTTTGACCTAGCTCATCATCTACGTACGGCGATACTTTCCGCAAATCAGCAAGCGCTCTCTACCACCAGAAAGCGTCGCAATCCACTCCATGGCCAAGATGTTTTTGACCAACTTGATCACGCTCCTGCCCTTACTAGCCTCCCTCACCACTTTCGTCTTCGCAGTCCCGCTCGCCGCCGAACCATTACACAAGCTCGAAGCTCGCAAGCTCCCGCTCGTTCGCGATGGCGAAGTGAATTCTCCTGTTGCTTCACCTATCCATCGCGATCCTCTTCCTCATGCTGATCTTGGTTGCAGCATCCTCACATGGCGTTCACTCGACATCAGAATGCGGTCATCAAGAGGGCTCATCAAATCAGTCAGTATACCGTCTTTGCCATCCGATATAGACACTGATTACGAAGGGCAGAGAGGACCACTCCGCCGCCCGATTCATTCTTCAGGGAGCGGACCATGCGACGTGTGAGCTTGTGATTTTCTAGTCCGCTCATTGTTGATGGCGAGTAGCGAGAGATGTTGGAAGATCCTGGCCAGCTCGACAAACGATCCTGGCTCCTTCGAGCGGATTCTGCATCTACTACCAACACCGCTTCGGCTCCTGCCCCAACCGTCACGATATCTGGTACATTCTACCCCCCCTCTTGAGATTGCAGAGCTGACGAGTCGCAGAAGAGGGCAACAACGAGATTGGCTTCGCGCTGGCGGATTGGGAGGCATATAGGGATGACACGCTTACCCCGTCGAGCAGCAGCGACACTATAGGAGGCTTGCGTCTTGACATCGATTCCGATGACCTGAGTTGGTGTTGCTCTTTACTCGCCACGCTTTCGTGCTGACCTGGCATTCGACAGGTTATATCGCCGAAATCAGTATCGGTACACCGTCACAGACTTTCAAGATGTTGATCGACATCTCATACGGCGACACTTGGGTGCCGTCGACGTGTGTCACTCTGGAATCTCATGCCGGATAAGCCTGACTGACGGGTCGTAGCGCGTGCAATCTGACAACATGCGGGAATCACACGAAGCTTGGTCCTGATGTGAGCAGTAGTTTCGGTAGGCTCCATTGCTCAATCAGTGGTATCGGCTGACGACCCGGCAGCGGTCACGAAGATGCCGTGGTCAGATAGCTACCAGCCCAATAATACGATCACGGGGACGTTGTGCCTAGATACAGTGACGATTGCCGGCTTCGAGCTCGTCAATCACCCCTTCGGCGTGGCCACACAGGTAGATATCTTTCCTTCGGAATGGAGATTGAGGAAGCTGACTCCTGTTACGAAGACGCCTGGCTTCTTGTCTGGTCCAGCCGACGGCGTCATGGGACTGGGTTTCAGCGTTTGTCCCTGTCTTTCGAACCAGGTCGGGTGGTTGACCTCTCTTTAGGCGTCCTCGAATCAACATCAAGTGAACCCCATCGACTCGCTTGTGTCTGCCGGTCTGGTCAAGGCACCCATCGTAGGCTACGCACTCGGCCGTCTCTGTGAGCCTATGCAGGTTGTCCGATCTCTGAAAGGATTCTGATACCTTACAGTGGATGGGAACCATAATGGAGAAATCACATTTGGAAAAGCCGATGCCAGCAAGCTCGACTCTACCACCACCCAGGTCAGTCTCGGTCTCTGCGTACGGGGCAAAGCTGGATGACTGGTGATGCAGACACTCCCGGTACTCGAGAGTGCGACTTCTTGGGAGGTAGAAATGGGCGCGGTGACGGTGAATGGGAAGGAAGTGGTGAGCGGAGGAAACGTCACCCTCAGCACCGGTATGACCCACATGCTCATCACAGAATAGAGCTGACGCGAAATAGGCTCTACACTCATTGTCGGGCCCAAAGCGGAGTAAGTTGTTTCGATGGTATGATACACCAAGGCTGAGGCTAACGATGATGGCCAGTGTTGCGTCACTTCATGCCCAGATTAATGGTTCTGCACCGTGAGTTCCTACTAGCGCTGCTATGGTCAAGAGTGAAGGTGATGTAGTGCAGAGATCAGAGCGGGACTGTGAGATCGTCGAGCTTGATAGGCAGACCAGATGTTGATCGCGATTCCTTAGGGCTTTTACACCATTCCGTGTGCGACCGATGCGGTAGTGACAATGCAATTTGGAAATGCCGCGTTCCAGTGAGTCACCGGACCTGACCTTTCCCTATGACCAACTGGATTTCGGCAGGATCGACGCCCGCGATCTCATCTGGCTGAACGCCACCGCTTCATTGACAGGCGACTGTATATCCTCATTCATCGGGGAGGATATTGATGGTTCATGGATCCTCGGAGGTGGGTACTCGAAACGGTTTGAAAACCTTCTCGGTTGACGTGAGCGATTGCAGATGCGTTCTTTAAGAATGTCTACATGACGACGGATGCGCAGAAGCGGACCGTCCAGTTTTCAGGCCGGACAGATCTCCCGCTCGCTTCGACCTTCTCTCCACCTGGAAGATAGACGTCACGATCGCGAATATTGCGGTACGGACCTTTGTAGCATGTGTGGAGACGGAATGTCGTAGCAAGTATTCAATGATCCGCAGATCGGCTGTCAGTGTATGTATGATCATAGCCACCCGGCATCTCCGTGAGGTATGATGCATGGTCATCTCGCCTCAAGATGCGCCGGTATATCCCGAACGCTTGCTATCGCTTCCATCACCGCTCCCCTCGCCTCCCCCTTCTCTCCACCCACAGCCGACCCTATCCCCTTCCGCTTCACCTTCTCCACGTTCACCTCCCCAGCACTCCCTCGTCTCCGCCCCGATCCAACTTCCGGAGCTTTCCCTTGCGCATCGGCTCCAGCCGGGAAGTTTGCCGGATTCTTCCCTCGCCGATCAATCGTTTCTAACCGGAATGCCTTCCGTCTGGAGAAACGGGCGCCGTGGATGATGGATACTTTGTCGCCTTCGACGGCCTCTGTTCGATACGTAAGCGTTGGTCCAGCTCGGAGGTACCGGACACCAGATTGGGGTTCGAGTTGAGAGGAGGACTTACGTTCGTGCTCGTCGTGGACTAGGAATTTGGAGGTACGTTTGACCAGCTATAGCGTCGTCGGTGAAACGAAAGATGAGGAGGTGGTGGAAGGGACGTACGATGGGTATCTTGTGGTGCTCGACTCTGCGGGTCACCTATCCGGGGATCCCATCAGCGACACCAAGAGAGGAGCTTGATAAAAAGATCTCGGAGCTAGATTGACTATCGAGAGGTGGAGGGAATAGCCGGAATCAGGTTGCTCACCACCACGGTCACGGTCTTCACCATCTTCCCAGTCCTCGTGACGATCCCGCTAAAGATCTGAGGCATGCTGCCCGCATCTATGACTCGTTTCCGAGAGCGTTTCCCAAGACTATCATGATCCGAAATATTCCAAGCCAGCCTAATTGTACCCTCCCTATAACAATCACCTCGTCTTTCCCTCACGGAGATCCCGGCGAATTGATCCCGGTCACGCCCAGTTCCCGCAAACGGCTCCCCCCCCCCCCCCAACACCGTACCACCCGTCTCATCGCGTCATACTCAACTCGGACAAACATTGATCTACGAATCCGAACTAAGGCGTACTCCCCGCCACTCGATCTCGGACATCGCTCAGTACACTACTCGAAGCTGTCGCAGTCATCTTTGTGAGGAGTGAATACTGGCGAAAGCGCTGCTGCGAGCTAGTCCAAGATCTCGAGCTTTGGACGGGTCGCCATAACAACGCGTTCTCTGAATCGACAGTACGGCAATCGCCCTAGGTCTGGTCTCGGCAGGACTGGTCTCCGAACGCGCTCAAGTCGTGACTCCAGCAAAGTCTTTTTTGCCCATTGTTTTGCGAATTGCAACAAGAAGTCACTCCGTTCGATGATTCTTGTCCCTCCCGGTGCCCAGCTGGGTATGCACCGCTTCTCCCGGGTAATCGGACCGAGTGCTGATGTTCGTTTCAGCGCCCGTCGACCTCCCTCCGCCCCCTCCCCAGTCTGACCCCCGGGAACCTTCACCACATGTCAACACCCGCCAGCGCATCGCGACCCCTTCCCGTCCCCGATCCCCTGTCGGTTCACGTGGATCCTCCCCCGTCCGACCACCCACTCAACGATCACCTTCCTCCGATCCCACCGCCCTTCCTCTAGTCCAGCCCGTCCCCCATAATCTCAGTCCATCAAGCTCCGCAGTCCCGATCCTCCCGGCGCTTCACCATTCTCACCCTCACCTCTCCCGTCCATCCAGTCCATCTTCCGTCACCTCCTCAACATCCGCGATCTTCGAACGCGATATCGAGCATCCAGCGGTCCCTTCCCTCTCGCTCAACCCGAATCCTATCCAGACTCACCAACTGAACCACAAGTCCTCACGCCTACAGCACCTCTCGCATGCACATGGCAGCCCGCTGGACCACACGGTTCCAGCAGTACTCGACGATGCTGTCGAAGCTCTTACTGAATCGGGTACCAGTCGGGGCCTGGAAGGCCTCGAGATCGAGTTTCCTGCATCAGCGGTGCCGTTCACGTCCAGCCGCAAAGCCTCGACCGGTCCTCAGGGTTTCATGCTCAACTCGCGATCGTCCAGTCCGGTCAGCGGAGCCTCGATCTCCCCTGCACAGTCGCCACCTATATTGAACCAGCTGTGGACGCGAACCATTGTCCCGCCGACAGGTGATCATTCGAGCGGAGGCAACTCGCCGACGAGTATGATGGGCGGGAATGTGCCTCGACCGAGTATGGCGAATAGGGAGCCTACGGGTCCGCAGCTGCCCGGCGGTTGGGCGTTCGGTGACGGTGCCGGAGGTGCAGGGGATACGATCACAACCCCAATGGCCGAAAACGTGAGTCCAACACTTGACTACCAGTCATGCGGAGTCTGACCCTCTGACTAGGTGCCTACTCCTCCAGCTCAGTCTGGCTCAGCCTCACCCGCGGTCCCCACGCATCTAAGTCCCGCAAAAGACAAGCGCCGAATCTCCTTCATATCATACAACGACCTCCTCCTCTCCATCCCCACCACCGTCACCCCACTCGGCGACATCACCTCCGGCACAATGTCACCGGACCACCTTCCCGGGACCATCTCGCCCAACATGAGTATTCGCAGTCCGGTCGTCCCGCCTCCTGTACCTGCTGGACCGGCATCGCTCTCCCCCGTGGAGCACAAGTCGAGCTCGAGCTGGGATAGTGGAGCTGCGGGACGAGGAAGTGGCTTGGGACTAGGCGAAGGGGAGTGGGAGAGGCAAGGGCTAGGGAGGGGACTGGAGCAGAGGTTGGAGGATTTGGTGCATGTGCAGGGGAAGAGCGGGGAGGGGGGTCGGTAATGGACGTTGAGAAAGATTGATGAGTGATGCAATATTGGTTGTGGTGTCCGGAAAAAGTCGTCTCGACAAAAGTCAAGCTCGAAATCGAATCGGTGCGAGATCACGCAAAATACAAAGCAAGCTCGTCGGTTTCCGCTCGACATCTCGACAAATAGTTTAGAGCGGAGCTGACTGCACGATAATCGTGGAGCACGAGACAAGTACTCCCATTCGTCGTCCCCGGTTGATACACCTCAACATAGCATAGCCTGCTGTTCTCGCTCCGCTCTCACTCATGATTTGAACTCTGAAATCGAAATCGTCTCGGCCGGATTCGATAGCCGCACCCAAGTGTCTGAGGGTGGCTTCATCGAGACGCCCACCATCCGGAGTGAGATACTGATCAAGGAGCTCCAGATGGCTCATTGCTGCTGATACGATGGATCCAGATTGAGTCATCTTGTGACTCGCCATCCGCGCTGCGTCGATTGTGTCGTCGGCACCCTTTTTGACAAGACAGCATGAGCTTTCTTCATCTGGCGGTATGAATTGACTCGACAGCATTGATGAGGTTGTGGAGATTGGTATAGATCCGCTTCGATTGGCCGTTACCGCCCCGAGAACCCTCTGACTCGTCGTTGGGCCTTGGCGGTTTCTCGAGCCATCCTTGGCAAATTTCCAACATCCATGATGACACCGCTCCGAAGCTTGAAAGTATGGGTGGCAAATCGGCAGAAATTAGGCGCTATGACTGAGTGAGTATGAGTAGGTTCTGGAGCGCTGGTAGCAGGAGCGGAGTGGATGGCCGTATGATCGACCTGCAAGGGGATGACGGTCTTGGGCATGATAGACCGTCATCCCCTTGCGAACCGCCTCTTTCTGCAGAAAACTGGTGGTTAATGGGGAGTCTATAGCTCGAACGCGGCAGTGACATCGTCCCGGGTCGGAAGGAGTATCCTCTCATCAAGGCTGTCACGCCTGGATCAAGCAGGCTCGAGCACAAACTGGGCGGACCGCCTCGCAGCACGCTCGCAGTCAGGTCAAGCCTGATGATCCGCTCCGACCCAATACAGATGGGACCTGAGATAACTCCCTCTCCCTACTCCACTGATGCCATTCATCACAAGTCTGATCACGTCCAGGTACACACAAAGACACGAGCTTGCCTACATGACGCCGCTATTGCCTTGTCAGATACTGGCCGAATCGGATTGATGTCACTGGTTCCCCCTGAGTTGGACCTCACCGCTCTCTGAAGTATCCTGCGCCCGGGTTTGAACGACGTCCTGGCGTTGCCTATGGGGATAATCAGCAATCTTGCGACAACGGAGAAACTCACTCCAAGTCATCTCCAACCTTGGGGCGCTCTTCATCGCCCTCCAGTCTCCTACTTGCATAGGAATCCCTCAATGTACTATTGATGTCCGGCTTTCTCTGAACCCATCCATGACCCACTGAAGCCCATGGAGTCGTCGACTCACGCTCGAGGTCTGTGAGCCAGCGATACCTTGTGTTGATCCACTTCGATAACTGATTGAGCTGTATCTTTGATGGCGTGGTCTTGAAAATTTCGTATTGAGCTGCCCTCACGCCGTCATCGAGCCAAATGAGAGTGGCCCCTACTTTCCCATCTTCCCCAAGCTGACGTGCTTTCTTCACCTCTGACAACAATGATTGCACCGACCTTTTGGCCGCTGGAAGCTCGGCGTCCAGCCAACCATCATCCATCTTGTCAAGGGATTGATGCAGACTGTCGTAAAGTGGGTTCATCTTGTCGAGAACATTGCTGAGCCCGATGAGTTTTGCGTCGCCGCCTGTGGAGTACTGAAACGACAAGGGATTCGAGGCTTGGTCCGTGCCCAGACTCAGATGCGGATGATTGCAAGTGGATGTCATGCTGATTGACCTGCTGGAAAGACGCATCTCTTGAGACTCGTCAATTGTTGTGTTTGGTGGTAGTGATTGAAAGCGTGTGAAGGAAGAGGGCAGAATACGAGGATGATCTTCCAGTCTCCCTCAAATCGCATAGCAGCTCAGAAGTTCTTGAGAGCTTCGATGAAAGGATACACCACTTTTATCAGTATCACCCAACTGATCGCACATATCTACTTTCAGCCTCCTTTGACCAGACGACATCGACCGGTGGGTACTTTTGCGCCACATGAACAGTGAAGGAAAAATGAGAAGAGATGGGCAGAGAGGGTGGTATTGGGTGGTGGCGAGCGCATCAGGACAAAGGTGCCGCATCCACCGCGCTGGAAACCAACCTCCTACCTCAAATCGTCAATCTCGAGCAGAGAAACCAAGTCGAGGCTCAATAATATCGCGAATAATCCGACCTCAGCAATCCAATGTTCGAACCGTTCCGTCAGCGTCAAGACGAGGAGTTGCAACTCCAGGTTGAGCAAAGCAAGCTGTTGAAATAGATTGTCGAGCTTCAAGCTAGGAGCTTGTAGTTTTCAGAAAGCCCTTGGTATTGCTCGGGCCGAATTGCCATACCGTTGGGACCGTTACGACAAGGAGCTACGGAGCGAGCGGAACCATCAGTAGAAGACCGACCAAGATAAAAGAGTGGTAAGACGGGATTTTATGCGATGAGTGGGTTTATCAGGTGCATACCGGATAGCAGTTTGCCAATTGTCTCGATTGTTCTCTTTCAATATCGCTTGGCCATCTTGATGGGAACTCAGAGTGACTGTAATCTTGGTCGTACGTGCGTAAGGACGCGCTGCTGTAGTAAGCGCTTCGGAAGACGCATTTGTCTTGGCAGAGAGAGGTCTAAAATCATCGGAATCATGGGGAACACGGTTCCCGATCCTTCCGCCTGAGGGTTGATCACGATAACGTGACTGTCAAGTCCTCACTCGTGATTGGGGACAGTCTGTTTCGCTCTAATCAACCGAGAGAGCGTTCTTTATTGGAGGGTCAGGTCTTTTGGGGTCAACAGGGACCTTGGTGAAGTCATATTCCTTGTGGCTCCAACCGCCATCCTGGTGAACGCATCCATCCTTCTCGCGACACTGTTCAGACTGGTCTCGGATCCATCATCTGCGTGCCTTCATCTATTTAGCCCAAGCTTGTAGCCTCCAGCTTGTGCGTCTTGGAGACTCGCCGTCTAGTATCCTAAGCTACTCTGTCCGCGTCACAACGAATTGCAGGACTCGAGAGTATGGGCCAAGTCCTTGGTATTCGGTATCCTTGGGATTCCACCCAATCTCTGCGTATGTCCTCAGCTCTGCCTGCGTCTCCCACGTTGTCCCAGTGGCACGTCCCACCTCCTCCCACAGCGCTCGGAATGTCTCGGGCGATTGCCAGACTGCCGGTGCTGATAGTTCACGCGTCGCCTCGGGATCCATACTGCCGATCTGGAAGCCGACCACAGTCGTACCGGGTTTTGATAATTGGGACATGTTGCCGCAAGCCTTTGCCTGACCGTCCCAGTTCCATTGGTGGAGGACATGGACAATAGAGATGATGTCGACCTGCCCATCAAGTTTGCTCAAATCCGCGTTGGGGTGCATGATGTCCGCCTCCAAGAAATGGGCCTCGAAACGATCGCGGTCACGGAAGAAGGAATAGCCGACGTCCCAGTGACTGACGATGTCCAGTGCATAGAGGCGGTCCGAAGGTGCTCCGTCGAAGACGAGACGTCGCAGATCGTGGCCGACGAAGCAACCGATATCCAACATTGTGGCTCCTTGTTTCAGTCGCTGGATAATCGACTTGTACATTGGACTTTTCGGAAGCATCGGGGCGAGCCAGCTTCCAATCCCCGTACAGGGGTACGAACGGATCGCCCATGCCTGCTCGCGCTGTGTGGAGTCGATTCAGCGAAGCTGACATTCACGCGCACAGAGATCATACGATGTCATAAATATGCTGTTTCACTTCTTCCGGGCGTATCTTGCTGTATTCTTCCAACAGCTTTCGAACCTGTGGCCGATCAACCTTGATCCAAATATCGCTCGCGAGCTTCACCCACCTCGGGAGTGATCTTTTCATCGATATTGGGAACCCACTACTTCACATCCTTCTTGTCCCTATTCTCCGTGGACCAAGCAGGCTCAGAATAAGTTTCGTGGTCGGAAGGCATGTTTCTTGATCCCTAGTCTGTGTCAAAATCAAATGATTGAGCGAACCAAAATCGACAGCCCGGTTGACCGCCACGGCCGATGCTCGACATCGCCGAGTGAGCGAAACCCTCTTTTTTTGGGTGGGCGAGGTCGAAGAGAAGGGGTTGGGTGAGCGGAGTTATGCGGTGTCTTCTCTTTTGCGTCGTTCATGCTCTTGTAGTCTTCTCATCCTTCCTCTCGCATCCAGAGGACCGTTCTTTGCTTCACCCACCCCCATCCCCCTTTCTTCCACCTTTGGTTGCTAGATTTGTAGTCTTCGGTGCACCTACAGTCGCTCTAGAGTATATCTCGATGGCCTGAGGACGCGGACGGGATGCGCAGTCTGTGTGCATCACGTGCCCGGCGCTCGGACCAGGCGGTGCAGCATCACGCTAGCGAGCCAAATGAGCTTTCTAGGAAGAATTATCTGATAACAAAGCGGGCAAGCGCAGGTACGCAGCCCAAATTCTCATTCCCGCGGATCTCATTTTCTTTCATCGACCGATCTGACTTTTGTCTTCGCTCAGCAGGGAGCATCATGAGTGTGACGCCCAAGACCCCTGATCGACTGGTTTTGGACGATGGAGTAGGTAACGAGAAGCCTGGAGAGGGGGAGACTGGGCTGTATGACGATGAGAGCGATACGAGTCCGGTGGAAGTCCTGACGGGGGTGAGCAAGGTCGAGGCGGCGCAGGCTGTCTGGTGAGCCCTGTCCAGGTCCATCCCATTGCGATCTTCTGCTGACTGATTCTGGGCAAGGGGCCCGAAGAGTCGATGGTTCCTCTTTGTTGGGTTGGTCTAAATCTGGAACTCACGCGTCTAGCTGACCCCGATCTTGATGCAGGATCGGCTTATCAGCTTATATCTATTCCCTGGATGGTATGTCATTCTCTGCTCCAAGCGATACATCGCTAAGCCAGATCAGGTGTCACCACGTACCAATACCTCTCCTATGCGTCTGTCATCCTCCTGTATCACCCAAACAACGCTAATCCGGGTCCGCAGCACCTCCACCGTCCTCGAACACTCCCTGTCCGGGACCATTAGCACCACTCAAGCTATCATCGTTGCAGTTGGCAAACCCTTCATGGCCAAGCTCGCCGATGTGTCAGTCCAGATCATTTCCTTCAAAACAGACTTCCGCTGACCATGTTTAGCATCGGACGAGGGGAGACATTCGTCGCTGTCACTGTCCTTTATGTGCTCGGATATGTGCGTGTTACCACTGCCAAGCATGGTCTGGGCTGATCATAGGATTAGATCATCATTGCATCGGCGAATTCGATTGGTCAGATCGCGACAGGCGAGATCTTCTACGTAAGAAGACCATCTCGACCCGTTTGAAGGCTGATGGGGTGATATCGCCAGTCATTCGGCTACACCGGTCTTCAAATGCTTCAGCAGATCGTCATTGCGGACATGACGAACCTCAGATGGCGGTGAGTCCGGCGGTTACGGTCCAAAAACGATACTAAGGGTCTGTTTGCAGCGGATTGGTGACCGGCCTGCTCAGCGCACCGTTCATCATCAATAACTTCGTTTCTGCTCAAATTGCGGAAGGCGTTCTGCCAAATTGGTATGTAGATTCCGGGATCGTTAAGCGTCTGCTGATTTCAGCTCGACTCCAGGCGGTGGGGTTACGGCATGGTATGACTTGTCATCTCGGTGAGGGCCTGAATTGATCAGTATCTAGTTTGCCATCCTCATGCCCGTCTCCCTCACCCCCATCATCGCTGCCCTCCTCTGGGCTCAGTATAAGGCGAAACAAATGCAGGCGATCCGTTATTGTCGCCCACCTGTCGTCATGTACGTTGTGTACCCTGACTCTGGGTTTAAGTAATTCTAATCCAAGGGTAGGAGCTGGAAGCGCTCATTCTGGCCTGGGTGCGCCGCGATGGACTTGCCTGGCCTCGTCCTCGTCGCTGCGTCGCTCGCGCTCATCCTCCTGCCCCTCGGTCTTGCGCCGATCGCGTCCAAAGGCTGGAAGACCCCGAGTATGGTGAGACATCCCGCTTCGACCTCCGTGTCCGTACTGAACAGGAATAGATTGCGATGCTGGTCGTCGGTGGGATTGTATTCCCTGCCTTCCTGATTTATGAATGGAAAGTCCCCGCAAAGCCGGTGGTGCCGATGCGATGGCTTCGACGAGGCCCGATTCTCGGTGCTTGTCTCATTGGATTCTTCGACTTCACCTCCTTCTACCTTCAATTCACCTATCTCTACAGGTGTGCCACTGATCTCGTCTGTGTGTGGGACATGCTAATATGCGCTCAGCTATATCTACATCACTGAGAGCTGGAGTTATCGCAACATCACCTATTTCTCGGCGACTCAGTCGCTCTCGCTCACCATCTTCGGCATCATAGGAGGCGCCATCATGTATGCCACCCGTCGGTTCAAGGTCAGCCCGCTTCCATACCTACAGAGTAAAGCTGATTTCGATCCTCAGTATATGTTGTTCGCCGGTCTCCTCATTCGCCTCCTTGGCGTCGGTCTCATGCTCAAAGCCCGTTCCGCCTCCGGGAATACCGCCGAGCTAGTCTTTTGCCAAGTCCTCCAAGGTATCGGCGGCGGATTCGCAGCAATCGCCATCCAAGTCTCCGCCCAAGCTTCCGTCGCTCACGTCGATGTCGCGACTGTCACTGCCATGGTCCTGCTGATCACCGAGGTCGGCAACTCTGTCGGCTCAGCCATCGCTACTGGGGTGTGGACGAGCTTCATGCCGGACGAGCTGGCCGCGCATGTCCCGACTACCAACGCGACTCTGCTGGCGGAGCTGTTTGGGAGCATCGTCGATATCTCGACGTATCCCGTTGACGATCCGATCCGTCTTGGTGCGATCGTAGCCTACCAGAACGTCATGTATGTTACCCGTCCCCCTACTGCTGGTCCCGATTGACAGCTTGGTGGCAGGTACAAGCTCGTGCTCGGCGCAGTTATCGTCGCCATCTTCCCACCCATCTTTTGCCTCCTCTTCACCCGCAACATCCGTCTCACACGAGCGCAAAACGCAGTGGACGCGAAGGACCTGGCTGGGAGACAGACGGATGAGCCGGCGGATATGGATGTGGGCGGTGCGGCGCTGACGCATGTCGGTGAGACAGGGGGGAGGTGGGGAGTGCTTGGTTGGCGAGCGTAATATGTTAATAGATCTAGGGTGGGCACGTGTGACAAGCCTATGTGCATACTCATGTGCTGGTATGATGTAAGTGTAAGCCGGGAATGATACTATTCTCACCGGAATATCGGGTCCACGCACCACACCACAATTAGGAAGTTTGGTGAGGTCAATGGTCTTCAGGAGCGAATCGAGCTTTCCGCTGGCCTCGTCCTTGAGACAGGATCGATAGTATCCCCCAAGTGGTCGAGCGCGGCCAGCATGAAAGTCGGATGATGATGCTACAAGACAGTAGAAAGAACCGCAACAGCGCAGACTTCAAAACGCCACAACCGCCACGGACATTTTCATCCCCTCTATTGCCCTCTCCTTCACTCCTCTCTTTCTTCTCCCCTCTCCTTCCCGATAGCCCCTCCCCCGCATCATGCCACCCTCCCCCTCCCGCCCCTCCCACCCCCTCGCTCTCCCCTCCCCCATCTCCAAATCCAACCCAAACCGCCCCTCCTCCCCCCCGAAGAAGAAACGCAAACGACCACGAGCCTCCACCTCCGCCGGAACCGGAGGCGACCTCACCCGCGCACTGGACGAGGCCGATGACGTGAGCGATACGGAGCTGGTCGCTCCTGACAACCTTGGTCGGAGGATGGACATGGCTGCGTCGGATGAGGAGGATGAGGAGGGCGAGGGCGAGGGAGGAGGTGGGGGAGGAGGTGGGAGGAGGGGGAAGAACGAGGAGGGGGTCGCTGGGCGGGCGAAGAAGAGACGAGGAGAGACTTTGTACGTCCCTCTTCCGAGACTCGCGATGTGTTGAGTGGGAGAAGGAGGGGAGGAGACGGGGGAGGAGAGAGGAGAGAGGAGAGAGGAGAGAGGAGAGAGGAGAGAGGAGAGAGGAGAGAGGGAGGCTGATGGCTGGGGTTGGCTAGGTTGTTGAGGAACGTCTTGGATCAGGAGCAGGCGAGGAGGTTCGACGCGTTCAGTACGGCTGTTGTCCCGAAGCAGACGATGACGAGGGTGGGTCTCGTCTCTCGTCCCTCTCCCTGCTTCAATCTCTGTACACTTCTCTACTGTCCTACCCATCTTCTTCCCTCGTCTCGACGACTTCCTCCTGTTTGGATATTGTTTCCTTCTGTCTTAGCTCCTACGTCTGGGCCTCGAAACTCCCTCCCGCCCCACCCCGTTCTCCGCCTTGCACTTCCTAATCTTAGATCCCCCACAAAAGTCAAACCGGCTGTCGAGCTGAACTGCGCAGCTAAACCGCGACCTTTACGACCAGCACGTCAATCCAAACCTCGCAGCGGTCATAGCAGGCATGGCCAAGATCTTTGTCGCCGATGTCGTCGAGCTCGGTGCGTTCTCCCTCTTTCTCCCTCTTCATCGTTTTCCCCATTCCTCGCGTCATCTTGGCTGACAGGGGGAGCAGCGAAGGACATGCAGCCGCATTCTGCGTATCCGAATGGACCATTACGACCGTATCACCTCAAGCTCGCGAGGATAAGGTTGGAGGAGATGGGGATGCTTGGTGGAATTGGGGGTGGGGGATTGAGGGGGAGGAAACCGCTCTTCAGGCGGTGACCTGGCTTTCGTTGTAGGATAGGGGATTCATTCATTGTTGTAAGCATGTATTTGTGAAACGCTGTGTAGTGCGCTTCCTCAATTACCAACGACCCAAGACATCTTTTGCTATTTGCTGATCCGAAACGCCATGAATCAATTGTTCAATCAAAGGTCGTACATCCATACTCCTCGTTCCCTTCCCGCACCTGTATCCCGTCAGAACAATATGGCGACGTGCAGATCTCACTCACCATAGTAACGATATGATCCCCCAATACCCGCTCCGAAAACCCGACTTCGCAATAACAGAAGTAATCTGCCCCGCTGTCAGCTTTGAGCGTATAACAGAAGCATCACGGACAGATCCATTTCCGCTTAAACACCTCCACGTCCGCCTCGGTCATCTCGGGGTGTTCACTCAGGAGAGCGGGGATGATGCGTGGATTGAATGAAGCGTGGAAGCGGCGTCTCCACTCCCGTAGCGTCCGGGCATAGTGCGGCTATTGCGTTGTCAGCGAGGATTCCTGGAGGATGGAGGAGGGCTCCTGGAGGATGGAGGAGGCTCACGCCGATGTTGGCGATACTGTCCACGACGAGGCGGTTTTCCCCGCCTGTACGGATCCCGTCCACAACGAGGGATATGGTTGGGAGGAAACCGCCGGGGAAAATCCATTTCCGGATGAAGTCGACTTCTTTCTGGTCTGTACGGGCATCAACCAGACTTACCAGTGGAGAGGAAAGCTGACTGACACTTTTCGAAGCGGGACTCGGGGATGGTGATTACCTGCACACAAGCAAGGCCTTTCTCGTTGAGGACTGAATCAATCACTCCGAAGTATCCGGGGATGAACTCCTTCCTGCACTGGACATCAGCCCCACGCCTCAACAAGCGCTGCGCACACATACCCGACAGCTTCTAGCATCTCGATGGAGACCACTCGGTCGAAGGCACCTTTCCATGATTCCGGCAGCCTACAGGAAACCGTCAGCATAGATCAGGTGGAATGCTGGAATACGTACGCTCGGTAGTCCATCAGCCAGACGCGTATCCGACCCGTGAGACCGGCAGCTTTGACTCGCTCCTCGGCCAGCGCCTTTTGTTGGGAAGAAAGGGTGATTGTATCAACGGTGCAGCCGGTTGTCCGAACAGCCTATGGATTTCAGCGGGATTGACACGAGAGAGATATTAATGCTGGACTCACCTCGACAGCCAGAGATCCCCAACCGGAGCCGATCTCGAGAACACGGTGTCCTGCACGAATATCGGCTTTGCGTAAGATGTGTCTGCGGCCTCATCAACATTGTTATCCCGTTGTGTATAGGTCGCCTACCGAAGCTTAGCAAGCTGAGCCTCCTCCAGCTCATCCCTGATCTCCTCTTCATCCCCATTGATCTCCACCTCATTCTTTGGCCCTCCAAACCTCTTCAGCCCGCCCCCACCATTGACTCCCCCAACCTCCCCACCCGCCCGCAGATCATTGTCCAGCTCAGGAAAGATGGCGCAGCTATACGTCATATCGGCACTGAGGAAGCTCCGGAACATGCCGTTGGAAAGGTCGTAGTGGGCTCGGATGTTGCAGATGGAGTTGGAGAGGGTGTTTGCGAAGCGCGAGTTGGTGAGGGATGTGATCAGGGAGAAGATTCGAGAGGGGATGGTGGAGACGCCGGAGACTGTTCTTCTGGGAGCGAGTTTTGGGCTCGATCGGATGAAGATCTGATGGGAGCGTCAGCTTCATTATATCATACCGCTTGAGGGTTTGACTTACCTTGAATACCTGGACGAGGTCGGATACTTCACAGTCTCCCGCCATGTAAGCCTCGGCAAATCCAAGGTCTCCCAGCGTGACGAGTTTCAGCCAGAACGTATCCCTGATCACCCGGATGTCCACCGTCTGAGCCTCCCCGGCTTCTGACAGCCCCAGCTCTTTCCGCTTCTCATCGCTCGGGAAGACGTAAATCCCGGAGTTGGCTGTAAGGACCCGTAATCGACCATAGGTGATCGAGTGGGACATCATGGAGATGATGGCCATACGAGCTGCTGCGACGAGTGGCGGAAAGGAGAGGGTGGAGATGGAGCTGGTGAGGGCGTCGGTGAGGGAGAGGAGGGAGTTGATGTAGGATTTATTTATGCTGCTGGGAACGGGAGATGGCGAGGAGGGGAATTTGGAGCTGGAGGGTGAAAGGGGAACCGAGTCGGGCGGGGTGAGCATTGGGATGGACATCTTTCGATGGGGTTTTTCGCTGTCTGGGCAGGGAATCATTGTATTGCTTGTTAGTTTCCAATGCGGAGAAGTAGAGCACCTGTAAGAACACCCTCGGAAACCCCGATCGATCTCTGACGGATCAATCGTAAGGCACGAGGGATCTCTTATACGGAGGGACCAAAGAAGTATACGGAAAGTGCACGCGCCCCACTCTGCATCCCCCCTCTTCATCCCCCTCTTCATCCCCCTCTTCATCCCCCTCTTCATCCCCCTCTGCAACTCGCGAACGCATTCGCGACCGTCCCCGGTACCGAGGATCATCCTATACGTCTCGGACTCTAGGCCATCCGGCATGGCCTCCGGCTCTCCCGGCGGCCCTTCGACGCCTTTCACATTTACGTTTCCTGCGCCCTACGCCAGCAAGGGGGTCGCCGTCCGTCAAAAACATGCTCCCCTCGGCAGATCGCTAAACTCGCTCCAACCGCCGCACACATACCGGGCAGATCTCTTCAGCACCCAAGCCGCCTATCCATCCCCATCATACACCCGACGATCGGAGAGTCTCACCAACCAGATCTCACGCCTTCTCACCGACAAACCCCCCCGCCCAACGCCCGCCTCGCCAGCGCTTGATTCAACCCTCGCCATCGACCACCTGCTGTAACATCAGCCCCTGAAGACCCGCTGTCGAGTCCTATTGTCTTACTCCTCGCCGAACTCATACAACAACGCCGAAACTTCATCCCGCCAACCCCTGTTGTACCCGCTACACACCTACCCCTGCTCGCGCCAAAAAACAGTCGCGTCCCTCCACTTGGCCATTCCTATCGGCAGCCCCGCTCCCGCCCTACCTACCACCCAAGTCGCCTTCTCCTTTCAAGCTCGCCAACAGAGGCGCCTCCAACCCCTGACCGGCATCCCAATACCTGAGTCGACCGTCAGTCCTCCGCTCCGGACTGCATAACCACAGCTCCCCCGCATCACCTACCACCCGCCTCCGACCTTGTCATTAATCTTCGCTGCTACTCCTCCAAGTGTCCTCACTCTCACCAACCATAATTCCGCGGAGTCCACCGGCTCAGGTGCCATCCGTTCCGGGTGGTAAGAAGAATCTGGCATCCCCACAAGTGGCGTGTCACTGCTTCCCAGCCTGCTGGAATAGCAAACGCGCCTAGCCTGCGCTGACTCATCTCCGGACGTCTACTCCTCCTTTCTCTACTCCACTGACTCGGGAGTAGCCCTACAATACTCGTTGGTTCTTCAAGCGTCATCACTAGCCTCTACAAGACGCGATCGACGTTGACCCGCCACCCCCTGCAACGAGCGAACCCCTATCCCCACATCAAGACTCGACGCTTGATTCTCGGCTGGACCCAACCTCCCGCTCCTCCCCCTCGCCAGAGGGGAACCCTCTTCTCCCATGCCCAGCTTTCCAGAAGCTCTACCGCAAAGACTCCTTCTTCATCCACCTGGGCCCCCATAAACATATGGTCTCTCTGCTCGAAACTCACGTACACCGGCTTGTGGGCATGCGGTTGTAGCCATGTCCTGCGCAGTGAGGCCAGCATCCTTCCACACAAGAGGTCAGCGAAGTGTACGGCACCTTGCTTCGACCCTGGACGCTTCGCCACAACCCAAAAAAATGACGACATCAGCCTCCCAGCAAGTTTTAGCCCCAACCCGGGCCTTCCCCTCCCACTCCCCGATTCTCGATTACGGACTCTGGAAGGGCGCTGCTCCCACCGCCGGAACGTCGCACGAGGACGACCGAACAGCTTCTCGACACCTCTTTCAGATCGCTGTATGCCCTGCCATCTTCCGACAAACCTCTGTTCAATTCTGTCGCGAAGGCGTTGTTGCATGAGCCGAGAGGCTTGCCGACGCATTCCTAAATCAGCCTAACGACAAGTCGGTCTTCGACTTCCTTGCCCTTCCCAAAGTGGGACTCAAAAGTGGACTGGCCAGAGGCAAAGCGTACACCGTCGCTCAGCTTGGCCACTACCCAAACGTGTCATGGCCCACCCCGCCGGGAACTCGCCCGACTCAACCACGCAATCCCGGAGGCGTCGCGAAAGTCCTGGTAGAACAAGGCCGCATCCGCGGCGCAACTCGATGTCTTGTCGAACCCTCTTCCCCGCTGGACCTCGACGATGGCACAAATGAACATTTGCGTGCCAAACACCCTCGAGGAGCAAACCAGCCCTTCCAGAATCCGCCACGCATGGGACGCCGAAGCTCGCCCCCAAACGAAGAAAGCCTGCAGAACATCGTTAAAGCCTTCCCGTCCGACTCCGCGCCCGGACCCAGCGGCTTGACCCCGCAACTATTCAAATTGGTGAACAAGTCCCCAAAGGTCGGCTTGTTTCTCTTCAAGCTCACCTCCCTCAGCGACGCTGGTACGGCTCCTGGAAGGTCTTTCTTGTGCTCGTCCAGGGGAGTGGCTTTGCCGAAGGCTGACGGCAGCCTACGTCCCATCGCGATCGGAGAACTCATCTACCGGATGTACATGATGTGCATCCTCCGCCTGCATTTCAAAGCGGAGTGTCTGCTACCCTTTCAATACGGGGTAGACTCCAGAGGCGGAGTCGAACCGGTCGTCCACGCCGTCGAATTTGCCCTGGAAGACCGCCTGCAGAAGAAATGCACGCACCTAACTCCTCGTGATTTCAGCAATGCCTTCAACTCAGTCGACCGTGGGACGTCGAAGCAGGCATCCACAACTTCCTGCCCTCGATCTACTCGGCGGCCAAGTGGGCGTACAACGAAGAGTCCGACGTCGTTTCGCCGGTCCCAACGGCCAAGCCACACGTATTGATTCATCCCAGGGCGTCCGCCAGGGAGACCCGCTGGGCCCCCTGCTGTTCTCGCTCGCCATCCGCCCCTTCCTCGAGGATCTTTCCAAATGCATCGGCTCCGAGCACTCTCTCTTTGCATACCTCGACGACATCTTCATCCTCAGCATGGACGGCACGGCCCTGGCGGAGGTCAACGCCTTCTTCAATGGTCGAGCATCCCCAATTGCGCTAAACCGGGCCAAGTGCCGGTCGACCACCTTTGACGACATACGGCGCACAGGCTATGAGCTCTTGGGAACCTGTGTCGGTCCTCGCCCCATCCGTCACTCATTCCTCACAGCCAAGATCGAAGTCGAGAAAACCAATCTGCAAAAGCTGGACCAGCTTCACCATCAACACGCCCTTCTTATCCTCCGCCTCAGTCTGCAGCAGAACCTCCGCCACCTCCAAAGGTCACTCCGCTCCCACGACCTACCACACCTCTGGACTGTACTTGACAACGCCATCCTGACCGCACACAACCGACATTTTAGCCGCCCGCCCTCAGACCGCTGACAGGGATCTCATATCAAGCAAATCTTTCGTCCCTGCCTGTCCGTCTTCGAGGCGTAGGCCTTCTATCCTACTTGCAATGCGCGACATCGGCCTATGCAGCCGCAGGCGAGGCTTCTCGCGCAACGCCCGCCGCGGCGCTTCCGGAGATCGATGTCCCGGACGACAATAAATCCCAACGAGCCCGCTGCGCCGAAGTGTTCGAGGCGACCAAGAAGCAATTGCTGCTCTCCCTCAGCCCTCTAGATTAGGCCCATGTCCTCGAATCCGCGCCCCACCTCGGTCGCCTCTGGCTCTCGACCATTCCATGCTTCCCAATGCTGTGCCTATCCGACCACGAGGTCGCTTGCGGGCTGCATTTCCTCACCCCCCACCTCGGCTTCCCCGACCCGTGCCCCACGTTGCGCCGAAGCACCCTTCCTGGGACATCATGAAGGCTGCACAGCCAATCAGTTTTGGGTCAGTACCGGCACAGAGTCCGCGACGCAATGATCTCGGCGTTGAGGACGTCAGAGAAGCTGGAGGTCGAACGCGAGCCCAACATCCCGGGTGCCGCCCATCGGAACGATATCAGGATCACCGGCAACGCGTCCTCCCGCATCGCCAGGGAATCTTACGATATCAGCATCACCGCGCTCGGAGCCAAACGCTACTACCAGCTTCGTAATGCGTCAATAGACGACTCCCACTCGCCCGAGGACCTTGTGAAAGGCGTTCTTAAGCAAGTGGCGGACGAGAAGCGCAGGAGGCTACCGATTACCCAGAACCCCATACCCCTCTTCCCCCTAATACTTTCGACGGGTGGATACATCGACAACGAATACAACGCCGTCATGGACCGATGGAAATCCGTGATGGGGCTCGGAGCTTTTGGCAGGATGGAGAGGTGATCTCGATACAGCTACTTCGTTCGAGATCCACTCGATTCCTTCTCTGATTTTAGACAGCTAGCCTTACGTAATATCAGGCCTCATGCACTGATCATTAGTGCTGCGCGAGAATCCAGTTTGATTTCTCGCTGACTTTCTTCCTTCTCCCCTCTTTCCTCCTCATAGCACCGTGGAATCAGCTAGAGCCTTTCCAGCATCGACAGACGCTGCGTGGAAGCTCTAAGTAGTACTTGGGAAGCCCCGTAACCTTTCTCGCAATGGATCGGGCGGACAGGGAGGGACGCACCCTCCGGGACATCATCGACACGGTCCCCGCCACCAACCCAGATACCGTCGCCGACTCATGCTCCAACTCCTCGGATGACGATGAGCCCAAGTGTATACCGGAGACGCCAAACCCACTCGGGTACACAAAGATGAACACCAACACCTACCCAGCTGGACCCAGCTCGAGGGAGACAAAGGTGGAGAAGACGACCACTTGGGGTGGAAGGACGAAGTACCAGGTATCGAGGCCAACACAACAAGCCTACTACTACATGGTACAGTGGTGAGTACCTTCAAGCTCTTCTCAGAGACTGAGTACTTATTCAAACGATAAAGGAGGAAGCCTCAGACGAAGAAGGTCTGTCCCCGTCTTTCTGAATCGTTCCTTCCCCTTCCTAGCTCCCTAATGCTCTCACTTGAATACATCTGCTACCTCATCTGTCTGACTTTCTCTTTGACGGTCTTTGAAGCCTTCTACCCTTCCCGTGATCCCACCAGTCTGTCACTTGCAGCTCTCCGTCTGCATCTGAACCGATATTGTTCACTGTACTGAACTGACCTTCCTCCTTGCTTGCTTTTACAGCATAGTGAGTGGCCACTCAAGCCCACTCTTTGCCGACAAGCTGATAATGCCCCATAGAAACATGGGACGGCGATGCTTATGTCAAAATTGAAGGTGGCACGATTTCTATGGTGGACGAAGAGGGCAAACCGTAGGTTGTTGTTTTAAACCAACTCTCTGATTGCCTTTCAGCATGGCGACCTCCGCTTTGATTGGTGGTCTTCCTTCCGCTGGTATTCCCATGAGGATCGGACAGATGGAAGTCGAGTTCGACCGTATGGTCCCAGAAGAGGAGTAAGCTTTACGTACATCAGTGATAATGATAGCGGAAGATGACTAACCGATACCAAGGTTCAGAACGGCGACCTGCATCCTCAACAAACCCCTTACGTGCCGTGCCCTTCCCCTAGCATACGCTCCATCGACTTTCGCCAAGCCGTTCAAGGCTCCTGTCGCGGTCCACACACCTAAGCAATCAGGAGGGTACATCCCAGCCACCGAATATGACGCCCGTCCTTCGAGACTCTCCTCTCCAGGTTTATCTTCAATGCCCGAACGCAACCTTTTGTCAGCAATCGGCAAAACAGTCAAGCAGTCCTCCTTCTACGCTGCTCCGAAGCCGAAGAGAGAGAGAATCGTGCTCGGGGCGAAGAGCAACAAGGAAAGGCTGGAATGGGGTGGAGCGCTTCACAATCCGTACGCGGAAGGCGCGCTGGTCATGCCCCGACCAAAAGCGGACTCGCGTATCGGCAAGGAAATCAAGAAGAAGTGAGTGGAAAATCATCTGAACAGCTCAGAAACTGTTACAGACACGGGCGCTGACGTGAATCATCAGGAGCATCGACCTGGTTGACGTTGTGGTTGACCCGCATCTAGCTAGTACACTCCGTAACCACCAGAGAGAAGGCGTCAAGGTAAGTCTGCACCGCCCAAATGCTCATCTAGGCTAAATTATTTGACCCTCACAGTTCATGTACGCAAACGTCATGGGGTTCACAACTGCCGAAGCAGAAGGCTGCATTCTTGCGGACGAAATGGGTTTGGGAAAGACGCTGCAGACGATTGCGTTGATCTATACCTTGCTGAGTGGGTTCATTCTCGTTCTGTTAAGACACCGATGACACTTAGCCAGAGCAATCACCGTATCCTAACGACACTTCTGTGTGAGTAATGTATACCGTCGCTCCGGTTCCGTTCTGACGGGAGATGCAGAATCGGCAAGGCCCTAATTGTCTGTCCCGTGACGCTGGTTGCGAACTGGAGTAAGGAGTTCAAGAAGTGGTGAGTAAGTCTCGGTTGTCCCCACTCTGATTCTGTAGGGCGGATAAGCGCTTGGTCGTCGTGAAGGCCGATAGCAACGCCTCGGCCGTGGTGCAGAACTTCGTGAATTGACCTGTCTGTTCCCATGGCATTCGCTGATTGGGGGCAGGTTCACAACAAGTCTCAGCACGTCCTGGTAATCGGATATGAGAGAGTCAGTTGCCTTGCGAACGATGACAACAGACCGCTAATCCGGATCGACAGCTGCGCAAGGTGATGTAAGGCTAGGTGCATGTGATACTGCCTCATCAGCTGATGATTATCTCAGCAAGGACCTTGTGGCATGTGTACCTCCGATCGGCCTCGTAGTCTGCGATGAAGGTCACCGCTTGAAGTCGAAGGACAATAAGACCACAAAGATGTTCGAACAATTGCGTACCAGGCGAAGGATCAGTCAGCAGATGTGGTGCAAAACTTGATACCGTAGCTGACTGTGACTTGACAACCCGCAGTTTTGTCAGGTACACCACTTCAGAACGATCTCAGCGAATACTGGGCTATGGTAGAGTTCACGTGTCCCGGTATTCTGGGCAAGTACTCGGCTTTCAACAAACGTTTCGAAAAGGCTATTCTCAAGGGACGGTCGGTTGGATGCTCGAAGGAGGCAATGGAAGAGGGTCAGATGCGGGCGGAGGAGGTTGGTCCTAGGCTCGATGACCATCCGAAGCTGATATGGGAATAGTTGGCGAAACTGTCTAAGGAGTTCGTACTACGAAGGGACACAAGCGTTTTGACCAACTACCTGCCGTCCAAGAGTAAGAGTTCCTGTATCAAGGTCTTATACTCATGCTGATCGATGGCAGCGGAGTATGTCGTCTTTATCGCTCCTACAAAGATACAAATGGATGTGCTCGAGGCCGTACTAAATCCGACAATGCTGAATGCTTTCATTCGAGGCGCAATGCAACCCTTGGGTCTCAGTGAGTGTCGATAGCACAGCGAGAGGAAAGAATGCTGATTGTGATCAGTCGATCTTTTGCGGAAGGTCTGCAATTCGCCCATGGTCAGTCCTTCGCGGTGCTCTCAGTTCCTCTAAATGCACCATCTTGAAGATCCTTCGCATCCAGAAGGACAGAGACGATGACGAGTCGAAATCCGAGGACATTGCGAACTCTCGCGAAACGGCCATGCGAGCGATCCCCAAGGATGTCAATACCAACGATGTCACCGCGTCCGGTGAGTCTGTAGTAAC